>Ga0134126_10002894_pt1 | contig 21597 bp, 14 predicted proteins | sample KB31752_FD_96881 | JGI IMG/M metagenome (GOLD analysis project Ga0134126, IMG submission 96881) | Terrestrial soil microbial communities with excess Nitrogen fertilizer from Kellogg Biological Station, Michigan, USA - KB3-175-2 | ecosystem: Environmental > Terrestrial > Soil > Unclassified ... | reverse complement strand
TTCAGGAATTGGCCGAGCATCCGAACATCATCGGCATTAAAGAATCGAGCGGCATGATCGAGAAGATCGCCGATGTAGTTGTGCGAACTCGGCATGTGAGGCACACGGCTAACGCAACGGAAGTTTTCAGCGCTGTAACTGGCCGCATGCTGCTCCGCGCGGTTGAACCGGCAGGCGAACTGGTCAGCGCTGCTGCACTGGCGGGCACGGGCACGACCGGACCATCTACACTGAGCCCTCGCCCTGCACCAGCAGCAAAAGTGATGCGCAAGAAGCAGGTCGGATTCCAGTTGCTCGCGGGTTCGGCGCAAAAGCTATTGGCGTCGCTCGAAGCAGGTGCCGCTGGCGCCGTGCTCGCGTTTGGCGCGGCGGCTCCTACCGCGTGCTTTGAAATCTATGCAGCCTGGAAAGACGGTGACAAAGAATTGGCGCAGCTCAAACAGCAGCGCATCGTCGAACCGGCGACTCGTATCGCGAGCCAAATGGGTATTCCCGCTCTGAAATACGCGCTTGATTTGAACGGCTACTATGGCGGTCCGCCTCGGCTACCGTTCCTGCCACTCACCGGCGAGCAGCGCGCGGAAGTGGAGAAGTTGATGTCGGATGTCAGGAATTAGACAGTTTCGCTCCGCAACCACCCTGCTGTTCGACATTTCGGCAGGCCGACAACCTCGACCGTTCTAAACCCGATACCCGGGATGAAATGAGCCGACGCTCCCGATAAAATAACTTCTGCAATCCAGAGCTGCGGAAACCCGGCAAGGGGAACCCAGCGTCGAAAATTACATAAGCTTCAGAGCTGCGCCGGCTTCGAAGCTTCGGAGCTCTCACCGGATGCGATTTCTGTCCCCCGCGATCATTCTATTTCTCTCACTTTCCGTTCAGGCACAAACGTTTATCTCGGTTGGTCCCGATGGCGGTGATGTGCGCAGCCTTTCGGCTGACCCAAGCAATCCAAGCCGCATTCTGCTCGGAACCAGCGCTGGGCAGATCTACCAGTCGGAAGACTCCGGAAAAACCTGGCAGCGCTTTGTCCGAATTGGGAAAGGCAACGACTACGTGGTCGACCATATCATCTTCGACCCCCATCAGCCGGGCACAATCTACGTGGCTGCATGGACGCTGGAGCATGAGGGCGGTTCAGTCTTCAAGACCACCGACGATGGCCATACGTGGCAGCCACTCTCGGGAATGGAAGGCAAGTCGATCCGTGCAGTGGCCATAGCGCCATCTGACCCGAACACTCTCGTCGCCGGCGCGCTCGATGGGATCTATCGCTCACGCAACGCGGGTGAGACCTGGACGCGCATCTCGCCAGAATCAAGTGCCGAGATAAAGAACATCGAGTCCATTGCGATCGATCCCAACGATCCTGAAATGATCTACGCCGGAACTTGGCACTTGCCCTGGAAGACCACCGATGGCGGGCGCTCCTGGCACAACATCAAGAATGGAGTGATCGACGATTCCGACGTTTTCTCGATCATCATCGATCCGAAGCAGCCGCAAGTCGTCTATGCCAGCGCATGCTCGGGAATCTACAAGAGCGAGAGCGCAGGAGAGCTCTTCCAAAAAATTCAAGGCATTCCCTTCTCGGCGCGACGCACACGCGTGCTTAAGCAGGATCCGGAGAACCGCGATGTAGTTTACGCAGGAACCACCGAAGGTCTGTTCAAGACTTCCGATGCCGGCAAAACGTGGCGGCGCATCACATCGACAGAAGTGATCGTCAACGATGTCCTGGTGGATGTTCGTAATCCCGATCACGTAATGCTGGCTACGGATCGCAGTGGCGTGCTCGCCAGCAACAATGCCGGCGCGAGCTTCGAGCCCTCGAACACCGGATTCGCTCATCGCCAGGTCGCGGCTCTTGCCTTCGATCCGCAGGACAACAACACGTTGTATGTCGGACTTATCAACGACAAGCAGTACGGCGGAGTGTTCGTGAGCCACGATCAAGGCGCGCACTGGAAGCAGCTCAGCGCCGGCCTCGATGGACGCGACGTATTTTCTTTGCAAAAGGCGGGCGCACACCTCCTGGCAGGCACGAGCAACGGCGTATACGAATGGACATCAGCACCGACCAATGCCGCAAAGCGAACTGGCGCGACCAAGTTTTCCCTCGAGCGCTGGCGTCCGCTCGACCGCATCGCCAACACCAACATCGTTACCGTCCGCAAAGCTACTAAGACCCGTAAAGCCATTACGCGCAAGGTAATCAAGCCGGGAACGCTCAAAGCGCGTGTCACCGCGATTAAACTCAGCGATAAGCGGTGGATCGTCGCCAGCACTCAGGGACTGTTCGAGAGTTCCAATTCAGGAAAGACATGGGGAGGCGGTCCGCTGCTCGGCCACTCCGATTTCACTCTGGTCCGCACGACTCCTACCCTGATTGCGGCCGCCGGTCATAATTTTCTTCTTGTCTCTTCCAGAAACGGCTCTGCCGATACGAAGTCAGTATGCAAGCTCTCCGAATGCGGGTGGATTGAAGCGATGCTGCCGAAGGTCATCAATTCAATCAGCGATCTCGCTCTAGGGTCCGACAACAGCCTATGGCTCGCGTGCCGCGAGGGTCTCTATCGCAGCACCGATCTAGGAAAGACTTGGACACGCCTGGAGAAACTTCCGGTCGTGAACCTCGCCTCGGTCTTCTACGATTCGACGCAGCACCGCGTCCTGGTCACAGCACTCAACTCCACGGAAGTATTCTTCAGCGACGACGCAGGACAAAGCTGGCAACATCGCGACTCCGGCTGGCTATTGCGAACAATCGCCGACGACAACGGACGCCTCGTAGCATCTACAGCTTTCGACGGCGTTGTGGTCGAATCCCCATCGCCGACAAGCGCCGGGGCTTCAGCCAGCTCCGCTGGAGTGAGATAGAGGCCTTCGGCTACATTCCGGCGGCGTAGCTGCGGCAAGCGATCGCAAGCTGCTAAGGAAGTGACTTCCTGCGGCTCTAATTCTTGTACGTAGTTCGTAACAAACGCATTTTTCTGCGGTTCGACATTGTCTGTCATGACATTCTGGCCGCTAATCGCCAATGTCCCATACCGTTCTTAGTGTTGAGGACAACGCCGATATCCGTGAAATCCTCAAGATCACGCTGTCAGACGCCGGCTTCGCCGTGGTGGCCGGCCGAAACTGCTGGCGAGGCGATGCAGGAATTGGAACAGCTCAGTCGATTCGATCTGGTGTTGGCCGAGTTTAATCTCCCTGACGGTAATCATCTTGTGCCCAACCTCAAAAAGCTGCGGCCGGAGCTGCCTGTAATTGTTCTTTCAAGTGACGCCTACAGTGCCCGGACCGCACTCCCCAAGCCGATGCAGTGCTGGGCAAGCTACTTACGGGAGCAGCATTGGTGAACGAACTGCGACGGTTGCTTTCGGCTGCGTGAGATGAAAGAACGACTGAACCGCGCGTCCCTGCTGCAGGTTGTTGGTCCAAGTTGATCGCGAAACCTTTGTGCCTTAGCCTCGAAAGAGCGAGCCACCGATGTGCCTTAGCCTCGAAAGAGCGAGCCACCGACGGAAGGCTGCAGGTTCGCAGGTTCAATCTTGCTGGTTCGCGTGCAACCCACGTCGTACTATGCACTTCCGGATGCACGCACGGCCCTGGGACTCTGGTATCCTTGACGGTCGATGAAGGTGCTGTTCCTAATCCTCCTGGCTTCGGTAGCCGTTTTGGCGGGAAGCATCACCGGTGTCCTGCTTCTGATCCGGCGGCACCGGATGCGTGTGTCTGACGCCGCTCTTCGCCGCGAGTTGGAAGAGATCGAACGCGAACAGCGCAGTCTCGACCACAACGCCTAATCCCGAACCACGAGCTTCGAAGCGGAGATAGCAAGTGCAAACTTTTGCAGATCGCGCCATCCAGCAGACCAAAGTTCTCACAAACAGCCGATTGTTGGACGTCTCCGCAGTTGTCGGCGGCAGTCTGCTGATGGCAGTCTGCGCACACGTCTCCATTCCGTTGTGGTTCACTCCGGTGCCGATTACGCTCCAGACCTTCGGTGTGATGCTGCTCGCTCTCACGTTGGGCGGAACGCGTTCAGCCGCTGCAATGGTGCTGTACTTGATCGAAGGAGCTTCCGGTCTGCCCGTGTTCAGTCCTCACGGCTTCGGCGCCGCCGCACAACTGATAGGACCGACTGGCGGATTTCTCTTCTCTTATCCATTCGCGGCGTTCGTCGGAGGACTGATTGCACACAAGTTGTTGCAGCGTTCGCGAGTAGCCGCGTTTGCTACCGGAGCTCTCGCGACTGAGTTCATCATCTTCTTACTCGGCGCAATCTGGCTCGGGATTCTCACCCACCAGCCCGTTCGCGCCGTTCTGATCGCCGCGGTTCTTCCGTTTCTTCCAGGCGAAGTCCTGAAAGGCGTGGGAGCTGTCGCGCTGGCACTCGGCAAGAGCTTGCGAGTTCCTCAAGCCTGACCTCGATTTTCCTACGCAAACTACCTGATCGATTTTCCTCTCGCAGAAGGTACACTTAAGTACGCCATGTCTAGCTCCGTTTCGTCTATTCCGTCTGGTTCCGTCGTTCCTCAGCTTCGCGAAATTTCTGTAGCGCACAGCCCTGATTCCGATGACGCCTTCATGTTTTATGGCCTCGCTACCAACAAGGTGCGAGCGCCCGGACTGAAGTTCACGCACACACTCTCGGACATCGAGACGCTCAACCGCAAAGCGCGCGAAGGTTTCTACGATCTGACGGCGGTCTCGTTCCACGCCTATCCGTATCTGCAGGATCAGTACGCGTTACTGCCCAGCGGCGGCAGCGTCGGCGAAGGTTACGGGCCGATGATCGTCGCCAGTAAAGAACTGACGATCGAGCAAATCAAAACGAAAAAGATTGCGGTTCCGGGAACGCTTACCACCGCGCACCTGGTTCTCAAGCTGTTCGCTCCGGACGTGCAGACCGAGGTTGTTCCTTTTGACCAGATCATTCCGCAGATCCTCGAAGGACGGTACGAAGCCGGAGTCATCATCCACGAAGGGCAACTCACGTATTCCAAATCGGGACTGCACCGCGTCGTCGATTTTGGAAGGTGGTGGCGCGAGCAGACAGCATTGCCTCTGCCGCTAGGTGGTAATGCAATCAAGCGCGACCTTGGTCTGGAACTCATGCATGAAGTCTCCGTCGCATTGCGCAATAGCATCCAGTATGCGCTCGATCATCGAGATGAAGCCCTCGAATACGCCATGCAGTTCGCTCGCGATCTCGATCGCCAATCAGCGAGCAAGTTCGTGAGCATGTACGTCAATGAACGCACGCTCGACTACGGCCAGGAAGGCCGTCAGGCGATCATGCACTTACTAGAGATGGGCTACGAACAAGGCATTATTCCTCACAAGCCCCGCGTGGATTTCATCGACTAGCCAACGTGGAGCCGCCCGCCCTCGGCCGGGTTTTTCGTTGCATACACCTAGGCCTGGCTCATCTCCAACTCCTGCCCCAAGCTGATTGAAATGCCTGGTTTTCAGAATTGATTCTCGCTGGTTAAAGGTGGAATCATGTTCTCCACCTCCGCGAACACCCGGCCGGGGGCGGCCGGCTCCACGTTAGTTCGCAACTTCGCGTAAGCGCACAGCCTTGCTAGATACACAAAATCGGCACAAAGAAAATACAGCAGAGAAATCGCACTCAAATCTGCGACCACTAAACGCGGATTTGATACCAGAGCGGCCACAGCAAACGAGAGCATCAACGCGATAACGAAACACGCCCCGCGAATCACTCCACTCACGACTGAGACTTCTACCAGACGATCGCGGCTGCCGCGTGCGAACTCCCACACGCCTTCAGCGAGCTTCCCATTTCCGGAAACAGCAAGGATGGGCGCAAGCGATAAATACCAATTCAGCGTCGCCCACGCGACCACGATCAGAACAAATGCAGGCAGCAGAATCACAAGCATCACGCCGACGTTCGGCACCGCATCGCGAGAAACTGCAGCTCCAAGGAGGCCTGCAACAACTCCCGCAGCCAGCCACGCCAGCACTGCAGCGAATGCGATGCCTGCACGCGCAACAGTGATCGCAATGCACATCCGAAGGTTTGCTCCGGGAGCGAGCGCTGGCCGAGCCAGAGTCGCGTGGCGTCCAAGCGAATTCAGCACAATCCAGCACAGCGCGAGGAAGATGCCTGCGGTAATGCCGACGCGAATGAGTGCGCGTCCAAGAGAAATCGCCGTCGACGCGATGCTCTGCGCCGTTTCCCATAACGAAAGTGCGCTGGAGCTACTGAAAAGGCGGCTGTCTACAGGAACGTTGCCCAGCACCGCAAAGATCGACAGCCAGAATACGAAAATTGCGATCGCGCCAAACGTCCATCGCCACCCAATCTCGATCAGAAGCAGCGCGGGATCGCGCAGCACCTCACGAAATCCTTCGCGCAGTGGGTTGGTCGGCATGACTATCGCGCGACGATGTTGACGAGCTTGTCCGGAACCACGATCACTTTCACAACTGACTTGCCTTCGAGCAAAGCGTGAATCTTCTCATCGGCCAATGCGCGAGCCTGAACGTCCGCTTCTGGCAATCCGGCAGGCACAATGATCCGAGAGCGATTCTTGCCGTTGATCTGGATAGGAATCTCAATCTCTTCCTCGCGTGCCAATTCGGGATCAAACTTCGGCCACCGCTCGCGCAGCAACTGCGAACCCTCGCCGAAGGTCTCCCACAACTCTGAGGCGAGATAAGGAGCGAATGGCGCGAGCATTAGCACCAAATCGCGCAACGTGAGCCGGACTTGCTGCGCTGAGACCTCGCCCGAAACGATCTGCGAATCTGCAGCGCTGATGGCATTCACCAACTCCATGATCGCGGCAATCGAAGTGTTGAAATGCCAACGACCTTCAAAGTCGGTCGACACACGCCGCAGCGTCTGATGCAATTTGCGTTCGAGATCGCGCGCAACGGAACTGCTCCCGCGACCTGATCGTCGGCCGTCTCCCGCAGCGCTCTTTGCGTTTTGGAGAGCAGCATAGCGCGTCACGAGTCGATGTACTTTGGCGAGAAATCGGCTTACGCCTTCCACTCCGTTTTCCTGCCAGTCCAAATCGCGGTCTGGTGGAGCGGCGAAGAGCGCGTAAACACGCGTGCTGTCGGCCCCGTAGCGGGCGACCATGTCGTCGGGCGAGACCACGTTACCTTTGCTCTTCGACATTTTTGCGCCGTTCTTGATCACCATGCCTTGCGTAAACAGGCGCTCGACAGGCTCTGAGTTCTTGATCAATCCCAAATCCCGCATGACTTTGGTCCAAAAACGGGAATAGATCAGATGGAGAATGGCATGTTCGACGCCGCCGATGTATTGATCGATTGGAAACCAGTACGCAGCAGCCTTGCTGTCGATCGCCGCCGTTGCGAGCTTCGCGTTGGTGTAGCGATAGAAGTACCAGGATGAATCGACGAAGGTATCCATCGTGTCCGTCTCGCGACGCGCTTTGCCGCCGCATTTCGGACACTTGGCATTCACGAACTCCGGAACGCGCCCCAACGGCGAGTCGCCCTGCTGCGTGATCTCGACGTTGTCAGGCAGCAAAACCGGGAGATCCTTTTCGGGAACGGGAACAATGCCGCACTTGTCGCAGTACAGCATCGGGATCGGCGTTCCCCAATACCGCTGGCGAGAAATTCCCCAATCGCGCAAGCGATAAGTCACCGTGCCTTTGCCGAAGCCTTTTTCTTCGGCATAGCGCGTCATCTTCTGGATCGCTTCCTGATTTCCCAGACCGCTGAACTCCCCGGAGTTAATGAGCAAGCTGTCCATGGCGGTGTAAGGAAGCGTTGCTTCTTCGTGCTGACCTTCCTCGTGACGACGAGGCAGGATCACGATGCGAATCTCGATGTTGTACTTTTTCGCAAACTCATAATCGCGCTCATCGTGCGCGGGCACCGACATGATCGCGCCGGTTCCGTACTCCATCAGGATGTAGTTCGCGACCCAAATCGGAAGCTTTTCTTGATTGAACGGATTGATCGCGTACGCGCCGATGAAGAAGCCGCGCTTCTCGGCTTCGCCGATGTTCCCGGCTTCGCGCGCGCGCCGTTGCTCGTCGATAATTGCGTCGAGTTTCGTGAGCAATTCGGAATCATCCCCAATCAAACGCGTTACTGCCGGATGCTCTGGCGCGAGTTGAAGCGACGTTGCCCCGAAAATCGTGTCAATGCGCGTGGTGAAAACGGTAATCTTCTCTTCCGAATCAGCTACTTTGAACTCGACCTGCGCACCCTCGCTGCGCCCGACCCAGTTGCGCTGCATGGTGCGCACTTTTTCCGGCCAGCCTTCGAGCTTCTCGATGTCGCGAAGCAATTCCTCGGCGTAATCAGTGATGCGGAAGAACCACTGCTCCAAGTCGCGTTGCTCAACCGGCGTTTCTTCATGACGCCAGCAGCATCCGTTCACGACCTGTTCATTGGCGAGCACAGTCGCGCACTCCGGACACCAGTTGACTTTGCTCTTGCGCCGGTACGCCAATCCGCGCTCGTAGAACTTCAAGAAGAACCACTGATTCCAGCGGTAATAATCGGGCAAGCAGGTGGTGACCTCGGTATTCCAGTCATAGGAAAAACCGAGGCGCTTCATCTGCCGCTTCATATTGTCAATGTTCTTCAGCGTCCACTCACGCGGCGGCGTATTGTTTTTAAGCGCGGCATTTTCCGCGGGTAGACCAAACGCGTCCCATCCCATCGGATGGAGCACGTTGTAGCCCTTCATCCACATGAAGCGGGCGAGCGCGTCGCCGATGGAGTAATTGCGGACGTGCCCCATGTGTAGCGCGCCCGAGGGATAAGGAAGCATTTCGAGTACGTAGTACTTCTTGCGCGCGGAGGTCGCCGGTTCCGCGCGATACATCTCCGGTTGCGCCTGCCAGCGCTCAAACCATTTCTGTTCGATGCGCTGTGCTTCATAGCGCTGCTCGCGCGGTTGCTCCGTCGCGTTCAAAACCTCAGTTTTCTCGTGCTTCGACATCGGATTCGACTATTTTAAAGGAAGCCGAAAATGTTACGGAGAAGAGGAATTCTAGGCAGTGATGAACTCGCGTCGTGCAGAGGTTCGGAGCAGGCATCGTTGGAGCAGAGCGAAGGCGGACTAAAAGCAGATCGTGACAATATTGGCCGAAATCACGGATGGGTGCTCCGCAAATCGCCGAAAGTAACCACTGCGATTCCGTATCGGATTTTCATTCCACCTGCCGTTTCAAACAGAGCACTCTCCAGCTCTGTTACTTATGCTGCTGTTTCATCTGCTCCATGGCCGCCGCCGCTTGATCCAGAAGGTTTGCTTCCGCCTCCAACACTCGGGCGACCTTGGCGATTTCGGGATCGGCGTCGGCGTAGCGTTTCTCTTCGATGGCCTCCCGCACTCCCGGCATTGTCTTTGGCGAATAACCGGTGTACCAGCCGGGAGCGTAGATCATGTGCTTGTACCACGGCCGACGGGGGAGTCCCTCGTCTAACGTGAGGCGCCGTTCGCTCTGCAGAAGCAATTGGTTCAGGGCCGCGAAATCTGACGCGCCTGAAGCACTACGTAAAGCTTTTGCTGCCTTTTGATAGCGATCAGCGGCGCGCGTGAGCGCCGCGAGTGCATTGTCAATGGGAGCGAAGTTGATGAAAGGTGGAACTTCAGCGCGTGAAGGCGGTTGCGTTGGATGTCTCGGATCCGATGTCGCGGAGTACACGCCGTCGTCGAGGTTTTGATTGGTGTCGTTGGCTTCGTCTTGTTGGTCTTTCAGCAGCTTCTTGAGATTGTCGTCATATTTCTTCATTGTGTCGGCGAAGTCAGTGAACTGATACGGAAGCACGTCGGCATCGGCGAAGCGCATGACCATGCTGCCGATGGTTTGCGCGAGAGCGCGCGAGTAGATGAATTGATTATCGGAAAAGTGCATGTACCAATAGAGGTCGTCATAGATCGAGTGATAAATGCCTCCGTTATCCTCCCCGACATAAGCGAGATTGAGTGATGCAACTCCGAGGTGATCGAGGAAAGTGGTGAAGTCGGTGCCGGAACCCAGCGGGTCAATGCGCAAATCCGCACGTTCTCTTGCTTCTTTCTTCTCATCGGCATCTCCTCTCTCGATTTCGTTCGCCTGCTTCCGCTTCCACACAGAAATCTGCTTTTCCGGATCCTGAATGTCTTTTGCGACTTCGTTGACGAAAGCCTCGAGTGAATGCGAGCCGCCAGCTTCCAGATAGCCGCGCTCGTTCACGTCACTATTGATGTAGATCGCCGAATGCTGGCGCAGTTCGTCAGCGTGGAACTCAGCCCATTCCGTAGAACCGAGCAGCATGGGCTCTTCGCCGTCCCATGCACAGTAGACGATGGTTCGCTTCGGCTTCCATCCCTGTTTTAGTAATTGCGAAAACCCGCGAGCTTCTTCCAGAAGAGCAATCTGTGCCGAAATGGGATCTTGCGCGCCGTTCACCCAGGCATCGTGGTGATTGCCGCGGATGATCCAGATGTCCGGTTCAGTGGCGCCCGGGATCTTTGCAATTACGTCGTTGACGGGTTTAATGTCCCAATTCGAGACTACCTTCAGATGCACTTTGGCTGGGCCAACTCCGACGTGGTAGGGCAATGGGAGCCCGCCACGCCATTCACGCGGCGCCATCGGTCCGGCGAGCGCCTGCAGCAAGGGCTGCGCATCGGCGTAGGAAATTGGTAATACTGGAATCTTCGTGATTGTTTGCGCATCTTCGCGGCGAAGACGTTTCGCATCAGGAGTCGCACCCACTCCCGGCGTGAGGGGATCGCCAGGATAGCGCATGAAATCCATCACACTGCCACGCTGTACGCCGTCAGGCGGACGCATTGGTCCTTCGGGAAAGACGGGATCTTCGAAATATCCATCATCGTGCGGATCGGAATAGATAAGGCAGCCCACAGCGCCATGCTCATACGCTACTTTCGGCTTCACACCGCGCCATGAATCGCCATATTTGGCGATGACAATCGCGCCCTTCACAGAAATGCCGAGGCGCTCCAGTTGCTCGTAGTCTTTGGGGACTCCGTAATTCACAAAGACCAGAGGCGCAGTTACATCGCCGTCGATGGAGTAGGCGTTGTAGGTGGGCAACTGCTCGGATTTTTGTCCGCTGGTCGGATCGACCGCCAACGTAGGTTCTTCGAGCTTGGCGCGAAAGTGAGTCGGCGCGACCAGCTCGACTATCCGTTCTTTTGGAGTGGGAAAAAGGACGTTGAAGGTTTCGATGTGAGCGTCGAGTCCCCATTCCTTGAACTTGCTGAGAAGCCACTCGGCATTGTCTTTGTCATACGGCGAGCCGACATGATGAGGTCGTGCGCTCAGACGCTCCATATACTGGCGCTGCAGAGCCGAATCGGGAATCGCCCGAAACTTTGTCTCCCAGTTTTGTTCTGCCTGGGAGGATTGGGTTGTGTAGCCGAAATAAACAACTTGGTCAGCAGCGCCAACCATCAGAAGAGGAAATACTAGAAGAAGGACTGCAAGAGTCAATCGTCGCATTGTGTCTCGCAGAAGGAGAAATGTAGACGGGAGGAATTGTACTTGAGATTGGGGATGAGCCTGTTCAAACCGGAAGTTAAGACGAAGGACACAAAGTTGACGAAGGTCACGAAAAGCAATTCTCCGTGACCTTGATTTGAGACCTTTGTGACCTCCGTGTTAACTCCGGCTTGAAGAATCCGCGCGTGCTCTAGAACTCCGCCACAGGCGCGTTCTGATTCGCGCCTACGCGTCCGGCCTCGATCTTTGCGACCGAATAGTTCTCTGGCCGGATCGGAGCTTCGGCTAAACGGCGCAGAAGGGCTATCTGCCCCACATGAGTGAGCGCGTCGGCAATCGCTCCCTGGAAAATGCTCTCGCAAGACGCATGGACCTTCTGTCCGGAGGCGATGTAGGAGTCGAGGGATTCGAGCGCGTTGAAAAAGCGCTTGGTGTCCTCGCTCCACGAGTTCGGCTTGGTGTCCTGCCATACTTCTTTACCGCGGGCGATCGAAAGCGCCCAGTCCATCAGGTCACAGAGGTGCGCGAGGAGTTCTCCCGCCGACCTTGAACCTTTGCCGGCGGAAACTTCGCTGAATCCTTTCGGCACATCGCGCAGAGGCTTGGCAGCGCGATAGGCAAGCGTCGCCAGCGTATGCCGCAATGGCAGATCGAGAGATGTTTCTGGTTTCATTTTGGGCATCGATGTAGTCATGACAAGTCCCCCAGATACCGGGGATTGTAGCGCGCCCGAATCACTAGGCGCGGCGATATCCTTTCGGTATGCTCGTCAGTTATAGAGGACGGAGCACGAGGGAATCTTGGCAAAAATTGCTGTCGAATTCGGTCAGGCGCTGCATCGCCGAGCGTTGAGTGGTATGCCGGGTTCCACAACGACAAAGCGGCTGGCTGAAGGCCCGGGGTGGACTGTCTCCGACGTTATCTGCACTTCGGGTCCGCAAGATCGCCCGTTCGAGGAGCGACACTCCGGATTCTCTGTAGCTGTCGTCGTTTGTGGCACCTTCCAGTACCAGGGTGCGGTCAGCTCCGGCCCAGCGCGCGAGTTAATGACACCCGGATCTCTGCTTCTCGGCAATGCCGGCCGCGCATTTGAATGCGGACACGAACATGGAGAAGGTGACCGCTGCATCTCATTTGGCTACTCTCCCGAATATTTCGAGGGCCTCGCTGCCGATGCCGGGCTAAAGGGACGAGTCGCGTTCCGCGCTTTGCGCTTGCCGCCATTGCGGGCGCTTTCCGCGCTGGTTGCGAAAGCACAGGCAGGACTCATTGGATGCGAGGTCGATTGGGAAGAACTCAGCCTGCGCATCGCTGCGCAGGCACTTCAGTTGGCGAACGATCTTCCGCAACAGCATCGGATTCATGACTTGGTTTCAGAAGCCCGAGTCACGAAAATTGTACGCAAAATTGAGCGATATGCCGGTGAATCAGATTTGAGATCACTCGCGCGTGAGGCTCGGCTCAGTCCTTATCATTTCCTGCGCGTGTTTGAGCATCTCACCAGCACGACGCCGCACCAGTACATTTTGCGTAGTCGCTTGCGAGTAGCGGCGCTCCAGCTGTTATCAACAAGGCACAAGGTCTTGGATGTAGCACTCGATTGCGGATTCAGGGATATCTCAAACTTTAATCGAGCATTTCGGGCCGAATTTGGAACGACTCCGCTGAAATATCGAAAGACAGCTTAAGAATCACCATCGCTCACGAAATATTTCCGATGCAGGAATCACAAACAGAGCCTGTTCGCATACTGGTTCACGGCGAGCCACCTCTCGCGCGTATCGTACTCAGCCACGAGAAACAAAACGTCATCGATTTTCAGATGATGGACGAACTCGCCACTGCCCTCGATAGCCTGGAGAGCCAGCCCGAAATCTCGACAATTCTGTTCGAGACTGCGGGAGAGCATTTCTCGGCGGGAGTGGACATTCCTTCGCACACGCCGGGTAACGTCCCCACCATGCTCGAGAAGTTCCACGGCGTAATACGCCGATTGATGAAGACCTCAAAGGTGACTCTGGCGGCAGTAAAGGGCTACTGCCTAGGAGGGGGAGCGGAGTTGGCGATGACGTGCGACATCGTCATCACAACCGATTCCGCTCACTGGGGCTTCCCCGAGGTTCGTCTTGGCTGCTTCCCCCCGGTTGCAACAGCGGTGCTTGCGACAGTTGTGGGCCAGAAGCTTGCCGCAGAGCTTGTGCTCACGGGACGCAGTTTCGACGGCCGCAAAGCTGAGCGCATTCGCCTCGCAAATCGGGCTGTACCTGCGGATAAGCTGAAGGAAGCAGTTGCCGAATCCATGGAGAGGCTGGTAGCCCTCAGCCCAGCCGCGTTAGCGCACGCCAAACGGGCGCTCTACTCCTGGGACGCTGCCCATTTTGAAAAAGGTCTCGCCCGCGCTGAAGAGATTTATCGAAAAGATCTGATCAATACCGACGACGCGAAGGAGGGCATCCGCGCGTGGATGGAGAAGCGCAATCCAAAATGGACCGGACGATGACGAGAACATGAACAAACTTCGATCGATGCGGGATGCCATTGCCGAATTTGTGCCAGATGGTTCGTCTGTCGCGATGGGACTCCAACTCGAACAGATGATCCCCTTTGCTGCCGGACACGAGATCATGCGACAGAACAAACGCGATCTGCGCCTCATTGGCCCCATTTCGGATTGTCTTTTTGACCAGATCATCGGCGCTGGTTGCGTAAAGGACGTTGTCGCCGCCTGGGTTGGCAACGTGATGATGGGGCAAGCGTACAACTTTCGTCGTGCCACTGAGAGCGGAGCGATTCGGGTGTTTAACATGACGAATTTCACTATCGCTCTTGGCCTGCAGGCCGGCGCGATGGGAGTGCCTTTTCTCCCGACCCGCACCGCGATGGGGAGCGATGTGCCGAAAGGGAATCACTTCTTTTATCAGATCATTTCCCCTTTTGAACCTAAGGAGACATTATTCGCAGTTCGCGCCATTGTTCCCGATGTAACCGTTCTCCACGTGCAGCGCGCCGACGAAGAAGGCAACGCTCACTGCTGGGGCAATCTCGGCGTAATGCAGGAGGCGGTCCGCGCAGCGAAGACGGTCATCGTCGTAGCTGAAGAGATCGTCTCGCGCGAGGTAATCGCCAGCGATCCCAATCGCACCGTTGTTCCTGGCTTCCTGGTTTCGGCGGTAGTGCACGAGTCCTTCGGAGCGCATCCCTCGCCCGTGCAGGGATACTACAGCCGCGATAACGAGTCCTTCCGCGCCTATCACGCAGAGACTAAGAATGTGGCCGAATACGCGCGCTGGAAAGCGAAATGGGTCGATGGCGTGCGGGACCGAAAAGAGTATCTGGGACAACTCGGATCGGAGCGTGTAGAGGCACTGCGGGTCAAGAAGCACGCGTATTCCGCGCCCGCCGACTTCGGCTACTAACGTTGGCGCGAATGGGCATTGGCGCTGAAATAAGAAATTGAAGAGCAAAACGCAAGATCCTTCGCGCCAACTGCAGGCGCTCAGGATGACAAGGGTTATGAGTCACCAATAGTCTTGGACAACTGACACCGTATCACCTCGAAGCTTCGTGACACCGCAGCTTCTGTACCCGCTCCGTGTCATTCGTGGCATCCGTGTAGTCCGTGTCTGGTTTTGCTGTTGCTTTTCAGCTTCGCGGCTTCGTGGCTCGCAGCTTGCGTTCTACTCCAATTCCCGCACCCAAATATTCCGAAAGCTGATCGGCGCGCTTTGATCGCCGTGCGCCTGTAGTTTGATGGGGGCCCGATCGTATTTCTTATAAAACGGCTGACCGATATACAGAGTCTGTCCCTTCAACGCAAAGTGATTCTGCACCAGCACGCCATTGAAGAACACAGTCGCGTATGCCGGCGTCTTCACCGACCCATCATCATTAAATACGGGAGCGGTCCACACGACATCATAGGTCTGCCACTCTCCCGGCCTGCGATTGGCGTTCACCAGCGGAGCCGCCTGCTTGTAAATGCTGGCGGCCATCCCGTTCACGTAAGTCTCATTCTTGTATGAGTCCAGGATCTGCAGCTCGTATCCGGCGTCGCCCGGTCCTGTCGAGGCGAGGAACAATCCGCTGTTCCCCCTTGCCTGCCCGCTGCCCGTCACGTTCTCCGGAATCTTCCATTCCAGGTGCAGCTGGTAATTTTTGAAGCTGCGTCTGGTTTCAATGTTCCCGGCCTTCTTGTTGACGGTGAGCACGCCATCGGCAACGATCCACTGCGCCGGAGAGTGATCCTGAGCGGACACCCATTCGTCCAAATTCTTGCCGTCAAACAAAATGATGGCGTCCGACGGCGCCGCCCCACAAGCAGCATCCGGAGTGACAACCTTAGGCACAGGCTGCCACACCTCAGTCTCCTCCGGCTTGGGCTTGTTTTGAGACAACGGCCCCTGCTGTGCGAAAAGGAAGACTCCGAACATAGTGAGCGCCGCAAATGAAAAGAAGGTTATCGATCGAATCCGCATTTCTCGGCGATGCTAGCAGAGAAACCTGCCACGGACTACACCTGAAGCCGACGGAAGACACGGAACCTGAGAAATAGAGCGTCCACGCCCGCCGCTTACATCCTTCACCGCACTCACGCCGTTTGTCCGTGGCGTCCGTGTCCGAGCATCCTAAGCTATTGCTCACGCCGATTCTCAGAAGGTGAATCGGGTCTGTAATTCCAGTCGGCGATTATTGGCGCTCTCAGTGAAGATTCCGCCGCCGACTCCGCTAAATGGCTGGTTCGCTCTGCCGAACAGTGGCGACGTGATATCTCCCGTGATAGGGCCGGGGTTGTTGTGATTTAGCAGATTGCGGATGTTCATTGAGATCGTCAGGCTGTAGCGTCCGCTCGACGCCGAAGCCGACCCGCCTCCACCGCCAATCGAGAATGGCCCTGTCGGCGCACCGCGCGGCGCTCCTCCGCCTGGCTCCGATCGTCGAGATGCTCCTCGCTCGCCCCCAAATGAGAACGTCCGTCCGACCCGCATGTTCAATACGATCTGCCTCGGCCCACGACCAAAATTCCTGGGAAGTATGGCTTCACCTGGAATGGGATTTGGGTCGAGCAGACCATAAGGCGTCTGGATGATTCCTGGGCGGTTTGGATCAATCGCAATTCCGGGACGTCCATTGAAGAGCGTGTCGCCGTAAAGATCCTGTCCGGCTGTAATGTCGAACGGCGGCCCGGTCGTGACGACAAGCAGCGGGTTGAAACGAATGCCCAAAATGGGAGTGACTGTGCCCGCCAGAAAAACACGATGGTGCACGTCCGTCGCCGCGGGTCCGTATTCGCCGGCCATACTGTACGGATTCGCCGGAAACGTGCCCAGCCCGTCGGTGTTGCTCATGGCGCGGTTGTACATATACGAGGCATTGAGCGAGATGTCGCGACTCATCTTTGTATTCACGTTCACGATCACCTGGTTCTGGTTGTACAGGCCGGAGGATTGCATCTCGAACACAGGTTGGGGCCTTCCAAGCGGAAACACGCCACTTCCCGGCACTGCCGGGTCAAACGTTCCCAGCCAGGGCGCGTTTATATCCTCCGAGCGAAGCTGGTGAAGTCCATGTGAGTTGGCATAGGTAAGAGCAACTGTTGTCTTAAGCGGCAACTGGCGCTCAAGCCCTAGTGCAGACTGCATCAGGGAAGGAGCTCGCAATTTCGGATTGATGGTCTGGATGGTGCTGGATGACACAGCACTCGACCATGAAGACAAGGCCGGGATCGTGACAAAGAAATCCGGATTCGACACCACATATTGCTGCTGCACAGCACCGTTGTAGCGCAATGCGGTGAGCGTGTTCGCAAGGCTGAACCGGTCATAGAAAATGCCGAATCCGGCGCGCAATACCGTTTTGGGAGCTGCACCTCGGCCAAGGCCCCACGCCATACCCACTCGGGGAGCGAAGTCCCGCCAATCGTGAATGTTGCTTTGAGTTTCGTAGCGCAACCCAAGACTGACAGTGAGATTCGATCGGGCTCTCCAATCGTCGCCAATGAACACACCCGCATCCACTTGGTTAGCGGAGATCAGCGGATTGCCTGCATTGATCGCAAACTGCTTCGCCCCGCCTCCGAGTTGCCGAATTTGCGCAGCAGAATAGCCGAGCTGCTGGAACAGCAGTGTTCGTCGATAAGCTTCGATGGAACTAATGTCTATCAGCACCGGCTGTCCAGACGCATCGAGAACCGGCTGATTGTTTGCGTCAAGCTGCGGACCCACTCCTCCGCCGAATGTGAAAGTCCCCGCAAAATTCTGGGGCGAGACGTTGGAATTCGTCGCAGCCCTTAAACGAACACCGAATTTCCAGTTGTGCTGATGATGCAGGATCGAAGTGTAGTTCTGGATTTCATAGTTGTTCTGGATATCACTCGAATTCCCGATGGGATTGCCGCCGCCGTTAAACGCGCCGAGCACCTGCAGCGCATATCCGAACGTGTTCGCGACGGATGTAGTGACAGGGCGGTAATACTGGAATCTCGTTTCGTTGATGGTGTTGGCTCTGAGCACCGCCGTTTCGGTCACTTGCAGGGTTTGGCTTCGACTGAGATAGTGATAGCCGCGCGAAGTCAGGTTGAATGCGCCAGTGCCAGCGTTGCGAACATCATCATTGTTAAACACGTATCGTACCGACAGAGTGTGATTCTGGCTCAGTTGGCAATCGATCCGGGGAGTGACACGGTTCCAGCGACTGTAGGAGAGCACACTCCCGGTGAACGGAGTCGGAGTCAGCGCCGTGGGATCGAGCGTGACAACGTTTACGACATTGCCGTTGTCATTCATTTCTCGAGTTACGTCGAGATCAAACGATGCGCTCTTGTTGATTGGGCCGCTTATGCTCCCGTTGAATTCGTCCAGGTGGAATGGCGCCTTTTGAGCAGCATAAGGATTGCGCGAGTTCCAGAAATCCCTCGCGAAGTTGTAGCCAAACGTGCCGTGAAACTTGTCTGTGCCGGGCTTGGTGAAAATCTCGATTCGGCCGAAACCCAGTTTGTCGTATTCCGGTGCAAACGGATTCTGATTGATGCGGATCTCGCGAATAGTGTTCTTCGGCGGCAACTCGCCACCGCTGAATCCATCAATGTAGATGGCGCCGCCATTCGGCCCCGCAGCAGGTCCTGCCAAAGCTTGAAGGTCATCTGCCAAGTCATTTGGATCATCGGAAAGAGCGTCGAGATCTGAACCTCTCAGCACCATCGCGCTGGCATTGTTTGCAGTATCAGTGCTGACCGAAGGTGTCCCTTCGGCTTCGACATTAAGCTTCTGCACAAAGGCTCGTACCTGAAGCGTCAAATTCAGCGTCTGTGTCGCGGATTTGATGTCCAGATGAATTGGTTGCGCGAGCGCCAGATCCGCAGCCGACGCATTCAAGATGTAAGAGCCTTGCCTGATTCCAGAGATCGAATAATTTCCGCTCGGATCAGAGGTGCCGGAACGCGAGCGACCCGCAGCGTCGCTCAGAGTGATTGTGGCGCCGGGAACAATTGCGCCCGTGGTATCCATAACGGTGCCATGCAGGACAGAGTTTTGCCCAAATCCTGGCAGTGCCAAAGACAGGAGCAGGTAAGAGGTGCCGAGTATGAGACGTGCTGCTGTTCTGCGAATTGAACCCATCCAGTCTTCGCTTCCGATTTCTTGAACAAAAGTCGAGGCAGCCGAGCCGAGCACCCCGCTGGACGATTATTACAGGGGCAATCTGAAGACAGGCTGAAAGCACAAGTTTCGAGCTTATCCGACTGCGCAGACGTGCCAACTCACACGCTCCGGGCGCAGCCCAACGGTGAACTGCTCCCCAGCGACGGGCCGTACCTCGAGACCAACGCGGGTGGTTTATGGATACTGGAAACCGCAGATCTGGACGAGGCGCTGGTGTTGGCGCGCAAGGGCGCAAAGGTCTTGCGGGTGGCTGTCGAGGTGCGAGAGATTTTCTTCAGTCCGGCGCCGTGACCGGGGAAGCTGCGGAGCCACGATAGCCAGGAGCCGCGAAGGTAGCATTTTGCCGGGTCGACACCGACGCTTACCTGCCTTCTTATTCCAGAAACTTCTCCACTTCCATAGCCGCCATGCAGCCGGTGCCGGCTGCGGAGATTGCCTGGCGATAGCGGCGGTCCTGAACGTCGCCACAGGCGAAGACGCCGGGGACTTTGGTGAAGACGTAGTTTTTCGTCAGCAAGTAGCCGTCAGGATCGGTATCTAGCTGGCCGTTGATCCACTTTGCGTTTGGTTCGTGGCCGATGCCGAGGAACATCGCGCTCGTGGGGAAATCCCATTGCGCGCCGGTCTTGAGGTTGCGCAGGCGAAGGCCGCTGACTTCCTTCTTCTGAACGTCGTGGACTTCATCTACGACTGTGTCGGTTAGGAATTCGATTTTGGGATGCTGGCGGGCGCGGTCGATCATGATCTTCGAGGCGCGGAAGACGTCGCGGCGATGGATGATTGTTACTTTGCTGGCGAAGCGCGTTAGGAACAACGCTTCTTCCATTGCCGAGTCGCCGCCGCCGATGACGGTGATTTCTTTTCCACTGAAGAAGAAGCCATCGCACGTAGCGCAAGAAGAGACGCCGTGTCCAATGAGCGCTTGCTCGCTTTGCAGACCGAGCCATCGCGCTGAGGCTCCGCTGGCGATAATCAAGGTGCGCGTGAGCAGTTGCTGGCTGCCTAGATTCAGCACAAACGGACGCTTGGTGAAATCGGCGCTGACTACGTGGGCCATCTGGTAGTCAGTCCCAAAACGGGCTGCCTGCTTTTTCATATTCTCGATCAGCTCGGGACCTTGGATGCCGTCGGGAAAGCCGGGGAAGTTCTCGACGAGCGTGGTGATGCTGAGCTGCCCGCCTGGCTCATGGCCTTCGAGCACAAGCGGATTGAGGTTGGCGCGGGCCGCGTAGATTGCGGCCGTGAGTCCGGAGCATCCGGAGCCAAGAATCACAACGTTGCGAACGGAATTGTCCATAAGTCTCGGAAGATTTGATTCGGCAGACTCGAATAAGACTCAAGCCGCGCGTTTTGGAACAGACATTCTATAAGGAGAGGCCGTCAGTGGGACGACGCCGCATCGGGTGCACGCCTCTTTGCGGAAGGCCGTGTGGACGAGCCGGCGCCCAGCCAGGCGATGTCGCTGGCGAGCATGCCTTTGAGGCGAAGGACGCGGCGGTAATCCGAGAGGATCGACGAGGCTTGCCAGAAGATGGCGTCGTACTTGGATTGATCGACGTTCTCGCATCTTGCCAGCGCCACCGTTGATTTTCCCGCGCGCTCTACGCGCACGCGCGAGGCGGGCGTGTCCGCGCTGAGCACAGCCGAGGGCTTGCTGACCGAACTCGAAAGCTTGTCCTCGATCGACAGAGCCAGCAGATCCTTTACTTCGCGTCCACGGAAGACCAGCGTTTCGATCGTGTTCTCCGGATCGACGCTCAGCGAGTACTGCACCGTCGCCAGCGGTGACTCGCCCTTTACCTCGCGCCGCAAGCGGACATACTTCGAGCGCGTTCCTTCTTCCACCGTCGCAACCCCACGCGAGATCTCGTAGTCGGCATCGAAAGCCGGCGATTTGGGCAGCTTTGCTAGAGCCGCTTTTAGGTCTTGTTGATCATCAGCGCTCGGAGTGCAAACGTTGATTACGTTCACCTTCACCGGTGGATTTTGCTCGTTCTTAGTGTCGGGCGGTGCATTTTGCGCAAGCGCGACGCCGAAGAGGAAAAAAATTGGGAGGATTGAGCGCACGAAGCGGATTGTAGAACAAGAGCTGGGAGGATCGCGCTTCTCGCGAGAAAAGACTCGAACGCCGGTCTGCGTTATGGGTTTGAGGGAACGTTTTGGGTGGAGGGTTCTAGGTGGAAGCCCTCGACTTCAGTCGGGGGTGAGGCTTTCAAGCCTCATCAAGAATCGCAGCATGTGCTCGTGCTTTAGCGCCGGCGCACGCGCGAAGCGCGCTCATTATGCCGCTGTTCTGCGCTCGCTGTGCAGGTGGGCCAGCGCTAAAGCGCGGCTGTTATTTATGTGCGCCCGGCAGGGCGCATTCACTTGGAGGTGAAAGTCCTCTACACACCCGGCAAGGGGAAGTGTTAGCTGAACGGCAAGGGTGTCCATCGCGAGGTGGGATCTGA
>Ga0134126_10002893_pt1 | contig 21597 bp, 20 predicted proteins | sample KB31752_FD_96881 | JGI IMG/M metagenome (GOLD analysis project Ga0134126, IMG submission 96881) | Terrestrial soil microbial communities with excess Nitrogen fertilizer from Kellogg Biological Station, Michigan, USA - KB3-175-2 | ecosystem: Environmental > Terrestrial > Soil > Unclassified ... | reverse complement strand
GTGGTGCGTTCCGCCAGGGGAGTGGAGGCGGGTTACGACCGGCTGCTCCTCGCGACCGGATCGACCCCGATCGTCCTGCCCATCCCGGGGAAAGGCTTCCCGGGCGTCGTGACTTTCCGCGATCTGGCGGACGTCGAGTCGATGCTGAGCGCCGCGAGACGCTATCGCAGGGCGGCCGTGATCGGCGGCGGCCTGCTCGGCCTCGAGGCCGCGAACGGTCTCGCCAAGCGTGGCATGGACGTTACCGTCGTCCATTGGCTCCCAACCCTGATGGAGCGACAGCTCGATGCGCCTGCCGCAGCCTTGCTCAGAGCCTCGCTGGAGGCCCGCGGCCTGAAATTCCGCATGCCGGCGACGACCGTTGCCGTGCTGGGCGAGAATCGCGCCACCGGCCTGCGCTTCGAGGATGGCAGCGAGCTCGCGGCCGACCTCATCGTCATGGCGGCCGGCATCCGCCCCAACATCGAGCTCGCGAGCCGTGCGGGCCTGCGCTGCGAGCGCGGCGTGCTGGTCAATGACACCCTGCAGACGTTCGATCCCAGCGTTTACGCGGTTGGGGAATGCGTTCAGCACCGCAATACCGTATTCGGTCTCCTCGCGCCCCTCTGGGAGCAGGCGCGGGTCTGTGCCGCCCACCTCGCGGAAGTCGGTGTGCGCCGCTATCGCGGCTCGCTGACCGCGACGCAGCTCAAAGTCGCCGGGATCGAGGTCTATTCCGCGGGCGATCTGTCGGAGTCCGAAGGCAGCGAGTCGCTGGTGCTGCGCGATCACCGGCTCGGCATCTACAGGCGCCTGGTGGTTCGCCACAATCGCCTGCAGGGGGCGGTGCTCTACGGCGACGCGCGGCTCGGCCCGTGGTACTTCGAGCTCATGGCGAGCGGCGCTGACATCAGCGCCCTGCGCGAGCAGCTCCTCTTCGGCCCCGACGGCGCCGAGACCGGCGCCGGTGCGGTGCGGGCGGGGTAGTCTTCGGATGTCAGCGGCCATGAGAACGACGTGCCCCTACTGCGGCGTGGGCTGCGGAGTCATCGCGCGCGAGCGGGCAGAAGGAGCGTTCGAGATCACCGGCGATCCGCTCCACCCCGCCAACCTGGGCAGCCTCTGCTCGAAAGGCTCGGCTTTGGCCGAGACGCTGGGGATCGAGGGTCGGCTCCTGCATCCGCTCATTCGGGAGCGCCGCCGCCACTCGCCGCGAGACCCACCCGCCGAAGCCCGCCGCGTCGGCTGGGACCAGGCGTTGAGCCGTGTCGCCGAAGGGTTCAGCGCCGCCATCCGCGATTACGGCCCCGACTCCGTCGCATTCTACGTCTCGGGGCAGCTGCTGACGGAGGACTACTACGTCGCCAACAAGCTCATGAAGGGCTTCATCGGCAGCGCCAACATCGACACCAACTCGCGCCTGTGCATGGCCTCGGCAGTGGCGGGCCACAAGCGGGCCTTCGGCGAGGATCTGGTCCCCGGCTGCTACGAGGACCTGGAGCTCGCCGACCTCATCGTCCTCGTGGGATCCAACGCCGCCTGGTGCCACCCGGTCCTCTTGCGCCGCATCGAGCGCGAAAAGCAGCGCCGTCCGGACCTGAAGATCGTCGTCATCGATCCGCGGCGAACGCCCACCGCCGAAATGGCGGATCTGCACCTCCCGATCCGCGGCGGGACGGACGTGACCCTTTTCAACGGACTGCTCGGGTATCTGCACCAGCACGGGGCTGCGGACGAGCGCTTCATCGCGATGCATACCACGGGTGTGCAAGACACGCTCGATGCAGCACGCGCCGCCGGTGACGCAGCGGCGGTCGCCACGGTTTGCGGCGCAGGCGTGGAACGGATCGGCGAGTTCTACCGGCTCTACCGCACCACCGACCGCGTCGTCACGCTCTTCTCGCAGGGTGTCAATCAGTCCTCATCGGGCACCGATAAAGTCAACGCCCTCATCAACTGTCACCTCCTGACCGGCCGCATCGGCCGCCCCGGAATGGGTCCGTTCTCGCTCACCGGTCAGCCCAACGCCATGGGGGGTCGTGAGGTGGGAGGGCTCGCCAACACGCTGGCCGCCCATCTCGACCTCGAGGCCGCCGACCATCGCGACGCCGTTCGGGCGTTTTGGGGCAGCCCGGCGATCGCCTCCCAACCGGGCCTCGAGGCGGTGGAGCTCTTCGAAGCCATGCACGCCGGCCACATCAAGGCGGTCTGGATCATGGCCACCAATCCGGTGGTGAGCCTCCCGGATGCGGACCGCGTGCGCGAGGCGTTGGAGCGCTGCGAGCTGGTCGTACTGTCCGACTGCGTAGCGGATACGGATACGGCCGCTCTCGCCGATGTCCTGCTGCCCGCGGCAACCTGGGGCGAGAAGGAGGGTACGGTAACTAACTCCGAGCGCCGCATCTCCCGCCAGCGCCGCTTCCTGACTCCGCCGGGAGAGGCGCGCCCCGACTGGTGGATCATCTCGGAAGTAGCGCGGCGGATGGGCCATGCCGACGCGTTTCGCTACGGGTCGTCCCGCGAAATCTTCGACGAGCACGCGAGGCTTTCCGGCCTTGCGGCGCGACGAGCGGTCTCGGCCTCGCCGGCTGGCGGGTCTACCCTCTCGCCAGGCGATACTTTCATCCCGCTGGACACGAGCGCTGCGCCTCGGCTTTTCGACATCAGCGGCCTCGCGGGGCTTTCCGCCTCGGATTATGACGCTCTGGAGCCAACCCAGTGGCCTGTGCGCTTCGCCGGCTCCCCTGCGCCGTCGCGGCTCTTCCAGGACGGCCGCTTCGCTCATCCGGACGGCAAGGCGCGGTTGGTGCCAGTGCGTCAACGCGCGCCCGCCCATGCCCCCGATGAGGTCCATCCCTTCGCTCTCAACACGGGCAGAGTGCGCGACCATTGGCACACCATGACCCGCACCGGCCGCGCGCCGCGGCTCGCGGAGCACCTGCCGGAGCCGTTCGCCGACCTGCATCCCTACGACGCTCTCGCCTCAGCGGTGCGCGAGGGCGAGCTGGCGAAAGTGAGCACGCAATGGGGATCGATCGTCGTGCGCGTCCGGATGAGTGGCGAGATCCCTCGCGGCACGGTGTTCGTCCCGATGCATTGGAGCGACGCCTACGCCTCCGAGGCGCGCGTAGGCGCGCTGGTCAACCCGGCCGTCGACCCGATCTCCGGCGAGCCCGAGTTCAAGCACACGCCTGCGCGTGTAGAGCCATTTCCCGTGGAATGGCACGGCGTCATGGTGACGCGCCGTGCAATCGCGACTCGCGATCTGACGTGGTGGGCGCTGATACGCGGCGCAGGTTTCCTGCGCTACGAGCTCGCGGGCCGCAAGCGGCCGCCCGACTGGGCCGGCTGGGTGAGATCCCTACTGGAAGTCCAGACGCTCGACGCCGATTTCCTCGAATACAGCGACGCCGCCTCGGGCGTCTACCGCGCCGCACATGTCGTCAATGACCGTCTGGAAGCGTGCGCATACTTTTCCCGCCGCCCGGAGCTGCCCGCGCGCGGCTGGCTGTCGTCCCTCTTCGTCCGTGGGTCCCTGCAAGCCTCCGAACGGCTCGCGCTCGTCGCCGGCCGGCCGCTGCGGGCGGTAGAGGACGCCGGCCCGCTCGTCTGCTCCTGCTTTGCCGTCGGCCGCAACACCCTCTGCAATCTCATCGCGAGCGAAGGGCTGACGGACGCCCGCCAGGTGGGCGAGCGGGCACGGGCCGGCACCCACTGCGGCTCCTGCCTGCCGGAGATCAGGAAGCTGCTCGCAGTGAGCCGCGATCGGACATAACCGCGCAAGCACTGTCCCACGACTCCCTCGTCGCCCTACCGGGCGATACAATGCACAACATGCCGCGCGCGGATCGCCTCACCGCAATCCTGGCCTCCTACGGCCGATTCCATCGCGATCCGCGCAATCGCCTCACTCACTATCTCGGCGTGCCCGCGATCATCTACTCCGTGCTGATCCCGCTGGCGCTCTCCGTCCATACTTTTTTTGGCACGCCGTTGCGACTCGACAGCATCGTCGTCGCGGCCGCCGCGGCGGGGTATGTCTGGCTCGACATCGGAATCGGCTTGGCACTGACGGCCATTCTCGTGCTGCTGGCGGCTGCGGCAGAGGCCACCGCAGCCACGGGAAGCTCCCTCGCCCTGATTACCGCCGCCGTGGTCTTCGTGCTCGGCTGGGCGCTCCAGCTCCTCGGTCACCGGCTCGAGGGCAACCGGCCCGCGCTGCTGACCAACCTGGCTCAGATCCTCGTCGCGCCGCTATACCTCACCGCGGAACTGGAATTTGCTCTCGGCCTTCGCCGCAGCCTGCGTGCCGACGTAGAGCGGCAGCTCGGGACTCAAGACTCGGATTTCACCCGGCTGTAGTCGTACCACACCGCCTCGATGTTGTGTCCATCAGGATCGTGGACGAATGCGGCGTAGTAACCCGGCCAGTAATCGCGGTATCCCGGACCCCCGTGGTCCTCCCCGCCGGCGGCCAGCGCGGCCGCATGGAAGGCTTTGACCTCAGCTTCGCTTCGCGCCTCGAACGCCAGGTGCACCGGCACCACCGTCACTTTGCGGGCAATCCAGAAATCCGTGTTCTTGCCGTCGTTGAAGCCCGCCGCCTCATCGAACTCCATGTTGTTGCGGTAGCCGAGGGGCGCGAGCACCTCGCCGTAGAAGGCCTTGGACCTGCGGTAGTCGCTGACGGCAAGAGTAGTGTGCGCGATCATGAGTCTCACCTCCGGATTGGGCGCGGTTCGATCAGCTTACCGCCGCGCAGCGCCGCAAAGCCATTCCGTGATGCAGCTCCCCGTCACCGGCGTGAGCGCTATAAAAGCGCGGGACCGTGCGCTATTCTCCGGGCAGAGGTCGCCGGCAGTGCGACCCGGGGGACAATGTCCATACGCTCCGCTTCGCTTTCCGCGACCGTCGCGCCGCCGCCCGGCTGGGGACGCCTGCTCTCGCCGCGATACTGGCCAACCTGGGCCGGGCTCGGTGTGCTGCGCAGCCTCAGCCTCCTGCCTTACCGCGTGCAGCTCGGCATCGGCGTCGTGCTCGGCACGGTGCTGCGGCGCCTGCCCGTCCGCTTCGTGCGGATCGCGCGGCGCAACATCGATCTGTGCCTGCCGGAGCTCGCGACCGCCGAGCGCAAGCGCCTGCTCAACCGTCACTTTCGCAGCCTCGGCATCGCACTGCTGGAGATCGCGATGGCATGGTGGTGGTCCACCGAGCGGCTCGGGACGATCTCGACCGTGGAGGGCATGGAGCACGTACGGGATGCGCTCGCGCGCGGGCGGGGCGTGATCCTGCTGACCGCGCACCTGACACCGCTCGAGATCGGCGGCCGGATCGTCGCGGCGGCGACGCCGGTCAACATCGTCTATCGTCCGACGAAGAACGAGGCGCTGGCGCACGTGCTCCGCCGCGGCCGCAGCCGCAATGGCGGCCATGCGATACGGCGTGACGACATCCGCTCGATGATCGCGGCCCTGAAGAACAATGAGGTCGTCTGGTATGCACCCGACCAGAGCTACCGCAAGAAGGGCGCGGAGATGGTGTCGCTCTTCGGCATCCCTTGCCCGACCAACACGGCGACCTCGCGCATCGCCCGGATGACCGGTGCCGCGGTCCTGCCGTATTTCGTGGAACGGCTGCCGGGGAGCGCCGGCTATCGCGTGCTCATCCGGCCCGCGCTCGAGAATTTCCCCAGCGACTGTCCGCGCACCGATGCGGAGCGCTTTCACCGGCTGATCGAGGCGCAGGTCCGTGCCGTGCCCGACCAGTACCTCTGGATCCACCGCCGCTTCAAGGGCATGACCGCGGCCGATCCCGACTATTACGGGCGCAATCCGCCCGCCGCACCTAGCGAACTCCCGCCATCAACCGCTTCACCGGCGGCGTGATCAGCAGCATCACGGCGCCGCCGATCGCACACCACCAGAAGAGCTTCAGATACAGCTCAGGGAGCGTCGCGAGGTGCCGGGCGTCGTAGTCGCCGGAAAGCTGGCCCGCCAGGAAGCTGCCGAGCGCGATGGTGAGGAACCACAACCCCATGGTCTGGCCGGCGAAGCGCGCCGGCGCCAGCTTGGTGGTGGAAGAGAGGCCCACGGGTGAGAGGCAGAGCTCCCCGCATGCGGTCAGCACGTAGGTGACCGTGAGCCACAGGGGAGACACCATGACCCCATGCAGCACGCGCAGCGCCGCCACGTACATGACGAGCATGCCCGCCGCCATGAGCAGCAGTCCCCAGGCGAACTTCGCCGGCGAGGAAAGACCGCGGCCGCGTTGCCCGAGCCACACCCAGAGCGCCGCGAACACCGGCGCCAGCGCGATGACGAAGAACGGGTCGACCATCTGCATGTCTCCCGCCGGCATCCTCCACCCGAAGACGTTGCGGTCGGTGTACCGCTCCGCAAAGAGGGTGAAGGAATCGAACATCTGCATGTAGGCCATCCAGAAGACCGTGGAAGCGGCGAACAGCGCCATCATGGCGAATACGCGGCTGCGTTCCGGCCGCGTGAGATCGCCGAAAAACACCATGTACAACAGGTAGGCCGCCATCAGGGCGCCGACCACCTCGGAAACCGCGATGGAGAGCGCGGCAGCGTTGATCGTGACGGCGCCGCCCAGTGCCAGGGCGGTGAGCGCGACGATCACGGCCACCACGATCCACAGGGCGAGCCAGGAGCGGGGCCGGGTGTTGGCCGGGGCGGCACCGGCCGCGCCCAGGTAGCGGCGCGTGAGCAGAAACTGTGCCACACCCAACAGCATGCCGAGAGCCGGCAATCCGAACCCTGCGTGCCAGCCGTAGTCCTGCGCGACGATCGGCACGATCATCGGCGCGACCAGCGATCCGATGTTGATGCCGATGTAGAAGATCGAGAATCCCGCATCGCGCCGCGAGCCGCCCTCGGGGTAGAGCTCGCCGACCGTGGCGCTGACGTTGGGTTTCAACAGCCCCACGCCGAGCACGTTGAAGACCAGGCCGAGGAAGAAGAGGCGCGTGCTTGCGCAGGCGAGGAGCGCGTTGCCGGCGGTGATCAGAATGCCGCCCGAAGCCACGGCGAGGCGCCCGCCGGTCAGCCGGTCCGCAACCCAGCCGCCGAGGAGCGACAACAGCCAGGTGCCCCCCGCGTAGAGCCCCCAGATGTCGCTGGCGGTCTTGTCGTCAAAGCCCAGTCCTCCGCGGCCGCTCGCCGCGACCAGGAACAGGATCAGGATCGACTGGATGCCGTAGTAGGTGAACCGCTCCCACATTTCCGTGAGGAAGAGCGTCGCCAGGCCGCGCGGATGCCCGAACAGGGTAGCCTCTTGTGGCTGTGCGTTTGGCGCTGCCATATCGGGGATATTATTCATGCGGAGCGTTATATCAGTTGTCCGTCGATCTCGCGCGACCCCGAATGAAGCGTAGGCACACGGAGGTGCCCCGCCGCCGCAGGGCGAGGCGCTGGGCCGGGCAGGAGCCCGGATTCAGCGCTTCAAACTAGGATGCCTGAGGCTGCTCGGCGTCCTGGCCTTTGGAGCGCTGCAGAATGCGCGCCATGATGAGCCCGCCCTCGAAGAGGAGGTACATCGGGATGGCGAGCAAGGATTGCGACACCGCGTCAGGGGGTGTCAGGAATGCCGCGGCGATGAAGACGCCGAGAAGGACGTAGCCGCGGTAGCTTTTCAACTTGTCGATCTCCACCAGGCCGGTGAGGACCAGCAGCACCACGGCCACCGGCAGCTCGAAGGCCGCCCCGAATCCGAAGAACATCAGCAGCACGAAGTTCAGATACTGCGAGATGTCGGTCATCATCGTCACGCCTTTCGGCGTCGTGCTGGCGAAGAAGTGGAACATCGCCGGGAATACGAAGAAGTAGGCGAAGGCGATGCCCGCATAGAAAAGCAGGATCGAGGAGACGAGCAGCGGCAGCGCGAAGCGCTTCTCGTGCCGGTAGAGCCCGGGCGCGACGAAGGCCCAGAGCTGGTAGAGCACGAAGGGCATCGCGATGAAGAGGGCGACGAAGAAGGAGAGCTTGAACGGCGTCGTGAAAGGAGCCGCCACGCTGGTGGCGATCAGCGTCGTGCCCTTCGGCAGGCGCTGCAGGAGCGGGCGCGAGGCCAGGGTGAAGAGCTGGTTGGCGTAAAACGCGGTAGGCACGAACACGATCGCCACCGCTACCAGCGCCCGAATCAGCCGGTCGCGCAGCTCCAGCAGGTGCGAGATCAACGTGCCTTCGGCGAGCTTCTCAGATTCCTCGGTCATGCGTGCCCGGAGTCACAGGCTCGGGTGGCGGCTCGCCACTCGAGGCGGCCGCCTCAGGGAGCGGCCCGGGGGCAGTCTGCCATGGCGTGGCGATGCCCGACACCGGCTCCGGTGCGGCGACGGTGGACGGCTCGACTGGGTCGGGTGTCAGCGGCTCGACAGGCTCCGGAGTCAGCGTCGAAGCGCCCAGGGCCGGCACGCCGCCCACTGGCCGCACGGGCTCCGGACGGCTCGTCCGGTTGCGATCGAGATCGACCTCTTCCTCGAGCTGCTCCTGGAATTGCCGGGCCATGGCGCGCGCCCGGCCGACCCAGCGGCCGACCTCGCGCACGACGCGCGGCAGCTTCTCCGGACCCAGCACGATGAGCGCCAGGACGAAGATGACCAGGATCTCGGAGAACCCGATATCGAACATGGGAGATTCAGGCCGGAAAGACGCGGAAACGGACGGCTTGGCGGGACCGCAGAGGTACGCTTGCGCGCCGCGCGCGCCCGGACCCTCTGCCCGCGGTCACCGGAGGATCAGACGCCCCGCTCGGTTTTGGCGGCCGCCTCGGCCTTGGGGGTGACCTTCGCCTCGGGGAACTCGGCGTCGGGGGCGTCCGAGCGGATCTGTCGGCGCGACGCGGCGGTCTCCTCCTGCTCGCCGTCGTTCATCGCCTTCTTGAAGCCGCGCACGGCATGGCCCAGATCCTCACCGACGCTGCGGAGCTTCTTCGCTCCGAAGACGACGAGCACCACGACCAGGATGATCAGTAGCTCCTTCATTTCCATAACGCTTGAACTCCGCTCCGCTTACGCGTGAGAGAACATAATAGAGACGGGAATCATAGGCCAAAGGACTCATTCCGGCCGAAAAAATTCGCGAATTTGTGGATTTGGGCGAAAGTGGGCTGCGCCGCTCATGCCTTGGGCAGTGCCACTGACCATCCTGGTGGCGGGGCACCCGGCCCGGCCATCCGTGGGCCGGGCGTTTGCGCGGATCGAGGACACGTTAAGTGTCCTCGATGAAGGCTCCGCGCTCACCCCTCCAGCCAGAAGGTCACCGGCCCGTCATTGACCAGCGCGACCTGCATGTCGGCGCCGAATTCGCCCGCCGCCACCGGCGCGTACATTCCGGAGGCCTGCGCCAGCAGATACGCGAAAAGCGCCCGCGCCTCCCCCGGCGCCGCCGCGGTGCTGAATCCGGCCCGGCTCCCTTTGTGCGTATCGGCGGCCAGGGTGAACTGCGGGACGAGCAGCAATCCGCCGCCGATCTCGCGCAGCGACAGGTTCATCCGTCCGTCCGCATCGGGAAAGATGCGGTACGCGAGCAGCCGTCCGAGCAGCCGATCGGCCGCCGCGCGGTCATCCTCCCGCCGCACGCCGATCAGCGCCAGCATGCCGCGGCCGATCTCTCCGAGAGGCCGCCCACCCGCAGTGACGGAGGCGCGCGAGACGCGTTGGATGAGGCCGATCATGCGATGGTTTCCTGTGCCGGAATGGCGCGCCGGCGCCAGCGTATCGCACCGGCGCGCGCGAACCGGCTAGCGCGCGACACGCCGGGTCCGATAAGATGCGCCGCGGTTTTGCGCACCGAGCCGGAGATCACGATGGCGGGACGTTGGTTGGGTTCACAAGTGCGTTCCAGAATGCGGAGCGCCACGACAGGCCTCAGAGTCGGCGTGGCGATCGGCCTCGGGTCGCTCATGGCGACGGCGGCCTTCGCACAGCAACCCCAGCCGGCGGCCAATCCGCATCGGGGCGAGGTCGTGGCATCCACCTGCCTCGGCTGCCACGGCATCGAGGGCTACCGCAACGCCTACCCGGATTATGCGGTGCCGCGCCTCTCCGGTCAGCACGCGCAGTATCTGGCCACCGCGCTGCAGGAATACCGCAGCGACGCCCGCCAGTACCCCACGATGCACATGCAGGCGCTGTCGCTCTCGGACCAGGACATCACCGATGTCGCCGCATATCTTGCCGGCAAGCCGCTCGTCGCCCCGAGCACCGCGAGCGCTGCGCAGGTGCCGCAGCCGGCGGTCGTCTGCACCTCGTGCCATGGTCGGGACGGCATCGGCGTGACACCCATGTATCCGTCACTTGCCGGGCAGCACGCCAGCTACATCGAGCGCGCCATCAAGGAATACCAGACGGGCTATCGCAAGAACCCGATCATGAATGGCATGGCCGCTTCCCTGAAGCCCGCGGACATCACCGCCATCGCCAACTACTTCAGCAGCCTGAAGCCGGGACTCCACACGGAGTCCCGGCCTTTCTTCGGTTGGACAGAGCCTGGCAAAAGCAAGTAAAAAGCAAGTAAAAGCAAGTGATTGAGCGGCCCAGGGCCGTTCCCTCACCGTACCTGCACGGGCACGAAGATCCGCTCGCTGCCGCGCTGGATGAGCAGGGCCACGTGGCCGCGCGAGCGCTGCACCGCGGAGCGTAGCTGCTCGACCGAGGACACCCGCTGCCCATTGGCCGCGAGTACGACGTCCCCCGGCTGAATGCCGGCATCCTCCGACGGGCCGCTGACGCTTTCCACCAGCAAGCCGCCGTGGGTGTGCGCCTGCTGCTGCTCATCACCGGTGAGCGGCCGTACCGCCAGGCCGAGGCTACCGCCCTGCTGCTGCGGATGCTGCGTGGAGGCGACCGTCTGGCTGCCCATGGAGCCGAGCTTCACGTCGATCTCGCGCTGGGCGTGATTGCGCCAAATGGTGAGGCGCACCGTCGTGCCCGGCATGAGGCTCGCGATCCGGACCGGCAGTTGGCTCGAGGTCTGCACCGGCTGGCCGTTGAGCGCCAGGATCACATCTCCCGGCTGGATGCCGGCGCGCGCTCCGGGACCGCCCGGCTCGACACTGGAGACCAGCGCGCCCTCGGGCTCCGGCAGGCCGAAGGAGTCGGCGAGCCCCTGATCGACGTTCTGGATCACGACACCGAGCTTGCCACGCTCCACGTGGCCGGTGGACATGAGCTGGTGCGCCACCTGCATGGCGACGTTGATCGGAATCGAGAACGACACGCCCATGTAGCCGCCGGTGCGGCTGTAGATCTGCGAATTGATCCCGATGACCCGGCCCTGCATGTCGAACAACGGGCCGCCGGAGTTGCCGGGGTTGATCGGCACGTCGGTCTGGATGAAGGGGACGTAGCCGGAGTCGGGGAGCGTGCGCCCCTTGGCGCTGACGATACCGGCGGTGGCGCTGTTATCGAAGCCGAACGGCGCGCCGATCGCGAGCACCCACTGACCCACCTGCAGCGAGTTGGAATCGCCCAGGTTGACGCTCGGCAGATGATCCGCCGGAATCTTGATCACCGCGACGTCCGCGGTCTTGTCCACGCCGATCACCTTGGCGGTGTACTCGCGCCGGTCGGTGAGCTGCACGGTCACGCGCGTGGCGCCCTCGACCACGTGCGCGTTGGTCAGGATGATGCCGTCCGGCCGGATGATGAAGCCCGAGCCCTCGCCCCGTATGGGCTCCTCCGGGGGCGCCTGGAAGGGCATCGGCAGCCCGCGGAAGAAGGGTGCGAACGGGCTGTTGGGTCCGAAGGGGTTGTCCTGCCCCTCGGTGGGCGACTTCTCGATGACCCGGATGTTGACGACCGCGGGCCCGAACTTCTTCACCAGCGTGGTGAAGTCGGGCAGCATCACGGCCACGCCGCCTCGCGGCTGGGCCGAGGTCACTGCCGCGGGCGGCGGGGACCCCTGCGCGTGCGCAGCGACGGGCGCGGCGACGCCGTAGAGCGCGGCCAGCGGCGCGGCGCCCAGCACGACGCCGAGCACGCCTGCCACCAATGGATTGCGAACTGCGGTCCTGACTGTCATCTCTTTAACTCCGGGAAATCGCTCTGGATCTACGGCCCGCAGGATAGGCGCCGACACTTAAATGACGCTTAAGAGCGCGGGGTTCCGGCCGCGGTCGCTCAGCCCCGGCGTCTGTCGAGCCAGGCGATGAGCCCCTGGGTGTTGAGCTCCAGGTCGCCTTCCAGGATCGCGAGCACCCGCTCGGGAGGCAGGCGGCAGCCGTGCCTCGCGGCGAGCTCACGCCACAGGCCGCTCATCCCGGCGCGGATCGCCGCCGCGCGATCGGGGGCCGCGGCGCTCTGCTCGGCGATGCGGGCCAGCTCGCGGATCTGCCTCTTGAGCGACTCTCCCAGCCGCGGCACGTCCGTCACGCGGCTGAAGTGCATGAGGTACAGCGCCTCGGGCGAGTAGGAGAGCAGGCGGTCGACGGAGGCGATGAGCTGCTCCGGGTCGAATTGCGTCGGTGTCGTCGTCGGGATGATGAAGGCGCCGCGCGGGGAGTCGAGCTCCCGATAGGAGATGCCGAAGGTATCGCCCGTGAAGATGCAGGCGTGAGGCCCGTCGACGAACGCCTGATGATGCAACGCGTGCCCCGGCGTGTGCACGATCTCCATCTCCCGGCCCGCCAGGCTCACCGTGTCGCCGTCCCGAGTCACCCGCACCCGTTCCGCGGCGATGGGCACGATGTCGCCGTAGAGCCGCCGGAAGCGCTCCTCGCCATACACCGCGCGCGATCCGGCGATGAGCTTCCCGGGATCGATCAGGTGCGGCGCGCCGCGCGGGTGCAGTACCGCGACGGCATTCGGCAGCTCCCGCATGAGCCGTCCTGCCCCGCCGGCATGATCGAGATGAACGTGGGTCAGCAGCAGGTAATCGACCGCATCGCGCGCCACGCCGAGCGCCTCCAGCGCGGCGAGCAGATACGGCACGGAATCATTGGTGCCGACATCCACGAAAGCGGCGCGGCCGTCGTGTTGAACGATATGCGCCGCTGCATGTCCCGGATGAACGTACTCCGTGTCGACAGCCGTGATCCCGTCCGGGTGGCGGAACAGCCGTGGGGTCGGGAGGCCGCAGATCGGTGCCATCGGCGTAGGGTACCAAGGTGAGCAGCGGAGCACTCCTCCGCGCGGAAAAATTCAGGCAAGCTTGAGCACATGATCCAGTCCCCCTTCTCCCGCCGGGCCTCGACCGCGGCGGCCTGCGTCGCATTCTGGCTGGTGTTCGGTTGCGCGGCCCACGCGCAGCCCTTCACGGTCCCTACCCACCGCGTCGACGGCACGCTCGTATTCGATGGAATTCCGCCCGCCGACGCCGCGCTGGCTGCGCAGCTCTCGCACTACGAGGAATGGCGGCAGGCCAGCTTCCTCGGCTGGCTGCCCCGCGGCGGCATTCTGATCGCGACGCGGTTCGGCCGTTTCGAGCAGGTGCATCGGCTCGCCTCTGCGTTGGGGATGCGGGAGCAGCTCACGTTCGGCATCGGCTCCGTGACCGATGCGAGTGCGCCCCCCACCGGCTCCGGCTTCGTGTTCATCCGGCAGACCGGCGGCTATCCGCAGCTCTACGACTATTCGGGTGCCGGCGCGGCGCGCCAGCTCACGCACGGCAATTATCAGCACGGCAGCCCCGTCTGGTCTCACGACGGCAGGCAAGTCGCCTTCTACGGAACCGACCGCACCGGCGTGAATGACGACATCCATATCGTCGACATCTCCGCCGGCACCCCTCCCCGGCTGGCAATCGCCGGCGCGGCCGGTAGCTGGCGCCCGCTCGATTGGTCGCAGGACGACAGCAAGCTGCTGCTGTTGAATACGCTCTCGCCGCAGAAGAGCGCGCTCTATGTCGCCGACGTGGCGAGCGGCGCCCTGACGCCCGTGGCGGTGCCGGAGTCCCGCATCACCGCCGCGAGCTTCGCTGCCGACGGCGTTGGTTTCTATCTGATCTCCAACGCGCAGAGCGATTTCGAGCAGCTTCTCTATTACAACCCGATCACGCGCGGCACTCGCCGCGTTTCCGCCGACGTGCCCTGGGATGTGGAGGAGTTCGCGGTGGGCGCAGGCGGTCACTACGTGGCGTACGTCGTGAACGACGACGGCCAGAGCCGCCTGACGGTGCTCGACACACTGCGCAATCTGGAATTCAAGCCGGCCGGCCTGCAGGACGGCCGCATCGAGAACGTCCGCTTCGACGATAAGGGCCAGAAGGTTGGCTTCTCCTACGAGTCGCCCCAGTCTCCCCGCGACGTCTATGTCTACGATGTCGCCCAGGGCACGATCCAGCGTTGGACGCACAGCGAGGTCGGTCCGGTGGATCCCGCCAGCCTCGCGGCGGCGCAGCTCATCCATTATCCGACCTGGGACCGCGCCGGGCTGAGTCGGCGGACCCTCTCCGCCTACGTCTACCTGCCGCGCGGACCGGGCCCGTGTCCTGTCCTCATCGTGCTCCCCGGCGGCCGGGAGTTGCATTCGCAGTCGCGGCCCGACTGGCAGCCGTTCATCCAGTTCATCGTCAACGATCTCGGCTACGCCGTGATCGCCCCGAATGTGCGCGGCTCATCCGGCTACGGCAAGGCTTTCCGCGCGCTCGGTGGCGGCAAGCTGCGCGACGATGCCGTGCGTGACGTGGGCGCGCTGCTCGTCTGGATCGGCCTGCAGCCCGGCCTCGATTCCCATCACGTAGCGGTCATGGGCCATGCCTACGGCGGCTTCCTCGCGCTGGCGTCCCTTGCCACCTACGGCGATCATTTGAGCGGTGCCATCGACGTCGCGGGAATCGCCAATCTGGTCGACTACGTCGGCCACTCGCCGGCCGGGCAGCGCGCTCTGCGCGTTGCCGAGTTCGGCGACGTCCAGGACGAGGACATGCGCGCCTTCCTGGATCGCATCTCGCCGCTGGACAACGTCGCCCTGATCCACCGCCCCGTGCTCGTCGTTCAGGGGCTCGATGCCCCGGGCTCCCGCGCCGCCGACTCCCAACAGCTCGTCTGGCGACTGCGCTCGGAGGGCAACCAGGTGTGGTATCTCAGCGCGAGCGATGCGGGTAATGACTTCACCAGCCCCGCCGACCGCGGGGCGTACCTCGAGACGGCGGCTCAGTTTCTGCGAATGCTGCAGAAATAGCCGCTCGCGAAGGGCGCGACGGCTCGTCCGCTGACTAACTGTCGTCGGCGGGAAACGCCACCGTGACGGCCAGACCGCGGCCGTCCGCTCCCGCCGCCAGCTCCACAGTGGCGCCGTGCGCCGTCGCGATCGCCTTCACGATCGCCAGGCCGAGCCCGCTGCCGGGCGAGCGCGTTCCGGGCTGGCGGTAGAACCGATCGAACACCCGCTCGCGCTCCTCGGGCGCCACTCCCGGACCGTTGTCGACTACCCTGATGAGAGCCTGAGCGGGCATCGCCGGCGAGCGCTCCACCGACACGTCCACCCGCCCTCCGGGCGGCGTATAGCGCACCGCGTTATCCACGAGGTTCCTGACCAGTGTCGCCACCGCGTCCCGCTCTCCACGGATGAACACGCTTTGCGCGTCCGATACCCCCAGGTCGATCCGCCGCGCATCGGCGAGTGGAACCAACTCCGCCGCGATCTCTCGACCCAACTCATCGAGCGCGAGCCGGGCCCGGACCGGGTCCGCGCGCGGCTCCTGCCGGGCCAGCGCCAGCATCTGCTCCACCAGTCGGATGGCGCGCTGCACACCCTCCGACAGCTTGCCCATGGCGTCCGAGCGCTCCGCCTCCGTTCCCGCCCGCGCCAGCGCGCCGAGCTGCAGGTGCAGTGCCGTCAGCGGCGTGCGCAGCTCATGGGCGGCGTCCGCCATGAAGGCGCGCTCGCGATCGAGAGCGGCCGTGAGCCGGACCAGCAGGTCATTGAGCGAGCCCACCAGCGGCCGCACCTCCTCCGGCAGCTTCTCGTCCGAGAGCGGCTCGAGCGCATTGACGCGCCGCGACTTCACGGCCTTCGCCAGCCGCTGCAGGGGCTGCAGCGCGCGCCCGACCGCCAGCCAGACGATCAGTCCCAACACCGGCACCAGCACCGCGAAGGGCGCCAGCGTGCGGATGGCGAGCTGCGCCGCCTGCTGCCGGCGCACGCTCATTGGCTGCGCCACCTCGACCACCTTGGTCGGGGACTCGGTGCCGTATACCCGCCATTGGCCGCTGCTCGTCGCCACGGTCGAGAATCCGAGCGTCGTGAAGTTGGGCAGCACGACGTTGGGACGGGGGGACGTGTAGATGTGCTCGCCGTCGATCGTCCAGATCTGCACGAAGAAGTCGTACGCCGCGGTGTTGGAGGGCAGGGGCGGCGGCAGGAGGTACTCGACCGGCTGATCCCGCAGGAGGAGCGCGGTCTCCTTGAGGTGATAGTCGAAGAACGCATCCGCTTCCATCAGGGCGTTGCGGTAGACGACCAGACCGCCGCCGATGCCGACGAGGAGGACGCCGCCCAGAAGCCAGGCCAGCAGGCGCGCGCGCAGAGAGCCGACCGTCACGAGGGCCTCACGCGATAGCCGACGCCGCGCACGTTGAGAATGTAGTCGGCGCCCAGCTTGCGCCGCAGCCCGTGGATGTGCACTTCGACGGCGTTGCTTTCGACTTCCTCACCCCAGCCGTAGAGCCGCTCCTCGATGCGCGCCCGCGACAGGATCGTCCCCGGCCGCTCCATGAGCAGCTGCAGCAGCGCGAACTCCTTCGGCGAGAGCGCGATCTCCCGCCCGTGCCGCGTCACGCTGTGCGTCGCGGCATTGAGGACGACGCCCAGATGCTCGACCGCCGGGGCGGTGCGGCCCGACTTGCGCCGCAGCAGCGCCCGGATGCGCGCCGCCAGCTCATCGAGATCGAACGGTTTCACCAGATAGTCGTCGGCGCCGGCATCCAGGCCCTGCACGCGGTCGGAGACGGCATCGCGCGCGGTGATGATGAGGACCGGCAGCTCCTGACCGCGCGCACGCGCGTCGCTCAGCACCTGCAGCCCGCCTTTGCGCGGCAGGCCGAGGTCGAGCAAAAGCAGGTCGAAGGCCTCGGTCCGCAGCACCCGGCTGGCGGACTCGCCGTCGTATAACCAGTCGACGGCGAAGCCCTCGCGTCTCAGGCCCGCGCGGATCGCCTCGCCGATCATGGCGTCGTCTTCTACGAGGAGCAGCCTCATCGCGAAGGGAATATCATTTCCGGATGCTTCAGCGTCTCGTACACGATGCGGCCGCTCTGGGCGTGGCGCTGACGGAGCATGACGCCGCGCGGCTGCGGCAGCTCCTCGAGGAGCTGTCGCATTGGAACCAGCGATTCAATCTGACGGGTCTCTCGGACCTCGAGAGCATGGTCAGCCATCATGTGCTCGACAGCCTGGCCGTGCATCGCTATCTGCAGGGGGCTGCCATCGCCGATGTCGGCACCGGCGCGGGTTTCCCCGGCCTGCCGCTCGCGCTGGTGAACCCCGAGCGGCGCTTCACTCTCATCGACTCGAACGGCAAGAAAATCCGGTTCGTGTCGCATGCCGTCCGCTCCCTGGGACTCATGAACGCGGAGCCGCTGCAGGCGCGCGTCGAGGCCCTGCGCCCCGAACGGCCGTTCGACACCGTTCTGGCGCGTGCGTTCGCTCCCCTGCCGCAGCTCCTGGAGACGGTCGCGCCGCTCTGCGGCGGCGAGACGCGGGTGCTCGCCATGAAGGGAAAGTGGCCGCAGTCGGAGCTCGATGCGCTGCCGCCGCGCTGGCAGGTGGTCGACTCGCACACCCTCACCGTGCCGGGCCTGGCGGAGGCCCGGTGTCTCATCGTGCTGACTCCGGGTATGTCTCATTAGGGAACGGGCCCTCGGCCGCTTCCCGACTCAGGGAAGCCCATGAACCGGTAGTGCCGTCGTCTCCTTGATGACCGACAGCGCGATGAAGGAATGGACCGATTGCACGCCCGGGAAGCGCGAGAGGTGATCGAGGAAGAACGCCTCGTATGCCTTGATGTCGCGGCACACGATGCGCAGCAGGAAATCGGTCTCGCCCATCAGGGTGTAGCACTCGAGGATCTCGGGATGCTGCCGCACCGCCTGCTCGAATCTCAGCAGCGCGTCGCGCCCGTGGCCGGCCAGCTTCACCTGCGAGAACACGAGCACGTTGAGGCCTACTTTCTCCCGCTCGAGCAGTGCCACCCGCTTGCGGATGACGCCCAGCTCCTCGAGGCGGCTCACCCGCCGCCAGCAGGTCGAGGCGGTCATACCGAGCCGCTCCGCGATCTCCGCGGCGGAGAGATCGCCGTGCTCCTGGATCAGATCGAGGATCCGCGCATCGCCGCGGTCTAGGTCTGCTTGCATCGCCCATCTCGCCCGTGAAGCCTCGGATGCAATGAATGATTCATCGCAGCGCGCCAAAGGGCAACCTTTGTCACGCGCCGTGCAGGGGGCGGCGGGTATGGTGGACCCTTCCAAGAGGCTGGCGGAGCACGGCAATGGACCTTTTCCAGATGCGCGATTTCGATGCCCACGAGCAGGTGATGTTCGGCTACGACGCCGCCTCGGGACTGCGCGCGATCATTGCGATCCATTCCACCGTCCTCGGCCCCGCGGCTGGCGGCTGCCGTATGTGGCCGTATGCAGCCGTCTCGGACGCCGTTTCCGACGCCCTGCGGCTTTCGCGCGGGATGAGCTACAAGAACGCCATGGCGGATCTCCCCTTCGGGGGCGGCAAGGCCGTGATCATCGGCGACGTGCGGGAAAAGACGTCGCAGCGGATGGAAGCCTTTGGGCGGCTCGTCGACTCCCTGGGCGGGCGCTACATCACCGCGGAGGACGTGGGCACGACGACGACGGACATGGGACACGTCGCCCGCATGACGCGCTTCGTGAGCGGACTTTCGCGCGATTGCGCGCCCGGCGCGGACTCGACGATGTCGGTCCACGGCGACCCGGGCCCGAAGACCGCGCTCGGTGTGTTTCTCGGCCTGAAGGCAGCCGCCCGGTTCCGTCTCGGCCGCGCGAGCCTCGAGGGGCTGAAGGTCGCCGTCCAGGGACTGGGGGGCGTCGGCTACCCGCTGTGCCGGCTGCTGAAAGCGGAAGGGGCGTCGCTCGTCGTGGCGGACTCGCGGCCCGGCGCCGCTCAGCGGGTTTGCGAGGAGCTCGGCGCGCGGGAAGTGCCCGCGGCAGCGATTCTCTCGCAGGACGTGGATGTCCTCGCCCCCTGCGCCCTCGGCGCGATCCTCGACGCGCGCTCCATTCCGAGCTTGCGCGCGCGGGTCATCGCGGGCGCCGCGAACAATCAGCTCGCCCGCGACGAAGACGGGGAAGCCCTGATGCGGGGCGGGATCCTCTATGCCCCCGATTATGTGATCAACGCCGGCGGCATCATCAGCGTCTCGCACGAGTATCGGGGCGATGCCGGCTGGGCCCAGGTGAAGGCGGAGATCGACAAGATCCCCGCGCGCCTCATGGAGATCTTCGAGCGCGCCCGCCGCGAGGGCCGGCCCACGAGCGCCGTCGCAGACCAGATGGCCCGCGAGCGGCTGGCGCAGGGCGGCCGGCGGATGGTGGCCTGAGCCTGCGGTAAGCGAACATGTACACTCACGCGCATGAAGCGCGTCATCGCGGTCGCCAATCAGAAGGGCGGCGTCGGTAAGACCACCACCGCGGTCAATCTGGCCGCCTCCCTGGCGGCCACCCGCCGCCGCGTCCTGCTGATGGACCTCGATCCGCAGGGCAACGCCACCATGGGCAGCGGCGTCGACAAGGCGCAGCTCGCGCGGGGCACGCTCGAGGTGCTCCTCGGCGAAGCGCAGCTCGCCTCGGCGATCTGCGAGGTCGAGCACGGCGGCTATGCATTGCTGCCCGCGAACCAGGACCTGACATCCGCTGAGGTGAGGCTCCTCACGCAGACGATCGGGCGCGAGACGCGCCTGCGGCGCGCGCTCGAGACGGTGCGTGCCGCTTACGACGTGATCCTGATCGACTGCCCGCCGGCGCTCAACATGCTGACGGTGAACGCGCTGGTTGCGGCGGACAGCGTGCTCATTCCCATGCAGTGCGAGTATTACGCGCTCGAGGGACTATCGGCCCTGCTCGGCACGGTCGAGCAGATCCGGGTCGCCGCCAACCCGGCGCTCGAGATCGAGGGTATTCTGCGCACCATGTTCGACCCGCGAAACAACCTCGCGAACGAAGTCAGCGCGCAGCTCCTCATGCATTTCGGCGACAAGGTCTTCCGCACCGTCATTCCGCGCAACATCCGCCTCGCCGAGGCGCCGTCGTTCGGCCGGCCGGTGTTGTTTCACGACAAGGAATCGCGCGGCGCGCTCTCCTATCTGGCGCTCGCGGGCGAGATGATCCGGCGCGAGGAAGAGGCGCATCAGCCCGCGGCGCCGGTCTCCGCGACCGCGGGCGGTGCGTCATGATCCAGAAGAAGCCGACCCTCGGCCGGGGGCTGGCGGATCTTCTCGGCCAGATCACGCCGCCGCGCCCCGCGGTGCCGGCGGGTGAGCCGCAAACCGTCACCCCCGCGGCCGTGCCGTCCGCAGAGGAGCTCGCGCGGCTGCCGCTCGATGTCCTGCAGCGCGGCCGTTATCAGCCGCGCATGGACATGCGGCCGGAATCCCTGGAGGAGCTGGCCGCCTCCATCAGGGCGCAGGGGGTGGTGCAGCCTATCGTCGTGCGCCCGCTCGGCGCGCCCGGCGCCGGCGAATCGCAGCGCTACGAGATCATCGCCGGCGAGCGCCGCTGGCGCGCCGCGCAGATCGCGGGCCTGGCGCAGATTCCGGCGGTCATCCGCCGCATCCCCGATGAGGCCGCGATCGCCGTTGCGCTGATCGAGAATATCCAGCGCGAGAGCCTGAATCCGCTCGAGGAGGCGCGGGCGCTCGATCGGCTCATCACCGAGTTCGAGCTCACGCATGCACAGGCGGCCGAGGCGGTGGGGCGCTCGCGCGCAGCCGTCAGCAATCTGCTGCGGCTGCTCGAGCTCGCTCCGGAGGTCGGCGCGCTCCTCGAGCGGCGCGAGCTGGAGATGGGCCACGCCCGCGCGCTGCTCGCGCTCCCGGCGCGCCGGCAGCAGGCCGAAGTGGCGGCGCTCGTGGCGAAAAAGAGCCTCTCGGTGCGCGAGACCGAAGCGCTCGTGCGGCGCATGCAGCAGCGGGGCAGGGAGCCGGCGGCCGCCGCGGCGCAGGAGAACGGCGGCGGCGATCCGGACGTCCGCCGGCTGGAGCAGGAGCTCGCCGAGAAGCTCGGCGCCAAGGTGCTGATCCAACACTCGCAGGGCGGCAAGGGGAAGCTCGTCGTCAGCTACAACAGCCTCGACGAGCTCGACGGCATTCTGGCGCACATCACCTAGTCGATGGCGCTGGATCCGGGCTCCTGCCCGGCCGAGCGCTGCTTTGGGCAAAAAGCGTGGCTTTTGCCCAAAGCTCCGCCATCTGCGGCGGCCGGACACCTCCGTGTGCCGAGTTGCCTCGCGAGGCACGCCACTGCGCCATTCCTGAGCATACCGCGCCATTTGGAATCGGCCGCCAGGGGCGTATGGCCTTTTGCCACCCGGATCACTATAATTCCGCGACTTTGCCCTCCGGCTGAACGCAAGTATCTGTCGGATAAGGCAAAACTTGCAGCTGGCGCTGCATTTTGCCGGGGCTGAAGGGCCCC
>Ga0134126_10002892_pt1 | contig 21598 bp, 14 predicted proteins | sample KB31752_FD_96881 | JGI IMG/M metagenome (GOLD analysis project Ga0134126, IMG submission 96881) | Terrestrial soil microbial communities with excess Nitrogen fertilizer from Kellogg Biological Station, Michigan, USA - KB3-175-2 | ecosystem: Environmental > Terrestrial > Soil > Unclassified ... | reverse complement strand
GTTCTTGAACCTTTGAACTTGCTTGCAAATGCAAATCCAGCGCGCCGGACAATATAACCATGACTCTGTGGTCCGATTTCCTTAATCATGACAAGCGGATCATTCACAAGTGGAAGCACTACTTCCCGATTTATGAGCGCCACTTCAAAGACTTCGTCTACAAGCCGGTCACCTTTATCGAAATCGGCTGCGGATTGGGCGGATCTCTGCAGATGTGGAAGAGTTATTTCGGCCCACATGCCCGAATCATAGGAATCGACATCAACGCGGAGTGCAAGAAATTTGAAGAGGACCAAATAGAAGTTTTTATCGGCCAGCAGGAGGATCATCAATTCCTGCAAGGCGTACTCGATAAAGTCGGCATACCCGATATTGTTCTGGATGACGGCAGTCACAAGATGAGTCACATCACCGCCACTTTTCAGTTCCTGTATCCCCGGTTATTAAAAAACGGTGTGTACATGGTTGAGGACCTGCATACCGCGTATTGGACGGAATACGAAGGCGGGTTGCGAAATCCCACTACCTTTATCGAATTGTGTAAGAACCTGATCGACGAACTCAACGCCGACCACAGTCGCGGCGCTCTGCCGCCGACAGAATTTACCAGGACGACTGCGGGCATCCATTTTTATGACAGCATGGCGGTCTTTGAGCGTGGCGCATACACAAAGAGATTTGCCTTCGAGACCGGAGGGCCGATTGAGAAGCTAAATGTGCGTTTCAGGCGGAAGGTCGGATTGGACAAATCGCCGAGTTGATTGTTTTGTTCGCGCCCCGAGAAACTGGCTGCGGGATGTAAATTTCAAAGGAGCTATTTGTGGTCGGAGAAATTGATTATTGGAAATCGGTGTTGACGGGGCTAGTTGCTCCGAAAGTTCCGATCCTGCGTTACACGCCGCAACATCGAGAGTCTCCCCCGAGAATTCTTGAGCAACCGACGGCGTGGAAGGGTATCGAAAGCATATTGGGTGACCTCATCCAGCGATTCCATATCAGCACTCACCGCTGCCTGGAATTCGGTGTGGAATATGGCTACTCCACCGTTGCACTCTCCGGTTTTTTTGATAACGTCACCGGAGTAGACACCTTCTGCGGCGACATACATACTGAAAACAAAAGTGACATTTTCGCGTCGACTTCGCAACGATTGTCCGGCTTCGATAATATCCGGCTTGTTCGTAGCGACTATCGCGACTGGATAGCCAAAGACGACAGCTTTTACGATCTAATCCACGTCGATATTGTCCACACGTACGTCGATACGTTCGGCTGTGGATTGTGGAGCGCACAACATGCGTACTGCGTGCTCTTCCATGACACATTGAGTTTTCCAGCTGTCAAGCGAGCAGTCATTGATATCGCGCGGGAGACCGGCAAAACGTTCTACAATTTCGAAGAGTGTTATGGCTTAGGGATACTCGTTTAGCTGTGGCGTGACGTGTTCCATTGTTATTCACGAATAAGAAGGTCCTTCGCGATACTCCGCCATCCGCCCGAATAGCGCCAGTAGTTGCCGTTTAATGCATCACGAAGGACTGTGGGAATCCGCGCAAGCTTCACGCGCCTCAACTGTGCCCGACGTTTAAGGTGGGAAATTTTGCCCTCGATGTTATCCTGGATGCGCTCGGCACCCGCGAAATCCCGTTGTCGTTCCTGGAGCCTATTTTGTAGTTCACGAAACCGCTTTATTTCCTGAGCGTAGAAATTTCCAGTTCTCGCTGTGGCTACCATCAGTTTGTCGTGAGCAGTCAGAGGCCCTGGGCCAATCTGCTGATTGCCGTGCTGTCGATATTGGATAAGTGGTTCTGGAATAATCTCGAGCCGCCCGCAAGCAGCCAGCAGAAAAGCTATCCATCGATCGTGGTTTTCATTAGGGGACAGTGGGGCAACTAGTTCAAAAGCCTTCTTGCGGAATGCCATTGTTGCACCCGTGACTACTGGATGCCTGATTAGCACCTCAAGGCCCCTACCCCGTGCAAACTGCCCTTGCTCTGCGAGAGTAAATGCCAAAGTTCTCCAGAGCCGCTGTCCCAACGGTCGTGAGTGCTCGTCGATGACATCAGCATCGCTAAAAACAGCGACCACGTCCGGTGATTGTGTAAAAGCTCTTTCGATTCGATCAAGTTTATGCGCATACCAGACGTCATCCTGATCTGCGAGGACGATAACCGGTCCCCGACATTGTTGAATGGCTTTTTCGAAGTTCTTAGTGGTCCCGAGAGTTTTGTCGTTGGTCAGAAGCCGAATATCGAATGCTGCCCGGCGCGCAAAACTTGCGATGATCTCGCGGCTGTTGTCCGACGAACCGTCATCGCAAACTACCAATTCATCGGGAAGACGGCTTTGGGCAGCGAGGCTCTCTAGTTGAGCATCTAGAAATCGTGCTCCGTTAAAAGTGCACATGGCAATGGAAATTGCAGGAATGCTCATAGCTAACCTGAAATGACTGCGACAACCAAGCGCTTACCAGATTGCTTGACAATGCTGAGGCATAACGGCGAACTAGTCCTCAATCAGAACCCCTCTCCCAAAGTCACCTGCGTAATCCTGAATTGGAATGGATGGCAGGACACAATCGAATGCCTCGAAGCATTAAAACAGTGCACGTATACGGACCTCACCATCGTTGTCGTCGACAACGGTTCCACTAACGACTCGGTCGCGCGGATCAAGGCTTCAAATCCTGACATTCTCCTGGTTGAGAGTGGCAAGAATCTGGGTTTTGCTGCCGGCAACAACATCGGAATTCGCCATGCTCTGGGGCGCGGCGCTGAATATGTATGGCTGCTGAACAACGACACGCGACCCGCTCCTGATGCACTCACCGCTCTTGTCGCAAAGGCCGTGACCGATGATCGCATTGCAGCGGTGGGGTCCGTTTGCTATTACGCCGCTTCACCTTCGACCGTCGAAGCATGGGGCGGCGCTCGGGTTAATCTCTGGATCGGTTACGGGCGCAATTCAATCGAGCCACGCGAAGACAGCTGGTTCCATTCACTGAACGGCACCAGCATTCTGGTATCGACCGCAGCCATAACAGATGCAGGATTGCTCGACGAGGGTTTCTTTCTGTATTGGGAAGACACTGAATTCTGCCTGCGTCTGCGCAAGCGCGGATGGCGCATAGCTGTTGCCCCTGGCTCGCGAATCGTGCACAAAGTTCATGGGAGCACTGCAGGAACCGCTCTTAGCCTCGACCGTTACCAAACCGCCTCGGGGCTACGTCTACTGCGCCTTCATTCTCCCGCGCCGCGGCTGGCGTGGGTTTTTTTCCTGATGATACGATTTGGCCGTCGACTTATACGGCTGCAATTTGCCCGATGCAGAAGTGTCTGGGCCGGCATCCAAGATTATCGAGAGATGCTGCCCGTCTCTCCCCGTATACGCTGATGTCACATTCCGTCCCGACCATTCCGTGGAGCATTTGCTATCTGCTCGATGCTTTGGCGATCGCCGGGTTTGCAATTTCGTATTACTTCAAATGCTACCGGAGAGGCTTCCGGATGGATTTCTGGTATGCACAGGTATTTCTCCTTTGCGTCTTTCCAAACATGCTGATGCTGCCATTCGCCAGGAGCGAGCTGAATGTCCTGGTCCTTGGACGGGACCTGAACGCGGTCACGGCGGTTCTACCCCTAGTTTTCCTGATCACCATGCTCGGCTATCTCGCGATACTAGCCGGCGGTGGATTGTGGCGGCTCAGAATCGATTGCGGATTGCGCCATACGGCAGGCAGAATCCTGGACGTCGTGCCCCGCTGCTCCATGATGCTGATGTCATCACGAAGCATTCTCGTATTTCAATCCGTATTGTGCCTTCTGCTTCAGGCGATGGTCCTCGCAATCTATTTTTCACAAAGCGGCTTCGGGTTTGATCTCCGCAGTTTTACATTTGCCAACCCTGGCCTGCGGCCGGTCGCGCTGGTGATCTCCAACTACTCGATCATTATCGCGGCTCACTGTCTGGCGCGATATGTCGATACAAAGGAGCGAGTTCTACTCGGGTGCACTCTGCTCCTGACATGTGGGTTAGTGTTTTTCGGGGCGAGAGGAAACATCCTCGCCATCTACATGAACGTGTTGATTTGTTACGTGGTGATGCTGCGGCGCAGGATCAGCTTGCTTCGGGTGATCAGCTTTGCGGCGGTAATTTTGGCGGTTGCGTTCTATCTGGGGAATGCGCGTGCCGGCGAATACTCGATCACCGGTTTGCTGGGGTCTTTGGCCTTCCTTTTATTTTATGGAAACAATTTTTCGGACTTACGCGACTTTGCCTGGGTCTATTCCGCGTGGGACCATATTTACTGGGGAGGCAAAACGTATATTGCAGCGCTGCTGGCTTTCATTCCCCGGTTTGCGTCCCACTTCCGCGACACCTGGGGCTTGGGAGTGGCGACTGCATCGACGGTTGGTTTCGATCCTGAGGTGCACCCGGGTGTCAGGCCCGGTGCGTTCGGTGAAGGCTTCTTTAACTTTGGCCTGATCGGCGTGATAGCAGTAGGCTTGCTGCTCGGGATAGTGGTGCGATGGGTTGATATCGACGTGAAGCGCGCATTGGCATCGTCCCCGCCGTCCATGATGAAGGCCTTTGCTTCTACCATGCTGCTCGGAATTGCCGGCGCCTTCGCCGTTTCTGCGGGATTCTCCGGTATTTATGTCCTCGCAGGTGTTTATTTGTTTTCATGGTTTTGCTTGTCCGTGCAGCGAATGTTCGAGCCACAGAAAGTTTTCGACACAGGCGCAAAATAAAATTTGTCGAGGGGTTTTCGGAAGCGGTCGCTGCGAAACGCGATGAATGGGGCTGATCAAGGCTTCACGGAGCTAAGAACCTGATTAATTAGTTCGTTTGTCCGACTCCAGGAAAACTGAGCTGCCCGCGCCAATCCTTTCTGTCGGAGAGACAAACGTAGCGCCTTATCACCCACGACTTTTTCGATTGCATTGGCGATCTGTTCCACCGAAGTCGGGTCCACCAGCAGCGCCGCCTCTGCGGATACTTCCGGCATGGCTGTGGTGCTCGCCGTCACCACGGGAGTGCCGCAGGCCATCGCCTCCAGCACCGGTAATCCGAAGCCTTCGTAAAGGGAGGGGAAGACCAGCGCGTCCGCGCCGCGGTAAAGCGCGGGCAATTCTGTTTCCGGAACACTGCCGGTGAAGCCGACTCTATCCTTCACCCGCTCTTTTTCAATGCATCTCATGATTGCAGGCGATGGTTCACCGGTAAAAACCAGGTGCATCGCAGAAACTTTCGCACGCGCGAAAGCCATCACCAGTCGAGACTCATTTTTGTGCGGCTTACGATTGCTCACGCACAGAAGATACGGAAAAAGAAAGCCATAGGTGTCGCCTTCAGGACAATATGCAGCATCGACTCCACAGCTGACATTGATAACTTTGTCCGATGGAATTCCAGCCCACTCAAGAATCTGCAAGCGCGTAAATTCCGATACCGTAAGAACGGCAGCGGCTTGATGACACGCTCTTTTCGCGATCGTTTCGTAGTAAAGCCGGATGAGCGCGCTGCTATTTTCGGCACAGTAGATATGACTCAAATCGTGAATGGAAAAAATGAAAGCAGAAGGGCAAAAAAGCGGTGCATTGTATCCCGGAGAAAAAAAAAGATCTTCGCGCGTTAGGTTTTTCAGTGCCCGGGAAAGTCGCCACGTGTCCAGCGGAGCGGCAGGATTGCCGCCAAGTGAAATTGGGGTGTATCGAATTGCAGGAAGCACGTTCCGTGCGAATCGGCCAATGCCATGATTTCCAATCCATCGTTGGTCCGCGTAAATCACGGCGCGATCACGGCAAGAGCAGCGGCCGTTATCGCCAACTGGGAAGAAATCTGAGTCCAGTCGCGCAGACCACGGACGAACGCTCCAGTGGGAAGTTTATACGGCACAACGATCTGATCGCCCGGATACAAACGCAGGCGATCAAATTTTGTTCCGGTGAACACGCCATTCACGCTATTCGCGGCGACCACCACTCCATTGGCTCGCAATACAAAAGCATGATGCAGGTCAGATTGTGGTTTCCCCTTGCCGGCCATTTCGAGATAAGCGCCGGTGCTGGTACGAGGCTCGAAAATGAACGATCCGGGATTGTATACGTCGCCGACAACGGACACGGTTGACGGCATATGCGGAATCGAAAGCCGGTCACCATCTTCCAAAACCATATTCGGGAAATCAGTAATGTCTTTGTCTGAAGGCTTCAGCGGAAGCGCCACCCGACCACTGGCACGGGTGTTCCGCAGTTGCGAGATGATTGCTTCCTGCGCCGCCTGCATCTGTGGCAGTTCTCCTGATTGCGTTGATGCAGCTACCGCAATGGCCGACTGCCGAATCTGCACCTCCATGGCGTGGGCCAGCTCGTCCAAACTTTTTTGTTGAGCAATCCGTGCCGACTCGCGGGTAAAACGCGAACCATACACGTAGGCGTCGGGGACCAGTCCGCCGGCCCGTCGTAGTACTGATTGCAGAGTTTCGTTCGGCTCGAGTTTGTATACGCCCGCGCGTTTCACCTCGCCTTCAATAATCACGTACCGAGAACGTTCGGTCTGCGGTACAGCGATGTCGCGTTGCGAAAAGATTGTGACAATATCTCCCGGCTGCAGTTCGATGTTGCTCTTTTCGTCGTGCTCAATTATTGCCTTGCGCGGGCTGATCCATACCAGCTTCGACGAAAGATCTTGCGGGTTCACCCGCTGAATGATCGCGTAATCCCAATTGATCTCAGGAGCATAACGACGCAAATCTTCCGCCACGTTTCTAACGGTCGTTGGATTTTCGCTTTCATCAGAGGTTATTGTCGATGACTGATTCTCCGAGACCCGATCGTTCGGGTTCGTCGGGGTGTTATTAGAGGAACTTTGCTGCTGAGCTAGGTAACCGCCGCTGGCGGCGCTTGGATAGCCCGATTGATTGCCAAGTTGATTTTGAGAAGAAGTGTTGGGGGTTGTTCGGGCTTCCGCGCCGTTCGTTGTTGTTGCCTGGCCGTTATTTTGGGCTTGCTGTTGACGGAAGGGTTGCTGTTGAGCTGCTTCTTTCCGCAAAGGATATTCAGTTGAGCGGCCGCTAACAATAGCCGCCCGATCGCGCCAATACTCGCGCGTCAGCAGCGCCTGCGCATCGGGAATGAGATCGGTGATGCGCATCCCCGGTTTCCACGGATAACGGCCTGGATTCGCAACATTGCCGCGCAAAGTTACCGTGTCTTCGAACCGCGGCACGATAGAAAGCACCCTCACGATATCGCCGTCCATGACCGGCAAGGAACGCGATTGTTCATCGTAAGGAAATTCCAGAGTCTTGCGCGCCTGGTGATCGACGAGGCGATCGATCGTGATCTTGCTGGTATCAGCAACTGTGCTCATACCCCCGGCAATATCGATTAGATCCTGCAGGTGCGAGTCGTCTTTCATCTCATAGATGGCGGGCACATTTACGGAGCCTGAGATGGCGACCAGCGGGCCGACATGCGGAATGTATAGAACGTCTCCGGATTGGAGACGAACATCTTTCGTTTTGTCACCTTTGATTAGAAGATCATAGAAGTCGAAATCGGTGATGGTATTGCCATCGCGCCGGACCTGAATATGCCGCAACGATCCCTGGGGCGCGGGGCCGCCGGAGACAAAGATCGCATTAACCAATGTGCTTAGGGCACTGATCGTGTACGTACCCGGGTAGCGTGCATTCCCGACAACCATGATCTGAATCGAGCGCAGCCGTCCAATGTTGGCGGTGAGATTAAAGTTCTTAAATACTTTTAGAATTTCACGCTTCAGGTGTTGCTCCAGATCGCTGTAATGGACGCCGGCGACGGAAATTTGACCTACCTGCGGAATGTAAATCTGTCCGGAGCGGTCTACGATCACGCGCAAATTTGCCGTAATCTGCCCCCAGATGTCGATCTGCAATTCGTCACCAGGGCCAATGATGTAATCGCTTGGAACCTCCATCCAATCAATCGGGGAAAACGTGCTGGGCGGTTGCAGGAATAATGATTGACCAAAAAGCGGCAATGGTCGACCGACAGAGTCTGCGACTAATTGCTCGAATTCAGTTTGTGGTTGCGGCGGAACTTGCCTGAGTGTCGACTGCGACGGGTTCGGCGGAGGCACAGCTGGAGTGTATTGATCCGGATTGCCGCCTGGCGGATTCGCTAAAACCGGAGCGGTTACGGGAGGGGATGAATTGTCATGTGGCTGAGTGCCATTGGTGTTTGGCGACTGGGGATTGCATTGATCGGTGCCGGCCATGGATGGATCAGAGCACTCCGCCTCCGTACTTTGCGCCGTTGTGCTTAACGAGTAAGGGTCGGATGTTTGTGAAAAACAACCGGTAGCCGCGAATACGGCAATGAATGTGAACACCAACAGCTGTTGCATGCGGGTAAATCGTCCTTTGGTTTCCAGGAAGTCTGCCCAGCTTTGAAAAAGCTAAGATGCAGAATTGGAGATAAGCGGAGCCCCTAAGTGCAAGAAAAGTATCCGCTTGGCACGTAATTCGGCGGCATGCAATCTCGTACAAAGGAATGTATGGCAGGCCCTGGTACAGCAGTCCTGCGCATCCTTGGAGGCGATCGCTGCGCGCGAAGGATTAATCGCCAGCCGGAGAATACGAAAATATACGGATCGCATACGGGTGACAGCGACAGCTATTCAAAATGAAGAGTCGTGATGTAGGATGTCTTGCCATTGTTCATGCAACACGCAAAGCAGTCAGACCGGCGCGGCAAAAAACAAACCGGACAGCGGTATTAATCGTTACTGGGCAAGTTGGCAGGACCATATCGGAAATGACAAGGCTCAGATCCAAGACTGGGAGTTGGAATGAAACTGAATGGGTACCTGGTTAAAAGTACGGTTGTGGCCGCCCTCGGCGGTCTTCTATTTGGATTCGATACCGCAGTCATCTCCGGCACAACGAGCGCACTCACCGGTGCTTACCATCTTTCGCCCGCGCTCTTAGGCGTGACCGTGGCCAGTGCTCTTTGGGGAACTATTCTGGGAGCCATGCTCGCCGGATTTCCAGGCGAACGATTTGGCCGGCGCGATACTCTGCGAGCACTGGCAATTTTATATTTAATTTCTGCGTTAGGTTGCGCAGCAGCGTGGAACTGGCCTGCTCTTGTGGTGTTTCGGTTTATCGGCGGGCTCGGCATTGGAGGATCTTCGGTGCTAGGGCCGATGTATATTGCCGAGATTGCGCCTGCAAATCTGCGCGGCCGGCTGGTCGGCTTCTTTCAATTCAACGTGGTCTTCGGAATCCTGCTGGCGTATTTCTCAAATTATGTGATCAGTCTCCAGCGCTTTGGAGCAACTGAGTGGCGTTGGGAACTGGGAGTGACCGCCGTACCTGCGGCCCTCTTCTTCATCATGTTGTTCACAATTCCCCGAAGCCCACGGTGGCTAGTCAAGAAGGGCCGAACCGCCGAAGCCAGGACCGTGCTGCAACTGACTGGAGACGAAAATTTCGAGCACGATCTGCAAGATATTGTCGAATCGATCGAGGTTGAGCGCAGTCTGGCGGCTGAAAAGCTGTTCTCCCGGCGTTATCTATTTCCGATTTTTTTGGCGGTAAGCATCGGGATGTTTAACCAGCTCTCCGGCATCAATGCGATCCTTTATTACTTGAACGACATCTTCGCCCATGCTGGTTTCAGCAAGGTTTCAGGCAATCTTCAGGCGGTGGCGATTGGGGCCACAAACTTGATCTTCACAATGATTGCGATGTCTGTAATCGACAAAATCGGACGCAAGACTCTGCTCTTGGTCGGCTCCGTTGGAACTGCTCTGTGTCTGGCTGGCGTGTCAGTCATTTTCTTTACTGGGCATCACGAGAATCTGCTGGTTTGGCTGTTGGTCGGGTACATTGCATTCTTTGCGTTTTCTCAAGGCGCAGTTATCTGGGTGTACCTCAGCGAGGTTTTCCCCAACACTGTCAGGGCGAAGGGGCAGAGTTTGGGGAGTTTCTCCCACTGGTTCATGAACGCGCTTATTTCTGGAATCTTCCCGCTGATGGCCGCTTCTTCTGGGGCTTATCCATTCGTATTTTTCGCGGTGATGATGGTTGTGCAGTTCTTCGTAGTTTTGCTTCTGTATCCGGAAACCAAGGGCTTCACTTTGGAAGAAATGCAAAAGAAGATGGTGGCGATTTAGAAAGACCGCAATTGGTGCGTCCAGCAGGACCTTACCGGGGAGGTTCTGAGAGTTCCGCAACCGCACCACGTTCCTGCTGCTCACGATATACCTTCTGGGCCAGCACTATTGCTCCGGCTATTCCCGAGCGATTTCCAAGTTTTGGTGGAACTACGTACTGCTCGATTTTTTCGATCAACTCTTTCGAGCGAACGTAGCCGTTCAGGAGCCGAATGAGTTCTGCGCGGATCAAAGGAAACAAAAATATCTGCTGCATCACGCCACCACCTAGCACCACGCGCTTGGGCGAAAGGGTGCAAACGAAATTCACCACGCCGAGTGCAAGATAGTGTGCTTCAAGTGCCCACGCCGGATGATCAGCCGGGAATTCGTGCGCCGGCTTGCCCCAACGTTTTTCCATTGCTGGACCGCAGGCGAGCCCCTCCAGACAATCACCATGAAACGGGCAGGCGCCAGGATAGGGATCGCGTTGCCAATCATGTGGGATACGAATATGCCCAACTTCAGGATGAATCAGCCCGTGCAAGATCTGTCCGTTGACAATTGCCCCGCCTCCAATGCCTGTTCCAATTGTGAGATACAAGAAATCTGAAACTGACTGGCCAGCCCCCCAACGTGCCTCTCCCAGCGCAGAGGCATCCACGTCAGTATCAAAGCCAACGGGAACGGCCATCGCCTTACGCACCGCGCCTGCGAAATCATAATTTTGCCAACCCGGCTTCGGAGTGGAAGTAATATGACCAAATGTTGGGGAGGACGGAGAAAGGTCGACTGGGCCGAAGGAACCGATGCCCACCGCCTGCAACCGTGCCCCTCCACGTTCTTTCAGGAATGCAACCGCGCGAGCGATGGTCGGCTCAGGCGACTCGGTCGAAAACTGCGTCATGACCAGGTCGTCAGGCCCGGTACCGACTGCACAAACGAATTTCGTCCCGCCACCCTCAATCGCGCCGAACATGTCCCCCCGCTCCTTAGCCTACTGAAAGTACGGCTTGGATTCAGATAGGATCAATTGCATTGCCAGCAACAGCCCGCCGGTTTTTTTCGAACCCTAGCGAACGGTTATTATGGCCCTTGCGTCATCATTATGAATTCATTCCCGAGTGAACCGAAGAAAGCCAGCGTGTGTCGAATCCTATGTGCGGTCCTGATGCTTCTAACTGCCTGCTGGTCCCAATCGGCTGAACGATCCCCGACAGCGCAGAGTTCCTCGGATGAAACAAGTCAATCTCACTTCGATGCCGCCCAGCAGGCGCAGAAGAGAGGTGACTACGGCACGGCAGAACGTGAATATGAAGCTGTTCTCCGCGACTCACCGCAGTTCGCCGAAGCTCACATGAATCTCGGGCTAATATACCAGCTTCAGGATCGAATCCCCGATGCAGTGGAGCAGTTTCGTTCAGCGATTAAGATCAAGCCCGCGCTGGTAGGCGCTAACTTTTTTCTTGGCGTTGACTATTGCAAAACTGGCGAGGGTGCAAAAGCGGTACCGTATCTTAAGGCCGCAGCTCGTCAGGAGCCCAAGCGGCCCGATATCTGGGCGTGGCTCGCTACGGCGCAGGAAATTTCCGGAGACTCTCAGGCTGAAGTCGTGACTCTCAAGCACGGGCTCAGTCTTCAACCTCAGAACGTCGACATGCTGTATTTACTCGGGCATGCTTACGAACGCTTGGGCAAGCAGGAAGTCGCCGCTCTGGAAAAGACTGCCCCCAGTTCGTCCTGGTCCGAACAGTTGCTGGCAGAAAGCTATTCCTCGTCTAGCGAGTGGACGTTCGCGGTGATTCGTTTTCAGAATGCTTTGGCGACTTCGCCGAGCCGGCCCGGGCTTCACCTGGGTTTGGGAGAGGTCTTTCTGCGGACCGGGAAAGTCGATGAGGCAGCTCAGGAATTTGAGCAGGAATTGCAAGTTGATCCCAACAGCTTGAGGGCGATTGTCCGCCGCGGAGAAGTGAAGCTGATTCGAGGGAATGTTGACAGTGCGTTGCAAGATTGGACGGTTGCGTCTGCAGTTGACCAGCCCCGTACGGAGCGCATTTTGGGCATAGGCGAGACCGGGCTTGGCGATACCGACTTTGAGCAACTGCCCGATTCCTTGCGCGAGCAATTACCCGCCCTTGCTCCCCAACTTCACGCGCGTGAGGGTAGCGCTGCGCATTTAGCATTGGCCTTTCTTGCTGCGCAGAGTGGGAATTCGATACCCGCAGAGGCCGAACCTGCCCTTGATGTCGCAAACCATGCGGCAATTCCTTCCGGCACTTGCGCCGAAGGCAAGGTGCGAAAGGCGCTTGACCTGGGGCAGTTCTCCAAAATCTCAGCTTGTCTTCTTCGAGTGCTGAATTCACACCCGACACCAGAGTTTCGCATCCAGATTGCTCAAGCGCTTTTTGAATTGGGAGATTACGCGGGCTCTCTCAAGGCTCTCAGCGGTCTATCGGACCAACATTCTCCTCCGGCATTTTATTGGCGTGCGCGCTGCTTCGAGAAGCTGGCCACTGCGTCTTATCTGCGGTTGTATCAGGCGGACCCGAATTCTTATCGCGTTCATCAACTGACCGGTGATCTTGAGGCCGCCAAAGGACATGACAGTAAAGCTATTGATGAGTACAGGGCGGCCGTGGCGATGAAACCCTCGGTGCCGAACCTACACTACAGCCTCGGTCATCTGCTTTGGAAAGATCTCAAAACTGCTGAAGCTCGCAAAGAATTCGAGGCGGAGTTGACTATAAATCCACGTCATGCGGGGGCGCTTCACGATCTCGGGAATACGTATTTGCTCGAACACCGACCGGAGCAAGCGTTACCTTACTTGACGCGGGCAGCTGCAATTGATCCCGGAGATCCCGATGTTCATCGTGATTTGGGCACCGGTTACGCTGAACTGCATGACTACAAAAAGGCGGAAATCGAATTCAAAGCTGCAATCCCCGGAGACCACGATGGATCGGTTCACTACAAACTCGCCCGCGTCTATCAGGCCCAGGGACAGAAGGAAAATGCGACCCGGGAATTCGCAATCTCCAGTTCACTGAACCGCGATTCTCACATTAAACTTGAGAAGCAAACTGAACGACTGAATGCGATTGAAGGCGCGTCCCCGCATCCGTAATGCCCGCTTTTTAAAATCGTCGTGAGATCGAATTGCAAATTTGCAGAACTGTGGTTGGGGGATGCGGCCTAGACGGAGAGCTTATTGTGGTGGTGAGGAATCGCAGACACAACTTCAGATATCATTCGTTCCTCTTGGCAGCTGTCATGGGCCTGTCGTTTTTTGCGAACCTGTTTTTTTTTGCGAGGTCCTGCACCGCTCAAGACGATAACCTTCAAAAGGCGCTTACCGCGCTACAAAACCATCATCTCGACCAAGCGCTCGATATTCTCACTGCTGCAGAACGCGAGCACTCCTCTGACGCCCGGATTCGGAATTTTCGCGGAATCGTTCTTGTGCAGTTGGGGCGAAATAAGGATGCTGAACGCGAGTATCGCGAAGCACTCCGAATAGATCCCGGTTTGGAGGATGCCCACAAAAACCTCGGTTATCTGGAATGGACCGAACACAATCTGGAAGATGCCCGTGTGCATCTGAAGCAGGCTCTGGACCTTGCTCCAGATGACAGTTTCGCGCACTACTATCTTGGACGAGTGCAACTCGACGCCAAACTATACGAAAGTGCTTTTCGGGAACTGGATCGATCCAGCGTGCCCCGGCCGTCCGACGCGGGATTTCTGATTCAGGCCGCGAACGGTTACCGCGCTCTGAATCGACAGGAAGAAGCCCGCAAGATCGTCAATCAGCTTTCGACTATGCCCCTCGATGACGGCGAGGTGGTAAATGTTGCGTGGTTGCTGCTTTCTACAAATGAAAATGACACCGCAATAAGTCTTCTGAACCAATTGAGCAAGCGTCAGAATCCTCCCTGCCCAATTTGGGCGCACTTCGATTTGGCCTTGGCATACCTCCTGAACGGTAAATACGAGAACGCCGTGGACCAGGCAAACATGGTATTGAAAACGCCACAAGATGCCGGCCAAGCGCCATCAAAAGCTGCATCCGCGTGGTCATTAGTTGCGATTGCCAAGGCGCATCTGAATCAGGAAGAAGCTGCGGTAAATGCTTTTCGACAGGCTGCGAAATTTGACCCTGAGAGGGAAGAGCATTGGCTCAATCTGACTCGTGAACTGATGGAGCAGAATCATTACGCCGATGCAATTTCCGCAGCCCGGGAAGGGCTTAATGCAAATCCGAAATCTTACGCCCTGCACCTGCGTTTGGGAGCAGCGTATTTATCTGTTGATCGTTACCAGGAAGCCGAAAATATATTTCGCCAGCTTGCGGATGCCGGTGATCCACTTCCCACGAGTTACATAGGCCTGGCGCAGGTTCTGTTGCGAACTGGACGCGCAGAAGAGGCCGTCTGAGAACTAACTGCCGCGAGCCAGAAGCTTGGGCCAAACTTTCTCATCAGCTATTTTCAAGGATTGGCGTTGGATCGTGCCGCTAGACCGGCAGAAGCCATAGCTGCGTTTCGAGAAGCCATTCGACTTAATCCAAACAGTTCTGAGGCCCACTTAGGTTTGGGGAAAACTGAGTTGGCATTAGGTCGAATCAGTGACGCAACTGCTGAACTCCAGAAAACCCTGCGGCTCAGCCCCGGAAATATGCAGGCACAAGGATTACTTAGCCAGGCTTATCGAAGATCTGGGGACGCGAAAACTGCGTCCCGATACGCGGAGCAAATCACAGAGGCGCCACCCTCAACAGAAAAAGACCTGCTGGGCGACTTCTTGCTGCCGGAATGGGAAACTCCTCAAGCAGCTAGCCAATAAGCATCGAATTGTAGTACAAAGTGGTTTGCTTTCGATTCAAACGATCTACTTTGAGTCCTGACTCGAATCGCGCAGCGATTGCTGTTTCTGATTTGAATCATTTTTCAAAAGATCTTCATATTCAGCCAGTTCGCGAGCGCTGGCTTCAGTATTGTGTTGCGCTCTATAAATTTGGGCCAGCAAATAGTGAGGCGGCGCCGCGGTAGGATCGTCTTTGATGGCGGCCAAAAATTCGGTTTTTGCCCCTTCCAGATCGCTCTGCGCTCGATAGCACCTTCCCAGCAGCAGATGGATCTGCGGCAATTCAAGTTTTCCCTTCTGCGCGATGCGTAAGTACGTTAGGGCCTCTTCAAAATGTCCTCTTTGCACCGCAATGTCGCCAAGATACAAATTTGTCATAGGATCATCGGGATTTTCTCTTAACGCGAGCACGAACTCCGGTTCGGCGTTATCGATCTGATGCTGGGCCCAGTAGGCGACCGCGATTGAAAAGTGAATTCCGGGGGTGTCAGGGCGTTTCTCAAGCGCAGAGCGGTATTCCTTAACTGCTTCGACATAGCGTTCCTCCTCAGCGAAGACCTCGCCCATCAGGGCATGTAACTGAAACGAGTCCGGGTCCAAACTCCTTAATCGGTCAATAGCTTGCAAAGACGCACTCTTATGGATACGCGCCAGCTGGTACAGTGCGTCTGCATCGTTGGGGTTTTCAGCCAGCGATTGGTTTAATTGTGAAATCGCATCGTCAACACGGCCAGATGATTGCAGCGCGAGCGCAAGATAGTAGCGGCAACGTGAGTGGGGTTTTGCATTGGTCAATTCCCGTTGAAAGCTCTGAATCGCGTCCGGAAAATCATTCTTCCCAAAGTAGGAGACGCCGAGGAAAAAGTTCACTTCAGGATACTGAGGCTCACGCGCCAGAACTTGCTCGAAGTGCGCGATGGAATCATCAAACTTCAGTTCAGTCTGTTCTAAAACTCCGAAGCGTTTCAGGACCTCGATATTTCCCGGAGCAAGGGTTAACGCCTGTTTATAAAGACTGGCCGCACCCGAGTAATCTCCGGCCTTTTCTGCGACGCGAGCTTGGCCGAGCAGAGTATCAACATCGCTTTGCGCTGCAGCGATAGACGCTGAGGCCAAAATCACGCTGATCAGAACGGCGCAGAGAGGCCAGAGCTCGAGGGCAGGGCGAAACCACAAACGAGAAACACATGGCACCGAGCGCCGGTTTTTAGAGGATCGATTCAATGGACAACCTGCGACAGTTTACTATGGGGGAGTCTGGCTGTGAGGTTGGAACGAGAGGAAAGCTATCCCCTTGTCAGCGAATTCGCCGGACTGCGACCAGTGAAGTGGAATTAGGCGCGCCGGAAACCGTGCGCGACCGAACCAGGGCTTCAAACCAGACGTTTTCCGTCAAGTTGTCTGAAACTGAAATCCCGAGTAATCGCTGTAGTTGATGGCGATTATCAGCTTCAGCTAAAAATCGGCCGGCGGCTTCCGTCCCCTCTTGCTGAAGCCCTTGTAGTATGAGAACGCTCCCATCCTTTGTGAGGCTGGGAAGAAGAGAAATGGTGGCATAGTCATCACCCTCTGTTCCCGTCCATCGCAAGCCTTCGTATCGCTCCTGTTCACCAGGCAAAGGCTTCGTATTCAAAAAGGCTTTCGCGCTATTGCCGACGGCGGCCTCGCTCTCGCGAAAATTAAGCTTGTCCTGAAAGAGTGACACCCAAGGGTTGGATGCCGGGCTTCCAATGAAAACATAATTCTCGTGGTCTAAGTCTCGGATTCTTAAATCTCTTGCCGATCGCACTAAAACTTGCTTCTGTAGCGGCCCGGCTATTTTTACCAGAGAGACGGCATTAGCGACGTCGGCAAACGAAGTGAGCGTTGAATTGGAAATATATTCCGCCAAACGTGATCCGGCGGTGCCGAGTTTTGAGTGCAGCAAAGATCTCTGGGCAAAATCTCGCTGTGAGTATTGCTCGAGTGAACCACGTTCACCAGTCAGAATACGGAACATGCCATAGTTGCCGTCTGCAACCACAATAACGGTTTGGTGGCGTGTGTCGAAAATCTGAGCAAACGGCCATGGTGGGGAAACAGCATGGCTAGGCGTACCCCGACTACTACTCATCTGGACAAAGGCCAACAAACCGGCGCAAACCAGAGTCAGCACTCCGCATAAGATCCAAGGCAAGATCGCGCGATTGAACCCAGGCGCGACTGGCTCGATGACGGTCGCAACTGGTGCTGTCTCAGCCACTTTCGCAACCCTGAAAGTGGGGGCATATGAGCCCTTGGGTATTTCAATGATGAGAGGCTCATCCCGGCCAACTCCATCGAAATACTCATGGAGCTTTAGACGCAGTTGGCGGGCGTGCACACGGACCGAACTGTCTTCGAGTGGACTGTACCCGTGCGGTTTGTGGAAAATCGCCTCACCAATGTGTTGCTCGGTTAATTCATGGGCATAGCCACGGATAGTTTGCTCGGTAATGTACTGAAGCAGGTCGCGCAATCGGCCACTCTTCTGAAACGGTGGACTCGACACTATTCGATGAACGAGCTGCCACCGCTCGTCATTGAGCGAATTATCTATTTCTGCGGGGTGGGAAGCTGTAACACTCATGGCAAGCGACGGGGGTAATACCAGCAACAAACGAGTGCACGAATCCTACCACATTGCAGTGCGAAATAAAATCCTCTGTGAAATGGCCGCTCGACGCGGGATTGTGATGTGAATCACCATGAATTCACAAGCTACTTCCTTTTCTTGCCCAGGGATAGTTGTTTTATATTACGTTCACCATCGTGGGTTCTCGCTCCCCGGTTTATGGATTTCCGTATATAGGCTATGGAAGCGCGGAGAGATTCTCGCACCAGGAGGCCAAAATGAAAAACTTCATACGTCTGCTTTTTCTAACTTGCCTGTTCAGCATGGTTCTTGTCATCTCCGTTTCGGGACAGACAACGAACGGAGCCATTCAAGGAACAGTCGTCGATCCTCAAGGTGCCGCAGTTGTGGGTGCCAGTGTAACCGGTCGAAACATGGACACTGGGCTTACCGTAGCTGCGAGCACGAGCAGCGCAGGTCTTTTTTCACTACAGAATCTGCCGCCGGGCCGATATGTGGTCACCGTGGAATTCGCAGGTATGAAGAAATTTGCGCAAGAGGGGATCACCGTCGCCACCAACAGCACGGTTGGACTCGATGTTAAATTACAGGTAGGCGCGACGACGGAGAACGTGACCGTCTCGGCGGACGCTTCTCAACTCGAAACTGAAACCTCGGATATCGGCGCCAGCGTCCCTAGCAGTCTAGTTGCAAACCTCCCGCTTGAAGTTTCTGGGACCATCCGCAACCCCGTACAGTTCATCACTCTGATTCCCGGTTTCGTGGGTAACGTCGGCAATAACCCGGGAAGCAATTCGAGCGACGATTTCAAGGTGAACGGCGGTCAGGAAGGTGGAACCGATGTTCTAGTCGATGGAGTTTCTATTTCGCTGGTTTCTCCTAACACCCAATGGAACAAAGGTGTTTCTACAGAAGCTGTGCAGGAATTCAAGGTGCTTCAGAGCAACTTCTCGCCTGAATTCGGCGAATCTGGAGATGGCATTGTCAATCTCACCATGAAGTCCGGAACCAATGCTCTTCATGGCTCGGCCTACGACTTCCTGCGCAATCGCGTTCTGGACGCAAACAGCTGGACAAATAATATTCTGCAGCTGAAGAAACCTATTAACACCCAGAACGATTTTGGATTCACCATTGGCGGACCAGTGGTTCTGCCGCATCTTTACGACGGACGGAACAAGACATTCTTTTTCTTCGATTATGAGGGTTTCCGATTCCAGACAGGTGGCACAAACATCGATAGCCTGCCGCCTGCCGCCTTCCGGAGTGGCGACTTTTCGGCTGATTGTACCGAAGGGTTTACTGCCGGAATCTGCAATAACACGGGTCATCAGCTCTATGACCCTGTAACGCACAACGCTATTCCAGGCAATTTGCTCTCTAATGATCCGAACTACACCGAAAGTACGGTGATGAAGAATGTATTCGGTCTTATTCCGAACCCGACGTTCTCAAACTTGAGCAACAACACGGTTGACCGCTCCCTTTCGCAAACCAGGGCAAATCTCTGGGACCTCAAAATCGACCAAGTAATTTCCGACAAACAAAGAATTTCGTTCGGTTTTGATTACGACAACACCAATACCGGTGGCACTTCCAGTTTGGGTCCGATTTTCGGTTCGCACACCCCACAGAACACCCGGTATGCGCGCTTCGGACACAATTACATTGTTAGCCCGACGGTGGTGAACCAGTTCCTTTTCGGATTCAGCCGACGCTGGAGGGGAGAGATTTCAGATAGTTTGGGTCAAGGATACCCTGACAAAATCGGGCTAGTCGGCGTTCGAAATAACACCTTCCCCTGTCTGAAATGGAACGGTTCTCCATACCAGGTAAACAATTGCGGTGATTCCGAGTTCGCTGACAACGTCTTTCAGATCAATGATTCTGTCAGTTGGGTGAAGGGCAAGCACGCTTTTAAGTTTGGTGGTGGTACGCGACTGTTGCAGTTCAACGTCAAGCGATTGACTCAGGCGTCAGGCGAATTCGACTTCAGCCCCGCTCAGACTAGTAATGGTGGCACCGGAGGAGATCCAGTCGCCAGTTCGCTTTTTGGCCTCTCCGACACATCAACCCTGAACTACGGCGGATTTAGCGGGGTTCGATACAAGGATTTCTATTTCTTTGGCCAGGATACCTACCGAGTGACGAATCGCCTGAACGTAAATTATGGGCTTCGATACGACGTTGATATACCCGCCACAGAAGCGCAGGATCGGTTCTCTGCGGTTGACCCTAACCTGCCCAACCCCGGCGCGGGAGGCATTCTCGGAGCGTACACCTACTTTGGCACTGGGACGGGTCGCAACGGTCGAAAGCGTCCGCAGGACATATACACAAAGGCCCTCGGCCCGCGTGTAGGTTTCGCTTATAGCATCAATGATAAAACGGTGCTTCGCGGCGGTTACGGCATCTTCTATGAACCGCTGAAAGAAGGTTCGTTCGCCGACCAGGACAGCTTGGGATTTTTCAATCGGCAAACTATTACTCCCACCAACGGTGGTCCGCTTCAGCTCGATAATCCGATACCGCACCTCTTTCCTAATCTCGGACCATTTACACCTGAAGGGCAGAATGGCAGCAATGGAGTGATTATCGTTCCAGCTAACAGCGGCCGCCCCGCCGATATTCAATCCTGGAACCTGGACGTGCAACGACAGATCCTCAACAATCTTTCCGTCAGCGTCGCCTACGTAGGATCGAAGGGAAGTCACCTCCCGGCACTAAACTGGTTACCCAATCAGGTGAACCCGAAATTTCTGGCGCTCGGTCCAGAACTACTTATGAATGTTAGCTGTTTATCAGGTGGGACTTGCCCCAATGCTGTAGCCGCGGGTGTTACTGTGCCATATGCCGGCTTCAATGGAAACATTAATCAGGCGCTGCGCCCGTTTCCGCAGTATGGCAATTTCAATCTGGAAGACAATTCCTTTACCCCTGATCGCAGTGGAAGCTCGACTTACCATGCCATGCAGTTGCAGGTGAATAAGCGCATGGCGCAGGGCCTCAGCTTTCTTGTTTCCTACACGGTTTCAAAGAACATTACCGATGCCGACTCGGCCGGACCCGGCGTCTCCGGGTTCATCGGTACTAACAGCTTTGCTGGGCAAAATTCTTACAATCGTGCAGCAGAAAAGTCTGTGAGCGAACTCGATACTCCGCAAAGCCTGGTAGCAAGCTTCTTCTACGAACTGCCTGTTGGGCGTGGAAAACCCTTCCTCAACAAAGGCGGCGTTGTCGATCGAGTAGTTGGCGGCTGGTATTTTTCTGGTGTGGGCTCTTACCAATCAGGAATGCCAACCGAGGTCTACCAGGGTTGCAGTGGCACTGCTGGAGATGTCTTGTTCGCCGGATGCCAAAATTACGGCACCAACGCTAGAGTAAATGTCATACCCGGAGTTCCACAGACCAATAAAGGACATTTCAACTTCGCAACCACTCCATTCTTCAACCCTGCTGCCTTCAGCTTAGTGAATACAGTTGGTTCCGGCCCCCTGGCCTTCGGAAACGAGCGCCGATCTCTGGATGGCGCCCGCGCATGGGGCGGCCGAAACGAGGATTTCACGCTGGGAAAGAAGACTCGTTTGTTTGGCGAAAAAGCCAACATCGATTTCAGGGCAGAATTCTTTAACGTCTTCAACCGACACATATTTCAGCAACCCGGTGGAACTGGCGGATTCGCAACGACCCTGAATACTCCATTCGTGCCTGCGGGAGGGCCCGGCTGCTCTGGACCACTGGCGTGTGGATTCGGTGCAGTGACGAGTACCACTGGACCGCGGACCATTCAATTTGGGTTGAAAATCGAATATTGATGCTGACGATTCCTGCTGGGCAGTGGCCCGGCAGGAATCGATCAGATCGGACTTCTAATAGCCACATGAAAATCTTCAATCGACGTGGCTTTATGAAGAGCTGTCTGGCTACCGCCGCGAGCGCTTCCCCACTCTACGGCAGAAGTTACGGGGCTCTTGG
>Ga0134126_10002891_pt1 | contig 21599 bp, 20 predicted proteins | sample KB31752_FD_96881 | JGI IMG/M metagenome (GOLD analysis project Ga0134126, IMG submission 96881) | Terrestrial soil microbial communities with excess Nitrogen fertilizer from Kellogg Biological Station, Michigan, USA - KB3-175-2 | ecosystem: Environmental > Terrestrial > Soil > Unclassified ... | reverse complement strand
GGGGCCGTCGACTACGACCAGCGCCACCACCGCGACTTCGTCAACCACAGCCTCGTCGTGCCCAAGCGCTCCGAGCCGGCCACGCAGATGCTGAGCTGGATCCTCCTGTCCGACGTAGGCGATCAGGACGGCCCTACCAAGGTCGTTCCGCTGCCGGCCGGGCAGAGCGTCCCGTACTGGCCGGTCCCCGGGCCTCACGACATCACGAACTACCTTCCCGAGGGCATGTTCGCCGAGGAGGAGGTCTCGATGACCGGTCCGGCGGGAACCCTGTTCGCTTTCCGGTCCGACGTACTTCACCGTGGGTCGCGCATGACCGGCCAGCGATCAGCCCGCTTTGCGCTCCTGGCCGACTACGACGTGTGGGCACCGCGCTGGACCGGCCGGGTCGCCTGGGCCGAGCGCGCCACGCAACCAGACTGGTTCGAGATCGTCGAGCGGGCCTCTCCCCGTGAGCGGTCGGTGTTCGGATGGCCCGCTCCCGGGGACCCGTACTGGGACGAGCAGACCCTGGCCGACACCCAGACGCGCTACCCCCAGGCCGATCTGACGCCCTACCGCTAGAGGACCGGGCAGCCGAACCCAATCAGGCCCTAGTCCCCGCCCACCGCCCCCCTGCCACCACCGACCATTCACCCAGGCCAACCTCACGCGTCCCGAAGCCAGAGCACCAGCCCGCCCAACACCAACGCCCCCGCCGCCCAGGCCGCGAGCACGCCCAGCCCACCCCACGGCCCGATCGGCAAAATCTTCAGCCCCGTCGTGGCCTGGATCGACAGCCCCGCCGTCATCGGCCCGATCTGCATCAGGTCCTTCTGCCACCGAGCCCCCAGCACCTGGGCGATGATCGGGAACAGGTACAGCACCGCGAGCACGACGCCGATGGCCACCGCCGAGTCGCGCACCGCCGTGGCCAGGCCCAGGCTGAGCAGCGCGATCAGCGCCAGGTACAGCACCGAGCCGGCGGCGGCCCGCAGCGTTGCGCCGTGATCCAGGCTGAGCAGGGGATAGCCATGGCCGGGGGTGAAGCCGTGGCCGGGCAGGATGAGCCGGGCGACCAGCAGGCAGGCCAGCACGGCCACGGTCCCGGCGGCCAGGGTCAGCGCGGTGACCCAGGCCGCCTTGGCGGCCAGCACGACAGGGCGGCGCGGTATGGCGGCCAGGGTGACCCGGATCATGCCGCTGCTGTACTCGCTGCTGATGATGAGCACGGCCAGGATGGCGATGACGGCCTGGCCGAGGTCGATGCCGGTCAGCGCGACCTTGGTGGTGTCCTGGTAGGAGCCGAGCGGGCTGTACCTGATGGCGGCGACCGCGATGGTGCTGACCCCGGCGGTCAGGACGGCGGCGGCGAGCAGGAGCCAGCCGACACCGCCGGCGGTGCGGAGCTTGGTCCATTCGGCGTGGATGGTGGTCACCTCAGGCGTCCCGCCGCCGCAGCATAACCAGAGCCAGGGCCAGGGCGACGGCGGCCCAGGCGCCCAGGACGGCGAAGCCGGCCCAGGGGGACAGCGGGAAGAAGCCGTTGGCGACGTTGTAGGCGTTGTCTACCTGGGGATAGGCCGGGATGGTCTGCTGGACGGCGAACGCGGCCGCGGGGGTCAGCCGCATCAGCCAGGGGCCGGAGGCGGGCACGGCGTTGGCCAGGATGTAGGGCAGCACGAGCAGGACGATGCCGCCGGTGACGGCCCCGGCGCTGCGGCGCAGGACGGTGCCGAGGGCCAGCACGGCGACGGCGGCCACGGCGAGCAGGGCGGCGGTTCCGAGCACGACGCGCAGGTCGGTGACCACGCTGACGGGCAGCAGGTAGTTGCCGTTGTGGATCAGGATGTGCTGCGAGATCGGGATGGAGACCGCGGTGGCGACCAGCCCGGTGACGAAGGCGACTACGCCGATCACGACGGCCTTGGCGGCCAGGACCTGGCTGCGTCGGGGACTGGCGGCCAGGGTGACGCGGATGAGGCCGCGGCGGTACTCGACGGTGATGAACAGGGTGGCCACGACGATCAGCACGATCAGGCCGATCAGCCCGCCGACCAGGCTGTTGTGGAGAGTGTCGCCGCCGAACATGCCCCCGCCGAGGTCGGGGGCGATATCACCGGACCCGCTGACGGTGAAGGTGCCGCCGGACTGGTGGTAGCCGCCCGCGGCCAGGATCGGGTACATGCTGCTGGCCCCGATGCTGTGCCCATGCCAGGCCGGACCGCCGCCGCTGACGTGGTCGAAGACGGCCTTGGCCATGGTGGTGGCGCCGTTGCCGGACTGGAAGGTCACGGGCGAGGTCACGAACAGCCCGGCCTGAACGGTGGCGTGCAGTCCGGCCAGCCGGACGGTGCCGATCCGGGTCCAGCGGGTGCCGTTGACGGAGTCATAGCCGGTGAGCATGTCGCCGGAGCGGGTGAGCCGCAGCCAGCGCGGCGCGGCGGCGGAGACGGCGCCGGGCAGGCCGGGGGAGTCGTGGAGGTAGTCGGACTGCAGGCGGACGCCGTGGGTGCCGGTGGCCATGACGGCGGCGTAGGCCGAGCCCTGACGCAGGCTCTGCTTGATGATGATCCCGGCCTTGGCCCACGGGGTCAGGGCCGGCGTGGTGTGAGCGAGCGGGCTGCCGGGCTGCGAGACGTTTCCGGAGGTGGAGGCGACCCCAGCCAGCGAGGTCACCCGCGCGGTGATGCTGCCGTTGCCGGTCAGGGGCTGGCCGACGAAGTAGAAGCTGTCGGCGACGGCCTCGCCGCCGGGCCCGACCGGGACGTAGGGGTGGCCGGCGGTGCAGATGAGATGGGCCGGGTCCGGGCCGACGCAGGAACCGCTGTGCTGGGCGAGGGAGGACAGGACCGAGATCAGCGTGGTCATCAGGGCGGCGATGACGAGGCCGGTGACCCAGCCGCGCACAGTCCAGAACTTGGTCCACTCGGCCCGAAGCTGCTGGCCGAAGCCGTCGCGGCCGGCGGGCAGGGTGGAGTGGTAGGTGGTGGCGGTCATCGGGCGGGCTCCTCGGCATCGGCGGCCCGGTACTCGACGGAGTCCCTGGTCAGCTCCATGTAGGCCTCCTCGAGGGTGGCCCGGTGGGCGGACACCCCGGAGAAGGGGACGCCGGCGCGTGACAGCAGGGCGATGACCTGCTCGGGGCCGAGCCCGGCCACGGTCAGGGTCTCTGGCCCGGTGACGGTCACGGTGGCACCGGCGTTGCTGAGCGCGGAGATGGCCTCGGCCCTGGCGTTGGTGCGCAGGGCGACGCGGCCGCCGGAGGCGGCGGCGATCAGGTCGGCCACGCTGGTGTCGGAGACGAGGCGACCGCGGCCGATGACCACCAGGTGGCTGGCGGTGTCCTGGAGCTCGCTCATGAGGTGGCTGGAGACCAGGATGGCCCGGCCCTCGGCGGCCAGGGCGCGCAGGTAGCCGCGCATCCACACGATGCCCTCGGGGTCCAGGCCGTTGAACGGCTCGTCCAGCATGAGCACGGGCGGGTCGGCCAGCATGGCGGCGGCGATGCCGAGCCGCTGGCGCATGCCGAGGGAGTAGCCGCCGGCGCGACGGCGGGCCACGCCGGTCAGGCCGGCGTCGGCGAGGACCTGGTCGACGCGGCGGGCGGACAGGCCCTGGGAGTGAGCCAGCCACAGCAGGTGGTTGCGGGCGCTGCGGCTGGGCTGGAGCGCGGCGGCATCGAGCAGCGAGCCGAGGTGGCTGAGGGGGTGCCGCAGCTGCTGGTACGGTCGGCCGCCGACGAGGGCCTGGCCGCCGTCGAGCGAGTCCAGGCCGAGGATGGCACGCATGGTGGTGGACTTGCCGGCCCCGTTGGGGCCGACGAAGCCGGTGATGCTGCCCGCGGTGACGGTGAACGACAGGCCGTCCAGGGCCAAGGTGGGGCCGAACCGCTTACGCAGGTCGGTGACTTCGATCGCTGCTTCCATGGCACACCACGCTAGGCACGCTGGGCGCGGATTTCGTCCCGCCGCGGAGCGGTCTTGGCCGTAGCTCGCACGGGGGACGCACGATCCCCGGCCAGGGGGGCGCTCGCGGGCTGGCCAGCGGCGACAATGTTCCAGGTGAAGCGGTTCCAGGTGAAGCGGTTCCAGGTAAAGCGGTTCCAGGTAAAGCGGTTCCAGGTGAGGCGTTGTAGGTGAAACTGCTGATGCGCCCGCGAGTGGTCGCGGCGGTGCTGGGCCTGCTGGCGCTGGCCGAGGCGATCGCGCGGCTGGCCGTCGGCGGGGCGGACGTGCAGAACGCGCTGGGCGTGTGCCTGCTGGCGCTGGGTGGCACGGTGCCGCTGGCCCTGCTGCCGCCGGCCGGGGCAGCGGTCGCGGTCACGGCGGCCGACGTGCTGGCGCTGGTCCCGCTGCGCACGCTGACCAGCGGGGCCGCGGCCGCGCTGGTGATCGCGGCCTGGCGGCTGGGCGGGCGCGGCGGGCACCCGGCGGAGCAGGCGCTGGGGGCGGGCCTGGGGCTGCCGTTCGTGGTGCTGGCGCTGGCCGGGCCGCGGCCGACGGCCACGCAGGACGCGTTCCTGACCGCGGCGCTGGCGGTGGCGGGGCCGGCGGCGGCGCTGACCGCGACCGCCCGGCAGGCCCGCCGTGAGGCGGCCGAGAACCGCGCCGCCCGCCAGGTCATCGCCGAGACGCTGGTCGAGCACACGGCCCGCGGCGAGCGGTCGCGCATCGCCCGCGAACTGCACGACGTGGTCGCGCACCACATCTCCATGATCGCGGTACAGGCGGAGACGGCCCGGCTGACCACGCCCGCGCTGCCGGCGGCCGGGGCGCAGCGGCTGCTGGCCATCGGCGACACGGCCAGGGCGGCGCTGACCGAGATGCGCCGGCTGCTCGGCGTGCTGCGCGACAGCACCGGGACGGCCGGGCCTGAGCTGGCACCGCAGCCGGGCCTGGCCCAGCTGGCCGCGCTGCTGGACGAGGCCAGGGACGCCTCGGGCGCGGGTACCCGTCTGATCCTGCGCGGCGCGCCGCTGGCCCTGGACCCGAGCATTGAGCTGGCCGCCTACCGGATCGTCCAGGAGGCGCTGACCAACGCCCGGCGGCACGCGCCGGGCGCGGCGGTGGATGTCGAGCTGCTCCGCACGGCCGACTGCCTGCACCTGCGGGTACGGGACAACGGGCCGGGGCCGCCGCCGGAGGACCCTGGCCGCGGCCACGGCCTGGCTGGCATGCGCGAGCGGGCCGCGGCGGTGGGCGGCGAGCTGCGCACCGGCGAGGCGGCGGGCGGCGGCTTCCTGGTCGACGCCACCCTCCCAGCCCGGATCGAGGAGACGTGATGTGCCGGATCGAGGAGTCACGATGCTGAGCCGTCCAGGGGGGACGACCCCCCTATCCCCCCCGCGCCGCCTGGCGACGGCATGACCCTGAGCATCGTGGTGGCCGACGACCACGGCGTGGTCCGGGACGGATTCAGCGCGCTGCTGGCCACCCAGCCGGACTTCAGGGTCGTCGGCACGGCCTGCGACGGGGCCGAGGCGGTGGCGGTGTGCCGCGAGCTGGAGCCCGACGTGGTGCTGATGGACGTGCGGATGCCGGGCATGGACGGGATCACCGCCACCCGGCAGCTGGTGGCCGGCGCGGACGGGCCGCGGGTGAGGGTGCTCATCCTGACCACCTTCGACCTGGACGAGTACGTGTACGACGCGCTGCGCGCCGGGGCCAGCGGGTTCCTGCTCAAGGACGTCACCGCCGAGCGGCTGTTCGACGCGGTGCGGGTCATCGCGGCCGGCGACGCGCTGCTGGCGCCGGGCATCACCCGGCGGCTGATCAGCGAGTTCGCCGCGCAGCGCCCGGCACCCGAGGCGCCGGCCGGGCTGGGCGCGCTGACCCCGCGCGAGACCCAGGTGCTGCGCCTGGTCGCCGAGGGCCTGTCCAACCAGGAGATCGCGAGCCGCATGGTGGTATCGGAGGAGACGGTCAAGACACACGTGAGCCGGGTGCTCGGCAAGCTCGGGCTGCGGGACAGGACCCAGGCCGTGGTGGCCGCATACGAGTCCGGACTTGTCGTGCCTCGAGGACGCAGACCGGCCGAGCCGGGATGATGATCTGTCTATGACGGACGCATCTGGTGAGCACGGCCGGGCGGGCTACGGCCCCGAGCCGCCGCGCGTGCGCTGGCCCGGCGGCGCGCTGGTGGCCATCAGCCTGGTGATCGGCTACGAGGCCGGCGACGGCTACGGCGCCAGGGCCGGCATCTGGCGGCTGTGCCGCCTGGTCGACCGGTACCGCATCCCGGTGACCGTGGTCGCCTCCGGCCGGGAGCTGGAGCGCACCCCCGCACTGTGCGCCTGGCTGGGCGACAACGGGCACGACCTGCTCGGGCGGCACGGGTCCGGTGAGGGCACCGGCCTGGGCCGCGAGCAGGAGCGAGCCGAGATCGGCGCCGGCGTGACGGCGACGGAACGCGCCACCGGCCGCCGGCCGCGCGGCTGGCTGGCCTTCCATCCGCAGACCAGGGAGCTGCTGGCCGAGGAGGGCGGGTTCTGGTACGCCTCGGGCCCGGCCAACGACGAGCTGCCGTACTACCTGACCGACGAGGGCCGGCCGCTGCTGGTCGTGCCCGGCCTGCACGACGACACCGCGCCGGTAGCCCCGCGGCACTTCGGCGAGGGACTCCAGCTCAGCCTGGACTACCTGCTGGAGGAGGCCCGCAGCGGGCCGGGCGGCCGGATGATGTCGGTCGAGTTGCGCGCGGGCCACAGCGGCCAGCCGGGCCCGGCCGCCGCGCTGTGCGGCTTCATCGAGTACGCGCAGGCTCAGCCCGAGGTCATGTTCCTGCGCCGGGGCGACATCGCCAGGTTCTGGATGGACACCTTCCCGGTCCCAGGCTGATTCCCGGCCTCAGGCTGACCGCCGGGGCGGGCCGGTGCTCGCCCTGACCACCAGCGCGGTGGCCAGCTCGATGTGCCGGGGCTCGCCCTCGGCCCGGCCAGGGTCCGAGTGCAGCATCCGGAACGCGGCCGCGGCCATGGCCGCCAGCGGCTGGCGGACGGTGGTCAGCGGGGGAGCGGCCCAGGACGCCACCTCGACGTCGTCAAAGCCGACCACGCTGAGGTCGTCGGGCGCGCGCAGGCCGCGTTCGCCCAGCGCCTGGAGCACGCCGAAGGCCTGGGCGTCGTTGCCGGCCACGATGGCGGTGGGCGGCTGCGCCAGCGTGAGCAGGTCGCGGCCCTGGCGCTGGCCGCCCTCGACGGTGAACAGGTCCCGGCGGACCAGGTCCGGGGACGGGGTCAGCCCGGCGGCGTGCAGCGCCGCGCGGTAGCCGTCCAGCCGGGCCCGGCTGGACCACAGGCCCTCCGGGCCGCAGATGATGGCGATCCGCCGGTGACCGAGCTCGGTCAGGTGCCGGGTCGCGGTCAGGCTGCCCTGCCAGTTGGTGGTGCCCACGGACATGATGTCGTCGCCCGGCTCCTCGGGCGGGTCGATGACCACCAGCGGGATGCGGGCCGCGGCCAGCCGCTGCAGCTCCTGGCTGCCGGGCAGGTGCAGCACGCACAGCGCCCCGTCGGTGCCGCGGGCGGCGGCGTGGTCCAGCCAGTCGGTGAACTCGGCTGGGGAGGCCACGGTGCTGACGACCACGCTGGTCTCGGTCTGGGTGGCGGCCTCGACGGTCCCGCGCAGCAGCTCCTCGGCCCACGGGCTGCCCAGGGTGGCGATGAGCAGGTCGACCACGCCGAAGCCCAGCCGCGAGGCGACCTGGTAGCCGTGCTGGCGGAGCAGGCCGGCGATGCGCTCCCTGGTGCCCGCGGCCACGTCGGTGCGCCCGTTGAGGACCTTGGACACGGCCGAGACCGATACTCCCGCCTCGGCGGCGATGCCGACCAGCGTGCTGCGGCGGCTCACGTTCCCCCCTATTGACCTTGCCGCGGATTGCGTCTTAGCTGGACGCTATCGGAGCGAACGCTTTTCGAAAAGCATGGGTTTCGAGAAGCGAAGCATGGGTTTCGAGAAGCGAAGCGTGGGTTTCGAGAAGCGAAGCGTGGGTTTCGAGAAGCGAAGCGTGGGTTTCGAGAAGCGAAGCGTGGGTTTCGAGAAGCACTGTCTTGAGGAGCATGAGGGGCTTGACCAGCATTCCGGCACTCCAGCTGTACACCGTCCGCGAGCAGATAGCCGCTGACCGCAAGGGCGTACTGGCCCGGGTCGCGGGCTTCGGATACGGCGCCGTCGAGGCGTTCGGCATCCTCAACGATCCCGAGGGACTGCGCGATGACCTGGCCGCGGCGGGGCTCGCCGTGACCAGCGTGCACGCGATCCCGGTCGGCGACGAGGCGGCCGCGACGGTGGCCGCGGCCCGCACCCTGGGCACCGACACGATCATCGTCCCGTTCCTGCCACCCGCCCGGTTCGCCGACGCGGACGCGGTGCGCGGGGTGGCGGCCGAGCTGAACGAGGCGGCCCGCCGGGTCGCCGACGACGGCATGCGGCTCGGGTACCACAACCACGACCACGAGCTGTCCGCGATCGTGGACGGCCGGCCCGCGCTGGAGGTGCTGGCCGACCAGCTCGACGACGCCGTGCTGCTCGAGGTGGACACCTACTGGGCGGCGGTGGGCGGCCAGGACGTCGTCGCGCTGCTCGGCCGGCTCGGCGACCGGGTCCGCTACCTGCACGTCAAGGACGGCCCGATCACCAGGGACGACCCGATGACGGCGGTCGGCTCGGGGCGGATGCCGGTGGCCGACATCCTGGCCGTCAGCCGGGCCGAGTGGCACATCGTGGAGCTGGACCGCTGCGCCACCGACATGCTCACCGCGGTCGGCGACAGCCTGGCCTGGCTGGCCAGCCACGACCTGGCTGAGCCCGTCCGGCGTGGTGCCAAATGAAGGGGGCAGGGGAGGTGGGCGGGCCGGTTGGCGTGGCCGTGATCGGCTGCGGCACGATCAGCGACGAGTACCTGCGCAACATGACCTCCTTCCCGGACCTGAACGTGGTCTTCTGCGCCGACCTGGAGGTCGAGCGGGCCAAGGCCAAGGCGGCCGAGTACGGCGTGCCGGGCGCGGGCAACGCGGCCCAGGCGGTCGACCTCCCGGACGTGGAGATCGTCGTCAACCTGACCGTGCCCGCGGCCCACGCCGAGGTCAGCGCCCTGGCCGTGGCGGCGGGCAAGCACGTGTGGGTGGAGAAGCCGCTGGCCCTGGACACGGCCACGGGCCAGGCCCTGCTGGAGCAGGCCGACAAGGCCGGGGTGCGGGTGGGCTGCGCCCCGGACACCCTGCTCGGCGCCGGGATGCAGACCGCTCGCCGGATGATCGAGGCCGGGGACATCGGCACGCCGCAGACCGCGCTGGCCCTGTTCCAGGTGCCGGGGCCGGAGAGCTGGCACCCCGCACCGCAGTTCCTGTTCCAGGTCGGCGCCGGCCCGTTGTTCGATATGGGGCCGTACTACCTGACCACGCTGGCCTCCCTGCTCGGGCCCGCGCAGAGCGTGGCCGCGGTGGCCGGCCGGTCCCGTGACCAGCGCGTGATCGGAAAGGGCCCGCAGGCCGGGACGGTGTTCGATGTCGAGGTGCCCACCCACGTCTCGGCGGTGATCAGCTACGCCGGCGGGGGCAGCGCCACGATCGTGCTGAGCTTCGACTCGCCGGTGCGCCGGTACGGGTTCGTCGAGGTGACCGGCACCGAGGCGGCGCTCTCGCTGCCGGACCCGAACCAGTTCCGCGGCGAGGTGCGGTCCCGTACCGCCACCCAGGACGACTGGACCGTCACCCCGGCCACCGGAGCCACCAACGGACGTGGCCTCGGGGCGCTGGACCTGGCCCGCGCGGTGCGGACCGCCCAGCCGCACCGGGCCTCAGGTGAGCTGGCCCTGCACGTGCTGGACACCATGGAGTCGATCGCGCGCTCGGCCGAGACGGGCCGCTTCGAGCCGGTGCGGAGCACGTTCACCGTCCCGACCGTGCTCCCGGCCGACTGGGACCCGACCGCGGCGACGCTGACATGAGACGCCTCGGCGTCGGCATGATCGGCTACGCCTTCATGGGCGCGGCCCACTCCCAGGCCTGGCGGACCGCGCCGCACGTGTTCGACCTGCCGCTGGACCCGGAGATGGTCGTGTTGTGCGGCCGGGACGGCGAGGCGGCCAAGGCGGCGGCCCAGCGGCTGGGCTGGGGCGAGGCGCAGACCGTCTGGCGGACCCTGATCGGCCGGGACGACGTGCAGCTCATCGACGTGTGCACGCCGGGAGACTCGCACGCCGAGATCGCCATCGCGGCCCTGGACGCCGGCCAGCACGTGCTGTGCGAGAAGCCGCTGGCCAACACGGTGGCCGAGGCCGAGGCCATGGCCGCCGCCGCGGCCAGGGCCAGCGAGCACGGCGTCCGCTCCATGATCGGCTTCAACTACCGGCGGGTGCCGGCCATCGCCCTGGCCCGCCAGCTGGTGCCGCGGCTGGGCCGGCTCCGGCACGTGCGGGCCACCTACCTCCAGGACTGGCTGGTCGACCCGGCCTTCCCGCTGACCTGGCGGCTGGAGCGCGAGCACGCGGGCTCGGGCGCGCTGGGCGACCTGGGCGCGCACATCGTGGACCTGGCCCAGTACCTGACCGGCGAGCTGGTCACCGGGGTGTCCGGGCTGACCACCACGTTCGTGGGCGAGCGGCCGCGGCCAGACGGCACCGGACAGGGGCCGGTCACCGTCGACGACGCGACGCTGTTCACCGCCCGGCTCGGGCCGGGCATCGTGGCCTCGTTCGAGGCCACCCGGTTCGCCTCGGGGCGCAAGAACGGCCTGCGCATCGAGCTGAACGGCGAGCACGGCAGCCTGGCCTTCGACCTGGAGCGGCTGAACGAGCTGGAGTTCCACGACCACACGCAGGACGCCCAGACGGCCGGCTTCCGGCGCATCCTGGTCACCGAGCCGACCGACCCGTACGTTTCGGCCTGGTGGCCGCCGGGGCACGTGCTGGGCTGGGAGCACACGTTCACCCACGAGGTCGCCGACCTGGTGAACGCGATCAGCGCGGGCGCCGACCCGGCCCCGTCGTTCGCCGACGGCCTCCAGGTGCAGCGAGTGCTGGACGCGGTGCAGGACAGCGCCGAGCATGAGTCGAGGTGGACGGCGGTCACCGCCGCCTAGTTGAAGGAGCAGCACATGGCCAGGCCGTTTACCTTGTTCACCGGACAGTGGGCCGACCTGCCCCTGGAGGAGGTGGCCCGCCGCGCCCACGAGTGGGGCTACGACGGGCTTGAGCTGGCCTGCTGGGGCGACCACTTCGAGGTGGACCGCGCGCTGCACGAGGACGGCTACCTGGCCGGGCGGCACGCGCTGCTGGAGAAGTACGAGCTGCGCTGCTGGGCCATCTCCAACCACCTGGTCGGCCAGGCGGTGTGCGACCACCCGATCGACACCCGGCATCAGGCCATCGTGCCCGCCCGGATCTGGGGTGACGGCGAGCCCAAGGGCGTCCGGCAGCGGGCCGCGGCCGAGATGGCCGACACGGCCAGGGCAGCGGCCGCGTTCGGCGTGCAGACCGTGGTCGGCTTCACCGGCTCGTCCATCTGGCACACGGTGGCGATGTTCCCGCCGGTGCCGCAGGCCATGATCGACGAGGGCTACGACGACTTCGCCAGTCGGTGGAGCCCGATCCTGGACGTGTTCGACGCCGAGGGGGTCCGGTTCGCGCACGAGGTGCACCCGAGCGAGATCGCCTACGACTTCTGGACCACCAAGCGGGCGCTGGAGGCGGTGGCGCACCGGTCGGCGTTCGGCCTCAACTTCGACCCCAGCCACTTCGTCTGGCAGGACCTGGACCCGATCGCGTTCCTGGACGCCTACTCGGACCGGATCTACCACGTGGACTGCAAGGAGGCCCGCAAGCGGCTGGACGGCCGCAACGGCCGGCTCGGCTCGCACCTGGCCTGGGGTGACCCGCACCGGGGCTGGGACTTCGTGTCCGCGGGCCGGGGCGACATCCGCTGGGAGGACATCTTCCGGATGCTGAACTCCATCGGCTACGACGGGCCGATCTCAGTCGAGTGGGAGGACGCCGGCATGGACCGGCTGGAGGGCGCGGCGGAGGCGGTCACCTTCCTGCGCGGCTTCGACCACACGCCGCCGCAGGCCTCGTTCGACGCGGCGTTCAGCGACTCCGCGCGCCAGAAATAAACGGCCGTCGGCGGCTTCGTCGGCATGCTGGGCGGCCCGGTCCACCCGGGCGAAGACCCGCTCCACTCCGGCGCGGGCGTAGATGGCGTCGATGAGGGCCATGTTGGCGACCGGGTCGTCGCCCTCGGTAGGCAGCCGCGCCCCGGTCCGCAGCCCCTCGTGCACCGCGGCCAACTGGTGGTCATAGGTCTCCTGGCCGGCCACGGTGCTGGTGCTCGGCAGCCCGTCGATCACCTGGCGGATGCTGTGGCCGCCGGACGGGAAGACCACGCCAGCCACCGTCAGCGTGCCGCGCTCGGCCTCGACCCGCAGTGACTGGGTCAGGGCCACGCCGTCGGCCATGCTCGTCTCCACCCGGCCGCGGATGCCCGAGGGGAACTCCAGGTCGGCGCGGATGGCCTCGTCCACCCCGAGCGGGCCCAGCTCGGCCTCGGCCGACACCACCGACGGCTCCTCGCCCGCGAACGTGCGCAGCCAGTGCACGGCGTAGCAGCCCAGGTCCATGAGCGCGCCGCCGCCCAGCTCGGGGGCGTGCCGCAGCGACTCGGGGAAGAACGGGATGCTGGCCGAGAAGTTGGCCGTCATGGACCGGACCGGCCCCAGGCGGCCGGAGGCCAGGATCTCGACGATGGCGTCCTGCAGCGGGTGATAACGGTCGTGGAACGCCTCGATCACCCGGCGCCCGGCCTTGGCCGCGGCGTCGTTCATCTGCCAGGCCTGCACGGCGTTCATCGCGAACGGCTTCTCGCACAGCACGTCCTTGCCCGCGGCCAGGGCGGCGATGGTCAGGTCCGCGTGCCGCGACGGCGGCAAGGCGTTGTAGACCAGGTCAATGTCCGGGTCGTCGAGGAGCCGCTGATAGTCGCCGTACCAGGCCGGGATGCCGTGCTCGGCGGCGTAGCTGGCGGCCCGCTCCTCGTCGCGGGCGGCCACGGCGGCCACGGTGACATCACCGCCGCGGCGGCGGACGGGCCGGATGATGGCGGCCGGGGCGATGCCGGCCGCGCCCAGGATTCCGATTTTCACGATGCCTCCGTCTCGGCACCGCATACTAACGGCGCCCCGCGGCCGGCCTGACGGGCGGCCAGCGGCGGGCACTTTCACCCGCGCGCTAGCGGCTGCTGGGGATTACAGAGGATGGCGATTAACGAAGGGGACAACGTCCGAGCCTCGTTATTCATAATCGGCAATCTGCTCGGCCAGGAAGACGCGTTCGGCCTCATTCGCCGTGGCCGCGAGGGCCTGACGGTAGGCCTGCTCCGCTTCGGTGTCCCGGCCGGCCCGGCGCAGCAGGTCGGCCTTGACCGCGGGCAGGTACTGGTACCCGGCCAGGCGGCCGTCTTGCTCGAGGCGGTCCACCTCGGCCAGCGCGGCCTCCGGCCCGCGGACCATGGCCAGCGGCACGGCCCGGTTGAGCGCCACCACGGGGGATGGCCACACCTCCAGCAGCCGGTCGTACAGCACCACGATCTGCGGGAAGTCGGTCTGGTCGTAGGACGGGGCCTCGGCGTAGAGCGAGGCGATCGCGGCCTGCAGGACGTACCGGCCGGGCGGCCCGGCGGTCAGGCTGGCCACGATCAGGTCGTGGGCCTCGGCCAGCGCGGCCTGGTCCCACCGCGAGCGGTCCTGGTCGGGGAGCCGCACCAGCCGGCCGTCGGCGTCGGTGCGGGTCGCGCGGCGGGCGTCGGTCACCAGCAGCAGGGCCAGCAGGCCGCGCACCTCGCGGTCGTCGGGCAGCAGCTCGCGCAGCATCCGGGCCAGGTGCAGGGCCTGGTCGACCAGGCCGGCATCGACCAGCGCGGGCCCGGACGGCGCGGTGTGGCCGGCGGCGAATAGCAGGTGGATGACGGCCAGCACGGCGCGCAGCCGGGCGGGCAGGTCGGCGGGCCGGGGCATGCGGTAGGGGATCCGGGCCGAGGAGATCTTGCGCTTGGCCCGGGTGATCCGGGCGGCCACGGTCGGCTCGGAGACCAGGAAGGCCCGTGCGATGTGCGCGGTGGTGACCCCGCACACCAGCCGCAGGGTCAGCGCCACCTGCCCCTCCTGGGCCAGGGCCGGGTGACAGCAGGTGAAGATGAGGCGCAGGCGCTCGTCCGGGATGACGTCGGCGGGATCGAGGTACTCGGTGTCGGTGTCGGGCATGGCAGCCTCTTCTTCCACCAGTTCTTCCACCAGGAGGGGCAGGCGGGACCGCGCGGTGGCGTCCTTCCGGATGGCGTCGATCGCGCGGCGCCGGGCGGTGGTGGTCAGCCAGGCGGCCGGGTTGCGCGGGATGCCGTCGCGGCCCCAGGACTGCAGGGCCGCGGCGTAGGCCTCCTGCACGCACTCTTCGGCGAGCTCGATGTCCCGCGCCGAGCGCAGGGTCACGGCCAGCACCCGCGCCCATTCGCGGCGGTGGGTCTCGGCGATGACGGCCTCGACGGCCGCGGTGCTGGTCACGCCGTGGCAGCTAGGCGGTGGGGGCGCCGGGCTTGAGGTAGCTGCTGTGGATGGGCCGGACCTCGACGCCGCCGCCCTCGCGGACGACGGGGTTGAGCCGGGCCATGGCCAGCGCGGCGTCCAGGTCGGGGGCCTCCAGCACGTAGAAGCCGGCCACGATCTCCTTGGAATCCACGAACGGGCCGTCGGTGATGGTGTCGTCCCTGATCGAGGTGGCCAGTTCCCTGGGCGTGAGCGCGTAGGCGGCGAGCATGGCGCCGGTCGCCTGCAGTTCGTCGGAGTGCTCGTCGCAGGTCTCGGTGTCCTCGGGCGTGGCGTCCGGGGCGTGGGCCGAGTCGGCGGCGTAGATCAGGACCGCGTACTGAGCCATGTCTGGATCTCCCTTGCTGATGTGGCTCTGGCTTGCTCCTTCACCCCTACGTCGGGGCGCTCGGCCGGATTCGACGGGCCCACGCAAGAAAAGTTACGCGGATCTCGCCCACCGCGCCGCTAGGCGGACCGTGTCCTAGCCCGGCAGGCGCAGGCCGCTGACCCACGACGGCTGGTTAGCGGCGAGAATGGGCCTATCAGCTACCGGATGGAGCGATCATGACCGCGCAGGCCCCCGAGCAGGCTCACGAGCAGGCTCACGAGCAGTCCGCCGAGCGAGAGAGCGTCCAGTTCTGGTTCGACCCAGTCTGCCCGTGGGCCTGGATCACCTCCCGCTGGATGCTGGAGGTCGAGAAGGTCCGGCCGGTGCGCACCGACTGGCGGATCATGTCGCTGGCCTACCTCAACCTGGAGCAGCACGAGGGCAAGGACCTCGCCGACGACTACAAGGAGCGGATGGCCCTGGCCTGGGCACCGGTGCGGATCTGCGCGGCCGCGGCCCAGCACAGCGGCCCGCAGGTGCTCGGGCCGCTGTACACGGCCATTGGCACCCGGTTCCACAACGAGGGCCGCCGCAGCGACCCGGCCGTGCTCACCGAGTCGCTGGCCGCGGCCGGGCTGCCCGAGTCGCTGGCCAGCGCCGCGACCAGCGCCGAGTTCGACGAGGCCATCAAGGCGTCGCACCACGAGGCGTTCGACGAGGTTGGCCTGGACGTGGGCACCCCGGTCATCAGGATCGGCAGCCACGCCCTGTTCGGGCCGGTGATCACGCCCGCGCCCAAGGGCGAGGCGGCCGGACGGCTGTGGGACGGGCTGGTGCTGGTGACCGAGGCGGACGGCTTTTTCGAGCTCAAGCGGACCAGGGACCGCAAGCCCTCGTTCGAGTGACCCGCTGGGCGGATTGCCCGCCTTCGGGAGCATCGCCGTGTGACCTAAGGGACATCCGCGCCGGATCGGGACGCGATACGCCGTAAGATTCTGTTACACAACAAGAATCCGAACAGGCGGGCCGAGTCGCCGGCCGCGGGCCCTGGTGGGGGCGCCGCGATGGCGCAGCGCCTCCGCGATTCAGGCGAATGTGGCGCCGGCGCTGCCGGGGCCACCATACGCTGGGCGAAGACCTGATCACAGGGTCTCGATGGCAAACCGGCAGAGCCCGGGGGCAGGCGGTAGCGGGGCAGCGCTTCTCGAGCCGCGGCCGAGCGGCGCTTATGGAGGTATGGCCCAGGTGACACAGGTGTCCGTCAACTCGACCGAGTCCACAGGCTCGGTTGAGTCGGCCGATCCGGCGGAGGCGGCTGGCCCCGCGACTTCGCCGGCGGCTCAGGTGACGGCTCCGCCGCGGGCCACCGACCCGCCAGGGGCTTCCGCCCCGCCCGAGTCCGCCCCGCCCGAGTCCCCGACCCTCGGTGGGCTGACGATCCCTGTCGGCCCCATCGAGCGGGGCATGAGCTGGGTGATCCGCAAGCTCTCCTGGAGCAGGCTGGCCCGGCCGCGGGTGGCCATGGCCATCTCCGGCCTGGGCCTGCTGCTGAGCATGTTCGTCAGCTCCACGGCGCCCAACATCGAGACCCTGCCCGTCCGGCTGCCGCTGTCGCATCTGCTGCCCTCGCTGCAGCACATGCCGATCCTGCCCAGCACCATCCTCTACACCGGGGACGTGCTGGCCTGCCTCGGCCTGGCCGGCATGCTGTGGGCCCACAGCCAGGGCTGGCGGCCCAATCCCCGGCACCTCTTGCTGGCCAGCGCGGTCATCGTCGCGATCATGGTCTGCCTGACCCCGGTCGGCTCGTCGGACACCGGCAGCTACGCCGCCTACGGCCGCATCACCGCCCTGGGCGGCAACCCCTACGTCACCAACCCGGCGGCGTGGTTCGCCCATCATCCCGGTTATTACCACTACTACCACGTGGTCGGCTGGGCCTGGGTGAAGCAGCCCTCGGTGTACGGGCCGATCGCCACCGTGGTCCAGGCCTTCGCGGCCTGGATCGGCGGCACGAGCGTCACCACCACCATCTGGATGCTGATGATCCTCAACGGGATCGTGTTCATCGGCATCGGGGTGCTGCTGCTCAAGACCTCCGACGACCCGGTCCGGGCCACGCTGTTCTGGGTCGCCAACCCGGTGCTCATCATGCAGCTGGTCGGCGGCGGGCACCTGGACACGCTGGTGGCCGGGGCGGCCATCTGCGCCATCCAGGTGGCGCGCCGGGCCAGGGGCATGTGGGGTGACGTCCTGGTCGGGGTGATGATCGGCCTGGGCTGCGGGGTCAAGGCCACCGTGGCGCTGGTCGCGCTGGGCCTGGCCTGGCCACTGCTGCGCCGGCACGAATGGCGGCGCGTAGCCCGCATGGCCGTGGTGGCGCTGGTCGTCGTCGGCCTGGAGTACATCCCCTACGGCCTGGTCGGGCTCAAGCCCTTGTTCGGCGGGCTCAAGCTGGTCGGGCTGCCGTCGCCGTGGTGGGTGTTCTACGCCGTCGGCCACGACCTGCTCGGCTTCAGCAAGAACGCCATCGAGACGCCGGTCAGCTATCTGTGGCCGATCGCCCTGATCATCGTGGCCCAGCTCATCTACAAGCGAATCTCCTCCGACCAGCCCCGCGAGGTGGTGGCGCCGTTCGCGCTGGCCTTCGCCTGGATCCTGGTCGCGCCCTGGGTGTTCGCCTGGTACACCGCGCTGGCCTGGGTGGCGCTGACCCAGGTGCCGCGCAACCGGATGACCCGGTGGCTGACCATCGTCACTGTGGTCCTGGCACTGTGGCATTCCAGCGGTGGCCAGGCGCCCATCCACGTGATGGCCGCGCACGTCCATCCCATGCCCAGAGTCGGGCCCGGGCTAGTGGAGCCCGGTCGGTAGTGCTCGACCACAGCCAGGCCACGGCCGCCGACCAGTCCGCCGAGGCGGCCGCTTCTCCGCGGGCCACGCCCGCCCGCCGGGCCGTCGGCGTCGTGCACCGGAACTGGCCGGCCGCCGCGCTGCTCGCCGTCGGCCTGGCGCTGCGCGTGCTGGCCGAGCTGGCCTACCGCCCGGCCCTGTTCTACATCGACTCGCCGCGCTACCTGTTCAACGCCGAGGGCATGGACCCGGTCGGCTACAAGGGCCCGCTGGTGGCCATCCTGGCCGTCGGCAACTTCGACGCCGTCACCGCCGTCCAGCACCTGCTCGGCCTGGCCATGGCCGTCGCCATCTACGTCCTGCTGCGGCGCCGCGGGGTCAACCGCTGGCTGGCCGCCCTGGCCATGGCCCCGGTCCTGCTCGACGGCTACCAGCTCCAGTCCGAGCAGTCGATCATGCCCGGCACCTGGTTCGAGGCCCTGATCGTGGCCGGCCTGGTCGTGCTGCTGTGGCGGCCCGGCGCCGGCTGGCGGCGGCTGCTGGCGGCCGGCGTACTGCTCGGCGCCTCCGCCACCATGGCCCAGGTCGGCGAGGCCCTGCTGCTGCCCGCCGTCTTCTACGTGCTGGTGGCCAGCGGGATCGCCGGCGACGGCTGGCGGCAGGCCATCGCCAAGGCCGTTGCCATGGGGGCTGCCTTCGTGCTCCCGATCGTGGCTTACATGGCCGGCTCCCAGGCGCTCAGCGGTGCCTTCGCCTTGTCCCACTCCGGTGTCACCTCGCTGTACGGCCGGATGGCTGCCGCCGCTGACTGCGCCACTGTCCGGCTGCCGGCCGCCGAGCGCGGCCTGTGCCCGACCCCGGCCCAGCAGGCCGAGGGCTCCGACTGGCTGGAGTACAACAACGGCTCCCCGGTGCGCCCGTACTACAGCAACCCCGACCGAGCCGCCACCGACGCCCAGCTGTCCGACTTCAACCACCGGGTGCTGACCCAGCAGCCGCTGCGCGTGCTGGACGCCTACGGCCGCGACGCGCTCAAGCTGTACTCGGTTACCCGCACCACCGACCCCGGCGACACGCCCATCTGGCGCTGGCAGTTCCGGACCTACTACCGCTACTTCCCGCCCCACGCCGGGGCGGCCCAGGTGCGGGAGTGGACCGACCGGTGGGGCGGCGGCACGCCCGCCGTGTGGGCGCCGGTGGCTTCGTTCCTGCGCTCCTACCAGCTCGATGGCGGCTACACCCCCGGCCCGCTGCTGGCCCTGTTCACCGTGACCGGCCTGGTCGGCTCGCTGGCCCTGCTGCGCCGCCGGGCTCGCTGGGCCGGGTCGCCGGAGAGCCGCCAGACCGCGCTGGCCTGCCTGCTGTTCTTCACCTCGGCCGCGGCCGTGCTGCTGGTTTCGGACCTGTTCGAGTACTCCTGGCGCTACCAGCTGCCCGCGCTGGTGACCCTGGTGCCCGCCGGGGTACTCGGCCTCAGCGTCCTGTTCCGTTCCCGCTCTCGGCCAGCGTGAGCAGGCTGTAGGCGGCCAGCGTGGCCGAATCCGCGATCTCGCCGCTGGCGATCCGGGCCCGGAACTCCCGCAGCTCGGCCCTGGCCAGGTCGTCCTGGCTGCCGCTCTTCCCGGAAGGCCACGAGCCCTGCGGGAACTCCAGCGCCCGGCGGCCGATCGGGTAGCGGAACTGCTCCACCATCCAGAACCCGCCCGGCTCGCGCGGGATCACCAGCGCGAAGTCGCGCTTGTCGATGACCCCGTAGATGCCCGGCGTGCCGTCGGGGAACCGGACCTCGTCCTCGCGGACCGTCAGCCAGTTGTTGGCGTAGACGGCGCGGGTGCTGATCTGCTCCATCCCGACATCATCCCGGCCGTCGCGAGCCGCTAGCCCAGGTAGGAGACTTTCGTGCTGACCCGCGGACGCCCGCAGCCGTGACTGCCGGGGATGTTCAGGCCGTCCTTGGCCTCGGAATTCTTTGAGCATATTGTCCAGAGCCAGTAGTAGCCGTGGGTGCCGATCCGGAAGGTAAAGCGGATAGTGACCTCGAACTCGCGGGCGGAGATGCGCCGGGCCTTGCTCACCCGGGCGTTCCCGGCGCCGCGCCGCAGCCACTTCGGCGCCGGCGGCACCGCCTGCCTGTCGAGATTCAGGCCGAAGTAGAGGTATTCGTGCTTGGCCATTTCCTGCTTCAGCGTCGACGGCGGCACGACGTAATAGACGGGGAGCGTCTCGTGGCAGACCGGCCGGCCGCACCGCTTCGGGGTGTTGCTGGTCACGCTGTCCAGGACGTTGACGGTGGCCACGTTCGAGGTGGCCAGCGGGGTCGTGGACGTGCTGCTGGCATACAGGGTCGCGGTGTAGCGGGTAGCCAGGGTCGGCCTGACCGGGTCAGAGAACTTCGCGCTCGTGCCGCCGGGCGGGACGATGTGCGTATCCAGCGCGACCGGCGGCTTCTTGTAGGGGAACGGCTGGGCGTACAGGGTGGCGGCCTCGCCGGGGGCGACATTGGCGAGGGTGTCGTTGATGTCGGCGCTGCCGAACAACTGGCTCCGGTAAATCACGAAGACGTGACCGAAGATTTTCCTCACGCCCGGGTGCACGGGCGTGAGAGTCATGGTCGGCGTGCTGCTCGCGGTGCCGGCCGCCGCGCTGGCCGGCGCGGCGGCCAGGATGCCGCCGAGGAGGCAAGCTGTCGCAATTGTCGCGACAAAAGGTATTTTGCTGATCACGAGGCAATCGTCGCATGCCGGAACAGGCCGCCAGCGTTATCCGAGCACACATCCCGGCCGTCGCAGTCCGGCCGGCCTGGGCAGTTACTGTTGATCATCCGCCAGCCGAGCCGGAGGTAAACCGTGACCCAGGTGACTATCAGGGACGGCGAGCTCAGCCTGTTCGTGTCCGTGACCGGCAGCGGCCCGCCGCTGCTGTGGGTCGCCGGGCTCGGCGACGACCACTCCTCGTGGGCCAGCCAGATCCCGCGCTTCACCAACGAGTACACCTGCATCGTGTTCGACAACCGCGGCTGCGGGCTCAGCGGCACCCCCGACGGCCCGTACACCATCGGTGAAATGGCGCAGGACGTGCACCTGCTGCTGGCCGAGCTGGACGCCGGCCCGGTCACCGCCATCGGCTCGTCCATGGGCGGCGCCATCTGCCAGGAGCTGGCCGCCGCTCACCCCGCCGACCTCAGCGCCGTGGTACTCAGCAACACCTGGGCCGCCACCGACAACTTCACCGGCCTGCTGTTCGACCACTGGGCCTCGCTGGCCGACGCCGGCGACGCCGACCGGCTGGCCGAGTCTGCCATGCTGTTCTCGCTCAGCGCCGGGTTCCTCGACGCCGAGGGCGTGGAGATCCCGCCGCTGAGCAACATGCCCGGCTTCGCCGCCGCCGCCCGCGCCTGCCGCGGCCACGACGCCCGGCCCCGCCTGGCGGACATCACCACCCCGGCGCTGGTCGTCGCCGGCCAGCACGACATCCTGACCCGCCCCGAGATGGCCCGCCCGCTGGCCGACAACATCCCCGGCGCCCGCCTGGCGCTGGTCGACGCCGGGCACATGCTCTTCTGGGAAAAGGCGGACGAGTTCAGCGCCCTGGTCCGGGATTTCCTCGATCATTAACGAGCTCGGTAGCCCTGGCCACCGCCTCCGCCAGCGACTCCGGCGCCGCGGTGAGCCCGACCAGGATGTCGTCCGCGCCGCGCAGCCCCGGCCGTGTCGGCCGCCCAGGCTGACCGCCACCACCCCCGGCAGCCCGGTCGGCGGGCTAGCGGACGGCGGGCTCGGGGTCGGCGGTGACGATCGAGTCCATCAGGCCGGGGAAGCGGCGGTCCAGGTCGTCCTTGCGCAGGCGGGTGTAGCCGCGCGCGCCCT
>Ga0134126_10002890_pt1 | contig 21602 bp, 20 predicted proteins | sample KB31752_FD_96881 | JGI IMG/M metagenome (GOLD analysis project Ga0134126, IMG submission 96881) | Terrestrial soil microbial communities with excess Nitrogen fertilizer from Kellogg Biological Station, Michigan, USA - KB3-175-2 | ecosystem: Environmental > Terrestrial > Soil > Unclassified ... | reverse complement strand
TGGCAATCTTTTATACACCTCAGCGTCGAGGCTGTTCGAGCTGTTGTTCCAGTCGAGACACCCATTTCTTCTGGCCCTCATCGAGATGCGCAGCCTCCACATCCGCCAACTTTTTCGCTTCGGTTGACCCGTGACCTGCGGCGAGGCGGAGCCAGGCGATCCCCTGCAGAAACTGCGGTTCGGTGCGGTCTGGCTCGCTTAAGAGCAGCTTTGCCAGCGAGAGTTGGCATTCCGGTGTTCCCGATGCCGCGCAGAGCCGGAAGTACCTTTTAGCCTTTTCGATGTCTCGCTCAACGCCATTTCCGAATTGGTACTTGCTTCCCAATAACTCTTGAGCGTTTGCGTTCCCCAAGATTGCTGCATCCTTGATCTGCATTAAGCCCTCGTCGGCATTCTTCGGAACCAATGCGCCGGCCATCTGCATCTTGCCGAGAAAGAATATCGCGGGCGCATAGTTCTTGCCGGCTGCGGACTTCAAGAGCGCAAGCCCGTCTCTCTCATTCTTGGGCGCGTTATCTCCTGAAAGCTCCCACAAACCCAACAGGAATTCCCCCGGAGCGTATTTCGCCTCGGCTAGTTTTCGAATCGTTTCCATCTGTTTGTCGGTCGGTTTGCGATTGGGTTGCTTATCCAAATTCGAGACCAGGACATTGAACTCCGCTCTCTTCCTTTCGGTTTTCGCATCGAAATAGGCTCCTAGGAATCGGAAGTTGACCTCGACCGTAGCCTCTACTTTGACCGGCTTGTCGTCTTTTGTAGCAGGCTTGAATCGCCATGTAGAAACAGCTTCCACAGCTTTTTCGTCGAGCCCGAAACCGATTGGACTCAGTACTGAGATATTCGTTGGCATGCCTTGTTCATCGATGACGATGTCCAGTATGCAAGTACCCTGAATCCTTGCCTTTTCCGCCTCTCTCGAATAGTTTGGCGCGCGTTTTATCTTGATTTTGGGAGGCGTGATGCCGGGGCCTATTCGCAACACGCCTTCATCTTTCGCAGGCGCACTGCCTGTAGAAATTTGCCCAACCGCTAGCAACGCAATTAAAACAAGAATCGGAAACATGCTGGAATCCCAACTTGGCTCTGCGGATTCTTATGTTTTCTTGTGGCGTACGTGAACGTGCAGGCTGAGCGTGCATTGCTGTTCGTTCAGTTCCGTTTCGTAGCCCCGGCTGACGGTCAATCCGCGGCCTTCCAGATCGTCATCCACCGAGAGCGCGAGCCGCATAAAGTCGCGCATACTAGCCACTCTGCCCGCGAGCTTGTCGAATGTTCGATTCAGCTTTTCGTCTAAATCGGGAGCGTCCGTTACCTCGATTGCTCCGAAATGATAGACAGGCCCCTCATCTATGGTTGCGTCGAGGTCGACGGTTTGAACCGAGCCCACGATCACGTGAACATCCTCCACTTTGGGCCGAAGCAATCCGAGGTCTTCACAATCGACACTGAGCGAAGCTAACAGGGCCGTCGGAAATGTAAGTCGCGAGTATTCAATGCCCGCGAGCGACTGCTGCGCTTGCTGGATGCGACCGTCCGGAATTCGTGTTACGCCATGAATTGCGATTGTATGGACGCGAGGAAGGTTCTTCGCTTGTATCACAACAGCGGACATAGCGCCTTCGCGGAAACCGCCGGAAAACGATTTCAGTACGACCGGCATCGGCCTTCCAATGCTCGAAAGATATTGCTCGACTGTGCGCGCATAGAGATCCTGGGCTTCCACGGAGGGCGGCGCCTTCTGGTGATAAGCCGGCCCGTGGGTTTCAAGATACGCCCAGAGCGCCGCCTCGTCGATGCCGCCGAGATCCAATCGAACAGCCGAGAACTCGGTCGGCTCCTCTACCGAGAAGACAACCGAGTAGCTGTGTTGCGCGGCGGAATAGTCATAACGATAATTAACGCTGGCGAACAGGCCGGTATGGATCAAACGATCAGCCGCGGCCTGTAGATCGGAGGCAGCGACGGATTGACCAGGTTTAAGCCCCAGCGCTCTAAGAAGAGCGGCCTGATTCAGACTCGTGCCCTTCACCGCTACGGAACCTATCGGTAAATTGGCAGCTTGCGCTAAAAAGCAACAAATCCAACAGAAAATAAAGCAAATTACGAGAGAAATACGCACCATATTGCTTCGCAGGATAGCTCAAAAAATATGACAAAATATGACAAAACTATCTGCTTCTTCAGTGTCCTCTCATGAAATAGTTCACGGTGATCGTGGTCCTTACTGTGATTGGATTCTCGTCTACTTTGGTCGGCTCGTACTCCCAATGGCTAACCGCGCTTCGAGCGGAGACATAGAAAACCAACGGGCCACTCAGAAATTCGAGGTCTTCAATTTGCCCCTGTTTGTTGATAAGAGCCGAAAGCTTGACAACTCCCTGAACACCACTCCGTTCTGCCGCGGGAGGGTACTTTGGTTGAACTTTTTTTATCAGCCGGGCAGGAGTTACGTGCCTACCGGACGTCGGACCGGCAAGCCCAACCTGGTCTTTGTCACCGGATACGTCGCAGACGAATGACGTTTTCGGATAAAGCTGCTTCGCATGTTGAAGAAGCGTTTCACAGAACTCCGAATATCCTGACGGCAGGTGATTTTGCGCCGCAAGCGCCCGGCCTGTCGAGGTCACCGCGGCAAGGCCCGACAGAACCACCTTGGCATCGGTTGAGGCCAGAAGCGCCGTTCGTGCGGCGATTGAAAATTCAGATACATGATCGTCTGCGTGGATAATCGGCTGGCCGGTAGTGGGAAGTAATCCCGTTACTCCGATGGCCCCTAAACCGTATTCGTTGCCCAGCCACAGCGCCGATTTCGGCCAACCCTTGCATCCAAGCAGAATTTCTGCCGCCTTCGTCGGATCAGCAACCCGTAGAAAATTCATCGCGTACCCCAGAATCTTGAAATCGCCACGATCTTTGGCAATTCGTTGGAGCCACACTGCCTCGGCTTGCGCGCTCGCCTTCGGATCTGCTAATGGTTCCCCGGCGGCGTTGATAACTGCCACCGGGCTTCCTAGAATTTCCGAATCGGGGTGGTTCTGAATTAGCCAGATGATCTGCGCATTGCGCGCCGCCCGCGTTGTTTCCGAGGCGCTTTGGGCTGTGTAATATTCGAGAAGTTTGGTGCGTTCCTCGGCCGGGTCGTTGAGCTTTTTCAGGCGCTTCTCGATCCGAATAGCCTCGTCCGGAGTCATTCGACGGCCTGTTTCCATAATCTTCAGTAGTTCACCGCTTGGCCACCATGAAAGCCTGTACGATGCTTCCAGCGTCGGTGTGATCGCACGACGAACTGGAACTGTCAATTTGATGTCAAATGCCGTATCTCGGCCGTCCTTCTTTCCTGGGCGAAATTGCCATTGCGAGAGTGCCGTCACAACCTCGTCCGGGAGTTCTTCCGATGCATTCAATGCGAACGGAATGCCGTCCTCCGCAACCGTCATCTCAACAGTGGTGACATCGACGATATATGCAGATATTAAACCCGGGTAGTCGGGCTCGACCTTATTGATAAGGATTGGCGGCTCTATCACTGCAGCCGTTCCGAGGCAGCAAACCTGAGCGCACGCAAGCCAACTGATAAAACTCAAAGTCTTCATCAACCACCCCAAGAAAGTAGTTCGCAGTGCAAGGATTCACGTCAGCGAAACTCAACGGCGCACTTGTTTGTAGTGAGCGATGCGAAAAACGATCTCACTCGGATTATCATTGGCGTCGGCAACAACCACGGGTGAGCGTACTCGTCGTCGTGTCCCTCGGATTTAAGGCAGCGCTCGATATTCGCACTGTAGTAATTGAGGGCTCTTTCGGTGCGGGGCAATTCACGAGTGAAAAGAGGATCTGCGGATTGAAGCAGTTGCCAGAGATGCAGCTCTTCCTTTTCAGGTTCGATTTTCGATGGAAATAGCGGGCCTTCATCAACCAGTGTGAGGGCGAGAACGACGCCTTCGCGGTCCGGGTACGAATCGTAGCCATAATCAATGCTCTTCACCAGACCGGTGGAGGTGATCTTATGGCAGGCAGCGTTGACGACACCGTTATTTACACGCTGCCCAATTGTCAGGCCGGAGAGTCGAACGATTGAATCGGCTGGTAGCCGCGTGCTGCGAATTTCAATTTTGTCCAACCGCACCAGCTTTTCGCCTTCCGAGTTTGGGCGGTTCTGAGATACAGCTATTAGCGAAAAATATAACAATATCGATAGCGAAACGACAGTCCAATTTACAATTCTGCCAGGCACGTCATGCAATGTTATACAGAAGGATTAAGCGTTGTCAGCCCAGAATTACCTGAGATGGATTGAGGTACTTCCAGTACGAGCCTGTATGCTGGCGTGTTTCGCCCCTCCCGCTCCATGTCGAGGTCAACGGTTTGACTACGGTAAGAACGGAGGTTTCTGTTACCGCAACAAATCTTCCAACTGTACCTTCGTCTCCGTGCCCTGGTCGCGATACTTCACGATCACCGGCGTATACAGAGAGATGCCCCAGTCCTTGGCAGGCCCGTGTTGAATTGCGCGAGAGCCGGCAACCACCACGGCTTCTTCCGGGATGACTAGCGGCTGGTCGTCCGTCGCGCGGTGAACGACGCCGCGCACCAGGTCGTACACCGGCGTCGAGCGGTTCAGAATCGTGCCGGTACCCAAGACGGCGCGGGCTTTCACAACCGTGCCTTCGTACACGCCGCAGTTGCCGCCGATCAGCACATTATCTTCAATGACAACGGGCAGCGCTCCGACGGGTTCCAGGACTCCCCCGATCTGTGACGCCGCCGAGATGTGGCAGTTTTTTCCGATTTGCGCGCAGCTTCCGATGAGCGCATGAGAATCGACCATCGTGCCGTCGTCCACATAGGCGCCCACGTTGATATACATCGGCGGCATGCACGTCACGCCGCGGCCGACATAGCAGCCGTCGCGCACGCTCGAACCACCCGGCACAATGCGCACGCCGCTGTTCACTGTGAATCGCTTCACCGGGTATGTGTTCTTATCGAAAAATTGCTGAATGGCGCCGGGCATCTCGACAATGCCGCCAATGCGAAACCCGAGTAGAATACCCTTCTTCACCCATGCATTCACGCGCCAGCCCGTCGGTTGCGCGGCATCCGGCTCCGCCGAACGCACTAGCCCCCGATTCAAGAGATCGCGAAAACCTTCGAAAAGCCGGCGATTCGCGTCGGAGTACGAATCCGGGCGACTATCGAATAACTGCTCAATTCTGTGTTGTAATTCCACCTGTTCGGCCGCCTGCATCACCGCTGCGCGCCTCCGAGCAGACCCGAGTTCCGCAATACCGATTCGATCTTCTGCTTCGATACGGGCTGTGGCGCAATCATCGGCAGCCGCCAGATAGGCGCCAGCAGTCCCATCAGGGACATCGCATATTTCACGGGCTGGGGATTCGATTCGATAAAATTCACGTCCATCAAATCCTGATACTTGCGTTGGAACCGGCGCGCCGTTTCGAAATCGCCTCGGAGGGCCGCCGCCGCAAGCTGGCTCATCTCGGCCGGAATCTGATTGGAAGCCACCGAGATGATGCCGCGTCCTCCCAGCGAAATCAACGGAAGCGTTACGGCATCGTCTCCCGACAACACCGCGAACGTATCCGGAACACTCGCTAGAATCTTAGCCATCTGGCCTATGTTGCCCGACGCTTCTTTCACACCGGCGATGTTCTTCAATTCCGCGAGACGCACCAGAGTCGCGGGCTCGACGTTGACGCCGGTGCGCGACTGCACACTGTATACGATGACGGGCAGCGGCGTCGATTCGGCGATTGCTTTGTAATGCTGATAGAGCCCATCCTGCGTCGGCTTGTTGTAGTAAGGCGTAACCGAAAGAATGCCGCTGATCTTCAATTTTTCAAGATCGCGAACGAGCGAAATGACTTTCTTGGTGTTGTAGCCGCCCGCGCCCGCGAGGACCGGCACCTTCCCGTTGGCCTCCTCCACCGCGATCTCAACGACGCGCAAATGCTCGGTGTAGTCGAGCGTCGGGCTCTCGCCTGTTGTGCCGCAGGGGACCAGGAAGTTTATGCCCGCTTCGATCTGCCGCCGCACAAGGTTGCGCAGGGTCGCTTCGTCGAGACTTTCATCTTGACGGAAAGGCGTAACCAGCGCCGTCCCACAACCAGTGAACATAGTCATCTCCTAAGATTTGCCGCCTTCGCCGAAAAGAACTTCTTCGAACGTGTGCACGCCGGTGCGGCCGATGATCCACTGAGCCGATTTCAGCGCCCCTCGTGCGAACCCTTCCCGGCTGCGCGCCGTGTGCCGCAGCGTGATAGTGTCGGCGGCCGAATCGAACCCGATCTCATGCGTTCCCGGATGCATGCCCGCGCGATTGGAGCCGACGTCAATGGCGCGCGCGTAGCCTGCATCTTTCATCGCTTCCACCAGATGCAGCAGCGTGCCGGAAGGCGCGTCCTTCTTCTGATCGTGATGAATCTCCCAAGCCCATGCGCCATAAGAAGTCTCGTCGCGCAACAGTTCAGCGGCGAGCGCCGTTAAGCGCCGGAACACAGCCACTCCTGTCGAGAAATTCGGACTCCAGACAAGTCCGGATTGGCGCTTCTCCACGACTGATCGCACTTCGTCCAATCTGTTGAGCCATCCGGTCGTTCCGGTTACGGCCGGCACTCGCAGTTCGGCAAGCCGCATCAGGTTCACCGGAGCCGTCTCGGGCATTGAGAACTCGATCGCGACATCAACGTCATTGAATGCGCCGGCCGTGATGCCTTCACCGTGTTCATTCTCCGGCGCGTCCAACCGCAGCACCACGTCGAAGCCGAATTGCGGCGACAATTGCTCGATCAGCCGGCCCATTTTGCCGTAACCGATCAGCGCGAGTTTCTTGTTGATGTCAGTTGGCATATTCAATCGAAAATATTCGGATCGAGCTTCGAGAAGAATTCCGTATGCAGAGCGGTCACGGCGGAAACCAGGTCCTGCTCCGCGATAACGAAGCCCAGATTCAGCAGCGACGCTCCTTGGGAAATCATACGAATATTCTTGTCGTGAAGCACCTGAAACGCGCGGCCGGCAATACCGGGCGTGTGGCGAATGTTTTCACCGACAAGGCATACAATGGCCTGCCCCGTTTCCACGCTGACGTCGGAAAATTGCCGAAGCTCGCCGCAAATCTCACGGAGATGTTCCGTATGGTCGATCGTGAGCGACACACTGACCTCGGAAGTGGAGACCATATCGACGCTCGTGTGAAAGCGATCGAAGATCTCGAATATGCGATGCAGAAATCCGTGGGCCAGAAGCATCCGCGTCGACCGGATATTCAGCACCGTGATATCCCGCTTGCATGAGATGGATTTCACCGGATTCGTGGACGGCGCCGGCTCGGCGGTGATGCGGGTGCCCGTCACATCCGGCCTCTGCGAATTCAGAATCAGCACCGGAATGTTCTTCTCGACAGCCGGCGCAACCGTGGCTGGATGTAGAACCTTCGCGCCGAAATAAGCAAGCTCGGCCGCTTCGGCAAAGGTGATCTGCTTGACGCGGCGGCCGCCGGGAACAATTCGTGGATCGGTCGTCAGCATTCCATCGACGTCGGTCCAGATTTGAATCTCTTCCGCGCCGATGCCGGCGCCGATAATTGAAGCGGAATAGTCGGAGCCGCCGCGTCCCAGAGTCGTCGTCTGCCCATCGCGCGTCGATCCGATATAACCGCCCATGACAACAACGGATGCCGCGGCCGCCGGCGCAATGCGTTCCCGCAATCGCGGATAGATCTCTTCGAATATCGGCTGAGCCTGCGTGAAGCTGTCGTCGGTGATGATGAACTGGCGTGAATCCATTTGTTGCGCGGGAATTCCCGCGGCTCGAAACGCATAGCCCACAATCAGGCTCGACAGCCGCTCGCCCACGCTCGCGATGGCATCCGTCGACCGCGGCGACAATTCGCCGACAATCGAAATCCCTTTCACCAGTTCGTCCAGCCATTCGAAATGCGTGCGAATGTATCTGTCCAATTCCGCGGCTGCGGGTCCGGCCAGCGCGAGCCCTTCGATCAGGTGATGCGTGCGCAGTTCGTCGACGATGCTCAGAGCCTGATCGCGCCGTCCCGCTGCTGCTTCTCTTGCGGCTAGCAGCAGTTTGTTCGTCGTTTTGCCCATCGCCGATACCACAACGACCGGATGCCGCCGCCGCTCGCGTTGGACAATGCAGGTAACACGCTCGATGGCCTCGCTCGACTCGACGGAAGTCCCGCCGAACTTCATCACAATCATCGGCGTCCTCTCAATCGATCAGGCCTTCTGAAACCATGAGTTCGGCGTTCAGCACGGCCGCCCCGGCCGCGCCGCGGATCGTGTTATGGCCACAAGCGACAAACTTGTAATCGAGCGCCGGACACTCGCGCAAACGCCCCACAAACACGCTCATGCCGTTCTCTCGCGGGGCGTCGCGGCGCGGCTGCGGACGATCCTGCTCCGGCATGTAGATCACGGGACGGCACGGAGCGCTGGGTAGTTTCCGTTCCTGGGGCACGCCCCGAAACTGTTGGATCGCGTTGATGACATCGGCCAGCAAGGGCTTCTCCACAAGCTCGACGGAGGCCGCTACGAGGTGGCCGTCCACCACCGCAACTCGATTGCAGTGAGCGCTCACGCGCGCCCCGAGCGGCAAGAACTGTCCGTTTTTTACGGCGCCGAGGATCTTCTGCGTTTCCTGCTGCATCTTCTCTTCTTCGCCGCCGATGTGCGGTATCACATTCCCAAGAATGTCCATCGAAGGCACTCCGGGATAGCCAGCGCCCGAAACGGCCTGCATCGTGGACGCAATCACGAGGTTGATGCCAAACTGCGTCATCGGCGCAAGCGCCATGGTCAGTACAACCGTCGAACAGTTCGGGTTGGTTACGATCGTACCCTTCCAGCCGCGGTTCTGCTGCTGCGCCTTCAAAATGGAAAGATGGTCCGCGTTCACTTCAGGCACCAGCAGCGGAATGTCCGGCTCCATGCGGTGGTTCCGGGAATTCGAGACGACGATGTGCCCCGCCTCCGCAAACGCTCGCTCAATTTCCGTCGCCACGGACGCATCCATTGCCGAAAAGAGAAGACGCGGCGCGTTTCCCGGTTTTGAATCCGATACGACGGTTTCGGCGGCTGCCGCCGGCATTTCACCTTCGAGCCGCCAGGAGGTCGCCTCCCGCAGTTTTTTGCCGGCTGAGCGGTCGCTTGCGCCCAGCCACGTCAGTTTGAACCACGGATGCCCTTCAAGAAAGCGGATGAAATGCTGGCCCACCATGCCAGTTCCGCCGAGAATGCCTACTTCGATCTGCTTCATAGTTGCCCTGCCGAAAGACGGCGCACCATCTGTTGATAAAGATTCACAGCTTCAAGAAGCTGCCGTTTGGGAATGAATTCGCCGCTCGTATGCGCCACGTGGATGCTGCCCGGCCCAATCAGGAATGGCTGCCCCCATGTCCCATTGAAAGCTGGAATATCCGTCGTGAACGCCACCACGGTTGTTGCAAATCCGCTAAGGGAACCAAGGCGCACCGCCGGAATAAAGAGAATCTCTTTTGCTTCGCAATCCGGCTGAGCGGCGCGTGCCATCTGTTCACGCACTTCGGTGACATCGCCTACGACGCGAATAAACGTTTCAGCTCTCGCCTGATCTGGGATCACATTCGGAGCGCGTCCGCCGCCGATCGTGCCGATATTGAGCGTGCTCGGGCCTAACATTTCGTCCACGGGCAATTCAATTTGGCGTATCCGCTCCAGGCTGTTCAGCAGCTTCAGGATTGCCGAATCGCCTAGTTCCGGATAGGCGGAATGCGCCATGCGACCCTCGGCGATAATTTCGTGGCGCAGGGCGCCTTTCGAGCCGAGCGCGAGCTGGTTTTCGGTTGGCTCGCCATTGATCAGGAACCGGCTGCCACGTGGGTTTTGCGCGGCCACATAGGCGCCGGCGCTGTTGCGTTCCTCGCCGACCACGAATAGCAGGCCGAAATTGCGCACGCCGGCTGCGAGAAGCGCTTCGGCGGCGGTAATCATCGCCGCGATGATGCCTTTGGTGTCGCATGCGCCGCGGCCCCAGATCCGATCTTCATCCTCGTGCGACGGAATAAATGGCGGCACCGTGTCCATGTGCGTCGAGAGCGTGACGATCGGGTCGCCAAAGCGAACGAACACGTTATCTCGACCGGCCTCGACCGGCATGCGCTCAATCTGCCCGCCATGCCGGCGCGCCATTTCGGCAAGGTAGCCGAACAGGACATCGCCCATTTCCCGCTCGTTCGAAGTAATGGATTCGATATCGATAAGCTGGCGCGTCAATTCGAATACGTGCATAAAAACTCACTCGTTCGGCGGAGGGAAAGGAGACGCGGAAGGCAGGCGTAGTGCTGCGATAGCGCTCCACTCGCCCGCGGAAACAGTGCGCAACACGCAAAAGCGAGTGACAGTAGCGGGGTATTCTCCCTCACCACCAACCGCGCGGGAAGCAGATCTGCCCGGCGATTTCGGCGAAAACCGGCGGTTGCCGGCCGTCAGCCCCTTTCACAACAGCCAGGAATCTGCTCCCGTCGCGGCTGCGGCTACTCTTGACTGTCGCACCTCTACCGAAAACGACAGAATAGCAGATGTCTCTATCGAAACCCGAATAATCATAGCCGCCGCACGCAAGTGCGCCGGTTGCTCAACAACCCAAACCTACAAACGAAAACGTCGATATGATGTCGCTAGCGGATGGGGAACGAAATCGAGACGAAAGCCGTTGGTCGCGCCGAGCCTGCCGAACTGGCGCCGATTATCATCGAGCCGGGCGTCGTTGCGCGGACGCTGTGGCTCATTCGCCGCGCCTTCATTGCCGCCCTGGAGGACAACTGCTATGGCATCGCGAAAGGCGCCGCCTATTCCACACTGCTTTCCATGTTTCCGGTTCTTACCACGCTCGCCGCGATTTTAGTCCAGATGCGTGCGGAGTCCATTGCCCGTTTAATTTCGAATTTTCTTTTACGTATCGTTCCGCCGGGAACCGGAGAACTGATTCTCTCGCGCTTTCGGGAACATGGGAGCCGCCCGGTTCTGCTCCTGATTAGCGCCATAATCGTATCGCTTTGGGCGGCTTCGGGCGCCATGGCCAGCCTGATGGAAGGATTTCAGGCCGCGTACCGCATTCCGGCGCCCCGGCCGCTGCTGAAGCAGCGCGCGATGGCGATATTTCTGGTGCTCATCGTGGCGATTCCGGCGCTCGCCGCTTCCGCGCTCATCCTCTTCGGCAGTCGCACCGAGGCGGCGCTCCTACACGGCATGGGAATCGCGAAGGGCGAACAGACCATACGCACGCCCATCGCCATCTTTGGCGTCATACTGCGATACGCGATTGGCTTCTCCACGGTCGTATTCGTCACCGGGCTGCTTTATTATTTCGGCCCGAATCACCGCGCCGAAGACGAGCGGAAAGGCGGCAAAATGCCCTCGCGGTTCATGCGTGTCTGGCCAGGCGCGATTCTCTCCACTACGCTTTGGCTGCTGACTACCGCGCTCTTCGGTTGGTATGTTGACCACGTCGCGCACTACAACATCTTCTACGGAAGCATCTGGACCGTTATCGCTCTCCTGATCTGGATGTATCTGATGTCCGTCATTACGCTGGTTGGCTGTGAATATAACGCCGAGCGCGAGCGAATGTATTCGGTGCTTTCTTTATACTGAGGGCGTGCAGTACCAACTCGGCGTCACCTATCAGCCTCGAGGCGATCAGGCCGCGGCTATCGATCAGTTATCGCGCGGCATATTCGACGGCGAGTCGCATCAGGTACTGCTCGGCGTAACCGGCTCCGGCAAGACATTCACGATGGCGAAGCTGATCGAGGCGGCCAACCGGCCGGCGCTCGTCCTCGCGCACAATAAGACGCTGGCTGCCCAGCTCTATCACGAATTCAGAACGTTTTTCCCCAATAACGCCGTCGAATATTTCGTCAGCTATTACGATTACTACCAGCCCGAAGCCTACATCCCCTCCGGCGATATCTACATTGAAAAAGAGGCGACGATCAACGACGAGCTGGACAAGCTGCGGCTCTCGGCCACGCGCTCTCTTTTTGAGCGGCGCGATTGCGTCATCGTGGCGAGCGTCAGTTGCATTTACGGTCTTGGATCGCCGGAAGCCTATTACGGCATGTTGCTGATGCTAGAAAAGGGGCAGCGCATGAGCCGGAAGGAAATTGTCCAGCGGCTGGTTGAGATACTCTACGAGCGCAACGACAACGACTTCCGCCGCGGCACGTTCCGCGTGCGCGGCGACGTCATCGAGCTCTTTCCCACATACGACGACAATGCTTACCGCATCGAGCTATGGGGCGATGAGATTGAATCGCTCAGTCAGATCGATCCGCTTTTAGGGCAGGTCCGCCAAACATATGTGAGGCTGCCGATCTATCCCAAAACTCACTATGTGATGGATGCGCCCACGCGCGAACAGGCGATGAAGAGCATCGAAAACGAATTGCAGTGGTGGCATAAAGAGCTCGAATCGCAGGGAAAGCTGATTGAAGCGCAGCGCCTCTGGCAGCGCACGATGTTCGACCTCGAAATGATTAAGCAGATCGGCTACTGCCATGGAATTGAAAACTATTCGCGGCATTTCTCCGGACGGCTGCCGGGCGAGGCGCCGCCGACGCTGCTCGACTACCTGCCAAACGACGCGTTGCTCTTTATCGACGAGAGCCATCAGACGGTTCCGCAACTGCAGGGCATGTATCACGGCGACCGCTCGCGAAAGAATGTGCTCGTCGATTATGGATTCCGGCTGCCAAGCGCGCGCGACAACCGCCCGCTGACATTCGAAGAATTCGAAAATCGCGTCAATCAGCTCGTCTATGTGTCCGCGACGCCCGGGCCGTACGAACTCACGAAATCGTCCGGAGTCGTGGTCGAACAAATCATTCGCCCGACCGGGCTTATCGATCCCGAAGTGGAGATCCGTCCCATTAAGGGGCAGGTCGACGATTTGCTTCACCAAATTCGGTTGCGCGTGGAGCGAAATGAGCGCGTGCTGGTGACGACGTTGACGAAGCGAATGGCCGAAGATCTCGCCGAGTATTACACGGAAGTCGGCGTAAAGTGTGCGTACCTGCATTCGGAGGTCAGCACGCTCGATCGCATTCGTATTCTTCGCGACCTGCGCCGCGGCAATTACGACGCCCTCATTGGCGTGAATCTGCTTCGTGAAGGTCTGGACCTTCCCGAGGTTTCGCTCGTAGCGATCCTCGACGCCGATAAAGAAGGATTTTTGCGGTCGAGTGGCTCGCTCATTCAAACCATGGGGCGCGCCGCTCGAAACGTCAATGGCCGCGCCATTCTGTACGCGGATGTCATCACCGACAGCATGAAGAGAGCAATTGGAGAGACGGAGCGCCGCCGTCAGATTCAGCGGGCGTACAACGAAGCGAACGGCATTACTCCTCAAACTATCGTCAAACCGATCGATATGAGTCTTGTGGCGGTAGCGGAAGGCGATTACGTCACGATCTCCATTGATGACGAAGAAGACGATACACTATCTCTCACGCCTGAGCAGCGCGATGCCCTCATTTCAGAACTCGAAATCAAGATGCGGAATGCGGCCAAGGCCTTCGAATTTGAAAAGGCAGCTCAGTTTCGCGATCGCGTAAAAGCGCTTAAGGCGAATGAGGTTTATGAAGACGCTTCGACAGGCCGGTCTCATCGTCGAGGGTAATTCAACCCGATCGGTCATTCTGCGGCTACCCGGTATTGCTGAAGAAATTGGGCCCATCAAGTCGGCCACAACGCGTGTCGCCCGCCGGGTATCGAATTTCTTTCGTGCCGGGAACGTAGTCGAGAACTATGAGGATCTTGAGAATTGCGACCTCGTGCTGTTGCGCGTTCCGGACGAAAGTGTGGCGAGAATTATCGGCGAGATATCCGCATCCCAGCTCGGAGTTTCGCAAATCGCCTTCGTCTTGTGCGAGAGTTGGCTCTCAAGCGAGGTTCTGAAACCCCTCTCGGATCGAGGCGCCGCAGTCGCCACGGTTGTTTCTGTTCCGGCAAGCGCCCGTAACTGGTTTGCCATCGAAGGAGATTTCGCGGCGGCAAAGCGGGTTAAACGATTGCTGGTCGAAGCGGGCGCCCACGCAATCGAATTGCGCCCCGGCTCAAAATACCTGTATTTCGCCGCGACCGCCTTCGCTCAAACGTTGCCGCGTGCGCTCTTCGTCGCCGCACAACGGGCGTTGAGAATGGCTGGAGTGAATGGCCGGCCGCTGCAAACCGTGATTGAAGAACTGGCTCAAGGCATGTTTCGTGATATGTCTCAGGGATCGCGGGCCGGTTGGAGCGGACCGCTGCTCGACTGTCCGGAGCCGCTTGCCGAAGAATATGAAATTCGCCTTCGGACGGCCGAACCGGCTCTGGCGGTCTTCCTATCGGAGCAACTGCGTCTTGCGGAGCCATTCGCGCCACAGCGTGCGACGCGTAAGTCGAAGACTCCTCCGGTCCCGCACGCCGAAAGTGATTAGAATCATTGAATTCAAACAGTCGACGCATGCCTCGATCCCTGCAACAGACTGCGAGTTCCGTGTAGGGCCGGGTATGCCAGGGCCCGATTTTCGAGAGTGAACGGCGACTGTAAAGGAGTGCCCATGGGCCTGCGGCCACCAAAAGTGATAAAGACGCCCGGTTGCCTGCACCGAACCGCGACCGTCAGGGAGCGGACGTCTCAATGGCCGCCTTCAATGGGGGATATAATCGCCGCGCACCGGGCCACCGTCTCTCTCACCGCCCACAATGTCACACTTTATGTGTGAAGGTCTTCTCCAGCCGCAATGGCGCAACTCATGGTTAAACGCTACCAGTGGAAACTCAAACACCGCGAAATCGTGCTCGGTGAGCGCACGCTCATAATGGGCGTTCTCAACGTGACGCCCGATTCCTTTTCAGACGGCGGACAGTACGCCGATCCCGACCGTGCCTTTGTCCGTGCTCTGGAACTAGAGGACGAAGGCGCGGACATTCTCGACATCGGCGCCGAGTCGATGCGCCCAGGCGCCAAGCTGATCGGCGAAGCCGAAGAACTCCGCCGGCTCATTCCGGTACTAAAGCGCCTGCGGGATAAACTCGGCATACCCATCTCCGTCGACACATATAAATCGGCCGTTGCGGAGAAGGCGTTGGAACATGGCGCGGAAATCGTTAACGATCCCACAGGCACTATTCTCGATCCGAATCTGCCTAAAATAGTTGCAAAGTGGGACGCCGGCCTCGTTATCAACCACATGCGCGGGATGCCGGAGACATGGACCAAGCTGCCGCCGTTAAAGAATCTGATGCGTTCGATTGTGGGTGATCTCGAGGCGTCTCTACATCGCACGCAGCAGCAAGGGGTTCAGCATCATCGGATCGTTATCGATCCGGGAATCGGCTTCGGGAAGCGCAAAGAGCAGAATTCCGAGATTATCGCCAAACTCGGGGCACTGCGTTCGTTCGACCTGCCGGTCATGGTGGCCCCTTCGCGCAAATCGTTCCTGAAACAGGAAAACGAAGCCAGCATGGAATTCGCGACCGCCAGCGCCGTTGCGGCGTGTATCCTCAATGGCGCCCACATCGTCCGTGTCCACAACGTAAAAGCGATGCGACCGGTCTTCGAGGTGGCCGATGCGATTCGCCAGGGCGGAGAGGAAGAGGAGGATTCCGCCGGCGCCGTGCAAACCGGAACTTACCGAAAAATGGAACGTTGAGTTCACTTATATTCAGTCGCCCAACCGGAACTGTTCTTCCACGACTTAGGCGGATGATGTTGGCTATTGTTCCAGCGGGGCCGGAGGAATCCTCTCGCCTACAATCGCTTCGTACGCTCCAAGGGTTGCCGATACCCTGCCGGAATACAATTGAAACCAAGTCTTTCCTTCCGTAAGGATATTTTGAATTACATAGTAATCCATTACGGGAAGATCGATTGTGACATGTGTCTCCCGATTCGAGACGTTTAGGATTACCAGAATCTCCTCAGGGCCTTTTCTTCGAAGAAAGCTTAATACGTTATCGGGTTCTGTGTTGTTAATCCAGATCACGTCGCCCGAAGTGAGGGCAGGATAAGTTTGCCGTGCCTGGAGCAGTTTCTCGTATTTGGTCAGTGTTTCTTTCAAGGCTTTCTCGTCTGTGCCATTCCCTGGTTCCGACCAGTGAATGGGAGCTCGCGTAATCCAATGTGTCGGCGTGTAGTCGGCTACCTCCTGGCCGTTATACAGAAACGGAATGCCGTCCAGCATGAAATTCAGGGTCGAAGCGGCAAGCGCGCCATTTTCGCCGAATTCAAGGACTGCTCTCCGCCAATCGTGGTTGTCGCTGTAGTGCAATAGGCGGGCGCCTTGCGGCATGGTTCGCTTTGCTTGTTCCCAGTTCTCGCGCAAGCGAATTGCCGGCTTCCCGTCCCGGAACACGGACCGGAGAGTTAAGTAGTACTGAAAATTGTAGTTGATGTCGAATGCTTCAAGCTGATCGTCGGGACGATCGGATTCAGAGAGCAGAATCACATCCGGATTGACTCGATCCAACGCCATTCGCGCTTGCTCCCAAAACGAGAGAGGCACGCCGGCTCCCACATCGCACCGATATCCATCGACGCCGAAATCGCGAACCCAATGCACAAGGCTATTGATGAGGTATTTGCGGACTTCCGGATTACGGAAATCCGGCAACGGTTGAGGCCAGAATCCACATGCGATTTTGCCGTTGTCAGTTTTAACGAAAAATCCGGGAATCTTCATCATGACGCTGTCTGGGGCTGAGTGGTAATACACGATATCGAGCATTACCTTCAGACCGAGCTTGTGAGCCGCTGATATGAAATCGTGCAGGTCCTGTTCATTGCCGTACTGCGGATCGATGGCGTTGTAGTCGGCGATATTATATGGCGATGCATGAGGTGTGCCGGAGCGTTTCGCAATCGGGCCAAGATACACGACCGTAGCTTTGAGATTCGCAATGCGCTGCAGACCGGGTATCGCGCCTCGGAGTGTGCCCTCTTTACTGAAGGCATTTAGCCAGAGTTCATAGATCACCGTCTTACCCATCCATTCGGGAACGGGTCTGGCTTTGCGAGATGAAAAGGACAGGTCCTGCCCAAGCAGGATACCGACGATCAAGGGAGCGGCTGCTAGGGTCGCGATTCTCCGCATTTCTATAGATTTACAGACAGGTTTGCCGCCGGATGTGGTCTGGGTTCCGCGGGGCGCGCCAGTAGCGCTTTGGAAAGCGAAGTTTCGGCGTCTTGCTTCACCCCGTTCCGCCGCAGATCCCTGCCAGCACGTCCAGGTCGATATTTCCGCCCGAAATAATGATGCCCACGCGCTTCAGCCCGCGCGGTAGTTTTCGATGAAGAACCGCAGCGGCGCCTGCCGCTCCGCTCGGTTCGGCCAGGATTTTGAGACGAGTCAGAAGAAACCGGATTGTCTGCTTCATTTCCTCTTCCGTGATCAGCAAAACATCGTCTACAAGACTTTTGACAATAGGAAACGTGACCGCTCCCGGCTGCACCGTCCGCAAGCCGTCTGCGATCGTTTCTGGGACGGGAATCGCTATCCGCTCATTGGCGGCGAGCGAAAGCGCCCAGTCGTTTGCGACCTCAGGCTCAACGCCAAACACTTTCGTCGACGGATTCAATGATTTTGCGGCAATGAGTGTTCCTGACAACAGCCCTCCGCCCCCGAGCGGGACAGCCAGCGCATCCAACCCGGAGACATGGTCCAGCAATTCCAGGGTGGCTGTCCCCTGGCCTGCGACGATCCACGGATGATCGAAGGGCGGTACGAGAGTGGCCCCGGATTCGGAAGCGATCCGCCGTCCGATGGCCTCGCGGTTCTCGTGCAAGCGGTCATACGGCACAATTCGGGCGCCATACGACCGGGTTGCTTCGAGCTTGGTCTTCGGCGCGTCGGCCGGCATGACAATGGTCGCCCGTACATCCAGTTCACGAGCAACAATCGCAACAGCCTGCGCGTGGTTGCCCGACGAAAACGTCACGACGCCTCGGCTCCGCTGCTCCTGGGTCATCGAGAGCAGAAAGTTCGCGGCGCCGCGCAATTTGAATGCGCCGCCTCGTTGAAAATTCTCGCCTTTAAAAAAGCATGCGGCTCCGGCGGCCTCATCGAAACGCCGCGACGAGAACACCGGCGTACGGTGGACGATATTCGCGATCCGCTCTGCCGCGTCGCGAACGTCAGCCAGGCTGATCTCGGCCATTGCCTAGTAACCCGCCTTCTTATCCACCACGTATTGAAGCGGCTGTCCCGCCACAAACCGGTGAAAGTTGTCGACAAAGCGCTGCATCGCGAGATCCAGCCAGTCGGGGTCGGCGGTCCGGTCCGTGCAATGCGGCGAGATTAGGACGTTCGTCATGCTCCATAGCGGCGAATCCGAAGCGAGCGGCTCGTGCTCGAACACATCGAGCGCGGCTCCCGCGATCCGCTTCTGTTGTAGTGCGCGAATGAGCGCCGCCTCGTCGATGACGGGGCCGCGGCCTACATTGATAACGATTGCCGACGATTTCATGGCCTGAAACTCGGCATCGGAAAGCATGTGCCGTGTCTCGGGCGTCAGCGGCGCCGCCGCGATCACATAATCCGATTCGCCGAGCATCTGGTGCAGTTCCGAGGTTGCGAAAGCCTTGTCCACAATCGGATCGTTCGCCAGGAGCTCCGGCCGACGTCGAGTCGCCAGGATCTTCAATTCCAGCGCCTTCGCAAGGATCGCGCACTCGCGCCCAATTTCCCCGTAGCCGATAATCGACACCTTGCGGCCGGGCAGCCAGTCGACGTTGAACTGCTCCCATTTGCGCTCCCGCTGCTGGGCGAGCAGGCGCGGCACACGTTTCGAAAAATACAACATTCCCAGCACGGCAAATTCGGCGAGAGAACGCTTGAAAACTCCTTTGGCGTTCGTCATCGGCACGGGGCTCTCGGCAAGTTCGGGAAATAGCATCTTTTCCACTCCCGCCGATAACGAATGAATCCAACGGACTTTGCGCGCCAGCGGCCACAGTTCACGCAATGAATTCGGCTTCATGCCCATGGCGAGAACGATATCGGCTTCGGGCGCGTTCTTTCTGAGAAATTCGGCGTCGGCGCCGATCCGGAAATCCGCCTGATCGCGAATTGGCTCCAGATTGCGTAAATAATACTCACCGGGATCGCACTCCACTAAAACGATAGGCTTTGACATGGGATCAATTGCCATCTTACCGGCAGGCCGTTCGAAGCGAACGTGCTTGCCGCTCAACTCCGGGCAAGCGACACTATAAGTAACCCCCATGCAGTGTACCTGTGGAGCAACGCTCCCCGAAGACGCCCGGTTCTGCCATCGATGTGGCAAACCACAATTTGAGGAAGACCTCGCCCGGTTCCATGAGGAGCCGGTCGCTGTGGAGCCTCCGCCCATACCGCAGCCCCCTCCGGCCGTTCAGGCCCGAATCGATTTTGGCAACCGCCGGGCTGTGATGGTGTCCATTGTCATTGCGATGCTCACGTTACTGCTGTTCACCATGTGCGCGGTAACGATTCCGTTTGCCGCGGGAATATTATTGCTCCCATTGTTCTGTCTGGCCGGGTTCGGCGCCGCTTATTTCTACATCCGCCAGACCGGCGAGAAAATATCGCCCCAGGGCGGAGCGCGCCTGGGATTCATGACCGCGCTCTGGGCGTTCCTTGTCGTAGTTCTGTTGTCGGTGCTGCTTGCCGTGCTTGTCTCAAATCCCGGGCTTCGCGGCGAACTTCTGTCAATTGCCTCGGCCAATAGCAACCCCGCCACCCAGGAGCTTGCCAAGCTGCTGAACGATCCGCGCAAATTCATTCTGCTCTTGATGGGGCAACTGCTCGTGTATTTCTGTCTGTTCACGTTTCCATCAATGCTTGGCGGCATGCTTGGTGTGCGCTTCCAGGCGAAGAAGTAATACTCCTCCAGACGTTGGCCCCGGCGGCCAGCGGAATCGGATCAAGACACCAGCTTTCTGCACCGAACCGCGACTGTCAAAGGAGCGGACGTTTTTACCGGGGCGAGTTCCGACAGCCGCACAATCTGCGCACTGACGTGCGGCCGCTCCGTTCCGGTTGCTTCCACTCAGAGCCGCCTCGCTAGCGAGCGGGTTCCGACAACTGCAACGCCTAGCGGCGGCGGCATATGCGGTATTTGCCAGGACCGCAATATGCTCAATTAGTTGAAGAGAGAATGCTCAAGATATTACTTGCTCTTTCCGCCTTTCTGCTGGCGCCCCAGTTTTTTCAGCCCAGAAACGATTTATTTCAGGTGAACCATGGCAAGTCGTTGCTGGATGCGCACAATTGCTATCCGTACGACGGCAAATGGGCCGATCGGATCGATCGTGCTCTCTCGACGGGCTTTCCTGTAGCCATCGAACAGGACATTGCTCCTTATGTCGATCCGGCCACCGGGAAAGTGATCGCGAAAGTCACTCATCGCAACAAAGCGGATGCGGCGGACCCGACTCTGAAACACCATTTCTTCGACCGCGTGCAGCCAATTGTCGAGCGCGCCTTGAAAGACGGCGATAAGGGCAAATGGCCCCTCATCGTTCTGCATTTCGATTTTAAGGACAACGCTACGCCCACGCTTGAGGCAGTCTGGCAAGTGCTCGGCGAATATCCGGATTGGATCACGACAGGCACGAAAACGGAAAACGACAGCGACCTCAGCCACCTCGATTGGAAACCGATTCTGGTTCTCACGGAAGATAACGACAATCAGGAACAGGTGTTTTACCGGAAGCTGGCGCCGGGCGATAAAATGCGGCTGTTCGGATCGGCGCACACCAACGACAAAATTTTCCAGGGCCTGAATGAGCGGCAGAAACAGCACGCGATGGCGCATGCGGCGCCGGATCTGCTGCTGCCGAAACCCGCAACGAACTACCGTCGATGGTGGAACAATCCATGGTCGGTAGTGGAAGAGGGCGGGCAGAGGGCGGCGGGCGATTGGACGGCCGCCGACGATCAGCGTCTGAAGGCTCTGGCCGATCACGCGCACCGCCTGGATTATTGGATTCGCTTCTATACGCTGGACGGATTCGCGCCGGCTCAGGATCGCGGTTGGGGCGCCGGCTACAATTTCGGCTCGCTTCAGGCTGTTCAGCTTCGTTGGAAGGCTGCGCTTCAGGACGGAGTGGACATGATTGCGACCGATCAGTATGAGGATCTGCGCGCCTTTATGAAAAAATCGGGCTACTATTCTGCGAAAGAATAAGGGCAGGATGCTTCAAGATTTACTGACAGAGACCCGTAATTCAGCTTCGAATGCCATCGACAGGCTGCCGACCGCCGAAATGCTGGAGGTCATCAATCAAGCCGACCGCGACGTGCCGGATGCGGTAGCGAAGGTGATTCCGGAAATTACGCGAGCCGTTGATGCGATTGTCGAACGAATGCGGAATCAAGGCCGGCTCTTTTACATGGGCGCTGGAACCTCAGGGCGCCTCGGCGTGCTGGACGCATCCGAATGCCCGCCGACGTTTAACGTTCCTCCCGATTTGGTGCAAGGCATCATCGCCGGCGGCGACCGGGCCCTGCGAAACTCGGTGGAACGCGCCGAGGACGATCCAGAGCAAGGCCGGAACGA
>Ga0134126_10002889_pt1 | contig 21605 bp, 21 predicted proteins | sample KB31752_FD_96881 | JGI IMG/M metagenome (GOLD analysis project Ga0134126, IMG submission 96881) | Terrestrial soil microbial communities with excess Nitrogen fertilizer from Kellogg Biological Station, Michigan, USA - KB3-175-2 | ecosystem: Environmental > Terrestrial > Soil > Unclassified ... | reverse complement strand
TCATGGGCGGAGACGCAGCTGCTGGAACTCTGGTCGAAATCAAGATTCGGCAACTCGAGCGTAGCGGCAAGGTGCTCAGCGAAGAGGACAAAAAACAGTTGTATGAATCGGTCAAACAGACGTACGACGAACAAATGGATCCTCGATACGGAGCAGCCCGGCTCTGGATTGACCGCATCATCGACCCAGTTGAAACCAGGGACGCCATAACCATTGCTCTGGAAGCTGCGGCGCTCAATCCCGACGTTGCCCCGTTCAAGGTCGGCGTATTGCAAACCTGAACAACTCGGTTTCTTGTCTAACGTCAGGACGGGATTGTCATGGTTCCGTCCCTGTGCTAGGTTAAATGCAACTCACGCCTTTCCGTTCCCCAATCGCGCGCCGTTCTAAATTGGCCCGCAAATTGAGCGTGTTCGATAGGTGGTTTCCCATGAAAGAGATTCTGCCGTCCATGCCAGCCGAACGCCACAACGAACAAGACTTCGCCAATCGCAGACTGATCCGTCCAGCCCTTAACCACTCTAACCACGCCGCTCCGAACCACGGACCGACACCTTCCGCAGGCCGGGAGAAGGCGGAGCGCTCGAATGGCGCCCGCAAGGCGCCGCCTCCAGACCAGACCAACGCCGAAAATTTTTATTATCAAAAGCAAATGCAATCGAAGACGCCGATGGTGATCGTCCTATCTGACGGCGAAGAAATTCATGGTACGGTTGAGTGGTATGACAAGACGTGCATCAAGGTGAACCGGAACGGCTCCCCGAACCTCATGATCTACAAGCCTTCAATAAAATATCTGTACAAAGAGGGCGAAGGAAAGAAGTAACTCTGCTGAAGAAGTCAGGCGCTTTTAGAAGTCACCTGCAGGCACCCTAAGATTGTCGCTTGCCGGGTAAGTCGGTCACACCTCTCAGCTAGACCGTCAGGGATTAAGTCCCAATCCGGTACAACCATGCTCAGGTATAACCGAGGAAGTGCTTGCAGCGCCTGCAATCTCAGTCGAAAGGCATTTTCTTGGAGCGCGGAGGCCGATTCCACTGACGATGGGTCAGACGCATTTCTAGCGGCTTCTCCCAGCCTGATCAGGATGCCGGCATTAGTCGCTGCACACCAAACGTAGTCGGCGGCAGCCAGCATACGCTCGCGATGAATTCTCCGGAAATCTGGAACCGGAAGACGGTCGCGCAGATAGTCTCTCTCCCGGCAATCCATCAGGTTGCGAAAGGCTTCCACATCCATCGGCCGGAGCTGAGATCTGAGGTGGTCAAGATCAACTGCCGCCGACGAGCGGCCTCTGAGCATCCACAGGATTGCAAGTAGCGCAACGATACTTGCAGAAAGGAGAATCCAGGCAACGACTGTCATTACTCCACCAACCGCTGCAATTCTTCATTCCAGGACTCGAGATCAACTTTGTGCAAGCCCTGTCCAATTGTTTGCGCCGATCTCTCAGGACGAAAAGTGTAAATCATCCAGACCAGCACACAAACATGGAACCCAACCATCCGGACCAAATCCATCGCGACGTAGCCTCGCGAACCTATTGTTGACATCAAGACTGTCGCCGCCATTTCAACGCTGGAATTTACCCCGAAGCCCAGAACCAAGCCCGCCGCCAAACTTCTCCAAGGCAAGTGGAAAACCTTGGTGAATGCAAGTAGAACAAACAACACTCCGATGTTTATCACACCAGCGGAAAAATTCAACACTTCAAATGCATCCGTTACGCGCTGAATCCCGGGTTGGGAAATTATGCCCGAAAAGGTCGCGGCAACGAGAACAAATAGCGCGGCTGCCCAGCGCAGCAACGGCCACAAAGCACGGGCAACAGGTGAATGATTCATCACCAGAACCGCGGAAATTTCATACAGGCTTGCAAGTTGCAGCAAACCGCTTATCACGATTCCCACAACCAGTGTCCAACGGTAAGTCAGGACCGACGAATGCGAACGGAGAATTAGAAGATTAAGGATTAGCAGTACCGCAAAGTGAAATTCCTGAAAGCATATGTAGCTGATAAAAACGGGAAATTGCTTGTGTACACCCATTCGCAACATCTTTATCAGGCAAAACGCCAGCAAGAGATGAGGAGCGATCCAGAAGTACAATTGGATGAAAACCATGGGTTGCCAAGAATCATATGTCCCGGACTCGGCAACCCACAATGTATTTGTTCAAATTAGGTGCACTTGACTCCAATCGGGCAGTAAGGGCTGTCGGCTCGAACGAGGGTTGGAGCGGAAAGAGCGGTCATGAGCGTTAGCGCAGCAAGAAACAGCAGTGTTTTCTTCACGGCGAAACTCCTTATTGAAGTGGAAGTTGCACCGTGATAATGTGGGCTGCGACGTGCCTCCGCACGGAAACCGCACTTTTGTTAGAGTTCCGAGAAACGTAACTAAGAAGCTCTTGAAGACGTAATCAACATGACCCTGAAGTCGGCATTCGAAGACCTCTCTCGCACCACCCTGCGGGCGGTTTTTGGCTGTTTGGGAAAGCTCGAATATCTGGCCGGACTACGGGCGCACGAAGGCGACTACGCTCACTGGGGTTTCGGCAAAGTTCATGGTCATGCCGCGGCCAACAAGGCCCTCGGGACGGCCCACCACGAAGCGGTTTCGGAAGTGCTGTCTATGCCGCTTGGAAGACTATTAGAAGATGTCCAAGAGTCCAGCCGTGCCGCTGGGGTCGAGATCGAGGAATATCTTGTGAAGTTGGCCCAGCGTGGCGACGCTCTGTTACCCGAGCAGCCGGGCGCGGGATCCACCCGACATCTTAGTTCAGTGCTCCACGCTCTTTTGGGGTTGGTCCGGAATCGGGAACGGAACGCCACTCGCCGAGCCTCATAGCTACGCCTACGATCTGCCCGACTACTTCCGCCTGCGAGACCCGGACAACCTTGGGAGGCACCGGCGACAACGGGTGCGATTGCAAAATCATGTCTTCGCGCCCCACCGTACACCAACAGCACACATACCCGTCTCGCGTCTCCACAAAGTAGATAGGACGCTCGTATTCGGAGCGCCAGCCGCCCTCGGCGACTTTGCTGCGCCCTTCATCCACTTGAATGAAGCTGCCAGGAGGCAGAATCGGGTACATCGTCAGGTCTTCACTGCCAACGTATCCGTACGTGAAATCGACCTTTGAATACTGCTCCAGGTACATCAGCGGAACTGTGCCCCATTGTTCGACCATTCGCCCAAAGTTCAGCGTTCTGCGTGGGTCGAACGCGGGATCGAGGCGTACGGGTATTTGTACGGCCCGGGTGTTGGCCAGCGCATCTGATAAATGCGATTTCGGGGGGGGACGAAAGCTCCAGGTCCGAGATTGGAATGTTCAAATCCACTCCGTACCAGGCCAGCAACTCTCTCATGTCTTTGTGGTAAATCACCGCTAATGAGTACAGCCGATAAATGCTGGGAATGACTCCCTTGGTTTCGAAGTCTGAAAGCCGACTGATCGGAATAAAGTACTCTTCATTGCTGCGCTTGCGCGCAATCTGCTCACTCGATGTTTCGATGTCACGCATTGTGAGCCCCAGCTTTTCGCGCCAGCTACGAAGGCTATGTCCGCCCATAAGCACCACCCCCTGGACACAAAGATACGAAACTTAGTTCAGGTCTGCTTTAAGCAGTATCTGGTTTTTTCGGAATTCGATAAAAAAGCCAAATGCTTGAGGTTTCGCGACCGCGCGGTCGGAGCCTCCCCTTGTTCTGATTTCGTAACACACGCATGCCAGACTTTCAAGCATTTCCTCTAAAGCAAGGGAAACAAAATAGGTTTCGCGCGGGATTAGCGAGTGCGAACGTTTTGACGATATCTGTGGAAATCTGTCAGGTTCGCCAACGCAGTCAGCGCGGTGGCGTTCACGGCAAAGAATTGCCTTTCCCACTTTTCCAAACGCAATATCTCAGGAAGTGCCGCCAGGACAAAGGCCATGCCTATCTCAGCCTTGCCGTGAATCGAGAACTTCACAAGATTTCGCCCTCGTCCCGGATATCTGGTTGTGAGACTCAAGCCAAGCAACGAGCCACCGCACGCCAGAGATCCATACGCCGCGCGTCGATTCTTACGTAACAAAGCGAGAGCCCCAGCGATCAACACGCCTGCAATCAGATAGTCCGCGCTGCGATGCATTTCAGGAGAGACGAGTTTGGGAAGACGCCGCGTGACGGCGTCAGTAGCACTGCTCAATACTGCCATCGCATATTCCGGTTAGGTTCTCGCACAAAGATGCCGGTGAAGGAGTATCCCATCGTAAGCCCCACAATAGTTGCTATCCCGCAGGCCAAGCCCAGGTGTGTCCGCGTGTTCTTGCGGACGTCAATGGCGTCGCTGAGACTCGATCGCAGCTCTGCCACCGACAAGTGCAGACGCTGCCGCTCTTCCGCTGCCTTCTTCTCCAGAGCGTACTTCGTGACCTCATCCATTGCTACCTCTCTCAACCTCTGGCTTCGCTTCGCAACCAGGCTCGATCGGCTTTAATGACCTCTACCGTTTTCGGAAATCGCCCCTTGGAGCGGAATTCGTTGTAGGCGAGAAATGCAGAAATTGCGCCTCCAGCTGTCCAAACGAAACCAACGATGATTAAAGCGAAGAACCATGCGTACGCGCTGCCGACGAAAGCGTGCGCGACGATTGCAACCGCTGCCGCTGTGAACAGCAAAAATCCGGTAAACGCCAATGCAAACGCGACCAGGGAGAGCGGAAGGGCGACCTTAATCGATCCCATCGTGTCTTGCAGTTCGGACTTCACTATCTCCCAGCGAGTGGTTGCAAACTCCTTTAATTCCTCAAAAATCTCTCGAACCAGTGCGCGCAAACTGCGTTGATGATTCTCTACGCCGGCGGCGTATCCTGTGCTGCGAGTTTCATTCATGATGGCTTCTCCAGATTCTGAGCCCGGAACCGGCCGCGAAAGCGCCAACAGCTACTCCTGCCACCAGATGGATTGGCCGTTCTTCCGCCATGTAGGTCGCGGCGCGACTTATCCCATCCCATGCCGTGAGAGCCGTCTCTCGCAGGTGCAGCAAGGAACGACCGGCCTGAAAAGATACGCGATCAAAAAAGCTCTCTCTGTTCCAGGAGGGCGCCCTCATGCCTGGGCTAAACGACACAACCTGAGAACCGGTTTCCGGCTTTGGTTCGAGTTGCTTTGGTTCGCCTTGAGGATAAACGGGGATCGGCTCCGCCATGGTATGCACCCTATTCTGTCTCTTTTTGGATGGCGTCAATGTGACATGCGTCTATGCGTAGAACACACAAAAGGAGAACTGCCTGCCATGGAGAGGCCCTTGAGCTGAAACACACAGGCCGGCCTCTGCCGGCCTGCAATTCTAAACTCGGGATGGTAGAGCTAGTCGGCTGCCTGCGAGACTTCTCCGCCGGCATAAACCAGAGGAGTATTCACCAGGTGTTCGCTCAGGAACCAGGCTTCGAGCTCGTTGCTTCGGAGTACATCGCTGACTGCCATGTCATTTGTGCCGTGATCGCCTAGTTTGTCGGCGCGATCAGCGATTTCGCGACATTGCCGAATGATGACCTGGTGAGCATCGAGCAGCCGGGAAATGACGACTGGCACTTCTTCCCTTCCTCGCGGCGGCCGTTCAATCTGAGTGGTTTCGGCCACGTCGGCGGCCATGGCGATCGCCAGGCCACCCAATAACTGAATGCGCTCTGCAATGGTGTCCACGATTTCGACCTGCTCCCCGAAGTGCTTGTCATAGAGCAAATGCAGTTGATAGAAGGTGGGACCTGCAACCTGCCAGTGAGCTTTCTTATAAAGATCCCGCAAAGTCATGCTGTTAGCCAGTAACTGATTAAGCTTTTCGGTCATTTCCAGCCGAACCGGCTCTTCCAATTCCAGATGAAAGGCGTGAGTGACGGTTCCATACGATTGAATTTCTCTGCCCCGCTGGTGAACTCTCGGTTCGGCAGAGCTGGCGTGATTGCCGGAATGGTCTTTCTTAGCCATCGAAAATTCCTCCTTGCTGTTTTTTTATTGCATATTGGGATGACTGGGAAACAAAGCTGATTCTTTGCCTCTCAAAAGGCACCTTCTCAAACAATGGCGTTGGACCGATTGTTGGATGCGTCCAGTTCCAGGGCGCCGCAGTCTTTTTTCCGCATCTGCAGCCGCCAGAAGCTTACGCCGGACACAGCAAAATTTCCAATTATCTTCTATGATGAAAGGTTCCCATTCATTGCTTGGAGAAGGCAGACTTGGCACAAACTCCGCTTATTGAAGAATTGCAGAAAGCCACAGCAGAATCCAGGAACGGCGACGGCCTGGAAGTGCTGGAAACCCGCGAGTGGCTCGATTCCCTGGATTATGTGCTCGCCAAAGGCGGCCCCGAGCGGGCTGGCCGGCTCCTGCAGCAGCTTCAGCTTCACGCCCGCCGTGCAGCCGGAGTAAATCTTCCCTTTACCGCCACTACCCCGTACCAGAACACCATTTCGGTCCGCGCCCAGGCCGCCTTTCCAGGTAGCCAGGAGATGGAACGTCGGATCAAAAGCCTGGTTCGCTGGAACGCTATGGCAATGGTGGTCCGGGCGAATCGGGTCGAGAGCGGAATCGGCGGCCACATTTCAACCTATGCCTCAGCCGCGACTCTTTACGAGGTTGCATTTAATCATTTCCTTCACGCGCGCACTGACGGAGGCGATCGGGACATTGTTTATTTTCAGGGTCACGCCGCGCCGGGCATGTACGCCCGTGCATTTTTAGAAGGGCGTCTTCCCAAAGAGAAGCTCGATAATTTTCGGCGCGAACTGAACCCCGGCGGCGGTCTCTCGTCCTATCCGCACCCCTGGCTGATGCCCGAGTTCTGGGAGTTCCCCACGGTCAGCATGGGTCTTGGCCCGTTGCAGTCCATCTATCACGCGCGATTTATCAAGTACCTGGAAAATCGCGGATTGAAGACGACCACCGGCGGCAAAGTTTGGGCATTTCTCGGCGACGGCGAAATGGACGAGCCGGAATCGCTCGGTTCGATCACCCTCGCCTCGCGTGAGCGGCTCGACAATCTGATCTGGGTCATCAACTGCAACCTGCAGCGTCTCGATGGTCCAGTCCGCGGCAATGGCAAAATTATTCAGGAACTCGAGGCTATCTTCCGCGGCGCCGGATGGAATGTCATCAAAGTCATCTGGGGCACTGACTGGGACAGCCTCTTCCAGAACGATCGCGACGGTTTGCTGGTGCGCCGATTGGGCGAAATCACCGACGGTCAGTTCCAGAAGTTTTTCGTCGAGAGCGGCGCTTATTTCCGACAAAATCTCTTCGGCACCGACCCGCGTCTTCTCCGAATGGTGGAAAGGTTCTCAGACGAGCAGCTTTCTCGCATGCGGCTGGGCGGACACGATCCTATCAAGGTGCATGCGGCTTACAAGTCGGCAGTCGAGCACTCCGGATCGCCCACCGTTATTCTGGCAAAGACAATCAAGGGCTACGGACTCGGCGAAGCTGGCGAAGGCAAGAACATCACCCATCAGCAGAAAAAGTTAAACGAAGACGAACTTCGTATGTTCCGCTCACGTTTCGGCATTCCGATTCCGGACGAGCAGTTGCACGAAGCTCCGTTTTATCGTCCTGCGGACGACAGCCCTGAAATCCGCTACATGCAGGAGCGCCGCAAACAGCTTGGCGGCTATATGCCGGAGCGCAAGGTCCGATCGAAGCCGATCCCCCAGGTTTCCGAAAGTCATTTCGAAGAGTTCTACAAAGGCACCGAGGGTCGTGAAGTTTCAACCACCATGGTCTTCGTCAGGATGCTCGCCAAGCTGTTGCGTGATCCCGAGATCGGCAAGCTCATCGTGCCCATCATTCCAGACGAAGCTCGCACCTTCGGCATGGAAGCCTTGTTTCGCCAGGTCGGAATCTATTCCAGCGTGGGCCAGCTTTATGAGCCCGTCGATATGGACACCCTGCTCTACTACAAGGAAGCCAAGGACGGACAGATTCTTGAGGAAGGAATCACCGAAGCTGGATCCATCAGCTCATTCATCGCCGCCGGAACCGCATATTCAAATCACGGGATCAACACCATCCCGTTTTTTATTTACTACTCAATGTTCGGATTTCAGCGCATCGGCGATCTGATCTGGGCAGCTGCCGACATGCGCACGCGCGGCTTCCTGCTGGGCGGAACGGCCGGCAGAACCACCCTCGCTGGCGAAGGTTTGCAGCATCAGGATGGTCACAGCCACGTACTGGCGCTTCCCGTCCCCAACCTGATGGCCTACGATCCCGCGTTTGCATTCGAAATCGCCATCATTATTCAGGATGGCATTCGCCGCATGTATGTGAACGGAGAATCCATCTTCTACTACCTGACGGTCGGCAACGAACCTCTGCCCATGCCTGCAATGCCCGATGGAGCCGCGGTCCGCGACGGCATTCTAAGAGGTCTGTATCTATTCAAGCCTTCACAGAAGAAAGATGCAAAATTGCGCGCTCAACTTTTTGGCAGCGGCGCCATCATGTTCGAGGTACTCAAGGCACAGGACATCTTGGAAAGCAAGTACGACGTAGCGGCCGACGTGTGGAGCGTAACCAGCTACAAAGAACTTTATCGCGACGGCAATGATTGCGAACGCTGGAACATGTTGCACCCCGGAGACAAAGCCAGGGTGCCATTCGTCACCGCGCAATTGAAAGATGCGCAAGGCGTGCTGGTCGCGGCCTCGGACTACATGAAGGTTTTGCCGGAATCGATAGCGCAGTGGATGCCGCGGCCGTTGGTAGCCCTGGGAACAGACGGCTTCGGCCGCAGTGAAGGCCGCACCGCTCTTCGTGACTTCTTCGAAGTGGACGCCAAGCACATTGTTCTGGCAACACTGCACGCCTTGGCGCGCGAAAAAAAGATCGAAGCCAAAGTCGTCAATCAGGCAATCAAAGAACTGGAAATCAATCCCGAGAAATCCAACCCGGCGATAAGCTGAGTGGCTATGGCTGGTGATTAGCGGATAATCACAGCCAATCGTTCTGACTTGGTTTAACTGGCCACTGACAACTGGAGATTTTAGTGACTGAATTCAAGCTTCCCGAACTCGGCGAGAACGTGCATCAAGGCGACTTGGTGCGTCTGATGATTGCGCCGGGAGCCACCGTCGCCGAAGGTCAGGCAATAATGGAACTGGAAACCGATAAAGCCGTGGTTGAAGTTCCATCGTCAGTGAGTGGCACCGTAAAAGATGTTCTGGTGAAACAGGGCGAAAAGATAAAAGTCGGCCAGGTGATCTTTACCTTGGATAATGGCAACAGCCGTCCGGCGCGGGCGCCCTCGCCCGCGAAGCCGGTCGAGCAAGAAAAACCGAAAGGTTCCTCAGATGCCACTCCTCGGGCGCCACTCGCGCCGCCTGCTTCGCCGAAGGCAGCCACTGCGCAATCCAGTGTTCCCACCGAAACCGCCGAGGTCGCAGAGTTCAAGCTTCCCGAACTTGGCGAAAATGTTCATCAAGGCGATCTGGTTCGACTCATGGTTTCACCCGGAACCAGAATCTCAGCCGGCCAGCCGGTGATGGAACTCGAAACCGACAAAGCGGTTGTCGAAGTTCCTTCTTCCGTGACTGGGACGGTAAACGAAGTGATGGTCAAGCAGGGAGAAAAGATCAAAGTCGGGCAAGTGATTTTCACGCTTGAACCCGGCGCCACATCCACAGCGCAGCAGCCTGCCCGTGCCGACGAGTCTCACGAAGAAGGCGCACGCGAGGCGTTTCAGGCCGCCATTCAATCCGAAGGTCGCACCGAAGAGCAGGCCTTGCCTCCTGAGCAGCCCCGCGTGCCAGCCGTCGCCACTTTCAGCATGCCGCTGCATCTTGATCGCTCGGCCGGAGTTGATCATCGTGATCCCGTCCCGGCCGCGCCACATGTTCGCCGTCTTGCACGCGAGCTTGGCGTTGACATCCACAACGTTCCCGGCAATGGCCCCGGCGGCCGCATCAGCGAAGATGACGTAAAAGGGTTCGCAAAGAGTCTTTTGGCTACCGTGGCTGCCGGTGCAGCAACCGCGACTCACACCCGTCAGCCGAAACTTCCTGACTTTAGCAAATGGGGAAAAATCGAACGCGTCTCCATGCGCGGTGTTCGTCGCAAAACTGCCGAGCATATGTGGGAAGCGTGGAGTTCAATCCCGCACGTCACCCAGAATGACAAAGCCGACATCACCGAACTCGAGCAGTTGCGTGCGCGTTTTGGCCCCAAAGCCGCTGAAGCCGGCGGAAAAATGACGGTTACTGCAATCGCCTTAAAAGTCTGCGCTTCGGCTTTGAAGATCTTCCCGCAATTTAATGCCAGCATTGACATGGAATGCGAGGAGATCATCTACAAGCAATTCATCAACATTGGCGTGGCCGTGGACACTGACCGGGGCCTCCTGGTTCCTGTCATCCGCGATGTGGACAAAAAGAACATCGTCGAGTTGGCCGCTGAATTAACTGCACTTTCGAAAAAGGCTCGCGAAAAAAAGCTCACGCCTGCTGACATGGAAGGGGGAACCTTCACGATTACAAATCTCGGCGGAATTGGCGGTACGGGATTTTCTCCCATCGTGAATTACCCCGAGGTGGCGATTCTGGGGCTGTCGCGCTCCAGCATGGAACCAGTGTGGATGAACGGCAAATTTGAGCCACGCCAGGTGCTTCCGGTGTCGCTGTCTTACGATCATCGTTTGATCGATGGCGCCGACGCCGCACGTTTTCTGCGCTGGATTGCGGAGGCATTCGAGCAGCCGTTTCTGTTGTCGGTTCAGGGATAGCATTCAACGAAGGACACGAAGTCACACGAAGGATTCGGAAAAGTTTCGCAGACGCTTCCTTCGTGTCCCTTAGTGTCCTTCGTGATGTAAGGATTTCACAATTTCATGACTGACAACCTAAATCTGAACATCGCTGTCATCGGCGGCGGCCCGGGCGGATACGCTGCCGCTTTTCTCGCTGCTGATCTCGGCATGAAAGTCACTCTGATCGACCGCGAGCAGAACCCGGGTGGGGTCTGCCTGTATCGCGGCTGCATTCCGTCGAAGGCTCTGCTGCATGTCGCTAAGCTGATCGGCGAATCGCGCCACGCAAAGAATTGGGGCATAGAGTTCGGCGAACCCAAGATCGACCTCGCGCGCCTGCGCTCGTTCAAAGAAGGCGTAGTCAACAAGCTCACCGGAGGACTAGGCCAACTCTCGAAGCAGCGCAAGGTCCAATACATCCGCGGCGACGCCAGCTTCGAAAACTCCACTACCGTACATATCAAGAAAAACGGCGGCGAGGAGTCTCTTAGCTTCGATCGCATCATTATCGCGACCGGCTCACGTCCATCTGCCATTCCTACGCTTAAGATCGACAGCCCACGCATGCTCGATTCGACATCGGCGCTCGATCTCAAGGACGTCCCCGCGACCTTGCTGGTTATCGGTGGCGGATATATCGGCCTGGAACTCGGCACCGTTTATGCCGCTCTCGGATCGAAGGTTTCCGTTGTGGAAATGACACCAGGCCTTCTACCCGGCGCTGACCGCGACCTGGTGCTGCCTCTGCATAAGCGTCTTGAGAAAGTGTTCGGCGCCATCATGTTGCACACTACCGTTACATCTGTAAAAGAAGAGACTGATGGCATTCGCGTCAGCTTCGAAGGAAAAGACCTGAAGGAACGCGAGAAAGTCTTCGACAAAGTCCTTGTCTCTGTCGGCCGCAAGCCGAATTCAGAAATTCCCGGCCTCGATCGCACGCAGGTGCGTACCGGTCAGCGCGGGTTCATTCAGGTCAACAAGCATTTGCAGACTGATGATCCGGCCATCTACGCAATCGGCGACGTGGTGGGCGAGCCCATGCTGGCACACAAAGCCTCACATGAAGGCCGCACCGCAGTCGAGCACATTGCGGGACACAAAGTTGCATTCGAACCGAATGCCATTCCTGCCGTCGTCTTCACCGATCCTGAAATCGCATGGGCGGGTCTGACCGAAACTCAGGCGCAGAAGGAAAATCGCGAGGTCAAGATTGCAAAGTTTCCCTGGGCAGCATCAGGGCGCGCCATGACGATTGATCGCACCGAAGGTATGACCAAGCTGGTCATTGATCCTGCAACTGAACGAGTACTCGGGGTTGGCATTGTTGGCGCGGGCGCGGGAGAACTAATTGCCGAAGGCACGCTGGCCATTGAGATGGCAGCTTTGGCTAAAGACATCGCCCTGACCATTCATCCCCATCCGACATTGTCAGAGACAGTAATGCAATCCGCGGAGGTGTTTTTCGGGACGAGCACAGACTTATACCGGCCGAGGAAATAGTACCCGTTACATCTCCACCATCACATCGCCGTTCTCGACCTTGACCGCGTACACTTCCAGCTTCGATTTCGGATCGCCGACCAGTTCACCCGTCTTCGGCTCATACTCCCATCCGTGCCACGGGCACACGACCTTCCCGCCTTCGACGTAACCTTGTCCGAGCGGTCCACCCATGTGCAGACAGACATTTTCTATGGCCGTAATGATGCCGTCCACGTTGGCCACACATAGAGTCTTGCCAGCGCATTCAAATTCCCTGGCTTCGCCAGGCGCGGGCAGTTCCGATTGAGTTGCGAGCTTGATATACGCCATGAACTTTGTTCGGGAATTGCGATTCAGTCTAGGGTCAAAAAACAACGCGGTCAACCTTACAGCAAAGTTGAAACGTTACGTTCCCGCCGATGCCGCCGAACCTGACTTCTCCCGCTCAATCTCGGCGAGTATCTCGTCGTCATCGGGAAAGAAGTAGTAAGCCGTACCGCGCAAGCGCGCCACCCGTTCCTCGGCCGCGTTCAACCATGCAAGATCGGGCTTAGAGACGGTCTGAATTCCCTTTTGCAACAGTAAACGGCCAACGTCTTCGGCCGAAGCCGAGCCTCGAATTGATGCCTTGTCGAGATATTGCAGCACGGCTGCGGCTCCCACTTCGCCGTCGTGACGGGCGATCCCGACCAGGCCATCACTCGGTTTTCGCGCCCAGCCGACCACAAAGTCGCCGGCGCACACGTTGCTGAGCGCTGGATCAAAGACCTGGTATTTCGCAACCGGATCAGCCGGATCGGAATTCGTCACATATCCACCTGCATACGGTAAGCCAAGCGCTGGATCGTGCTGATCGCCAATCGCAAAAATCAACGTATCGACCTCAATATCCGCGGTTTGATTCGTGGCCTTGGCTGCGAGGCCGCCATCACGCGCTACCAATATGTTTTCCGTCACTGTCAGTTTTGCGATTCGCCCATCGGAGCCAGCAGTGATGGCCGACGGCGAACTCAGAAATCGGAAAGTCACATGCGGCGGAATTGTCTGCTGATCCGGATGTTTGGCCAGTACTGTGAACGTTTCCTCGGCCACCTTCGTAATGTCCTGTCCCACGGCCTTCATCGCAGGTTCCACCCGGCGCAGTTCGTCCTGAAACTTTTTTCGATCCAGATGAATCTGGATGTGCTCGAATTCTTTGTCGTCAAACTTAGCTTCCAGCGGCCCTCGGCGGGCAATCACGATCACCTCATCTACCGAGCGCTTGGGCGAATCCACCATGAGCCAGCGTGCAATATCTACCATTACATTGCCCATGCCGACGATCGCCACTCGTTTGCCCACAGAAAAGTCCTGACTCGCAAAAGGTGGTAACCGGTTGTAAAAGTAAACAAAGTCCTTCGCCGAATAGACTCCGCGCAAGTCTTCTCCCGGCAGCCCCAACTTCTTCGTGCCTTGCGCCCCCACGGCAAAAACCAGCGCGCCCGGACAGAATTCACGGAGAGCGTCAACCGTAACCGGGGAGTTGACCCTAACCGGCACGTGCCCGAAATAGTGCACATTCGGAAGGGCCAGCACTTTTCCGAACTGTTTCCGCAGACCAATCTTCATCTTGTCTTTCAGGGGATAAATGCCGTACTCGGCTAGGCCGCCCGGCTTGATGTCGCGGTTCAGGATGATGGTTTCGTGTCCAGCCAAGGCCAGCTTCTGCGCGGCAAACATGCCCGCCGGTCCGGCTCCCACTACGAAAACAGTGGCCATGCGTGCCCTCCCCTGAGTCTGATTCTAAAGTATATTGGCGCCTTCCATGTTGCAGGACGCCTGGCGAGAACCAGCACCAGCCTTCTAGATCCCAATTTCATCTGGATGCCTGATAATGTTCGACGTGAACTCTTTCACGGAAACGTCACCCATTACCACCAACCCGGTTGCAGCTTACCCGATTAAATCGCACCGACTTCAAATAGTCCTTACCCTCGCTTCATGGTTCGCTATCGTTACCGGTTTTGTGGAAGCGGCAGGCTTGGAACTCTTTCAGAGAATTAACTGGGCAAATTGGGGTCTCACGGCACATGTTTCACCTAAAATTTTCTGGCTCGCGCCCCTTTGGGATCTGGTTCTTTTCATTCCGATCTCGGTGACATTGTTCCTGCTGGCAAAGACGATCCCTCGTGTGCCCCTGACTCGAGTCACTATATTCACGCTCGCGCTTTTAATGTTTTACGATTGGCTTGCGCTCCCGGAACGGCTCGTCCACCGTAGCGCTCTGATTCTGGCTCTCGGACTTGCGACGGTTGTAGTGCGCGCGTTCGGAAAGCATGAAACTCGAGCCTTGAATTTCGCCCGCACGAGTTTGCCATGGCTTGCGGCGGCTATCGTTCTGGCTTGGGCGGGAATTCAAGGAGGAGGGAGGCTACGCGAGGAAATTGCTCTCAAGCGACTGCCGGCCGCGCCGCCAGGCGTCCCAAACGTCGCCGTAATCGTCATCGATACGCTCCGCGCCGACCACCTCTCAGCACAAGGTTATTCGCGGATCACCAGTCCAAATATTGACCGCATCGCGCAGCAAGGCGTGTTCTTCGAGAATGCCATCTCCGCTTCCTCGTGGACGCTGCCGAGCCACGCTTCGTTGCTCTCTGGACGCTACCCCTACGAGCACGGCGCCAACGACATAAAGCCCGGTGGCACCGCTTTCGACAATCGCTACCCAACCTTACCCGAGTTGCTGGCGAAACACGGTTATCGCACCGGCGCTTTTTCCGGAAACTATCTTTATTTTTCCGGCAACCTGGGCTTCCAACGCGGTTTCATACACTTCGAGGACTACTTCCACTCCACATTCGACGGATTCACACGCACGCTCTACGGTCGAGAAATCTCACGATTGATCTTCAAAAGAGAAAAAATCCGCCGCCTTATCATCAAAATGGGATTCCCTTCGATTGACGAGCTACAACCTCTCGGCGCTTCGACCTGGATGCTGCGCAAGCGAGCATATGAGGTCAATCGTGAAGCCCTGAACTGGATCGATCGCGACTCGAAGCGGCCGTTTTTTGTTTTTCTGAACTATTTCGACGTTCACCGGCCCTACACCACTCCTCCAGGCTATCCGCGAAAGTTCGTCAAGTTGGACGCTCATGCCCTCTGGCTACGCGCAATCGATTCACCCACGCCAGAACGTACTATCGATTACGACGAGTGCATTGGATACATCGACAATCAGATCGAATACTTTTTAGACCAGCTCAAACAGCGGGGTCTAAGTGAAAACACGTTGCTGGTTATCACCTCCGATCACGGCGAACTCCTGGGCGAGCATGGGCTGTACTCCCACAGGAACTCGCTCTATCGGCCCTTAATTCAGGTGCCGCTCATTTTCTGGGAACCGGGGAAGGTGCCATCCGCGACCAGAATTCCGATGCCGATCAGTAATATATCGATCGCTGCGACGATCACTGACTTACTCGGGATCGAGGAATTCAACGCATTTCCAGGCCGTTCTCTCAGTTCGTTCTGGGTTGCAAACTCTGCGGTGCAATCCTGGCCGCACCCACTCTCTGAACTGGCTCGGTTCCCCGACGAATCTGTGAATAAACCCTCGCGCTACGGAGCCATGAACTCGGTCGTAACTCCTGAATACCACTATATGTTTCACGATAAATTCGGGACCCAACTATTCGATTGGGCGCGTGATCCCGACGAAAAAACGAACCTTGTTACGACTCCGGAGGGTAAAAACGTGGCTCTTGATCTTGCCGGCGAAGTCCGGAACCGATTGGCACATCCTCAATAGGCCGATTAAGGCCATTGCCAACCCGACTCTGGCAATTTCAGCGGTGGCGGCGTATCATCGCACAAATTTTTAATTGAAAGAGTAAGAAAGGAATATCCATGGTTCTAGGCATTTCTTTAGCTGCTTACACTACGATTCACGTAATCATAAGTCTCATCGGAATTGCTTCCGGATTAGTTGTGCTTTATGGATTGATCAAAGGCAAACGCCTCGATGCTTGGACAGGTCTCTTTCTTGCAACGACAGTTTTAACCAGCGTTACCGGGTTTGGGTTTCCGTTTAACGGCATTACGCCCGCGATCAAACTGGCAATCATTTCGCTCTTCGTACTGGCGGTCGCCATCATTGCGCGCTATCCCATGCACATGAGCGGCGGATGGCGTAAAACCTATGTTATCTCTGCTTGCATCGCGCTTTATTTGAATTGTTTTGTTCTGGTGGTGCAATCGTTTGAGAAAGTCCCGGCTCTTAAGGCTGCGGCTCCCACGCAAAAGGAAGCTCCCTTCGTGGTCGCGCAGCTCACGGTGTTACTCATATTCGCGGTGCTGACGTACTTTGCTGCCAGGCGGTTTCGAGCCGAGCCGATTGTGGTGGCGCGATCGGCGGGCAAGGCTGCCTGAGGGATCGCGGTGATGCGTCGGAGCCGAAGCCCGCTTCGCCGACAGCACCTTGGCCTTCATTTGTATTTCTCCGGGATCTGACGAATCAGGACTCCCACTTGAAGCAGCATGAGGCAGTGAGCATGATCTTTAACCGGCTTGTCTTTGACACGCCGAATATGCGCTGCTAACATCAACTTCGCAATCGCATAAGCACTCACCTTCTGCGAATCCACATGTCGCGCAGCCTCATTAACAACTGGCAAAGGTTGCGCTGCACAGGACAAGCTGGCCGCTAGCAATTGCGTGCCAAGCGCAGCGTCCCCGTCGTCTAGCCTGGCCTAGGACATCGCCCTTTCACGGCGGTAACACGGGTTCAAATCCCGTCGGGGACGCCAAATTTCAACATTTGCCATGGCATTTGGTGGACTCAATCACTTTTGCCCTAGCGCACCTGCCTCGTTCCTCTCGCGTCGCACTTAAGAATCTGCTTAGCGTGTCTCCATGATGTGAGATTGCGATCGCTGCAAAATGTAACACTGCCGCCGGCGATTCGTTGACGTCACCTTTTCCAGGCTTTCGAATCAGACAGCCCGCAACACAAACTTTTCAAGGAGGAGCAACATGAAATTTCTCATTAATGCGCGGGCTGCCTTCAGCGTAACGCTGTTCCTGGCTTTTTTGCTGAGCGGCGCCAGCTTTGCGCAGGACGCGCACACCACAAACCAATTCCACGGCGTGAAGGTGAACGGCGGAACCGTTACGCACTCGAAGCAAGGTGATCGCAACGTGCTGACACTCTCGGATGATTTCAAGTCGCCTGAAACGCCGGATCCGCACTGGCAAGTAGTCGATTCCAAAGGCAATGTGTATACGCTTGACCGGCTCCAGGCCAAGAATGGCAAGTTTAATAAATCAATTACCCTTCCCACTTACATTCCAGATGTTGTGAAAGTGCAGATCTGGTGCGCTTTTGCCGAGGCGCTGCTTGGGGAAGCCTCGTTCAGTTCGCCGGTGATGTGAACTTTTCGCCGGCTGATTGACGCCTCAGAACCAGGAACGGTGGTTCGAGATCAGCCGGAAAGGAAAAATTATGAAGACGCAGAAAATTATTCTCACGCTGTTAATTACCGCACTGTGCGTCAGAGTTTCGACCGCACAGATTGCAGACAAAAAAGTATTAACCCTGGACGGCGCCAAACGGGTAATCGCAGCTGCCGAGGCTCAAGCCAGACAACTCAACGCTCCCGGCGCGGTGATCGCGGTGGTCGACGATGGCGGCAACCTGATGGCCCTCGAACGTTTGGACGGAACTTTTTCCGCGGGTGCCAACGTCTCGATCGGCAAAGCGCGAACCGCGGTCAGATTCAAGAAGCCCACACGGTTCTTTGAAGAGCTGATTAACTCCAGCGGCAAGGGCCGCACCGTCATGGCTGCTTTGGAAGACTTCACTCCGCTCATTGGCGGAATTCCGATCACTCTTGACGACCAGATTATCGGTGGCGTTGGCGTGAGCGGGGCTTCTTCAGCGCAACAGGATGAGGAATTGGCGATCTCCGGGGCAGCGGCTGCCAAGGGCTTCGGCAAGAGCAGCGTCGCATCCGCGGCAATCAGTTATTTCGATAGAGAGCAAGTGAAGGCCGCGCTCGCGAAAGGCACAGTCCTGCTCGATGGTAGTAATGACCGCAATTACATGATCCACGCCAGCCGGCGCGAAACAGCAGGCATGGCCGAGATACATACCAAAGACACCGACATAATTTATGTGCTCGGCGGCAAGGCGACATTCGTGACGGGCGGAAATGCGCTTGAAACCAAGAATGTCGCTGCTGATGAGATTCGCGGCATATCCATTCAAGGTGGAGATACGCGAGAGATCGCCGAAGGCGATGTGATCGTCGTGCCTAACGGTGTGCCGCACTGGTTCAAGGAAATTTCAGGGCCATTTACCTATTACGTCGTGAAGGTACGGTAGCAGGAGCTCATGATGAAAACGCGATTCGTCAATTTAATTGCAGCAATCAGCGTGTTCCTGGGCAGCGTTTCGGCGGGAGCGCAATCGATAATGGATCCGCCATTTGGCAGGCCGGATGCCGTAATCGACCTCGCGACTCGCAAAGGAGCTGAGCTGGTCAAAGGTCAGTGGCGATATAGCGACACCAGAATCATTGAGGTCGACTCGCGTGGTGTGGGCCCTGACCTTAAGCCGTCGGGCCCGCCTAACAAGACTTACGACTACACACCGCACGCCGGAACGGCAGATTTTGACGATTCAAAATGGGAGGCGATTGATCCAACCACTCTCGATGCGCGGCGATCCACCGGGAAGATCTGCTTTAACTGGTATCGCATTGCGCTGACGGTTCCCGAAAAGATTGGGAGCTTCGATCCAACAGGTTCGACCGTCGCTTTTGAAATCGTGATCGACGACTATTCGGAAATATGGGTTGATGGCAAGCTGCCACGAGTCCTGGGGCAACCGGGCGGTCCGGTGATCAAGGGTTTCAACGCACCCAATCGCGTTGTAATCGGGCGTGACGTTAAGCCGGGCCAAAGAATTCAGCTCGCAGTGTTTGGCGCAAACGGGCCCATCTCTTACTCACCGGAGAATTTCATTTGGATAAAGTCAGCGACGCTCGACTTCTACAAGGCGCCTAAAGTCGGGACTGAACAGAAAACCGAGATTCTGCGGGCCGATCCGGCATTGGACGAAATCGTTACGCCCGGCACCAAGATCGAAAAGTTAGCCGGCGGCTTCCTCTTCACAGAAGGACCAGTGTGGGTGCCGCGCACTGCCGATTCGGACGGCTACCTTCTTTTCAGCGACCCGAATAACAACATTATTTATCGTTGGACTCCCGACGGTCAGCTGTCTATTTACCGGACCAAAAGCGGATACGCGGGAGCTGACATCGGCGAGTATGGGCAGCCTGGATCCAATGGTTTGACACTTGATCGGGAGGGGCGCCTGACCATCAATCAACATGGCTACCGCCGTGTGGTGCGGCTTGAAAAGAATGGCCAATTGACGGTGCTTGCTGATCAATTTGAAGGCAAGCGGCTCAACAGCCCCAACGACCTCGTGTACAAATCCGATGGAGCGCTGTACTTCACCGATCCGCCGTTCGGCTTGCCGAAGTTTTTCGACGATCCGCGCAAAGAGTTGCCCTATAGCGGCGTGTTTCGAGTCTCGCCGGATGGAAAACAAGTTAAGTTGCTGACAACAGAATTGAAAGGACCCAACGGCTTGGCTTTTTCCCCGGACGAAAAGTATTTTTATCTCGATAACTGGGACGAAAAGAAAAAGATCATCATGCGGTATGAGGTCAACTCCGACGGAACCCTAGCCAATGGCAAAGTCTTCTTTGATATGACCAGTGCCCCTGGCGAAGACGCTCTGGACGGGTTGAAGGTCGATCAAAAAGGAAATTTATATGTTTCCGGGCCTGGCGGCCTTTGGGTCATATCTCCCGAAGGCAAGCATCTGGGAACGATTAGTGGTCCCGAGCATCCGCATAATTTTGCCTGGGGAGACGACGATGGCAAGACCCTTTATCTATGTGCGCGGACCGGTCTATACCGCATACGACTGAATGTGCCGGGAATACGCCCGCCGCATGTTCCTCTTGAACTCGCGAAGAAGTAAGAAAAACGCACAGAATGGCGCGGTTTTGATACGATTTTGTCACAAGCTGCTGGGCTTTTACAGCCGTCGGCAAGGTCCGTCAGGAAGCGTTGGGTGAAGGCTCCCGTACCAGCAAATGAACCGGAACGCTTGGCAGCGTTGCGCGCGAGCGGCATTCTCGATACTGCTCCCGAGCGCTCGTTTGACCAATTGGCCGAATTAGCCGCCAGCATCTGCGGCACTCCAGTTGCGGTTGTGAGCTTGATCGACTCCGATCGCCAGTGGTTTAAGTCGAAGCTCGGGCTTTCCGTCACAGAAACTTCTCGCGACATCGCATTCTGCGCGCACGCTATTGTTCAAGGAGATTTGTTCGTAGTTCCAGATGCCGCAGCCGACCAGCGCTTTGCCGGCAATCCTCTAGTCACATCGGACCCGCACATCCGCTTCTATGCCGGCGCGCCGCTCATCACCGCTGAAGGTCACGCTCTCGGCACACTTTGCGTGCTCGATCATGTTCCGCGCCAGCTCACCGATCAACAACGCGAGGCGCTGCGCGTTTTAAGCTCGCAGGCGGTTGCGCAGATTGAGCTTCGTAAAACCAAAGCCGAGCTCAGAACGGCTGAGACCAGCACCGACTCTGTAACGGAGGCCCTTCGCGCGAGCGAAGAATTCAAGGGACGATTGCTGGCATGCAGCCGCGATTGCATCAAAGTCCTCGACCTGGAAGGCCGCCTGGTTTACATGAACGAAGGCGGGATGCAGTCGCTCGAGATTTGTGATCTCGCTCCCGTCCTGAACAGCTCATGGATTGATTTCTGGGATGGCGAAGATCGTGAAGCGGCGCGAGTTGCAGTCGACTCAGCCCGTCGAGGCGAGACTGGCCGTTTCACAGGTTACTTCGAAACCAGAGTTACACGTCAGCCCCGCTGCTTTGACGTAATTGTAAGCCCGATATTCGACAGTGCCGGTCGGCCAGAGCGGATTTTGGCTCTGTCACGCGATGTGACAGCACAAAAGACCAGTGAAGCTGCGCTTCGCGACGCTATCGAATTCAACAAAGCCATTATCCAGGACGCTGGTGAAGGCGTCGTGGTGTATGACCGCGAGCTTCGTTACAAAGTCTTCAACCCATACATGGAGCGCTTGACCGGCAAGCCTGCAAACGAGGTGTTGGGCAAAGTTGCACTCGAGGTGTTCCCTCGTCTGCGCTTGAGCGGCATCGAAGTGCTGCTAAAGCGCGCGCTCGCGGGCGAGGTGGTCAAAATATCCGATGTGATTGTGCCCAAGCATTCGGCGCAGGGGCAGGATGTATGGGAATCATGTACCTTCGC
>Ga0134126_10002888_pt1 | contig 21609 bp, 14 predicted proteins | sample KB31752_FD_96881 | JGI IMG/M metagenome (GOLD analysis project Ga0134126, IMG submission 96881) | Terrestrial soil microbial communities with excess Nitrogen fertilizer from Kellogg Biological Station, Michigan, USA - KB3-175-2 | ecosystem: Environmental > Terrestrial > Soil > Unclassified ... | reverse complement strand
GACCGATAACGGAAAAGATACAGAAGGCCTTTTTCGAAATCACCAAAGGCGAACGCAAAGCTCCGGGCGACTGGCTCACATATGTGAACGCCGCCAAAAGCGCACAACCGGGCAACAACGGCTCTCAGCCGCAAAGGGAAACGAATGTGAGCGTTCCCAATCAAGCTCCCGAGCCCGTGATGAAATTTCAAACGGCCGGCAACGTAATCGAATAGGGCGCATCCTTCCGAGGACAGACGAAGCAGCGAGCGAGGCAACTTGCTCGCTGTTTTGTTTACAAGGCCAATCAAGTAATTTGCCGGGACCCAGCAAATCGCTTGATCGAGCGATAATCGTTGACGCTTTTCGTTCTTACAAGCTATATTCAGTGAGCATCATCTGGCCCAGGCCATAGTGATGCGCACCCCAGAGTTCAAAACAAAGCGCCCCTTACAGCGCAAAAATCAATAAAGCCGCTATCCAGATTTCCCAAGTTCGAAAGGTCTAGCCCTGTATGCCTATTAAAATTGACGATTTGTTACGAGTTGCCTGCAGCCATGGCGCCTCCGACCTCCATCTCAAAGTCGGAGCCTTCCCCGTCATGCGCATTGCGGGTGAACTACACCCTCTTGCCGATGCTCCCCGACTCAAGCCTGAAGACACGCTCGACATGGCATTTGCCATGATGTCGAATCGCCAGAAGCAACGCTTCAAGGAAGTCTCCGAAGTTGATATTGGTTATGGCGTCAAAGAGCTGGGAAGATTTCGTGCGAACATCTTTCAACAGCGCGGCAGTGTGAGCGTTGTGCTTCGCGTTATCCCCGACAAAACAAGAACTTCATCAGACCTGGGATTACCACCGGTAATCGATCGCATCACCGAAGAGCGTCGCGGGTTGATCCTGGTGACCGGCTCAACCGGATCAGGTAAGTCCACTACGCTGGCTGCGATGATCGACCGTATCAACGCGCGTCGCAGCGGGCACATAGTTACGATCGAAGACCCGATCGAATTTCTGCACAAAGACAAGCTATCGTTTGTGACGCAACGTGAAGTCGACGTTGACACCCGATCATTTGCCGAGGCGTTACGCGGAGCCTTACGTCAGGACCCCGATGTAATTCTCGTCGGTGAAATGCGCGACGACGAAACAATTGAAACTGCTTTAACGGCAGCCGAAACTGGTCACCTCGTCCTATCGACCCTCCATACGCTGGATGCCACCGAAACCGTCATGCGCATCGTCTCTTCGTTTCCGGCACACCAACAGAAATCGGTGCGCATTCAGCTTGCCGGCATTCTCAAGGCGGTTGTTTCGATGAGACTGGTTCGCGCCGCCAAAGGCGCGGGACGCGTGCCGGCAGTTGAAGTCATGGTCTCAACTGCTTTGATTCGAGACTACATAATAAACGAAGAAAAGACTTCGCTGATTCGTGAAGCAATTGCCGCGGGAGCATCGCAGTATGGAATGCAAACTTTTGATCAGTCGTTATTCCATCTGGTCCAGGCGGGACTTATCTCGATGGAAGAAGCGTTGCACAATGCCACCAACGTTGACGAGTTTAAGATGCGAGCTTCAGGCATACTCTCAGCCGAGCAGGCAATGACAACCGCAACCCGGGCGCCAGTTGCCCCCAAGAATCAGGATATGGAAGATATCTTTGTGAAACACTGAAAGACAGTGGGCAGTGGGCAGTAGGCAGTAGGCAGTAGGCAGTAGGCAGTAGGCAGTAGCAAACGATAAGGGCTGTTAGTGGGTTCGTTACCACTAACCGCTTTCTGCTTTACTTCCCAATGCCTCTGCCTTCTGCCTTCTGCCTCCTGCTTCCTGCTCCTGCCTCCTGCTCCTGCTCCTGCTTCCGCCTCCTGTCCCCTACTCCGCCAGCCTGGAGAGGGGAGGCAGCGGCAACCCAAAGTTTTGCGGATTCTCGCCAATGATCGCAGCCGCGAAGAAACCGGGGACGTAGTGAGCGCCCTCTTGGCGAAAGGCATCGTCTAGCTCATCGCGATGTGCAAACAGGGTCCAGAAATTTCGTTCATAGTTTTCCGCATCTCTTAGTTGCCGTAAGTTGTTACGCACTGATTCCGCACCACGGTTATAACTAAGGAGGACCAAAGTCATGCTTTGCGAATCTTCGCCCAGTTCGGCCATGCTGTCTGCCATGTAGTGCGCGGCGGCCGGCGTCATCTTTTCCACGTCACACATATCCTGGCGCGCGACGCCGTAACGGTCCGCAGTCTGCGGCATGAACTGAAATAAGCCCTTCGCTCCGATACTGTTCTCATAACAGTTGCGATATGCCGATTCGATCACCGGCAAATAAATGCCGATGATGATCGGAACCTTGCGCGCCGCGAACGAACGCGCAATCAGGGGCACGTATGGTCGAGCCCGTGCATAGACGACGTTAATACTCTCCGAGCCGAGAGCCGCTGACGCTTGGCCGCGAGCCGCAAATTGATCGACGTATGACTTGATGACGCGTACTGCCTCCGCGTTAAGTTTTACCGGACGGTCGCCCATCATCATTGAGATCCGCTGTTCCTGTTGATCTACAAAATCCAATTGTTCTGCCTCGTTCATCTGCGAATAGAGCTTGCTCGTCGTCCCAGTCGTTGCTCCGGCTGAATGTGGAGGGCTTAAAGGCACGGTTGTCTCGGAACGCCGGTAGAGAAGGCTTCCTGCTATCACAGCTAACAGCACCAGGACCAGGACGAGCAACGGCCAGGAATATCTACGCGGCAAGGAACGGGCGTTCAGCTTGCTCGACGCATCGGTTTCCTGCCGGGCCGGTTTGATCGCGGAGACAGTCAGGTAGCTTTCATTGTTGAGTTGTTCACTCACTCGCTTTAGCTCGCCGAGCAACTCAGCTGCTGAGCCCAGACGATCTGTCATTTCTTTGCGCAGACAGCTATTAATAATTTGTTCGAGGAGACCTGAAATCTTGTATCGATTGCCGGCGACCTCGGAAAGTGGTGCCGGATCGCGATGCAGGATCGCCACAATCGTGTCCATGCGGGTGGCACCAGAGAAAGGTAGTCTTTGCGCCAACATTTCATAGACCACCACTCCCAGGCTCCAAATGTCGGTTCGTTCATCAACTGGAAGGCCGCGTGCCTGTTCCGGCGACATGTAACCTGTCGTTCCCAACAGCAGCCCGGCTTCAGTGTGGGTTCCGTTTCCGGTTTGTGCTTCATCCTGATTCGGTGTCGCGGGCTCCATCAATTTCGCGATGCCGAAATCCAAAATCTTCACCAGGCCATCTGCCCGTCGCATGATGTTTTCCGGCTTGATGTCTCGATGAACGATGCCGGCAACGTGAGCGGCGACAAGCGCCGAGCAGATCTGTTCCGCGATCTCCAGAATCTCATCAAGTGATAATTCTTGCTTCGCGAGCAATTGGCGAATTGTCGCGCCTTCAATAAACTCCGTCGCAATGTATCTGGTGCCTTCTGCCTCACCCACTTCGTGAATGGTGAGGATGTTTGGATGATTCAAAGCCGAAACAGCTTTTGCTTCTCTCTGGAAACGACGCAGGCGTGCATCATCTGACGCAAAATAAGCCGGCAGTATCTTCAGAGCGACGAGGCGATTAAGCCGGGCATCCTGCGCCAGATAGACTTCACCCATGCCTCCGCCACCCAGCCGCTTGACGATCGTGTAAGGACCAATCTCTTGTCCTATCTTGTCGGCGATGTCACTGCCGATAAGTATGTGCGCGTCCTGTGAGATCGCCGGTTGCTCGATGAAATCGCCGGCCTCGTTGTAGGCGTTGACTAAGGTCGTCGCTTCCTCCAACAACTGACTGTCACCGGCGCAGGCCGCATCAAGGAAGGAGGCACGATCCTGCGGCGGGCGATCTATCGCCTCTTGCAACACCGCCTCCACTTTTTGCCACTGCTCAGGAGTCATATGAGTCCAGATGAAAAGTGAAAAGTAAATGGTGAAAAGATAAAAGAACCTAAGCAGTTCCTGGCTGATTTACTTGTCACTTTTCACCTTTCACTTTTCACTGCCTTATACAGCCACGCTTTCGCGGCCCGCCAATCCCGTCGTACAGTCATCGCGGAAACTTCAAGCACCTGCGCCGTCTCCTCGATACTCAACCCGCCGAAGTAGCGCAACTCAACCACCCTGCTCTTGCGCGGATCGAGTTGTGCTAATTCCTGCAACGCTTCCTCAAGCGCCAACAGTTCCTCCGCGCGCGGCTCCGACATCAGCCCCACTTCTGAAATCGCGGCCTCGAAAGCAACTCGCTGGCTTTCGCCGCCGTGTTTGACGTACTGGCGTCGCCGCGCGTGATCAATCAGGATGCGGCGCATCACCTGGGCGGTCACCGCGAAGAAATGCGCCCGATTTTGCCACGCAATATCCCCTGAACCCGCCAACCGCAAATAGGCTTCGTTCACCAGCGCCGTCGTCTGCAGCGTTTGGCCTTCGCGCTCACGCTGCACGTACCGATGCGCAATACGCCGAATTTCGTCATACACCAAAGGAGTCAACCGATCGAGCGCGGCCTTGTCTCCCTGGCCCCATTCGACTAACAGTTCGGTTAAATCATCGGCATTGACGGTCATCATTGAGCGAGATTCTAACATCGCTTGTCGGGCAAAATTTGGCTTTGACAAACTAAAGTTTATCGGACCAGCGATGAACACTTTCGTTTCGTTTTCTCGCTAGCGGTTTGGGTTGCTGAACACTCGCAGCCAAATTTCTCGCTTAACTAGTAGGCGGGACATTCAGGGAGCGTCCCCCTTAACTTGAATCCAAAGAGAAGAGGAAAAGGAAAATGAAACTTCAAAAAATGCTGTTATTACTTTTGGCACTTATTCTTTCTTTAACTACCAACTCGCAAAAACTGAATGCGCAAACAACGGCTCCTGTCCGCGTCTATCAACAGATGACACAAAGCGAACGGTCTGAGTTTGTCGCTTCCCAGGCGCAACGCATCGCTAACGAAATATCAGGCAGGAATTACGAATTCACGCCCGCCTTCGTCGAAGATATTCAGCAGGCTGTGAATCAATACTCGAGGCGTCTAGCCAAAAGCGGCGACACCAGCTTAGGAAAACGTGACTTGTGCCTCGTCTTGCAGCGCGGTCAGACTCAGGCTCCGGCACTGATTGCCTCGTTCAAGGCGCGCAATATCTCGCCGCTGATTGGTCTCTACATTCCCTGGATAGAGTCGGAGTACGAGAACATTCAGTCGCCAAACTCGATGGGCGCGATTGGTATGTTTCAGTTCCTTCCAAAGACGGGAGAGCGATACGGTCTATCGGCGGATGACTTGTTGGACGTGGGGAAATCGGCTGACGCGGCGGCGCGTTACATCACCGATAGCCTCGAAAAGTTTAAGGATGATCCGATGAAGGAAGCGCTGGCACTGCTGGCATACAATCGTGGCGAACAGCAGACCGCCCGCGATCTGCAATTTCTAGTTAACGATCAAAACAAGCAGTGCAGTATCTGCGCCTTGACTGCCGATCGCAGCAAGCTCGACGAAGCATTTCGCTCCGAGAACGTCTATTACGTCCCGCGCTTCTTTGCCGCGGCCATCATCGGTGAGAACCCGGCAGCCTTCGGTTTGCAATCAGAACCGCTTTCGTCGCACTAACAGCACCGAGTAGGATCAGAACAGGAACTTGATGGCGAACTGAATCGTCCTTGGCGGAGTTGTGGTGTAGGTCGAACGCCCGAACGCCGGCGACTCAAGAATCCGCACCGGGATGCCAAAATTTGCATTGTTGAAAACGTTGAAGATCTCGGTGCGGGCATTGAGCCGGAAGCGCTCATTGAAATTGAAAAACTTGGTCAGCGAAAGGTCAGAGTTGAACTGGCCCGGGGCGCGGAAGGTGTTGCGTCCTATTGCGCCGTCGCCTCCGTTGGCGGCGAGTAAGTCAACAGTGTTAGTTCCCGGGGCCAGGCTTAATTGAACGCTGCCGCTGCCAGGGATCAGTCCAGTCGTACTATTCAAACGGTCGGTCAAGTTTCCATCGCGGTTGGTATCAAACGCGCTATTGACCGTGAACGGCTGGCCCGTCTGCACGGTCACGATGCCCGCCAACTGCCATCCGCCAAGCCGCTTGCCCTCGGAGAAGAACCAGTCTCTGGAAAAGTCCCAGACGAAATGGGTTACCGATCGCATCCGGATATCGAAATTCGAAGAAGCGCGTTCCGACCTCACAAGACTGTTCTGTGGCAGCGCGAAAGCCCCGGCAGTGTCGAAGAAGTCTGAAGCGTCATCGATCGAGTGAGAATAGGTGAAGGCTGTGCCAAACTGGAAGCGCCCCGCGTACTGCTTGCGAAACTCAACTTGCAGCGAGTCATACCTCGACATTCCGCTGCTTTCATAAAATGTTCGGGCGATTGCGAGCCCGGCCCGGGGTATTGCGGGCTGCGGCGCCAAAGGCTGAATCCCGCCAATAAATGGCAGCGGCACCAGGAAGCTTGCACTCACCAACTGCAAACCGTGCGGATCCATCACATAATTTGCGCCGAGATTGGGAGTCGAAACTCGTAAGAGTTTAAAGCCCCTCGTCCCGACGTAAGCAACCGAGAGCGCGTACCGGTCGTGAATCTGCCGCTCCACAGTGACCGCGTACTGCAAGGAGTAAGGAGTCCTAAAGTTCTTCTGGGGCAATACCAGGTCAATGCCCAGAACGGAGTCGGAGAACACCAGCCCATTAGCTTTGGCAACCCGGCTTGTTAGCAGCGATATGGCATTCACGTTCGTTGAGAGCTGATTGAGTGCGCCGGGCGTGAACAGACCCGGCTCGAGTGCACGGAGCGTGGGGTTCGCCAGATTGAAAAGGAATTCTCTATCGATGTTGCCAGGGACTAATGCGACTGGAAAGTGAGCCACATTCAAGGACAGGAAATCCGGAAAGGCATTACGCGACTCACCCAGGAGAATTCCAGGAAATTCGCCTGAATAGTTTCCGACGCCGGCACGCAGAACCGTCCGATCGTTCAGGGACCACGCCAGACCTCCACGCACGTCGAGATCGAATTTGTCTCCTTTAAATGACGCCGAGAAGTCGGCCGGAAACGCTGAGACGATCGCGTGCGCGGCCGTTTCGCAAGCCGATCTGATTCCACCGTCATTCACGCAGCTGGCTATCGCGTCCTCGCCTTGTCGCTGTAATTCAGCCAGATCAAAGGCTCGCTCAAGTTTCTTACCTTGCGTGCGAAGCCGGGTAAGGTACGTGAAGCGTGCTCCAACGTTTAGGTTTAAGTTGTTTTTCAGTCGAAAGTCTGACTGTTCGAACAAACCTATTTCCGTAAAACGAATCCCAATCGTCGAGTTCGGATCGACCGCAAGCGTTTGAAACAATCCGGTCGGGATTCCCACGGCTGCCAGGGTTGTACCCGAATACTCGTGAGGTGTGATTGCTGGTCCTCCGGGCAGCCTCGCAGCGAATGCGAATGCTGCGGGTGGGCCGATCGACGGAGTTCGCAACCCGCCGAAGACCGCCTGTGGCCTAAAGTTCCGGTCGAGCGTGCTGTTGATCTGTATCTTCTTAATATCAACTCCAAAGGTGAAGATATGAGATTGGGGACTGGCGTAGGTGATCGTGTCGGCGATTTGTATGGTGTTGTTTGCCCGCGATTGCGGAAAACGGTAAACATCCACGCCGAGGGTACTGAAACCCGGAATCTTGACTTCTCCGAGGGCGCCTGTGATTTGCTCCGCCTGCGTGACATCGTTGAAGCCGAGCGAGGCTAGCAATGTGGCCCCGGCCTGACCTGAGGCCGAGACGAATGAGGGTTGCGTTAACGTTTCGTTGGAAAGCGGTGCGGAAACATTCAGAATTAGCGGGGCGTTCAGGAGAAACTGCTCCTTCGGAAAGAATGACGAGGGCGTCAGAAACGGATCGCGCCTTTCGCGGAAGGTCAATCTCGTGCGACCGAAAGACAGCCGAATCACGTCGCTAACATTTTCCGTAAGCTGCCTGTTCAGATAAAAGGCGATGTTCTGGGTGCGAACGCTCGGACGAAGTGAAGAGAACAGTGCTTCTCCCGTTACCGGCACCGTGCTGGTCTCTTGCGAAAAGTTGTACCGCGCAGTCAGGTTGTCGCCGCTATTGAACAGGCTCCAGGGCCGCCTGGACTTAGTCAGATCCGAGGTCCCGAACTGTCGATCGATCTTGCCGGAGAAACGCGTCCCGTTGCCATCGGCAGGCAATACCGTTGTGAATGTGTTCCGTCCGAAGGGCCCAACAGGATTATTTGGGAAAGGATACAGACTGAAAATTGCATCGCCAGGGATAATTGCCGAGTAGATCGGTCTCGGAGCGCCGTGTAGGTCGTCAAGCATCAGGCCGGTGGCGCCGGCATTCAAGAGTCCCCGCTGTTCCACGGCCGGCACTACAAAGTGTGATTCCTTGTTGGCGCGTATTGTCACGCGCTCCAAGGAGCCGAAGAAAAACGAATCCAATAACTTGATTGGACCACCAACGACGAAGCCGAGTTGCGTGCGCCTAAAAGGGTTTTTGCCGCCCGCAGGGTCGGACGTCACGACCGGCCGGCCGTCCAGCAGCACTTGGGCGCCGTCTTGTTGTCTGGTCAGCGTGAAAGTTCCACCGGGCGCCGCCACGCGGTCGAAAAATTCCCTGGCGTTCAAGCGATTATCGGTGAAGAAGCCATAAGCAGACCCATGAAGATCCGGCGAACCGGACCTGGTCAACACGTTCACCTGGCCGCCGATGTTTCGTCCGAAGCGGGCATCGCCCAGCGCGGTGACGATCTGAAACTCGTTGAGCGACTCAAGGGACTGAGGTGCGAGAAAGACGAAGCCCTGCCGCCGCGTGCCGATGTCTTCGTCGTTGTTGTCTGAGCCATCCGCTGTAAAATTATTTTCGCGGCTACGTTGGCCGTTAACTGAAAACTGCCCGGCGGTTCCAAGACCGGGGCTCACGCCGGGACCGCGAGCGTTTGGAGAATCAGGTGGCGGGGCCACGCCCGGAGCCAACAGCGCAAACGTGTCGAAGTTGCGGAGGCCGGGAATTGGCAGCGTCTCCAATAAGCGCGGCGAAAAAACTTGACGCCGAGTGGCTTCAGTCGTCTCAAGTAATGACTCGTTCGCGACCGAAGCGGGTTCCAACATGATTGGATTTGGGGGCGTCGTCCCTTTGGATAATGTGGTGACGAAGCGATCGAACCCTGGCTTCGTGACTGAAAGCAGGTACAGGTCAGGCTCATTCAGTGTCTTCAAAGACAGAGTATAAGCGCCATTGTTGTCAGTTCTTTTTTCATCCAGACTTTCAAGGTGGTTGGCCTCTTCCTTCGTTAGAAGGGCTGAGATTGAGACGAGCGCATCGGCCAGAGGTTTCTTAGCGGTGTCGATAATTCGACCAGTGAAAGTGTCATCCTGGGGCGCTCTGGACAGTGAGCTAAGCCCGGCGAGACGAAAATCAGAGGATTTGAGGTCGTTGTTGGCCGGGACTACTGCCTTTGCTTTGGGATTCGGGCCTCGCGGGGAGACTATAAGGAAGATGGGAGGCGGATCGGCATTCTTCGAAGATCTCTTGTCTTCTACACTGACCTCATTGTTTCCAACTTGATTGAAGCCAACGTCAGTAGCGACCAGGCAAAAGCGCCCTGCTTTCTGCACGGGAAGTGAAAACCGTCCGTCTGCGTTTGTTCGACCATTTGAATAGGGCAGGATTTTCTTACCTTGCGAGATACTCCGGTTCAGCTGTAGGCATTCATAATCGTAGCCCAGAACCAGGATGTCTCGCTTGTGCTCACACGGCGGCTCCTGATTTTTGGTTTTGGTCCGGGTCGTCAAACAAACCATGCCCTCAATCTTGACGGTTGACGAGGTTCCGTGCGAATTCTGCGCTGTAACTTGAGCCCTACCTGCAAGGAGCAGAACTGCCGCCACCCCCAGTTGAACGAGGTGGCTCTTTAGTAACCGCCGAGCTTTGGGTAACCGCGTCATAAGAGTTTCGCCATTTAGTCAGATTTCCGAACAGCATACACGTATTCCACTCGCATTACGCTCGAGTCATCCGTGACCAGGAAGCCAATAGTTCCCTGCGGCCAACGGACATTGGCCGGATTGTCCTGGAAAGTTGGTTTTACCTGGTAGCCTGCGTTCCCTCGAGGATCCGGGTTGTCGTCGCCAAACGTAATTTCATAATCGAACCGATTGTCTTTGACATCCACGACTATAAGTAACGACTTACTCTCACGAAGATCTCCGAAAGGTATGAGTTCCTTCCCAAGTGGATTTCCCTTCTTTCGCCCATCCTCGTAAATCCAGAAATACATTGTGAGGTTCGCCCCTTCCTGCACCAATTCAAATAAATAACCCCCCAAGCGATCTGGTTGAGCTCGCAGGACCCAACCCGCACGAGTTCCGCCGTTCTTAAAGCGTATCTTGAAGGATGCGCTAAAATTGCGAAAGAAGTCCCCGTTAAGGTCGTTGGGTATCCCCATCTGCTGTCCTCTGACAAGTAATGCTCGGTTATCGGGATCTTTGTCGACGCCTTCGCCCGGCTCCAAACTCCACATACCTGGTGGATAGTCCCAGTGGTCACTCAGTTTCTCGGCGTTCGTAAAGTTAGCCGTCCATTCGTTAAAATGTTCGCCAGAAGTGCTAGCCCTTCCCTTCAGGTAAACTCTCCCAGCGGCCAACAAGCCCAACACGAAAATAGCCAGGATGGCTCCGACGCTTAGCTTGGCAGACCACTTCCATGGTCGGGGTGTGGGCGCAAGGGGAACGGCAGGCGGCGGAATGGTTTTAGGTTCGTCATTCCGCGAGTAGCGGCTGACCGCAACACTGACCTTCGTCGCCAAGTCATTGCAGTCTCTAAAAAAGCTGGGGGTATGTTCTCGTTGTAAGCTTTCGCGTAGAGCCTTGATTTGCCTGTGCGCTTTATCGTTCTCGGCGAACGGGTCGCCCGACCAAGGGGCGTCGTTGCTGAGAATGAATATTAGCGGTTCTTTCTGCAGCCTCACCGCCTCGCGGTATTCAAGTTCGGTGATAGCTAATTTTTTTGGATTGCCCTCTTTGGGTATATAGCCGTAGCGCCAGGCAAATATTCCTATGTAGGCATCGCACTCACTGATGTCTGCAAGAACCTTCTTGAGTGGAGGCCGACCATCGGCCGTGTAGTCCTCCATACCGATCACGGTATGGCGCATTTGCCGAAGCGTCTCGGAGACTTTAGTGCGGCATTCCTGCAAGTCTCGGACAGTGGAGGAAAGATAAAATGTGGCCATGACCTCAAGATTCCGAATCCCTGGGATACGAGCGTTGGCAGAGTGTTGAGGCGTCACGCCTCGAGTAAAGGGCGCCCGCTCGCAACCAACCCAGGAGTATCGAGAGTTGAGTTCCGACGGTGAGCGCTTATATCACAAGCTGGTGTGATAAGGACAACTTTCAAGACTCTGTGCGACACCGGGTCGAGACAAGAGGAAGTGCGATCCTTTGATGGGCGACGCCTCATGCTGCCATTCGTCAAAATGCTAGTGCAATTCCCGCACTCAATCAAGCGATTAGTTCTGCCCGAAAGGCATACTGTTCTAGTTCACGCGCATGCGGCGCATGACACGCACACCCGCGCGCCAGTCTTCACTGATATCGAAACGATATATTTCGATCTCAGGATCGATTGAGCGCGCCAGCGTGTTAAAGGCTGGATGCACCCGCAGGGTCGGGGCTACCAGATAGACGAGCGGCGACTCGTTACTGATTTTTCTATCGCCGAAAAGTTTGGCGCGCGTGATATGGCCGCGGCGCCGGTGAGCCTCAACGCGTTGCCAATAGTCAACTCCCTGCAAGACATGCTCGCGCGCTTCTGCAACCTTTAGCTCGACAACAACCAGTCGTCCATCCTGCCTGAGCGCCAGTAAATCAACTGGGCGAACGCCAAGCACACCGCCTCGAGCCGTCCTGAATTGTGCGTGCAAAGGCGCAATGATCAGGCCGGGATCGAGGCGGGTGATGTCACGACGCAGCAATGATTCGAGCCAGGCTTCAGCGGCATTTCGGTAGAGCGCGTGGTGGTGGTCGGAAGCCTGGGCCGTTCGGTGCGTCAGCAATTCGGTCAAAAGATTTCGCCATTCGTTCTCAGTGTCTTCGTCCAGCAGTCTTCGCCGCAGGCTCTCGACACCGAACCATAGTCGTTCGGTTTCCATGACGCGGCGCACTCGCGCGAAAGGCAATCCGAAGTAGCGAAGAGTTTCACCGTGCCGCGCCTTAACGGCATCAATCGCGTCAGGCGCCAGATCCATAAGCCGCCTGGCTATCTCGCTCGACTCACCGGCCGGAACCGGTGGAAAGCGAGCTAGTCTGCGCTTCCATAAATCTTCGCGCGCGGGCACGTCCACCAGTTTCATCTCAGTCAATTGCTGATCGACTTCGAAAACGGCAATCGACGTGCGCAGGCTCTCGCGCAACATGGCAACTCGTTGGACTAACGGCTTAACCAGATCACGCTCAACCACCAGCCAGAGCTGTTGAATGTAGGGAGGCCGGGCACGCTCTCCAGTGCGCTTGAACCAGAGCAGCGCCGCCGCGAGAAAAGCGTCAGCATCACTCGCTTTGCTGGCGGCAACGGATCCGGTCACTGCAAGCCGCTGATGTTTTTGCCGCAAAATAATTCGTGCGTACCGCCCCGGCTGTCCGCGTCGCGCACCTGGGCTCAACGAGGCGCGTTCAAGTTTCGCGCCGGATTGAACTGAACAGGCTAGCTCGCCTAATTGCGCTGAGCGCTGTTGGCGCGCAGTCTTTACAGTTAACGCGATAGCGCTGGCGGCGGCACGTGGCACCAGTTCAATCAACGGCCGCTCCGCTCCCATTCGGCGTGAGGCCCTGAAGGTTAACTTCTCGCCAGTCAAATCCCAGTCAAAAATCTTCCAAGCACGACTTCCCTTTTGAGTCCAACTGGTAAGAATCAGGCGTCCATAGACGACGGCGATGTCCAACTCGCTCCCTCTGAGCGCTTGCGATTCTCCGCCGTCGAACGTGCAAAACCACTCGGCATGGGCTGTCAGCAAGTCGGCGATTTTCAGTCGGGCCGCTTCGACACGAGCTGGTGTGTTAACGCGTTCCGGCATAGTTTGGAGTGCACCGGCAGAGCGCAGCGGCGACGGCGCTTTAGATTATTCGTCTGTAACTCAAAATTCTTCCCTACCAATCCAGCGCTGTCTCATATTCGTCATACACTCGTACCTTATCCAACTTAAAACCGTATATCGTCTTAACCTGAGCCGGCCTAGCAGTCCGCTCAAACCATGCTGCGGAGCACCAGGGGTACTTATTCGCCACTGCAACCAAGCCATGCCTCACCGGATTCTGATGCACATAATTCAGTCGGGTCAGATAAGATCTTTCGTAAGTTAGCCGCGTGTCCCAAAAGTTATGCCACACCTGACGACCCTGGCAGATATCAAGTTTTGTTAATCCACTTGGCAGTTTTTTCATGGAGCAGTCCGAGCATTTGCGAGAGACTCTCTGCGTTGTCATCCGATTCTGGTGAGTGCGCAACGAAATGATAATGGTTTGAGAAGACCGACCAGGCCTCCAGGGTCCAGCCAAATTTTTGCGCGACCGTCAGCAGCCCGCGATGCAAGACTTGCACGCGGTTAGCTCCGCGAAAGAAGTGTTCCTTCTGGTATGTGCCCGCCGTGACGAAGTACGTTCCCTTCGCGGATAGACGGTGACTGGGAGCATGCGGCCAAGGCACTTCGCGCGGATCTGCTTTAAGGGCCAGCAACGGTCACCTCCGGAATCGGTCGAACTAAATATCCGAGTGGAATCTAAAGCGGTGTCGCGCTTCGCTTGCCACCGCACTCCAAAGCGTTTCGAAGCGGTTGTAAAAGCGGTTCAGGTAGGGTGTTTCGTCGTTACTTCTATCGTGTGCTACCCTTTTTAGTCAATCAATTTCAATTAATAATTCGCTAACAAACGATCAATGAAAAACGTCTACCTTGCAGCATCCGTGCGCACGCCCATCGGCCGCTTTGGCGGAACCCTGGCTTCATGGTCGGCCGCAGATCTGGGTGTGGCCGCGGCAAAGGCTGGTTTTGAGCGCGCGGGTTTGCGTCCGGATCAGATTCAGCAATCGATCTGGGGTTGCGCTCGACAGGCGGGCGGCGGACCGAATGTGGCCCGCCAGATAACTTATCGAGCGGGCGTGCCGGAAACCGTGCCCGCGTTCACAGTCAATCAGGCATGCGGCTCCGGTTTGCAGGCAATCATGTTGGCGGCACAACAAATCATGCTCGACCGAGCGGAGATCGTGCTAGCGGGCGGCACGGAGAGCATGTCGCGCGTCCCTTATTTTGCTGAGGGAGCGCGCTGGGGAATGCGCATGGGGAACACGGAACTGGTTGATGGCATGTACCGCGACGGTTTCAACGATCCGTTGTCAGGGTTGGTGATGGGCGAGACTGCGGAGAACCTGGCGCGCCAGTATGAGATCTCTCGCGCCGAACAAGATGAGTACGCGCTACGTTCACAGCAACGCGCGCAGGTTGCGATTGAGTCTGGACGATTCAATGAGGAAATTGTCCCTTTGGAAATCACAGGCCGCAAGGGTGAAACCACAAACTTCGCTCGCGACGAACATGCGCGGGCGGGTACAACTTTGCAAGACCTCGGAAAGCTGGCGCCCGTGTTTTCCAAAACTGGAACCGTCACGGCCGGAAACTCGTCTGGAATAACAGACGGCGCCGCAGCTGTGCTTGTCCTAAGCGAAGCTGCACTGGAAAGATCCGAAGTCCAGGCGGAAGCGAGAATTGTCGATTACGAGGTCACCGGCGTGGCGCCGGAGATTATGGGAATTGGGCCAGTGCCCGCGATTAGATCTTTGTTGGCAAGACAGCAGCTTTCGCTTGCGGACATCGATCTCATCGAACTGAACGAAGCTTTCGCCGCCCAGGTCATAGCGTGCGATCGCGAGTTGAAGTTTGATCCGGACCGGCTGAACGTAAATGGCGGAGCGATCGCTCTAGGTCATCCCATCGGATGCACCGGCGTTCGCATCACTACCACGCTGCTTCATGAAATGAAAAAGCGCGGCGCCAGGTTGGGACTGTCGACGCTTTGCGTCAGTGGAGGCATGGGACTGGCATTGCTAGTGGAAAGAATCTAAAGCGTCGCAATGTTCCAGTAGTTCAGAGTTCAAGCTTCAGCTTGTCCTGCATTCCCAGTGCAACCTAAAGGTTGAACTCTGAACTGCTTGAGCGTTTCGCAACTCGGGGCCAACCTCGGGATGGTGTAATGGCAACTAACCGTTGCGTTGCATTAAGGCAGTGGTTCGGGTGAGCCAAATCCAGGAAAGGGTTTTTCTATCGTGAAAACTAGTATTCTCAAATCAATAACGGCAGCATTGCTGCTCACCGTTGGCGTTTGTGTGATCGGACTCGGGCAGCGAAATCGGCTGACGACCAGCACGAAAGCAGCGCCAACCCTACTGTCTTCTCTACCGCCTTCCGACGCGGTCGCAATCATCAACGTAAAACGCGTATTCAGTGAAGTACTGCCCAAACTCCTGGCCGAGAACCCAGCGAAGTTAACCGAAGTCACAAACGAGCTGGCAAAGTTTAAGACGGAGACGGGTCTTGACCCTCACTCGTTCGAGCAAGTTGCCCTTGGTTTTAGTTACAAATATCCGCGTGAGGGAATAACCACGGTTTCAACAGTGGCCCTGGCGCGCGGAACCTTTAATGCCGGAGGCCTGGTGGCTGCCGGCAGGTTGGCCGCGAATGGAAAATACGCGGAACAAAAACATCAGGGGAAAACGATTTACATCTACACGCTTGAACGTCAACTCAGGTTATTGGGGTTATGGAATATGAAGGTGCACGACCTGGCAGTCACCGCGCTGGATGGCAATACACTTGTCCTTGGTGATCTTGAAGGCGTGCGTGGCGCTATTGATGCGAACCAAGCAGGAAAACATCCCAACACGGAGTTGCTGGCCCTCGCCAGCCGTGACCCGAACGCAATTGTGGGATTCGGTGGCAACGTTTCGCCGAAGCTGCTGGAGAATTTGAGTCTGACTAATGACACGGTCGCGCGGGAGTTGACCGCAGTGCGGCAGCTTTATGGCACGCTCGGTCTGACCAGCTCGGACCTCGAAGTGATGTTGACGGCACGCACCGTAGATACTTACTCCGCGAAGAATCTTGGCGACACTCTCGAGGGATTGAAACAGCTCGGCGGGTTGTTTATTAACCGGTTGACCGGAGCAAAAGGCACGTTGGCAAGAAGCGCGCTGGAGAATCTGACCACGACCACAACGGGCAATGAGCTTCAGGTCAGGACAGCGGTCGCCCAATCGCAGGTCGCGCCTTTGCTAAAATAAGATGGTTATGAGTTTCTAGTTTCTAGTTTCTAGTTTTATGAGCCAACTCGAACCTCACTAGAAACTCGGAACTAGAAACTCGGAACTAGGAATCCCTAACGAGTTGGAATCGGAAACTGCTGTTGAGGTGCAATCTCCGGTTCGCTCTCCTCAAGAGTAGTAAGAATGTCCGCATAGATCTTTATCTTTCCGTTCTGCTTCATCCGCTGCTGGACAGCGCTAATGTAGTCCTCGTAAATCTGACTCTGCTTACCGGAAAGCATTGTCTGCCGTAACGTCTCTTTTTGTTTAGCAAACTCAGCAAGGTCGGCTTCCTTACGATTTGTAACTCCCAGAACAATGTAGGAGTTTCCAACCTTCGTAGGGCTTTTTGTAACTTCGCCATTCTTCAGCGCGTAGAGCGCATCGTCGAGAGCAGGACTTGTGCCGGCATCTCCGAGTGCTGAGCCGAGCTTATGAGCTTCAGCAGTGTCAGCTGCAAATCCCGCCTTCTCAGCGGCCGCTTTCAGATCGGCGGCGCTATTAACTGAGGCTGCGAGTTCTTTGGACTTTTGTTCCAACTGTTCCTTCGCGCGCTGTTGCTTAAGTACCTCGCCAACATTGGTCTTGATCTCGTCAAACTCCGGAATGCGCGGGTCTTTCTTCTCGATCAGCATCGGGATGGCAAAACCGCCCTTTATGCCGGTTCGATCCCCGATGTCTTTGGGATTGTTCAAGGGCGCGATTGAGGCTTCGAATTGCTGACTGGTGCCGATGTCCTTAACGTCGTCGCCGGGCTTGATGAAACCCGTCTCCTTAACCATCTCGGCCGGTTGCATCTTCGCTTCAGCACTCAACTCCTGCGCGACCTTCGCCGGATCTTTCGTTTCTTTTAACCGGTTCTGGGCGCGCTCTGCGATTTTCGCCGCCGCTACATAGCCTCTGCGATTACGCAGGGACGCCAACAAATCCGGTTTCGCTTCTTCGAAAGTTTTGGGTACTGACTCGCCACGCCGCAAAATGTACCAGTTGCCGGCATATTTGATCGGGATGTCCGAAACATCGCCGGGCTGCATGTCGACCGTTCGATCATAAAGACTGTCGATCTTGTTCGGGTTCTTGCGGTAAGCACGAGGCAGGTAACCACCATTTTTGGCGGTAGCGGGATCTTCGGAATTTCCGCGCGCCAGCTCGGCGAAAACCTTCTCGGCTGTTTCCGGACTCGCCGCCCGGGCCTTCGTAATCAGGTCTTTGGCTTTCTGTTCCACTGGCGCATCGAGGTCCTTGCGCGCAACTTTCAAAAGTATCTGCTGTACTTTGACGCCCGCCTGTTTGTTTTCAGGCGTTAACTTGTCAAACTCGTCATGTAAATCCTTGTCTGAGATTTGCAGTTTTTCACCAGACTTCGCCTGGTCTATATAAATATAGCGAACCTTCTTTTGCGGCTCGTTGATTTTGAAGTCATTCTTGTGCTGCTCGTAATAAGCCTTAAGTTCGTCGTCGGAAGGTTTGATCGTTTTTGCGAGTTTCTCTTCCGATACAACTGCGTAAGTGACGTCGAAACTTGCATTGGTGCGCTTGTAGTCTTCGAGAACTTCGCTATCCGAGACGTTTACCGCCGCTGTCACGAATGCCCGCAACTTATCCTGCGCAATCTCGTCGCGCACCGTCTTCTCAAACGCTTCTATGCCCCCATAACGAGAGGTGACTGATTGCTTGTATCGCTCAAAATCGACCACACCGGACGGGTCGGCAAACTGTTTACGTATCTTATCGGCGACTTCCGCGTCGCTTGCTGAAAGGCCAAGCCGGGCAGCCTCCTGGGCCACCACGCGATTACGAACCATGCCATCAACAAAACGTTTGTAACCGCCCAGTTGGGCGATGCTGGCGCGGCCGCCAAACATTTGCAGGTAGTTTTCTTTTAGGCGAGTAACGTCAGCGACAGTGATCTCTTCACCGCCCACTTTTGCCACCACGGCAGTACTTCTGGAGGGTTCCGCATTGCTGGTGTTCCGGGGCGCATAGAAGAAAATCAGACTCACTCCCATCAGGAGTACGAATCCCAGAACTATGATTCTGCTGGTGTGTTTCAGCCGCGATAGTTGTTTGAGCATTTCCTTACCTCTCTAGCAAAGGGCGGATTGTAAAGGAGACCGGATGAGGGTGCAACCGCACCAGTCATTTGGGCCAAAAGGTGTTTTCACTCAGTTGACAACCTTTGCGCGTCAATTGCTGCTTCCCTTGCCGGATGCTATTTTAGCTGGCACGAATGAACTCGATTGGCAACTCAGCAGGCCTATGGATTGGTTTCAGCCTCTTCGTCCTTTTCATGCTGAGCCTTGATCTCGGACTCTTCAACCGCAAAGCCCACGCAATCAAGTATCGCGAAGCAGTGATCTGGAGCGCTGTCTGGATCGCGGTGGCAATGATGTTCGCGGGGATCGTTTTCTGGTATCAGGGTACTGATCTCGGCCTGAAGTTTCTAACCGGCTACGTCATCGAGCTCTCGCTCTCCGTCGACAACCTGTTTGTCTTCCTCCTGATCTTTTCTTTTTTCAAGGTGCCGGCGAAGGTGCAGCACCGCGTTCTCTACTGGGGTGTGATCGGCGCACTCGTGATGCGGTTAACGATGATTTTCGTCGGCGCCGCTCTCATCAACCGCTTCCACTGGATCATCTATATCTTCGGTGCTTTCCTCGTCTACACCGGTATCAAGATGTTTCGGCAGGAAGATACCGACATTCAGCCGGAAGAAAACCCGGTCGTGCGGGCAGTGACGCGTTACATACCCATTACTCGACATTACGATGGGAAACACTTTTTCACGCGGGTGAATGGCAAACTCACCGGAACTCTACTGCTGCTCGTGCTGGTGATTGTTGAAGTCACGGATCTGGTCTTTGCAGTGGATTCGATTCCGGCGATATTCGCGATCACCACCAACACTTTTATTGTTTACACCTCCAACGTCTTCGCGATTCTCGGACTTCGTTCGCTGTACTTCCTGCTGGCTGGGGTGGTGGAAAAGTTTCAGTATCTAAGAATGGGCCTGGCGATCGTACTCACCTTTATTGGCGTGAAGATGTTGATTGAAGCCGTCCATGTGATCATCCCTGTTTGGATCTCTTTAGTCGTGGTGGCGACGGTCCTGCTGGCTTCGGTGGCAGCCTCAATCCTCTGGCCAAAAGAAGCCGAGATGGACATCGATGTGGACCTGCCGGAAGACTTCGATTCGCCTTTTGAAGACGAATCTGAAGACGAATCGAAGGAAAGTGCAGACGAAAAATAAGACCCTTCCTTGCCAATTCGGTTTGCGCCCTCGGTTTCGGCATCCAGCGGTAGCCAAAAGACTTGCTTGAACGCTCTCTTGCCGCTGTGCTAGATTCCTTCCTGGTAGTGTTGCCGTTGAACGTTGCGTATTAGTACCGAACAGCTGCTGCCAACCTGGCTGCCCGACTTTCCACACCCGGCAGATTTCCTTAATCAGTCGCCCATCCCCTGCGACACGATTACGTTTGCGGACGGTTCCGTGATTTCAGTTGCCCCTCAGTTTTAAATAGCTTCAAAACATGAGTACAAGAACCCGGCGTTTTGTTTTTGATTGGTGGGTAGTCCAGAAGCGCGTGGTTTATCTCCTCGTTGCTTTCATGATCCTCTGCGGCATCGCCGCCGGCGGAGCCCTCTACGTTTGGAAGTATGGCAACCCGCTGAAAAATGTCGGCACCGGTACAAAGCTGGCGTCTGGCGCGCGATTCATTTCGTTTGAGGGAGATGTGCGCGTGATCCGTTCAGCTACGCGCGAGACCGTGATTCCCGGCGCGGACACTGAACTTTATCCTGGCGATACGGTGCAGACGCAGGCCAGCGGACGTGCACGCGTGAGCATGGCTGATGGCTCAACCCTGGTAGTGCGGCCTAACAGCACGATCATTGTCCGCGACAACGCCAGTGAGGATGACGGCAAGAAGACTAACGTTCACGTGGTAGTTGATAGCGGACAGATGTACGTGCGCACCGAACAACAACCGGAAGGAACAACCAACGTAGTCGAGACTCCGAAGACAAGTAGCAAGGTGGGCGCGCAGACAGGTGCCAGCTTCGGGGTTAATCCGGAGGGTACCGAGGAAATCCGGATCAACACCGGCGCAATCGAAGTTACAAACCGCCGCGGTGACAAGGCGACGTTAAGTGGCGGTAACTACATGGCAGTCAATCCTCAGGGAACACTCTCCCCGCCACAGAGGTTGCTCGACATTCCACAGCCGGCTCTGCCACGCGATCTGGAAAAGTTTTTTGTTGAAGGAAGTGGGTCAGCCAGTATCCCTTTGAAGTGGCTGAAACCTCAAACCGGCACTGCAGGTTTTTACAAAGTGGAAGTTGCTACTTCTCCCTTTTTCGTTGATGGCGGCAAAGTGATCGAGCGCGACCAACTCGGCTCGACCGAATTCAGCGCCAGTGACCTGCGACCGGGTGTTTACTTCTGGCGTGTGCGCGCGATTGCGTCGAGCGGACAAACCAGCGACTGGAGCGAGCCGAAGAAATTTATTGTAGCTACGCGCGGTACTGGTTCGAAGGTGCTTGTTTCGAATCTTGAAGCGGAGTTGCTCGGCGGGCAGGTGTATTTGGTTCGCGGTCGCTCAGAGCCGGGCACTACGATTCGAGCCGGCGGGCGCGAGGCTATTGTACCCGCCGAAGGATCATTTCAACTTCAGGTTACGGCGCCGCCGGGAACCGGTGAGATCACTATCGACGCCGAAGACTCGCGCGGCAATGTTACCCCTTATCGTTTGTCTCTCTACACGCGCGCAGGCCGTGGGAAAAGTTGAATAGGTCCGTTTGGTTTGAAAACATCCCTGAGGATCAAGGTTTTTCAATGTCAAGGCATGTAATACTCCTAACCGACGCACACGAAGCACCAGCTTATGAGTTGATTGAGGCCTTGCGTCTTGCCGGCGTGAAGACCTTAATCGAAGGCTTGCGAGAAGCCGGAACAGTAGCACCGGTGAGACGTCCCGACTCTGCCGCTGTAGACGAAATCTGGGAACAGCTGCCTCTGGCGGTCCTTTACGAAGTAGTTCCGGGCGCCGATATGGTCGAGCTTCACGGGGCAATCGAGCAGGCCGCAAGCTCCTGGCCAGGCACGCCGCTAATCGCCTGTCGCCGTCAACTGAGCGGCTTTCACGGCCAGAGCTGGCGCAGTCTTGACGGGGCTGCCCTGAAGCGGCTGGGCTTTCGCGCTATCGCAGACAAGGCCGCGCAATTGCCGGCGATCTTGCATGAGATTGAGGGTCACGGTGCGACTGGAGAGTTGAGACTCCCGGATAT
>Ga0134126_10002886_pt1 | contig 21613 bp, 22 predicted proteins | sample KB31752_FD_96881 | JGI IMG/M metagenome (GOLD analysis project Ga0134126, IMG submission 96881) | Terrestrial soil microbial communities with excess Nitrogen fertilizer from Kellogg Biological Station, Michigan, USA - KB3-175-2 | ecosystem: Environmental > Terrestrial > Soil > Unclassified ... | reverse complement strand
CGCAGGCACGCGCTCCACGTCGCCGAGCACCGGCACGAGCTGCAGCGGCGGCAGGCCAACGCGATCGAGGCCTGCGCGCGGACCGTCAGCGGCTGAAGCCGCCGCCCCATCGCGGGGCTTGACATCAGTCAGCGAAACGACGCTCTCCGCTTTCGCAGCCGCGGCTACGTGCCGATACGGAGAACATGAGCGTTTCGTACGAGGACCTCGCGCACGACAAACGCCTGATGGCGCTGACCGCTGCCGCCATGTACGGCGGCGCGACGGTGGATGCCGCGATCGAGGGGATCGTCCCCGGCGACCCGAGCTTCGCGATCGCGCCCGCGATCGCCGCGCTGGCGCTCGTGTCGATCGTGCTCCTCGTCGGGCCGCGCCTGCCACGCCCCGCACTGGGGATGCTCGGGCCGATCGGCGTGCTGTTGATCGCGGGCGCCCTGGCCGCCACGCCGGGGGCGGGCGACGGAGCGATCCTCTACGTCTGGCCCGTGCTGTGGACGACGTTCTTCTTCGGCCCCAAGGGCGGCATCGCGATCGTGTGCTTCGTCGGAGCGGCTCACGCCGCAACGCTGCTGGCGCTTCCCGCGGCGAGCAGCTACCCGGGGCGCTGGCTCGACGTGATGGCTACGTCCTCGGTGCTCGTGGTGGTCACCGTGATGCTGGTGCGCCGCAACCGCGATCTGCTCGCGGTGCTCGCCAGCGAGGCGAGAACCGACGCACTGACGGGGGTGCTCAACCGGCGCGGCTTCGACGAGCGCGCCGAGATCGAGCTGACGCGCGGCCGGCGCGAAGGCAGCTCGATCGCGGTCGTGATCTTCGACATCGACCACTTCAAGCGCGTCAACGACGAGTGGGGGCACGACACGGGCGATGAGGTGCTGGCTCGCACATCCGCGATCCTGCTCGAGCAGGCGCGGGACATCGACGTGGTCGCGCGCCTCGGCGGCGAGGAGTTCGCCGTGCTAATGCCCTCCTGCGACGCGGAAGGCGCCGCGGCACTCGCCGACCGGACCCGTGCCGCTGTCGCGGCGGCCGGCTCCCGCGGGGTGCCGTCGGTCCGGCTGAGCGCCGGGCTCGCGGCGGTCACGGCTCCGGACACCGTGCAGGAGCTCCTCCAAGCCGCCGACATCGCGCTCTACCGGGCCAAGGGGTCCGGCCGGGACCGGACCGAGCGGTTCGACGCCGACGCGCAGTCCGCCGGCGCGCCGATGCCCCCCGCGTTCGACGCGGACATCGCCTCGCGCACGCGCGTCACCGCCGGCGGCGAGCGCCGCTAGGCACCAGCCGCCCGGCCTGCCTGCACCGACTCCCTGCCGGATGGCAGAGTTCCCTACATGGAGGGAGGCCAGGCGACCGCGCCGGGCAGGAGCGACACCGAGCGCGACGCCGCGATCGCGGCGCGGCTGAGCGAAGTCCTGGGCGGCGCGCGGGTGAGCGGCCTGCGCCGCCTGAGCGGCGGCGCTTCGCGGGAGACGTATGCGATCGACGCCGGCGAGGCCGGCGAGCTGATCCTGCAGTGCGAACACGCGGGCAAGCCGACCGGCGAGCCCCCCGGTCAGGCAGCGCTGCTGGAGGCCGCCGCGGCGGCGGGCGTCCCGGTCGCGAGAGTGGTGGCGCACGGGCGCGAGGACGCTGTGCTCGGCGCAGCCTGGACGCTCGTGGCAGCGCTCGCAGGTACGAGCGACCCGGGCGCGATCCTGCCGGCCGGCGTGCAGGGCGCGCCGGCGCTGCTCGACGACCTCGCGAGGGCGCTGGCCGCCGTCCACCGAATGCCCGCCGACACCGGGCTGGCGCCCGCGGCCGACGCGCCCCTCGCTCAGCTGCACGCCCTGCACGAGCACCTCGGCGAGCCCCATCCCGTCTTCGAGCTCGCGTTCCGCACGCTCGGCACCGACCGGCCGGCGGCCCGGACGGCGCTCGTTCACGGCGACTTCCGCATGGGCAACCTGATGGTCGACGGCGATCGCGTGAGCGGGGTCCTCGACTGGGAGCTGACGCACCTCGGCGATCCCGTCGAGGACCTCGGCTGGCTGTGCGTGCCGGCGTGGCGCTTCTCGCGTCCGGACCTGCCCGCCGCCGGCCTCGGCACGCGCGAGCAGCTGCTCGCCGCATACGCGCGCCATTCCGGCACGAGCACGACGCTCGAGGAGCTGCGCCGGTGGGAGCTCGCGGGCACGCTGCGCTGGGGGGTCATCTGCGTGATGCAGGCGCACAGCCACCTCTCGGGCGCGCGGCGCTCGGTCGAGCACGCGGTGATCGGCCGCCGCGCCTGCGAGGTGGAGTGGGACCTGCTCGAGCTGCTCGATCCGGGCGGCGTAGAGCTCCGGCCCGCCGCGGGCGAGCCACGCGAGGAGCCCGGCAGCCTCCACGACCGCCCGACCGCGGTCGAGCTGATCGACGCCACGCGCGGCGCGCTCGGCGATCACGTGCTGCCACTGCTCGAAGGACGACCCGCGTTCGAGCTGCGCGTATCGCTCCGGGCGCTCGGGATGGTGCGCCGCGAGCTCGAAGACGCGCCCCGCGACGCGCGGCTGCATGCGGCGGTGCTGGACACGCTCGGCGTCGAGGACGAGCGGGCGCTCGCCGGGGCGATCCGGGCGGGCGCCTTCGACGAGCGCCGCGCGGAGCTGGTCTCCGCGCTGCGCACGATCGTGCGAGCGAAGCTCGAAGCCGCCAACCCCGGCTACCTGCACACCTATGAGACAGAGAGGGAGGGAACGTGAGCGAGCAGATCCCTGAGGACGTCGCCGCGCTGATCGAGGAGATCGATGCCTTCATCGCGGCCGAGGTCAAGCCGCTGGAAGCCGAAGCCGACAACGCGCGCTTCTTCGACCACCGCCGCGAGCACGCGCGCACCGACTGGGACGCGGGCGGGATCCCGCGGCGCGAGTGGGAGGACCTCCTGGAGGAGATGGTCTCCCGGGCCGACCGCGCCGGTCTCTGGCGCTACGCGCTGCCCGAGGAGCTCGGCGGGCGCGGCGGCTCCAATCTGGCGATGGCGATCGTGCGCGAGCACCTCAACCGCATGCCGATCGGGCTGCACAACGACCCTCAGAGCGAGATCTCGATGATCGGCAACTTCCCGACCGTGATCCTCGCGCACGAGTTCGGCACGCCCGAGCAGCAGAAGACCTTCGTGAAGGGCGCGCTGGAACGACGGGCGGCGCTCGCGTTCGGGCTCACCGAGCCCGACCACGGCTCGGACGCGACGCACCTCGAGACGACCGCGCAACGCGACGGTGACGGCTGGCTCATCAGCGGCCGCAAGCGCTTCAACTCAGGCATGCACCGCGCCAGCCACGACCTCGTCTTCGCGCGCACGTCGGGCTCCCCCGGAGAGCCGACGGGGATCACCGCCTTCATCGTCCCCCGCGACGCGCCCGGACTGGACGTGGAGTTCATGTGGTGGACGTTCAACATGCCCAGCGACCACGCCGAGGTCTCGCTGCGCGACGTGCACGTCGGCGACGACGCGATCCTCGGCGAGCTCGACCTGGGGCTCGCGCTCGCCCAGCGCTTCGTGCACGAGAACCGCATCCGTCAGGCGGCCTCGAGCCTCGGTGCCGCCGCGTTCTGCATCGACGAAGCGGTCGCCTACGCCCGCGAGCGCACCGTCTGGGAGAAGCCGCTGTGGCAGAACCAGGGCATCCAGTTCCCGCTCGCCGAGCTGTGGACCGACTGCGAGCTCCTCCGCGGCCTGGTCCGGAAGACGGCCGCCGAGCTCGACCGCCATCACCACATGGAGGTCACCCACCTCGTCGCGATGGCCAACTACCGCGCCAACCGGCTCGCCTGCGAGGCGGCGGACAGAGCGATGCAGACCTGCGGCGGGATCGGCTACACGAGGCACATGCCCTTCGAGCACATCTACCGCCACCACCGCCGCTACCGGATCACCGAGGGCAGCGAGGAGATCCAGATCCGCAAGGTGGGCTACGAGCTGTTCAAGGGCTCCGCCGGGCGGACGCGCGGCTCGCGCGCGCCCGCCGTCTCCCAATAGGCTCTCGGCCGTGGAGGCGCAAACGGCACCGGCTTGGCCCGGCGAGCTGCGACCGGTCTTCGATCGCGCGCTGACGTGCGAGTACGCGAGCCTCACCCGCGCGGGCGGCCCCGTGACGATCCCCTCGACGCCGTACATCGGCGCCACGGGCACCCTCGACGTCTCGACGGGGCTCTCCTACCCCGCGAAAGCCGAACGGGCACGGCGCAACCCCAAGGTCGCGCTGCTCTTCGCCGATAAGATCGGCACCGGAGACGACGACGCGCCGGTCGTCCTCGTCCAGGGCCACGCGGCGGTTCGCGACGCCGACCTGCAGGGCAACACCGATCGCTACGTGAAGCTGTCGATCGCGAAGCTTCCCGCCGCCGTCGAAGGTCAGCCGAAGGCGATCCTGAGGCGGATGGTCTTCTACTACGCGCGTATCTGGATCGAGATCACACCGGTCCGCATCCACTGGTGGCCCGACCGGAGTCTCGCCGGCGAAGCGCAGGTGTGGCAGGCGGACCCGGAGCTCGCGCTGCCCGACTCCGACCCGGCCCCCTCCGGGCGCCGGCCGCCCGCCTGGCTCCAGGCGCCGCCCCGCTGGCAGGAGATCGCCGCCCGCGCGCTGCGGACGCTCCCGCTCGCCGACCTCACGGTGGTCGGCGAGGACTGCTATCCCATCTGCGTCCCGGTGATCGCCGGCGCGCTGGCGGGCGATGAGGTGGCGCTCGAGATCGGCGCCGGCGCGCCTGCGCTCACGCCAGGCCCGGCGTGCCTCACGGTCCACGGCCACGACGAGCGGTTCACCGGGCAGGAGAACCACACGCTGGTCGGCACCTTCGTGCAAGGGGACACCGGCCCGCGCCTGCGCGTCGAGCGGGCACTCGCCGACTGGAGCATCACCGGCAGCCGCCTCCGGCGGGGCCTCGGGTTCCTGAGCAAGGGGCGCACGCTGAGGCCACGGCTGAAGACAGAGGCTGCTCGGCGCGGGCAGGACGTGCCCGTGGTCAACATCTGACGCGACACACCCTGCGGTTGGACGCGCCTAGCACCTTTCACCCACCGTCGCCCGTCAGTGTGATGACAGTGAAATTCTGCCGCTCCGATTGACAAACCCGCCGCGCCGTCCATACCGTTCGCCGCGACGCGCAAGGGGGGGAGAACCACAACCGGTTCTCCTGCGCGCAACGGGGACAAGATGCCCGGGCGGACGATCCGGGCTCGACGATGGAGGGAACATGAACGGAAGGATTCCGGCGCGGATCGTGCGCCTTGCCGGCACGCTGCTGGCGGCGATGGTCGTCGGTGTCGCGGCGGCCGGGTCGGCGAGCGCTGAAACTGTCTACAGCAACATCCCGGCGAAACCGATTGGCAACTACCTCTCGGTCAGCTTCGAAGCGACGCTCACATCCCAGTTCGGAGGCGAGGTCGAACTTGCCGGGACCGCGCGGTCGAAGCCGACTGTGACGGTGATGATGAGCAGTTGGGCGTGTCAGACGGGGAGCGTGGACGAACAGAACTGCTCGACGCCGAAGCCGCGCAAGACGTTCAAGGTGCCCCTGACCGTCCGCGTCTACAACGCGGCTGAACTCGAAGAGGGCCCGGTCGCCGAAATTGTCAAGAACGTCAAGATGTCCTACCGGCCGTCCGCGAGCGCGAAATGCGCAGAAGGCCGCTGGTACGACGAAGCCGACGAAGCGTGTTACAACGGCTACTCGTTCCCGATTTCGGTGAAGATCGGGAAACTGAAGAAAATGCCGAAGAAAGCTGTCATCAGCGTGGCCTACCAGGCTTCGACGCCACCGTCCTCGCTGCTGAACGTCGCGGTCGGCACGCCCTCGCAGGCGCCGCTTTCGATCGGCGCCCAGCCGGTCGAAGAATGGTTCGTCGACTCGACGTCGTCGGAAATGTACTGCCCGGGTGCGAAAGACGTTGGAACCTTCGGGCCCGAGGAAGGAACGGGCTGCCAGGGCGAAAACTACCAGCCGCTGTTCACCGTCAACGCCAACTGAGGAGCGCAGCAAGTCGCGCAGGTGGAGGCCCCCGGCGCGGGGCCTCCACTGTTTAACCACGCTGTCCGACCTCGTGGCTGCTTTTGGGACGTCCAGCCTGCCTACTGAAGGGGGAACCGGCTGTGCCGTTCAAGCGCTCCGCCGCAGAGGCGATCGGGACCTTCGTGCTCGTCTTCGGCGGCGTGGGAACCGCCGTGATCGCGGGCAACAAGGTCGGGAACCTCGGCATCGCCTTCGCGTTCGGCCTCTCGCTGCTTGCGATGGCCTACGCGATCGGCCCGGTCTCGGGCTGTCACATCAACCCCGCCGTCACACTCGGCCTGCTCGTCAACGGCCGGATCGCGGTGGCGGAGGCCGTCAGGTACTGGATCGCCCAGGTCTTCATCGTCGCACCGCTGCTCGGGGGCCTGCTCGCCGCGCTCGTGCACCGCTTGCTGTTCCGCGATACGCAGCAGATCCCCGCCCGCGAGTCGGCGGTCGAGGCGGAGGGCTGAGGTCTACGTCTCGGCGTCGCGCGCTTCCCGCCGCGCGGTGCGCTTCTCCTCGCGGCGCTTCCGGTGCTCGGCCGTCTCTTCGGCTGCCTTCTGCTTGGCCTGGATGTAGGACTTGCCGACCAGCTCGCGGCCGCCGGTCCAGCCAAAGGCCCTGACGAGCAGCAGGATCGCGAGCGCGATGCTCCACGCGGTCTCGACGAGCTGCTGCGCGACCGAGTAGGCGGTCGCGTTGCTCGCGCTCGTCACATTGCGCAGCGACAGGGCGTTGAATCCCTGTACCACGCCTGCGCCGCCCGGCGTCACCGACGTCATGTTCGCGATCGAGTTGCCACCGGTGACGCTCATAACGGTGTGAAAGGTGACGGGGATGTCATACGCGGCCAGGAACACCGCGATCGTGCCGAGCATCGCCAGCCAGCTGACGAGCTCCGGAGCGGCGACGAGCGTGAAGTAGCGGCGTGGCTGCGCGGCGATCTGCCCGCCTTCCTTCGCCTCTTCCCACCACTCGCTGATCCGCGGGCGCAGGGTCTGCAGCACGAGGTAGATCAGGACCGCAGCGGCGGCCAGCAGGATCACGAACGCCCACGGGTGTTCTTCGATGAACCCGAACTGGAGGCCGAACGAGCCGCGCACGGTCAGGAACAGGTAGACGTAGGTCGCCGTCCCGATCGCCGTGAAGAAGACTTTCTGCACGACGTACCCCGCGACGACGCCGGCGAAGGTCGCCGCGACGATGAACGTGGTGAACATCAGCATCATCACGAGCGTTCCGAGGTTCGCGGGCAGCACGAAGTTGAGCGCGACCGCCGCCGCGTAGGAGGCCCAGACCTGCATCCATCGCACCTGACCCGGATAGGCGTAGCGCAGGATCGAGTACCAGGCGAAGGCGGCGGCGGTCGTCTGGATGGTGATGAGGACGATGCCGGCGATCAGCCAGCCGAGTGAGATCTTCGTGATCGTGTTCCAGACCTGTTTGACCCACCCGAGCAGGTCCCACCCGAAGAGCGCTGCGGCGGCCGCGATCACGACGACGACGAGCAGACCGATCAGCAGCGGCCGGTAGTTCACGCGCCCGTGCTGCTTCGTGTGCTGCTCTACGGCCATACGTGCAACCTACCGGGGGCCTGGCACGCGGTGGCTGCGTCGCAGTAGGCTCGCCGCGATGAGCGACGTCACCCTCGAGCGCAACGACGGGATCGCCACGCTGACGATCGACCGTCCGCCCGCGAACGCGATGAGCCTCGAGCTGCTCGAGGAGATCGTCTCCGGCCTGCGCGCCGTCGAGCAGGATCCACCCGCCGCCCTCGTGCTGACCGGCCGCGAGGGCTTCTTCTCGGCGGGGGTCGATCTGAAGGCGGTCCCCCGGTATGGGCCGGACGAGCAGCGGCGGAGCGTGGAGGGCATCAACGAGATGGCGCTGGCCGCCTACTCGCTGCCCTGCCCCGTGGTGGCGGCCGTCACCGGCCACGCGATCGCGGGCGGGCTCGTGCTCGCGCTCTGCGCAGACCTGCGCGTCGCGGCGCGCGGCGGCCGCTACGGGCTCACAGAGGTGAAGGTGGGCGTTCCCTACCCGCAGGCGGCGATCGGAGTGGTGCGCGCGGAGCTGCCGCCGAGCACCGTGCGCTTCCTTGCGCTCGGCAACGTGCTCGTCGACGCAGAGGAGTGCGTCCGCCTGGGCGTGTTCGACGAGGCGCTCGAGCCGCCCGAGGTGCTGCCCCGCGCGCTCGAGCTCGCGGGCACCCTTGCGAGCTTCCCCGCCGAGAGCTACGCGCTCACGAAGCGCGAGCTGCGTGCCGCCACGTCGGAGCGGCTGCGCGCCGCCGCGGCGGAGGACCCGCTGCTCGCCAGCTGGGTGGGCTAGACCCGACGCGGACGGCCCGCGCGAGCCGTCCGCTTGACATCTTCGTCGCTCATGTAAAGCCACGTGGAGGCCGATGCCGTCGCATGAACCTCGCAGGCCGGTTGGACGCTGCGCCGAGCGAGGCGTTGCCGCCGCCCGTCGACTCGAGCTTCGCGACCGCCCTGATGGCGAAGATCCTCGCGGCTCTGTTCGCAGCGGGCGCGGCGCTGGCCCTGCTGCTCGTCCTGCTCCCGCACTCGCAGGACGCGAGCGAGACCGGCCTGCTCGTCGTGATCGCCGTCGCGGTGCTCGTCGCCGGCGGCCTGTACACGCAGAGCAGCTGGCTGCCCGAGCGCGCCCTGCCGCTCGTCCTCGCGATCGGCAGCTCGCTGGTCACCTGCGTCGCCTATTTCTCGGCGCTGACCCCGAGCCCGCTCGTGTTCTTCTACGTGTGGGTCTGCCTCTACAGCGCGTACTTCTTCACCGTGCGCCAGACCGCATGGCAGCTCGCCTACGTCGGCCTCGCCTACCTCGTCCTGCTGCTCGAGCGCCAGCCCGACGGCGGGCCCGCCGCCTGGTGGCTCGTCGGCATGGGGACCCTCGCTGTCGCGGCGGTGGTGATCCGCGGCATGCGGTCCCACGTCGAGTCGCTGATCGCGAGCCTGTACGACGCCTCGCGCACCGACCCGCTCACCCGCCTGGCGAACCGCCGCGGCCACCGTGAGACGCTCGACCTCGAGCTGGAGCGCGCGCGCCGCAACGAGAGCCCGCTCGCGCTGCTGATGCTCGACCTCGACCACTTCAAGGAGGTCAACGACCGCTGCGGCCATCACGTGGGCGACGCGGCCCTGCGGCGCGCAGCCGCGATCCTCGCCGAAGGCAAGCGCAAGCTCGACGCCGTCGCCCGCGTCGGCGGCGAGGAGTTCGCGCTCGTGCTGCCCAACACCGACGCGCACGAGGCGTTCACGCTCGCCGAGCGCTTGCGCTGCAGCCTGCGCGACGAGTTCGCCGGCGACGCGGTCACGCTGACGGCCAGCCTCGGCGTGTCCGCGTTCCCGCAGCACGGCGCGACCGCGGGTGCGCTGCTGCGCACCGCCGACGAAGCGCTGTACGCCGCCAAGAACAACGGCCGCGACAGGAGCGTGATCTACAGCGACGCGCTCAGCGAGCTCAGCGCCGAGCTCGGCTCGCGCGACATCGCGGCCGAGCGGTTCCTCGCGGTCGTCATGGACCTCGCCGAGGCGGTCGACCTGCGCTTCAGCGGCAGCGCCCGCCACGGCGAGACCGTCGGCCGTTACGCCGCGATGATGGCGTGCGAGCTCGGGTTCTCCGAGCAGCGCGCCGAGCGCGTGCGCCTCGCCGGCTTGCTGCACGACATCGGCAAGGTCGGCGTGCCCAACAGCATCCTCGGCAAGCCGGGCAGCCTCGACGACGACGAGCGCGCGGTGATCCGCCGTCACCCGGAACTCGGCGCGCAGATCCTCGAACACGACAGCCTCGCCGACGTGCGCACCTGGGTCGGCGCCCACCACGAGCGCCCCGACGGCCACGGCTACCCGCTCGGCCTCCGCGGCGCGGAGATCCCCGTCGAGGCTGCGATCGTCGCCGTCGCCGACGCCTTCGAGGCGATGACCAGCAACCGCTCCTACCGCGACGCGATGGCGCATGACGCCGCCCGCGTCGAGCTCGAACGCCACGCCGGCACGCAGTTCGACGCCGCCGTCGTCGAGGCGCTGTGCGCGGTGCTCGACCGCGCCAGCGAGCACGCCGAGGAGACGCTCGCGAGGCTGTAGCCCCCCTCAGCCGCGACTGGCTTCGCGCCGCCTGCCGCCCGAGGGCCTGAGCTCGTCGAAGTGCGCGAGCGCTTCGCCGGACCCGGTGACGACGCATGTCAACGGCGAGGAGGCGCTCACGACCGGCAACCCGGTCTCTTTCACCAGCAGCTCGTCGAGCCCGCGCAGCAGCGTTCCGCCCCCCGCGAGAAGGATCCCTTCGCGCGCGATGTCGCCGGTCAGCTCCGGGGGCGTCTCCTCGAGCGTGTCCTTGATCGTCTGCACGATCTCGCGCAGCGGCACGTCGATCGCCGAGCGCACCTCGTCGGCTCCCAGCAGCAGCTCCGTCGGCAGCCCCGTGAGGAGGTGGCGCCCGCGCACCTCGCTCACCTCGTCGGGGCCGCCCGGGACGGCCGAGCCGATCCCGATCTTGATCGACTCCGCGGTCCGCGAGCCGATCGCGAGCGAGTGCTCCAGACGCATGTGCCGCGCGATCGCTTCGTCGAGCTCGTAGCCGCCGACGCGCAACGAGCGGGACAGGACGATGCCGCCGAGTGAGATCACGGCCACCTCGCTCGTGCCGCCGCCGATGTCGACGACCATCCGCCCGACCGGCTCGGCGATGTCCAGCCCGGCTCCGATCGCGGCCGCGATCGGCTCCTCGATCAGGTGCACGTGACGGGCTCCGGCGGCAAGCGAGGCCTCCTCGACCGCCCGTTTCTCGACCTCGGTGATCCCTGACGGCGCGCACACGATCAGCCGCGGGTGGGCGCGGTGCCGGTCGAGGACCTTGCGGATGAAGTAGCGCAGCATCTGCTCGGTGACCTCGAAGTCGGCGATCACCCCATGGCGCAGAGGACGGCTGGCCGAGATCGTCGCCGGCGTGCGGCCGATCATCCGCTCCGCGTCGGCTCCCACCGCGTGGACCTCGCCGCTGCGAGAGTCGGTCGCCACAACCGACGGCTCCGAGACGACGATCCCCTGGCCCTCGACGTAGACGAGGGTGTTGGCCGTGCCGAGGTCGATCGCCATGTCGCGGACCCCGAAGGTGGGGGCGATGTGGCGGCGGGCGACATCGCGGCGCGAGCCGTCGCGACGAAAACGCATCGCGTCAGCTTGTCAGAGCCCCGCCCGGCCCGCCGCGCCCGTCCCGATCCGGTTCGTTTGATGACAGCGGCAGCCCGGCCGCGCTCGTCAAGTTGGCGGCGCGTTCTGCCGAGGCTTCTCCATGTCCCTTCACCCGGCGATCGACATCGATCGAGCGCGGGTTTCGCTGGCCGAGGCCCGCGGTGGCTACTACGAGGATCCGGCGGGCGTGCTCGCGGTGGCGGTGCGCTGCTATGAGATCGGTGCCGAGGACGGCGACGAAGAGGTGCGCGCGCGGGCGAGCGCACTGCAGGGGATGGGCTGCTCTCCGACGTCCTGCGGCAGTCGGACGTGATCGTGCGCAGCGGCGGCGAGGAGTTCCTGCTGCTGATGGCAGCGACAGAGATGAACGCCGCGGGCGCGTGCTGCGAGCGGATCTGCCGGCGCATCCGCGACGAGGACTGGGGGCAGCTCGCCGCGGGGCTCGCGCTCACCGCCAGCGTCGGGCTCGCGGCGACGGCCGACCCGGGCCAGATCGGGGCGCTCACACGCCTCGCCGACGAACGCCTGTATGAGGCCACGCGCGCGGGCCGCGATCGCGTCGTCGCGGGCGACGGCGACCGCGCGCGGGTCGGTCCGCGGCGGGCGGCGTGAGCACGATCGCGGGCTAGGCGAGCTCCCGGATCGAAGCACGGGAGGAGCCACGTTCGGGGAGGCGCGCGGCGCGAGAAGCGCCGGCGAGACAGAATGCGCGTCCCGTGACCCCCGGCGCGAAACGTCCCAACATCGTCCTGCTGATCACCGACCAGCAGCGCACGCCGATGCACTGGCCCGACGAGCCCGGCTGGCTCGACGAGCTGATGCCCAACGAGGCCGAGCTCCGCTCCACCGCCCTGTCCTTCGAGCAGGCCTGCACCGCGACGGCGATGTGCTCGCCCAGCCGCGCCACGTTCCTGACCGGCACCTACCCCTCGCGCCACGGCGTCAACTTGACGCTCACGAACGCCGACCTTCAGCCGAACCCCAAGTTCCTCCCCGCCGTCCTGCGGGAGGTCCGCGATCTCTACGCGAACGGGGCGGTCCCGCGCGGGCGGCTCATCAGCTCCTTTCTGAAGGGCGCGCTGCGCATCGGTCCGAAGGCCGGCGGGGAGCCCGAGCTGCCGGCCGATCAGCCGACGCTCGGCACGCGCCTGCGCGACGCGGGCTACACGGTCGTCTACAAGGGCAAGTGGCATCTCACCGCTCCCCTGGCGGGCGGGCACGCATGGGGCGAGGCCGACGCGCGGCGGATGGAGCGCGAGTTCGGCTTCGGCGGCTGGGAGGCGCCCGATGCGGGCGAGAACACCGATCCCGCCCACTTCGGCGGCGGCAACGCCGGTCGCTCGGGGATGGGCTGGGACGAGGACTACATCCAGCAGGTCGAGCGCTTCCTCGCCTCCTCGCCGCTGCCGGAGCCCTTCTGCCTGATCGTCTCGCTCGTCAACCCGCACGACGTGCTCGGCTACCCGCACTCCTACGAGGCCGGCGGGTTCGATCGCTCGCAGTTCGAGCACCTCGACGTGCCGTTGCCGCCGACGATCGACGAGCAGCTGAACGAGAAGCCGGCGGTCCACTCGCTGATGCAGCTCGGCCAGATCTCGTACATCGGCCCGCTGGAGAGCCGCCAGGCGCATCGCGACTACGTCAACTTCTACGCCTACCTGCACGGGGTCGTCGACGAGAAGATCGGCCGGCTGCTGCGGGCGCTCGGCGACAGGGCGGATCCCGGCTCGCTGCGATCGCGCACGGTGATCGCCCGGATCTCCGACCACGGCGAGATGGGGCTCTCGCACGGGGGGTTGCGGCAGAAGATGTTCAACGCCTACGAGGAGACGATCCGCGTCCCGCTCGTTTTCTCCAACCCGTTGTTGTTCCCTCAGGCCGTGAGCACCGATGCGCCCGCCTCGCTCGTGGATCTCGTGCCGACGCTGCTCTCGATCGCGGGCGCCCCACACACCGGAACGCTCGACGGCGCGGATCTGGCGGGCGTGCTCGCTGGCGCCGCGCGGCCCGATCGCGGCGCGGCGGCCGCCGCGCAGGTCGACCTCGACGGAGTGCTCGGCGCGGAGCCGAGCGGCCGCGCACGCGAGCAGGTGCTGTTCACCTACGACGACCACCAGGCGGGCACGGCTCGCCAGGAGGCGCCCGGGCAGCCCAACCGCGTCCGTTGCGTCCGCGACGGCCGCTTCAAGTACGCCGCCTACCTCGACCCCGCTGGGCGCGCCGCTCCCGAACACGAGCTCTACGACCTGGACGCGGACCCCCTGGAGGTCCGCAACCTGCTCGAGCGGGACACCGCGTACCCCCGGACCACGGTCGCCGCGCGCGAGCTTCAGCGGCTGCGCGAGCTCCTTGCCGAGGAGTCCGCGTGCACAGGTACCGCGACGCCGGGGATCTAGCCGACCGGGGTGGCGCCGCGGCGAGGCTTCGCCTTCGCGACGCGCGCTCGCGACGCGCGCCCGTCCTTGCGCGCCGACGCGGCAAGCGTCGCACGCAAGATGAACTCGAACTCGGCCAGCGCGGCGTCGATGCCCAGGTCACCGGTCGCGACGAGGTCGCCGAGCCCGTCGAGCGCGTTGGCGAGCGCCCACGCGCGGGCGCGTGAGCTCGGCTCGCGCTCGCCGCCGAGCACGGGGCGCCAGCGTTTGATGCTGCGTTCGCGCAGCGCCAGCGCGAGCGGGTTGAGCTCGTGCGCGGGCGCGTCGGTGGTCGTCAGGACGCTGCGCAGCAGGTGACGGTCCTCGCGTGAGAGCTCGAGGAAGCCGCGGGCGGCCCCCAGCGCGACCTCGACCGCGTGGTTCTCGCTGTCGAACGCGCCGGGCGCGCTGATCGACTCGTAGATCGCGTTGTCGATCAGCGTGAAGCGGTCGACGAGCACCGCTCCGACGAGCCCCCGCAGATCGGAGAAGTGGTCGTAGACGAGCTGGCGGCTGACGCCGGCGGCTTTGGCCAGGCCGACGATCGTGAGCCGATCGACGCCTTCGGAGCCCGCGATCCGGGTGGCCACCTCGAGCAGCTGCGCGCGACGCTCCTCCGAGCGCAGGTAGGACCGCTTCACCTTTGGCACCGGCTGCATCTTAATTCAAAACATATTTACATGCTGTCCACAAATATGCTAGCTTGTGGCCCGCCCCTGGAGGAGGGGTGGATTTTTCTGAATAGGAGGGTGGGCATGTCCGGGACGGAGCGGCGCGATCACTCCCGCGCGTACAGCAGTCGTTTGCAGCTGGCGGCTCGTGCGACGCTGCTGGCGGCGTTGGCGGCGGCCGCGCTGACCGTTCCGGCATCCGCTTCGGCGGCTGTCACGGTCTCACCGCTGGCGGGCACCCCCGACGCGATGCCCCAGACGCAGATCAGCATCCTCGGCACGCCGGCCTCGAACATCGAATCGGTCACCGCCACCGGCAGCGTCAGCGGCGCCCACACCGGCGCGCTCCAGGCCTACAGCTCCGCCCAGGGCGCGAGCTTCCTGCCCGACTCCGCCTTCGAACCCGGCGAGGAAGTCGACGCGGTGGTGACGCTCAAAGAAGGCGGCACGATCGAAGACCACTTCACGATCGCCCACCTGGCACCGCCCGAGGGACTGCTGGAAGTCGAAGGCGAAAAACCCGAAGAACTCCAGCACTTCAAGACCGAGCCGGAACTGCGCCCGCCCAAGGTGCAGATCAACCTCGCCAACCCGAGCCTGAAGGGCGACTTCTTCCTCGACCCGCTTCCCTCACCGACGATCCACGTCGGCTCGAAACTGCTCGAATTCGAACCGGTCGGGCCTGAGGGGCTGATGCTGCTCGACCCCTCCGGCCGGCTGCTGTGGTGGCACCAGTTCCCGCACGGCACGGTCGGAGCGGACTTCGACACGGTCACCTACGAAGGCAAACCCGCGGTGGCCTGGTGGCAGGGCGTCGTCACCGAAACCGCCAACGGCGAGGGCGAAGGCGTGATCGCCAACGCCGCGTATGAACCGATCGCGCACATCAAAGCCGGCAACGGCCAGGCGGCCGACATCCACGAGCTGCAGGTCGAGCCCGGCGGCACCGCATGGGTCGACACCTACGAGACGGTCTGCAAGCCCGTCTGCGACGAATCGCACGTTCCCGTCGTGGACGGCACCGTCCAGGAGATCGACATCGCGACGGGCCTCGTGATGTGGGAATGGAGCGCGATGGCACACGTCGCCGAATCCGAAACCGAAGCGGTGCCGGCGAACGGCGTGTTCGACGTCTATCACCTCAACTCCGTGCAGCCGCTGCCCGAAGGCAAAGTGCTGATCTCGATGCGGGACACCTCGGGCGTCTACATGCTCGACCAGGGCACCGGCTCGATCGTCTGGCACATCGCCGGCAAGAGCAGCTCCTTCACGCGCCGCAACGGCACGCACTTCCACTTCCAGCACGACGCGCGCCTGGAAGGCAAGAAGATGAACCACCTGACGATCTTCGACGACGAAGCCGGGCCGCCCGTCTACGGCGCCGCGCGCGGGATGATCCTCAAGCTCGGCGGCGGCAAGGTCTCGCTGCTGCACCAGTACCTGCGGCCGGAAACGACGTTCGCTGGCTCCGAGGGCAGCACGCAGGTGCTCAAGGGCCACGACGTCGTCGTCGGCTACGGCTCGGCGCAGTACTTCTCCGAGTTCTCGAGCCACGGGGAACCGGACAAGAAGGGGAAGCTCCTCTTCGACGCGCAGCTGCCGAAAGGCGACGGCACCTACCGGGTGCGCCGCTACGAATGGGAAGGCACGCCGAGCACTCCGCCGAAGCTCGTCGCGGAACGCGAATCGCTCAGTGAAGTGGCGCTCTACGCCAGCTGGAACGGTGCCACGAAGGTGGCGAGCTGGGAAGTTCTGGCAGGCGAATCGGCGGAATCGCTGGCGCCCGCCGGGACCTACCCGTGGAGCGGCTTCGAGACCAAGATGAGCGTGCCGAGCACGGACTCAGTGTTCGAGGTCCGGGCGCTGGACGGCAAAGGGCACGTGCTCGCCAGCTCGGCGCCCGCTTCGCCGTGAGCGCGCGGCGGCGGCCGCAAACGAGCTGCACCTGACGGTTCGCGCTCAAGCGCAGGGCGAACGCATCCGAAGCATTGATGGATGCGGATCCCGCCTCGACCGTCCATTGCCCGCCATCCGCCCGCGGCGCCCGCGGGCGGGGAGCCCGCGTTCCCGCGGCACACGGCGGGAGGCAGGCCACCGATCGTCTGGTCGCTGGCGCTGCTGTTCGCTTTCAAGAGCCTCATCGCCTTCGCGGTCGTCGCGTTCCCGCTGAGCGGTGACCAGCCGACCGCCGTCCCCCTCGTCGGCGGGATCTTCGCCCTTGCGGCCGCGGGCGCCATCTGGGCATACGGCGCTCGCATCCCGACCGTCGGCTTCGAGCTGATCGCCGGCGTCGGGGTCGTCACGACGAGCGCCCTCGTCGCGAGCGCTCGCACGAGCGGCGGCGTGATGGTCGCCGCCTTCGCCTACCCCTGGATCGCGATCTACGCGGCCCATTTCTTCGGGCGCCGGGTCGTCGTCACGCTCGGGCTGCTCGTCACCGTCGGCTTCGCGGCGGGCCTGGCAGCCGGCGGGCAGGCCAACCCCGTCATCTTCTGGATCGTCGTCACCAGCACGGTGTGGTCGATCTGCGTCGTGCTCGGCGGGCTCAGCGAAGAGCTCCGCCGCCAGGTCGGCACCGATCAGCTCACCGGCGCGCTCAACCGGACAGGCTTCGCCTCGGCCGCCGCGCGCGAGCGCGCGATCGCCGACCGCAGCGGGGCGCCGCTCGCGGTCGCGGCGATCGACCTCGACGACTTCAAGCAGATCAACGATCGCGCCGGGCACGCCGCCGGCGACCGCCTGCTCGCCGAGCTCGTCGGCGAATGGCTCAGGCGCTTGCGGCCCGGCGACATCCTCGCGCGCCACGGAGGCGACGAGTTCGTGGTGCTGCTCCCGGCCACCTCGGAGTCCGACGCCGACGCCGCCATCGCCCGCCTCGAGCGCGCAACCGCGGCGGTCAGCTGGTCTGTGGGCATCAGCGACTGGCTGCCCGGCGAGGAGCTGCGCACCGCCCTGGCCCGCGCCGATGCGCGCCTCTACGAGGCGAAGCTCGCCAAGCCCGGGCGCCGCCCCGCCCACCCCGAGCCTGCCCTCGGAGGGCTCGCCGCCGCAAGGGCGTGAGCCGGCTCAGCCGTCGAGCGGCTGGACGTCGTAGGTGTGCCCCGCCGCGCGCAACCGCTCGGCGAGCACGGCGCCGATCGCCGTCGCCGGTGTGAGCACACCCGCTCGCTGCGGCATGCGCTCTGCCTCGAGCGCGAGCGCCAGGGCGCTCTGGCCGAACATCACCGACGTCGCCTTGTAGCCGGGATCGCCCTGCGCGGCGATCTTGCACACGTAGCGTCGCCCGCCGGAGGTGCGGGTGAGCGTCTCGATCCTGAAATGACCGTTGTTGCGCGCGCGCTCGCTGGGACCCTCGCCCGGCGAGGGCATCACGCGGCTGAGAAGCGATTCGGTCGGGCTCCACTGCATGCCGGCGAGCAGCGCGCCCATCCCGGCCGCCGTGCCGGCGGCCAGCGCGGGCGAGAGCAGGCTGTTGCCGAAGCCCATCACCTCGCGGTAGCGCATGCCGCGGCCGTAGGCCCAGTTCAGCAGCGCGTTGCTGCGGCGCACCACGCGCGTGTTGAGCTCCGCCATCACGAACGGGCCGACCCAGCTTTCGGCGAGGGCGTCGCGCTCGATCCCGGCCAGCTCCTTCTCCGCACCGAGGTCGGGCTCGGCGGTGCGATCGGGGCTGAGCCCGTAGGGGTCGTCCATCATGCGCGCGAGCGCCGGATCGCGCCGGCGGTCCTCGATCATGCCGCGCATCGACGCGAACGTGCCGCCGCTCACGCCGCCGCGGAACGAACGCACGACCAGCTCCGTCTGCTCGAGCTCGCCCGCGGCGTCGGCCGCCGCGCGTTCGTGCAGCAGCAGCACACCGATGTCGGACGGGATCGAGTCGAACCCGCAGCTGTGCACGATGCGCGCGCCGGAAGCCCGCGCCGGCTCGTCGAAGCGGTCGATCGACTCGCGCATGAACACGGCCTCACCGGTCAGATCGGCGTAGTGCGTTCCGGCGGCGGCGCACGCCTCCACGACCGGCAGGCCGTAGCGCCGGTAAGGGCCGACCGTGGTCGCCAGCACGCGCGTGCTCGCGGCCAGCCGCCGCAGGGCGCCGGCGTCGGCGGTGTCCGCCACGAGCACGGGCCAGTCCGCGCCGAGCGAGCCGCGCAGCTCCTCGAGCCGCTCGGCCGAGCGCCCGGCGAGCGCGACCCGCACGCCCGCGGGGGCCGCGGTCCTCAGGTAGTCCGCCGTGAGGCGGCCGACGAAGCTCGTCGCTCCGAACAGGACGATGTCGTGCTCACGTTCGCTCATCCGTCCGCAACCCTACGCGAGGAAGCAGTGCGCCCGCCGATCGGCGGGCGCACCACTTCTCAGAGGGATCCCCGAGCAGCCGGCCTACAGGCCGTGTTCGCGAAGCACTCCCACGCCGATCAGCTGCTGGCGGCCGTCCAGCCTCGTCGAGTTGCTGCCCGGAGGCGACGGCAGGCCGGCCTTGCTGTTGATCGCTTCGTCGACTTCTTCCTGCCATGCGGCTTCGCGACCGCAACCCTGCACGGCCGGGGCTTCGAAGCTGTTCCCCACGAGCGAGTCTTCCTTGATCACGATCTCGTTGTTGTGGATCGCCCTGATCCTGCCGAACTGCCCTGTCATCGGTTCGGCGGGCGGCGGCGGAGCGGTCGTCCCGTCGGTGAGTTCCACGACGATCGGCGCCGCGTCGGATCCCGAGTAGCAGCTTTCGCCCAGGAAGCTGTTGGAGAACTTCATCTTCAGCGGCAGCGTCAGGAACGCTCCTTCCGCGTTCAGCAGGTTGCCCGAGTTGAGCATGATCGTCGCGTTCGTGGGCGCCAGTTCGACGGTCGCGGTCACCTTGGTCTTGTGGCTCGCGATCGCTGCTTCGTACGCAGCCAGCGTCGCGCCGTGGAGCTTCGAGGAGTCGATCTCGCCGGCGAGTCCGCCGGGGACGGGCTCGGCCACGGGCACGATTCGCGAGGCTCCGTCTTCAGGGCCGACCAGCGGCAGCGGTTCGAACTGGAGACCGGCGAAGCCCCCTTGGAGCACGAGTGGCTTCGTGAACGGGATCGTCACGTTGCCTGCCGTCAGCTCCGAGGGCGGCTGCGGCTGCTTCCAGCCGGATGCGTCGGCGGTCGACTTCGAGTAGACGCACGCGCCACCTTCGACGTTCACTTCCGGGTTTTCTTTCGGGCAGTGCTGGAACACGCTCAGGCCGCTCGCCGAAGCGAGCGCCGGGAGCACCGCGAGTGACGACAACAGGGCCGCGAGGCCCAGCGTGCAGATCCACGCGCCGCGCGCGATCCGCTTGGTACCCCTCCTCTTCATGGCTGACTCCTTGGATCGTTCTGTGTCCGAGACGCCAGAGCGGCGTGGCCCCTTCCCCACCACCCGCATCCCCTCTCCCGGGGGGTTTACATCGAACCCTCCGGCGCCCGCGAGATTGACAGATCGAGGGTTGTCTGTCAAGTACGCATATCGGACGATCTGTCAATCTTGCGGCATCACCCGATCCGTTGCACGGCCCGCGGCCGTTCAGCGCTTAGCGTGCAGGCAACCCCCGAAAGGCGAAGGAGAGGAGCAAGGACTGATGAGCGACCCAGCAACGGAGGCGATGCTCGGCCCCGTCGACATGGTGGTCATCGGCTATCCGCCCGATGCACCGAAAACCGGCGAGGCGCTGCCGATCTTCATCGATCTCGTGGACCGCGGCATCATCAACGTGCTCGACGTTCGCGGCCTGCGGCGCAACGACGACGGCACGTTCGACGCGTTCGACGTGAACAACATCGACGGCATCCCCGAGGTCGCGGCGTTCGAAGGCGCCGAAACCGGGCTGATCGGCGACGAGGACATCCGCACGGTCGTCGAGGCGATGGAGCCCGGGACCGCCGCGCTCGCGATCGTCTTCGAGAACGCCTGGGCCGCGCCGTTCGTGAACGCCGTGCACCGCAACGGCGGGCGCCTGATCGCCTACGAGCGCGTGGGCGCGCAGGATCTGCTCGACGCGCTCGACGCACTGGAAAGCTGACCCCCCGAACTCGAGAGGAGACCGCAGATGCCGCTGTTGAGAGGGATGGCACGGACCGCCGTGATCGCCGGCACCGCCACGCACGTATCGAACAACGTCAGCCGCCGCCAGGGCGAACGCTGGCAGCGCAAGGAAGAAGCCCAGTACCAGGAACAGCCGCAGCAGCAGTACGCGCCACCGCCGCCGGAAGCCGACCCGATCGCGAAGCTGCGCGAACTCGGCGAGCTGCACGAGCAGGGGATCCTCACCGACGAGGAGTTCGCGGCGCAGAAGGCCAAGCTGCTCTGAGGCTCGCCGCGGGCGCCCGCTCGACCGTCCGGGCCGAGCGGGTCGCCTAACCTGATCGCATGGCGGCGATCATCGCGTGCCCCTCATGCGGGACCAGGAACCGCGCGAACCCGACTGCCAGCGGAACGCTGCGCTGCGCGAGCTGCAAGTCGCCGCTCCCCTGGGTCGTCGCAGCCGACGAGTCGAGCTTCGAGGCCGAGACCAACGCGAGCGTCCCGGTCCTCGTCGACTTCTGGGCGCCCTGGTGCGGCCCGTGCAGGATGGTCGAGCCGGTGCTCGCACAGCTCGCCGCCGAGCGCGCCGGCGCCCTGAAGGTGGTCAAGGTCAACGTCGATGAGAACCCGGCGCTGGCTTCCCGCTTTCAGGCGATGAGCATCCCGCTGCTCGTCGTGATGCGCGACGGCCGCGAGGCCGATCGCATCGTGGGCGCCGTGCCGAAGGCGCAGATCGAGCAGCACCTGGCCGCGGTCTGAGACGCGCGGGTAGTCTTCCCGCCGTGCCCACCTTCGTCTTCCGCCTGAAGGCCCCGCGTCCGAACTTCGCGCTCGACATGAGCGAGGAGGAGCGCGAGATCATGGGCCGGCACGCCGCCTACTGGCAGCCGCTCGTGGATTCCGGGCGGATGGTCGTGTTCGGCCCCGTGCTCGACTCGACGGGGTCGTGGGGCCTCGGCGTGATCGAGGCCGAGGATGAGCACGAGCTGCGCGAGTTCGCCGCCGGTGACCCCGTCGTGACGACGGGCACGGCGGAGATCGAGCTCGGCAAGATGCTCGCCGGTTTCGTGCGGCCCGCCTAGCAACTGGCACAATCGCGCTCCATGGAGGAGGAGGTTCGAGCGATCGCCGCGCTCGCGCGCGAGCTGGCGGACGAGACCGAGGCACAGCGCCGGCTGCCCGACGCCCTCCTCGAACGCCTTCGTGCCTCCGGGCTGATGAACGCCGGCGCCCCGCGCGAGGCCGGGGGACTCGAGCTGCCGCCCGGCGAGCTGCTGCG
>Ga0134126_10002885_pt1 | contig 21614 bp, 13 predicted proteins | sample KB31752_FD_96881 | JGI IMG/M metagenome (GOLD analysis project Ga0134126, IMG submission 96881) | Terrestrial soil microbial communities with excess Nitrogen fertilizer from Kellogg Biological Station, Michigan, USA - KB3-175-2 | ecosystem: Environmental > Terrestrial > Soil > Unclassified ... | reverse complement strand
CCTGGCCGGCAGCGCTGCGGCGATCAGGTCGGCATCGAGGACTTCGCTCGCCGCCATCGCCGCGGCGCGTTCGAGCACGTTGCGCAACTCCCGCACATTGCCAGGCCAGTGATGCATCTCCAGCAGCCCGATGGCTTCCGGGGTGATGACCCAGCCGTGCTGGTCGCTGGCGCGCTCGATGCGCTCCAGCAGCGTTTCGCACAGCGCCGGGATATCCTCGAGCCGGTCGCGCAGCGGCGGAATGAACACTGCCAGCACGGCGATGCGGTAATAGAGATCGGGGCGAAAACTGCGATCGGCGAGCTTGGCCTCGAGGTCTTGCGAGGTCGCGGCGATGATGCGGACATCGACCGACTTGACGGTGTTGGAGCCGAGCGCCTCGATCTCCCCCTCCTGCAGCGCGCGCAGCAGCTTGGCCTGAATGCCGAGCGGCATGTCGCCGATCTCGTCGAGGAACAGCGTGCCGCCATGGGCCAGTTCGAACTTGCCCGGCCGCGCCTTGCGGTCGGCGCCGGTATAGGCGCCCGGAGCGACGCCGAAGAACTCGGCTTCGAGCAGCGCCTCGGGCACCGCCGCCATATTGACCGCGACGAACGGCCCTTCGGCGCGATCGGACTGCTGGTGGATGGCGTGAGCGAGCAGCTCCTTGCCGGTGCCGGTTTCTCCCACCAGCAGCGTCGCGCCATCACGCAGCGCAAAGCGCCGCACCTGCGTCTTGAGTTCCCGCACCACCTCGCTGGTGCCGACAAAACCGGAGAGCGAGTATTTGGTCTGGCGCTCGCGGGTCAGCGCCGCCTCGGCCCGGCTCAACTGCTTTTGCAGATGTTCGAACTTGTCGAGGATGGGCTGCAGGTAGTCGACGCTGTCGTAAAACACGAAGCCGATGGCGCCCTCCACCTGCCCTGCCGCGTCCTTGAGCGGGATGCGGCAGACGACGAATTGCCGGCTATCGAATTTCATGATGTCGATGAGGATGGGCTTGCCGCTTTCGACGACCCGCCGCATCAGGGAGTTGGGGATTACGCCCTCGACCTCCAGCCCGATGGGATCGAAATCGGGGGCCAGCTTCAACAGCCGGCGATAGCGCTGGTCGATCCAGGTGATGCGGCTCGCCGCGTCGACGATGATGGCGCCCTGGAAGAACTCGCGCAGCAGGCTGAAGGCATCAACGGCCTGTTCGATGCCAACGGCGTGGCTTGCAGGCTGCAGGGGCATGGATGGCACGTGCTCAACCGTTGGTGGCTCCCCAGGCGGGCGACGCGCCAGCCTACCGTTCGCAGCGCCGAGGGGCAAGCCGAGCGACCAGCGGCATGCAAAAAGGCCGGGCGCCTCGCGGCACCCGGCCCGAAAAGACGTCGAAGCGGGGGATCAGGCCTCGGCGATATTGTCGACGGCGATCTTACCCGTACGACGATCCTCGGCGGTGTCGAACGACACCTTCTGGCCCTCGGCGAGGGCACGAATGCCCGCCCGCTGCAGGGCAGTCGCGTGCACGAACACGTCCTTGCCACCGGCGTCCGGCTGAATGAAGCCATAGCCCTTCTGGTCGTTGTAGAATTTCACGGTTCCGGTTTCCATGAATGCAGTCCTTTGAGAAACGTCCACTATCTTGAGCTGTCGAACGCCTTTGGCGCCAAGCCAGCCCGGCTGGTCGATGTTTGGAGTGTTACGCGCGCCGAGCCTTGATCAGGGCGATACGGCCGAATGTCAGCCAAATCTCGATGCGGAACTAGATAGCGGCGCAACGCGAATTTGGCAAGATGGGCGCGTAAATTGCAGCAATATCTGTTGTCGAGCTCCCAACGACAGCAATAAAAGCAACATTTCCCGTCGATCTATTCAGGCTTTTGAGAAGATCCGCTGCGGTGCCAAGAGATAGGGAGCAAGTGCCGCCGCAAGATTGCTGAGCGGCAGGACTTCCGGCTTGAGGCGGATCCCGAGCACGTCGCGCATGAAGGCGCGGCGCGCCTCGATACGGTCGGCGAGGCCGGGGAATTTCTCGCGCAATTCGGCCCTGCCCGATTCATCCAGCAAGGCAATGCCGTCCTCGATATTGCAGCTATGATAGGGCGCGCCGACCGCCGGGATGATATCGCACTGGACCATCTGGTGGCTGGCAAAGCGCTCGGTCGAGCCGGGATAGACCGGCGTATTCATCCATTCGTCGATGTGAATCAGGTGACCGGGATTGAGCACCAGGTTGAAGAACGGAGTATCGAGGTGGCGGCGCACCAGCGCATCGATATCGCCGCCGACGGCGCCGATGCCGATGTTCTCATACCAATCGGCGGCGCAGGCGAAGTAGGGAGCGCCGAGCTTTTCGACATAGTCGGCGGCGGCGGCCGGCAAGTCGCCCGCGTCCTCCGCCACCCAGCCGACGCGGCTCGACAGCGCGCCCCAATAGCCGACGGCCGTGGTCAGCGGGTCGCCGTGCTCGATGACCTTGCTCGACGGACTGTTGAGACCCACCAGCCGATCGCCGGTCGACAGCATGGTGTGGCAGGCGTGCGGCAGGCCGTTGAGGCGCATCTTCTGCACCGCCTCGAATTCGCGCAGGCCGGGGCGCAGGCTGCGCACGAGATTCTTGATCGCCTCGGAGGCGGCGACGGCGCTGAACTCGAACTGGGCGATCTGCTCGATCTCGTTGACGGCGCGCAGGCCGGTCGAGGACTGCATCATCAGCGCGTTCGCATTAGCGACGCGGCCAACGCCACCGGTAATGGTGCGCAGCGCGTCGACGATGAAGGACGGCGTCTCGAGCCAGGTGTTGGGGGTCGCCGTCTCATGCGGGCCGTAATATTTCCAGCCGAGCACGCCAAGCTTTTGTCCGGAGGCGATGCCGGCGGCGCGCAGGATATCGACCAGCGGCGGGGTTTCGCGACGGTCCTGCCCCATGAGGCCGAAGGGTGGATAGAGCTTGGCCTCGACCTCGATGGCAGACGCCGCGGCGCGGCCGAGATTTTCGGGGCCGGCAAAGAGCGTCGGGGTACGCCCCGGCACGATCACCAGCAGGGCTTCCTCGAAGCGCGGATCGAAGCCGGTGAGGTAGGCGAGATTGGCGCAGTGCTCGCGATCGGCATAAATGACGGCGGCATCGTACCCGGCGGCCTCGACGGCGGCGCGGAAGGCGTCGAATCGCCGGCCGTAGAGCGCTTGCGGCAGTTCCGGACGCTCCGTCGGCATACCGAAATCGGGGAGTCTCGCTTCGATCAGTCGCACGGCCATGATTGTCTCCTCGCTATCGGCCGCAAGGGGTTAGCCCAGCCTCGCGCCGGGCGCAATCACCGCTCATTTTCTCGAAGCGCTTCAGGCGCGCAAGGCCGCGTCGATCAGCAGTTCCGCAGCCCTTGCCGCATTGCCCGACGGGCCGGGTCCCTGAAACATCTGGCCGGCAACGAAGGTGCCTTCAATGACCAGCAGCAAGGCATCGCCGAGGAGTTCGGGATCCGGCGCCCCCATCCTTTCGGCCATGATGTGCAGCCGGTGCCGCAGGTTGCGCTTGTGCTGCTGGCCGACGAGGCGCGCGGGATGGTCAGGCTCGGGATATTCGATGGCCGCGTTGGAAAGGCCGCATCCCCGGTAGTCGGGTGCCATGGCGCGCTCCCCCAGCCCTTTGAGGTAGTCGAGAAGCTGGGCTTTCGGGTCGGCCGCGTCCTCGCCCATGGCGCCGTTGAACCGGGCCCAGAACTCCGCCTCGTAGCGGCGCAGATAGGCGGCGGCGAGTTCATCCTTGGAGGCAAAGCTGCGGTAGAGGCTCGGCTTGGTGACGCCGGCATTGCTGACGATTTCGTCGACGCCCACGGCCCGGATACCGTCGCGGTAAAACAATTCGCGGGCCGAGGCGAGAATCCGTTCGGCGGCGCGGGGCTGCCGTGCGGCAGCGGGGTCCGCCGGTTCGGTGTCGATGGGGTCGCTCATTTTGCTGCCTTGACAATGTTACCGATCGGTACGTATCGTTGAAGACTCAATACGTACCGGTTAGTAACATGAACATAGTCCACAGGCGGCCGTTTGGCCAGCGCTATGCGTTCGTCGTGGTGGGCGTGATCTTCACCTGCCTGCTGGTGTCGTCGGCGCTACGGGCCGCGCCCGGTGTCTTGCTGCAGCCCCTGCAGGACGCTTTCGGGTGGGGCCGCGATACGGTCTCGCTGTCGGCGGCGATCGGCATCCTGGTCTATGGCCTCACCGGCCCCTTCGCCGCCGCCCTGATGGAACGCATCGGCCTCCGACGCACGGTGACCGGGGCGCTCGCGGTGATGGCGCTGTCGATCGGCGCCAGCCTGCTGATGACGCAGCCCTGGCACCTGATCGTCACCTGGGGGCTGGTATCGGGAGTCGGCACGGGCAGCATCGCGGCGGTGCTCGGCGCCACGATCACCAACCGCTGGTTCACCACCAATCGCGGCCTCGTCATGGGGCTGATGTCGGCATCGACCGCCACGGGCACGCTGATCTTCCTGCCGGCCATGGCGGCGCTGGCGCAAAACGGCGGTTGGAAGCTGGTCGCCACGGCCATCGTCGTCGCCGCGGCGGCGCTGATTCCGCTGGTCTTCTTCCTGGTGCCGGAGCGCCCCGCCTCGATCGGGTTGACCCGCTTTGGCGCCCCGCCGGGCGAGGTGCCGGAACCGTCTCGGGCGGCCGCCGCAGGGTTTATCGCCGACACGTTCGGCATTCTCGCCAACGCGGCGAAGACGCGGACCTTCTGGCTGCTGTTCGCGACGTTCTTCGTCTGCGGCTTCACCACCAATGGCCTCGTCGGGACCCACCTCATCGCCTATTGCGGCGACCACGGCATTCCCGAAGTCGCGGCGGCCGGCCTGCTGGCCACGATGGGAGTCTGCGACCTCCTCGGCACAACGTTTTCAGGCTGGCTGACGGACCGCATCGATCCGCGCAAGCTGCTGGTGGTCTATTACGGGTTTCGCGGGCTCTCGCTGCTCTATTTGCCCTATTCCGGGTTCTCGGGCTGGACGCTGGCGATCTTTGCGGTGTTTTACGGCCTCGACTGGATCGCCACCGTGCCGCCGACGATGAAGCTCGCCAACGAAGCCTTCGGCGACCGCTCGGGCCCGATCGTGTTCGGCTGGGTTCTCGCCGGCCACCAGGCGGGGGGAGCGAGCGCGGCGTTCTTTGCCGGCTTCATGCGCGAGTGGCAGGGCGACTACGCCAGCGCGTTCTTCATCGCCGGCCTCACCGGGCTCATCGCCGCGGGTCTGGCGATGATGATCAACCGGGACAAGGCCGAGCCCCGCCTGCCGCTACTGCAGGGGGCGCCGGGCTAGCTCCGATCCGGCGAAGGCTATTCGTCCACCTCGGTGCTGGGACGGTCGCTGCCGCCCGCCATTTCCTCGTGCCATTTGCCGTTCGCGTCCTCCCAGAGGATGGCGCGGGATTCGTCCGGGCGCTCCTGCTCGCGCGCGGCTTGGTGCGCAGCGGCCAGCGCCGCCTGGTGCGTGGGAAAAGCTTCGGAGAACACATCGTCGAGCTTATAGGCCCAGCCGCCGTCGTGCTCCACAATCCGATAGTGAATGACCGCCATCTGCCGTTCCTCCGCGTTTGCCGACACCAGAGTAATAGCAAGCTGATCGAATGGATGCACCCGTGCTTCGATTGAGTGACGCAGAGCCGGCAGCCACGATGTGCCGCACCGGCGGCGCTCAGGTTCCGGCGACCACGGGGGTGATGGGCTTCGACAGCTTGCGCTCGCGCAATCCCATATAGAGGCCGCTGGCGATGACGATGGCCGCGCCGAGGTAGATCCACAGCGTCGGCGGCTGGTTGAAGATCAGCCAGCTGATGATCGCGAGATAGACGATCTGCAGGTAGGAAAACGGGGCGAGCACCGAGGCGGGGGCGAAACGGGCCGCCACGGTGGCCAGCTGATGGCCGAGCATGCCGGCAATGCCGATGACCGCGAACGCGAACCAGGTGGGCGCATCCGTCGGCCAGACCCAGTCGCCGAAGGCAAACGGGGTGATGCAGCAGAGGGCCAGCGCGGCGGCATAGAATTGCTGGGTCGAGGCCGAATCGACGCCCGCCAGCTTGCGCGTCAGGATGTTGTAAACGGCGCCCGCGGTGGCACTGGCAAGCGACAGGAACACCGCCGGGTTGAAGGCACTGGTGCCGGGCTGGATGACCACCAGCACGCCGGCAAACCCGACGACGATTGCCGACCAGCGGCGCCAGCCCACCTGCTCGCCCAGCATCGGGATGGACAGCATGCAGACGATCAGCGGCAGGGTGAAAGCAATGGCGCCAGTCATCGTCACCGGCAGCGAGCGGACGGCGAGGAAGGCAAAGATGGTGGAGGTCAACAGCGCTACGCCGCGCGCCAGTTCAAGCCGCAGATTGCGTGTGCGGACGAGAGCTCGCCCCCGCTGCGGCAGGAAGAAGCCCACGACCAGCGCCAGATGCACGGCGTAGCGCACGAAGATGATCTCGGTCGTCGGTATGGCGGCCGCGGCGAGCCATTTTGCCGAGGGGTCAATCAAGACGAAAGCGACCTGCGACAGCAGGATGATCCCGATGCCGAACATCACGCGCTCTTCGCGTGGAGCGATGATCGAATTCATGGGAAAGTCCAGCCGGACGAGAGGCTTCGAGCGATCGGCGAATCGCCCTCCCCTGTCAACGCCAAATCGCCAAACGAGTGGGCTAATACGTCTCCCTGAGGTGCCGGAGCCGAAGGCTCCTGGCGAGTGCCTGCCGGTTCACCCTGGCGCCGAGGCGAGGGGTGAAACTCAGGCGGGTCTCGCGGCCGGGCAGCAGCGTCACGGCGTTGTCGCTGAAATAGCCCGGGGTGTCGGTCGTGGCGGTAACGAACAGTGCGGGGCGGTCGGCGGTCAGGGTGAGCACGGGGGCCCCGTCGTCGCTCGACCAGGCGGCTTTCATCTCGGCGTGCGGCAACTCGTAATATTTGTAGGCGACGGGGAAGAAGTCGTTCTCACCCAACAGCCTGCCGTCCTCGCCGGTCCACGAGAAGAACAGGAACTCGCCCGCCGCGAGCTTGCCGGCAGGAATACGCACGATATCGACGGCGCCATCCGGGCTCAGCTTGCTGCGCTTCGTGTGCAGCACCCGATCGCCGCCGGCGACGTTGACGGCCCGGATCTCGAGGCCGATTTCCGTCCTGGCACCGGAATCGTTGATGCCGCGGAAAACGATCTCGCCGCTCGTCCGGTCGGGCACTGCCACCACATTGACCGGCAGGAAGAAGCGCTTGGCCATCGAATGCAGCAGCTTCCACTGCCCGCCATAGTCGAGGCTGGCCCAGCTCGCCACCGGCCAAGTGTCGTTGATCTGCCAATACAGGGTGCCCATGCAGCGCGGCTTGGTGGAGCGCCAGTATTCGATGGCGGTCTTGATGGCGAGGCCCTGCTGGATCTGGGAGAGAAACACCATCTGGTCGAAGTCACGCGGGAAGCGGAAATAGCGCGTCATCGTCTCGAGGATGCGGGCATTGCCACCATCGTTGCGCTGATGCGTCTCCATCACCGGCGAGGACGGATTGCGGTCGCCGGGCGCGGTGAAGCTTTCGATGACGTTCATCGAGGTGAAGGATTGAAAGCCGAATTCGGAGGCAAAGCGCGGGTTGACCTCGCGGGCCCGTTCGAACGGCGCCGCTTCATGCCAGACCTGCCAGAAATGCGTATCGCCACGGCTGTCGGAGTGCCAGCCATCGGAAAAGTCCATGTAACCGAGGGAGGGCGAGGAGGGCCAGAAGCGGCGGCCTTCATCCTCGGCGGCGACGATTGAGGCCAGCATCGAGTTCAGCCGATCGTAGTTGGCCACGAACCGGTCGCGATTGGCGCGCGTTTCGGGATACCAGGTGAGCGAGCCGATCACTTCGTTGTCACCGCACCAGAGGGCAATCGAGGCATGGTGCGAGAGGCGCCGCACCTGCTGGGTGATTTCCGTGCGGACGCTTTGGAGAAACGTCGGATCGCTCGGGTAGGGCATGCAGGCAAACATCAGGTCGTGCCAGATCAACAGGCCGAGCTCGTCGCAGAGGTCGTAGAAGAAATCCGGCTCGTACTGTCCGCCGCCCCAGACGCGGATCATGTTCATGTTCACCGCCCGGGCGCTCTCGAGGATGTCGCGGACGGCGGCGGGGGTGATGCGGGAGGGAATGGCGTCGTTGGGGATCCAGTTGGCGCCCATCATGGTGACGTCGCGACCGTTGACGCGCACCTTGAAGGAATGGTCGATCGCGTCCTTCTCGATGATCCATTCGAGGGTCCGGAGCCCGATCCGCCGGTGCGTCGATTCACCGTCGACGGTAGTTTCTAGCAGATAGAGCGGCTGCTCCCCCTGCCCGTTCGGCCACCAGAGTTTCGGGTACCTGATGGTGAGGTTGTGGACGAAGAGATTGTCCCCGGGCACCACCGCCACCTTGTCGACAATGGTCTGGCCATCGAGCTTGTGGGTGATTTCGGCCGAGCCGTGGCCGAAGGAGAAAAGCCGAGTCCGGATCGACAGTTCGACCGAGTTCTTCGCGTGCGCCTGCGTGACCTCGACACTCTCCTGGCGCACCAGGCGCGAGCGCCTCAGCGCCATGCGGCCATAGACGCCGATCGGCATCAGGCAGATGCCCCAGTCCCAACCCGCATGGCATGCCGCCTTGCGGATAAAGTTCATGTGGATGCCCTTGAGGCCGTTGGTCTGGTAGTTTTTGGTGAAGGGGATCGGGAACGGGTGCGCGTCGTAGCGGGCCTTGGCCACGTCCGGCGCAATGGCGAAATCGAGGCGCAGCGTATTTTCGCCCTCGCGCACCTTGCCGGTGACGTCGATGTCGTGGCGGAGGAAGGCATTGTCGGTTTCGGCCACGATTTCGCCGTTGAGGCGGATGGTGGCGATGCAATCGACGTTTTCGAGCGTCAGGGTCAGGAAGCCGTCGATGTCGGCCGCGGTCGCGGAGAACCGGCGCTCCATGCTCCAGGGGGTCTCGTTGACCCACATGACGGCCTTTTCGTTATTGCCAAAATAGGGGTCGGGGATCTCGCCGGCAGCCAGCAGCGCGGTGTGCACATCGCCCGGCAAGGTGATGGCCGCCCGGAGCTTTCTGGTGGGCGAGGTGAGCGCAAAGGCGCCGCCCAGGGGCAGCTCCGAATAGTCGGCATGGGGGGCGGCTGCCGTAACGTTGCGGGCCTTGGCCATTCATTCCTCCGGCGCGGATCATCCTGAGCAATGCGGCGCGACAGGCTTCGGCATTGCAATCGATTGCATTACCGCATGCTTCTAACGCTCTCCGCGCGCTTGGCCAATGGGGCGCGCCGGTCAAATCCGGCATTTTTGGCGATCGTGGAAAAGCGGTCGAGCGTCGCCGTCAGGAAGTCTCGCCGGTGAGGTCGCGCCAGCCCTTGTCGAGTTCCTCGGCATAGCGGCGCAACAAATAGGCCTCGGTCAAGAGGCCGACGACGCGGCGGCGGTCGAGATTGTCGACCACGGCCAGTTCTTCAGCGCCGGACTTTTCGAACAGTTCGGCCGCCGCCTGCGCCTTGGTCGAGGGCAGCAGCATCCAGTCCTCGAACTGCAGCAGACCGGCGATGGTGGTGGGCTGGTCGGTGGAGGTTTCGGCCTTGGCGTTGTGCGCGTCGGCGACGACGACGATGCCGGCATAGCGCCCATCATCGACGGCAATCACCCGTTCGGTGGAACCGAGGGGATATTTTTCGCAGAACGCGGAAATCAGCGTCGTCACCGGCGCGGTACGCACGTCGGTCCGCATCATCGGGCCGACAGTGAGGCTCCGAAGGCGGCCGACATCGTGGCCGCCGCGGATCGTTTCGCCCCTTAGATGCAGGCGCCAAGTGGAGAACGAATAGCCGAAAGTCTCGCGCACGAGGAACGAAGCCATCACCGCCGCCGCCAGCACGGCGGCCGCGATCTCGAGATCGCCGGTCGTCTCCAGCACGAGGAACGTCATGGTGAGGGGTCCCCCGACCACGCCCACCGCCAGGGAAGCCATGCCGACTAGTGCGCCAAGGGTCGGAGCCAGGTTCGGTGCGATGCCGAGGGCGATCAGCCCGGCGGCAAACAGCTTTCCCATCAGCCCGCCAAGCAGCAGGGAGGCAAAGAACAGCCCGCCGCGGAAGCCGGACCCCAGCGACACCACGGAGGCGAGCGTCTTCAGAACGAACAGCAACGCCACGCTGCCGATGGCGACGTTGTTGCTCAACTGGATATGCAGGGCGCCGTGCCCGGACGACATCACCTGCGGGCTCAGCAAGGCGAGCCCGCCCATGGCGACGCCGCCGATCGCCGGGCGCAGATAGGACGGAACTTTCAACCGGGTGAACAGCCGCTCGAGCAGCGTCACCGCCCACATGATGGCAATCGCCACGCCGCCGCCGATGAAGCCGAGCGCGAGAAAGGGCAGCACGTCAATGAGATGGGCAGCCGCCAGATGGCCCACCTCGATGGCCGATTGCGGGGGCCCGAGCCGCGAGGCGGTGAGGCTGGCAGCGAGCGCGGAGACGATGACCGGCGCCAGCAACGCCGGCGAGTAGACGCCGATGATCAGCTCGAAGCCGTAGAAGGCGCCGGTCAGCGGGGCGTTGAAGGCCGCGGCAATGGCGGCGGCCGCGCCGCATCCGACCAGCGTCCGCACCTCGTTGCGCCGGAGCCGCAGGCGCTTGGCAAGATTTGAAGCCAGCCCCGAATTGATCTGGGTATAGCCAGCCTCGAGGCCGACCGAGGCGCCAAAGCCGGACGAGATCATGGTTTGCAGTGTGACGATCAGGCTCTCGCGCACCGACATACGCCCACCATGCACGGCATTGGCTTCGATCGGATCGATCGGCGGACGGCTGCGAAAGCGGCGGGCCAGCACGATGGTGAGGCCCATCAATGCCCCGCCGATGACCGGCAGCACGGCCAGCCAGGGCGAGTGGAGCACGTATTGCTCGCTGAGCAGCGAATCCGGGTAGAGGCGGAACATCATCACGTGCATGGTGCGCACGATCCAGCCGATGAGCGGCACGGAGACGCCGGAGAAGATCCCGACGCCCGCCGCCAGCATCAGGATGTAGAGGCCGCGGAAGCTGTCCGCGCCGGTGATCGAACGCGGCAGCGCCGATGCGACCTTGCCGGTGGCAACCCCGATACTGGCCAGACTCACTGGGCGGCCTCGCTGGTGGTATCGAGAAAGCCGCCGGACTGGCGTTCCCACAGCCGCGCATAGTGACCGTCCAGCGCCAGCAGTCCGGCGTGGGTCCCCTGCTCGACGATGCGGCCGCGATCGAGCACGACGAGCCGGTCCATGGCCGCGATTGTGGAGAGGCGGTGGGCGATCGCGATGACGGTCTTGCGCTGCATGAGCTGGTCGAGCTGGTCCTGAATTGCCGCCTCCACTTCGCTGTCGAGAGCGGAGGTCGCTTCGTCGAGCACCAGGATCGGTGCATCCTTGAGCAAGACGCGGGCGATGGCGACACGCTGGCGCTGCCCGCCCGAAAGCTTGACGCCGCGTTCGCCGACAAAAGCATCATAGGCGGTGCGGCCCTTCTGGTCGACAAGGTCGGCGATGAACTCATCGGCCTCGGCCAGCGCCGCGGCGGCATTCACCTCCTCGTCGGTGGCCTCGGGGCGGCCATAGGTGAGGTTGGCGCGGATGGAGCGGTGCAACAGCGCCGTGTCCTGGGTCACGACGCCGATATTGGCGCGCAGCGATTCCTGCGTGACCTTGGCGATGTCCTGCCCATCGATGCTGATGACGCCGGATTCGAGATCGTAGAACCGGAGCAGCAGGCTCACCAGCGTCGACTTGCCGGCGCCGGAGCGGCCGACAATGCCGATGCGCTCGCCGGCCGCGATGTCGAGCGAAAAATCCTCGATGATGCCGCCGGGCCGACCATAATGGAAGGTGACGTGGGAGAAGCTGATGGCGGCCTTCGTCACCACCAGCAGTCTGGCGTCGGGGGCATCGACGAGGCCCAGCGGCTTGCCGACCAGCTCGGCCGAATTCTGCGCCGTGCCGAAATTGCGCATCAGGCCATTGAGCTGGTTCATCATGCGGCCCAGCAGGTTGTAGAGCCTGAGGATCAGCCCCATGGTAACGGCGACGCCGCCGACGGTGATGACGCCCTGCGTCCACAGCTCGATGCAGAGCCCGCCGATGCCGGCGATCATCACGCCCGACAGCATGGCCATCGACGTGCGCACCCCGACCAGCACGCGAGCGAGGCGGCGGATAGCCGCGAGAAAATTGTCATAGCCGGTGCGCACAAAGGCGTCGTCGGCGGCTGCAGTGCCGAACAGCTTCAGGGTCTGGATATTGGCGTAGCTATCGACGATGCGGCCGGTGAGCTGGGAGGCATTCTCGGCCGCCGTGGCGGAGGCCTTCCGCATGCGGGGAACGTAGTGGCGGGCCATGAAGGCGAACAGCACGATCCAGACAATGATGGCGAGGCCGAGCCGCCAGTCGAGCGAGCCGACGATGGCCAGGGTGGTGACGACGTAGACGGCAATGAACCAGGCGACCTGCAGCAGCGCCACCATGAAGTCGCCGACCGCGCCGCCGGATTGCCAGACCTTCGTGGCAATGGCGCCGGAAAAGTCGTTCTGGAAGAAGCTCAGGCTCTGGCGTGCCACGTAGGAATAGGACTGCCAGCGCACGCGGTTGTAGAAGCCGAGGTTGATCGACTGTTCTTCGACCGCGGCGCTCAGCCAGCTCACGACGAAGCGGATCAGCACGACGACGACCAGCATGGTCAGCAGTTCCGCGCCGTGGCCGGCGATCAGCCCGGTCCAGCCGGCGCCCGGATGGGACGTATCGAGCATGTCGACGATGCGGCCGACGTAATAGAACAGCGATGCCTCGACCAGTGCCACCAGCCCGCCGAGCACCAGCAGGGCGAGAAACGGCAGCTTTGCCTGGCGGATGAAATAGGCGAAGAACGGCAGCGCCTTGTCCGGTGGACGCAGGTCAGGGGCGGGGCGGAATGGATCGATCCAGCCCTCGAAGACCCGGTTCAGCTTTTCGACGAACGGCATGGGCGAGGCCTGGTCGGGGGCGCGGCGTGGAAGGTCAATGCCCCATAACGTGTCCAAAACCCGACAAGTTCAACCAATGCAAGCGGAAATTGGTTTCCCAATGTTGCACGGCCGCAGCTTCGCCGCAGTTAGGCCGGCGATGCCTGCCGCTGGTTGCCGCTCCCGCCTGACGCCTCCGCAAGTGTCGAAGGCGGGAGCGACACGCCTTCCGCTGCGACGTTCGACGCGCCGCAGCAGGTCCCGCATGCCAAATCAGGCGGCCCGCGCCACCTCGCCGCCCCCGGCGACACACAGCGGCAGCGACACGGCCACCGTGGTGCCGAGGGCCGGTCGTGAATCGATGGCCAGCCGCCCCCCGCTCAGTTCGGCAATGGCCCGGGCGATAGCGATACCGAGACCGGCGCCCTGATGTTCGCGGGTGAAGGCAGCGTCGCCGAAGACGAAGGGCTGCGACAAGCGTTCGAGCAGTTCGTCGCTCATGCCGATGCCGGTATCGGAGATTTCGAACACCACCCCATCGGCGGCGGCGTAGGTGGCGAGTGTTACCTTGCCGCCCGAGGGGGTGAAGCGGATGGCGTTCTCGACCAAATTGCCGAGCATGCGCTCGAGACAGAAGCGGTCGCCCCGCAATTCGGCCCCGCACGGCGCCCCGATCGCCAGGGCGAGTCCGGCGCGGCCGGCCTGCGCCGAAAAGCGCCGGGTCACGGCCAGCACCAGTTCATCGATGCCCAGCCGCTCCTCGCGCAGCGGCCGGCTGCCGCTTTCGAATTCGGCCAGTTCGAGAATGCTGGCGAAGGAGGAGAGCAGCTTGTCGCCGGAGGCCTTGATCATCTCGACATAGCCGAGATAGCGCGGGTCCCCGAGCGGCCCGTAGGTCTGGTGGCGGATCAGTTCGGCAAAGCCGATGATGTGGTTGAGCGGGGTGCGGATGTCGTGGCTCAAATGGGCAAGGAACGAGGTTTTGGCCTGGCTCGCCGCCTCCGCCTTGAGCTTTTCCTCGTGGTAGCGGCGGGCCAGCTGGCGCTGTTCGGCCTGGACGGAATTGAGCAGCAGGTCGGTCCGCTTGCGCTCGGTGATGTCGGTGACGAGAGTAATGAAGCCGCTGCTCTCGAGCGGACGCTCGTCGATCAGCAGGCAGGAGCCGTCCTCGCGGTGCAGCTCGAGCAGGCGGTTGGTGTCGCCATCGTTGACCAGCCGCACATAGCCGCCGCGGGTCAGGCGCTTGATCGCCTCATGGTAGGTGCGGCCGGGGCCGACTTCCGGCCCCTCGAGCTGCAGGCGCTCGATGTAGTGGTCATTGCAGACGATCAGCCGCCCCTCGCGGGTCCATAGCGCCACGCCGGAGGGAATGGTGGCCACCAGCTCACGCAACCGCTGGTGCTCGGCGGTGCTGCGCGCATCGTCGCTGCCGCGCCGGTAGGCGAGCGCCACGGCGGCCAGCCCCAGGGCCAGGGCGATGACGCCACGCTGCGCCACTCCGCTCCAGGCAGGGCCAAGATCGGGCGCCGCGGTCGCGGAGGCGAGCTGGTGAGCGTCACCAAGGCTGCGCAGGAGATCGTAGCTGATGAACAGAACAGCGGCGCCGAAGGCGGTCAGGGCAACGGCAATGGTCAGGGGCGAGATGTCGTGGACGAGGCGACGCAGCCGGATGCCGGGCGCCGTGCCGGCGCCATGGAAGCTCCGCCCAGGCATAGTTTCGCCCTTCGCCGTGGCGCCGGATGTCTCCGCCGACCGCATTAATCGCCCCGCTAATGTGTCTGGAATTCAGTGATTTGTTCCGACCGCGGGCTGAACTTGAATCGACAATGCGGCGCTGTCCAGAGCCATTTTGGCGCCCCGGCGGGGGCGCCCGAGATTTGCGAGTCGCCTGAATCACTTACGCGCGGGAAAAATTCTTCCAACAGTAAGGAAGTGTTAACCAGCCAGGATGCGTCCGAGGATGTCGCCGGCATTGCGGCTCAGCCCGCCCGCGTCGCGGAGCGATCGCAAGGCTTCTTCGGCAGCGCTGCGCCGCGTCGGCTCGTAGGTCCGAAAGGTCCGGAACGCCGTGAGCAAACGCGCCGCCACCTGCGGGTTACGCTTGTCCACGTCGGCCACGAACTCGGTGACAAAGCGGAAGCCGGCGCCGTCCGCCCGGGCAAACTGCACCGGGTTGCCACTGGCAAAGCCACCGACCAGCGCCCGCAACCGATTCGGGTTGTTCTTCGGGAAGGCCGGGTCGGCGAGGATGGCGCGGATGCGCCCGATCGTGCCATCGGCCGGCGGGGCGGCGTTGAGGCCGAGCCACTTGTCGTAGACCAGCGGATCGGCGGTCAGGCGGACGCGGAAGTCCTCCAGCATGCCGGCGCTTTCCGGCGTGCCGACAACGACCGCCGAACTCAGCGCGGCAAAGCGATCGGTCATGTTGGTGGCGCCGGCATATTGCCGGGCGGCAAGCCCCGCACCCACGGGCGAGCCCGCAACAAGCAGGCCGAGGGCCCGGTTGCGCAGTTCGCGGCGGCCAGCCTGACGGGCCCCGGGCGCATAGGTCTCGGTGCTCGACAGGGCGTCGTAAGTCGCCCGCAGGGTGGGTTCGATCCGTGCCACGACAGCCTCGATGAAGGCGACCCGCACCGCATGAATGCGCGACGGATCGACGTTTTCGCCGATGGTGCGGGCCATGTCGGCCTCGGTCGGCGGCACCAGTACGTTGGCCTTGAAGGCATCGTCGAGGCCGGTCGCCCCGATGGTCTCGACGATGGCTGTCGATAGCGCTTCGATCGCCGCAGCCGACCAGGGCCTGCCGCGCACCGCCTCGATCAGCAGGTTGAGGGATACATCCTCGAGCGCCTGCCAGCGATTGAACGGGTCGCTGTCGTGGCGGGCAAGGAACAGCCGGTCGGCTTCCGTCAGGCCGGAACGAAAGTTCACCGGAGCGGAAAAGCCGCGGAACAGCGACGGGACCGGCCGGTTGGCCACCCCTTCGAAGGTGAGTTCGACGCTGTCACCGTCCACGACGATGAGGTCGTCCCGGACCTCGCCGCCGGTCACCCTGCTCCAGTCGGCTGGGTTGCCGTTCGGGCCGACAAGGCCGAACTTGACCGGCAGCACCATCGGCCGCTTGTCCGGCTGGCCCGGCGTCGGCCTCGTCTTCTGGCTGAGCTTCAAGGTGTAGCGCTTCGCCGCGGCGTCCCAATGATCTTCGGCGACAACCTCCGGAGTGCCGGCCTGCAGATACCATTGCTGGAAATGCTGCAAATCGAGGCCATTGGCATCCTCGAACGCCTTGATGAAGGCCTCGATGGTCGTCGCCTGGCCGTCGTGGCGTTCGAAATAGAGGTCCATGCCCTGGCGGAAGCCCGCCTCGCCCAGCAGCGTTGCCAGCATGCGGACGATCTCGGCCCCCTTCTCGTAGACGGTGGTCGTGTAGAAGTTGTTGATTTCCTTGTAGTGGTCGGGGCGCGCCGGGTGGGCAAGCGGGCCGCCATCCTCGGGGAACTGGGCGGCGCGCAGGAAACGCACATCCTCGATGCGCTTCACGGCGCGGGAGCGTTCGTCCATCGAGAATTCCTGGTCGCGATAGACGGTCAGCCCTTCCTTGAGGCAGAGCTGGAACCAGTCGCGGCAGGTGATGCGGTCGCCGGTCCAGTTGTGAAAATATTCATGCGCGATGACGCGCTCGATATTGGCGAAGTCCGCGTCGGTCGCGGTCTCGGGTCTGGCGAACACCAGCTTGTCGTTGAAGATGTTGAGGCCCTTGTTCTCCATGGCGCCGAAATTGAAGTCGGAGACGGCAACGATGTTGAAGATGTCGAGGTCGTATTCACGCCCGAACCGCCGCTCGTCCCAGGCCATGGCGCGCTTCAGCGAATCCATGGCGTACAGGCACATCTGCTCCTTGCCGGGCTCGCAATAGATGCCGAGCGCGACTTTGCGGCCGCTCATGGTGGTGAAGCTGTCGTGGATGGAGCCGAGATTGCCCGCCACCATGGCGAACAGGTAGGAGGGTTTCGGGAACGGATCGGCCCAGACCGCGAAATGCCTGCCGTCCGACCCTTCTCCCTGCTCAACCAGATTGCCGTTGGCGAGCAGCACGGGCGCCAGTTGGCGGTCGGCGGTCATCTTCACGCGGAACCGCGCGAGATTGTCCGGCCGGTCGAGGAAGTAGGTAATGCGCCGGAAACCCTCCGGTTCGCACTGCGTGCACCAGGTGCCGTTGGAGCGGTAAAAGCCCATCAGCCGAAGGTTCTTTTCCGGCTGCAGGGTGACGCCGGTTTCCAGCACGAAGCGGCGCTGCGGCGGCTCGAACAGCGTCAGCGCGGATGGCGTCGCGACGTAGGCGGACAGAATCAGCGGGGCGCCGTCGAGCGCGATCGAGGTGAGCTTGAGGCCATCGCCATCGAGCACCAGCGGCGTGCCGGGAGCCGTATCGGGGCGCGGTACGATGGTAAGCAAGGCCCGCACCTGGCTGGTTTCGGGGGCGATATCGACCTCCAGCTCGACTTTTTCCACGACGTACGGGCTTGGCGCGTAATCCTTGAGAAAAATGGTGTGGTCGGGGTCGATGGACATTTGTGCTCCGGAAGAATTCTGCGACCCGGCCCGATAGTGTGGCCCGGCTGCAATAGACGAGGCGATGCTTTGCCTATATTCTGAGCGGCTGGCAACCAGAGTGCCGATCTTCCCTGCCGAATCTGCCGCATCGGGAAGGATCGTTGGTTCGCCGGTACGTGACCTCAACGCGCGCGGGCTGTCCGCGTCAATGGGGGCGTCCTCCTAAAGTCATAGTCAGGTCCTCTTCCATGCTGCGCTGGTTCGAAACCCGCATCGATCCCTATCCGTCCGCCGATCCGGCTATGCCGCCGTCGACGTTCCTGGCGTTTTGCCTGCATTACCTCAAGGGCTCGAAGGGGTGGTTCGCACTGATGATGGTGCTGACGGCCTCGATCGCGCTCAGCGAAGTGGCGCTGTTCGGCCTGCTTGGCCACGTGGTGGACTGGCTCGGCAAGGCCAATCGCGACACCTTCCTCAGCGAACAGGCCTTCTGGCTCTGGGCGGTCGGGGCGGTCGTCGTCTTCGGCCTGCCGATCGTGGTGGCGCTCGAATCGATGGTCATCAACCAGACGCTGCTCGGCAACGTGCCGCAGCGGATACGCTGGCTGATCCATCGCTACGTGCTGCGCCAGTCGATGACGTATTTCCAGGATGAGTTCGCCGGCCGCGTCTCGACCAATCTGATGCAGACGGCGCTCGCGGTGCGCGACACCGCGATGAAGATCTTCAACGTCCTCAACTATGTCGTGTTCTATTTCGCCGGCGCGGTGGTGCTGGCGGCGATGAACGACTGGCGGCTGGCGGTGCCGTTTGTCATCTGGCTGTGCGGCTATGGCGCGCTGCTGCGCTATTTCATCCCCCGCCTCGCCGATATTTCGGCCAGGCAGTCGAACGCCCGCGCGCTGATGACCGGCCGCATCGTCGATGCCTACACCAACATCTCGACGGTAAAGCTGTTCTCGCACTCGCAGCGCGAGGAGGGCTACGCCAAGGAGGCGATGGAGGAGTTCCTCCCCACCGTCTACACGCAGATGCGGCTCGCGTCGGTGCTCAACATCTCGCTCTATTGCCTCAATGTCCTGCTGCTGGCGGCGGTTGTGGGGCTCGGCATCTGGCTCTGGCTGCACAACGCGATCACTCCCGGCGCTATCGCGGTCGCGGCGGCGCTGGTGCTCAGATTCTTCGGCATGAGCCAATGGATCATGTGGGAAATGTCGGCGCTGTTCGAAAACATCGGCACGGTGCGCACCGGCATCAACGCCTTCTCCGTGCCTCGGCTCGTCGCGGACAAGCCGGGCGCCGGACCGCTGGTGGTCAAGAGCGGCGAAGTTCGCTTCGAGCACGTGAATTTTCACTACGGCAAGGCCACGGGGATCATCGACGACCTGTCGTTCACGCTCAAGCCGGGCGAGAAGGTCGGACTGGTCGGTCGCTCGGGCGCCGGGAAGACGACCATCGTCAACCTGCTGCTGAGGTTCTACGACCCCGAATCGGGGACGATCACCATCGACGGGCAGGACATCTCGAGCGTCACGCAGGACTCGCTCCGCGCGGCGATCGGCATGGTCAGCCAGGACACCTCGCTGCTGCATCGCTCGGTGCGCGACAACATCGTCTATGGCCGGCCGGGCGCGACCGAAGCGCAGATGATCGCGGCATCCGAAAGTGCCGAGGCGCACGAGTTCATCACCAGGCTCAGCGACAGCGTCGGCCGCGCCGGCTACGACGCCCATGTGGGCGAGCGTGGGGTGAAGCTGTCGGGCGGGCAGCGGCAGCGTGTCGCCATCGCCCGGGTGCTGCTCAAGGATGCACCGATCCTGGTGCTCGACGAGGCGACGTCGGCGCTCGACAGCGAGGTCGAAGCGGCGATCCAGAGCCAGTTGCACCGGCTGATGCAGGGCAAGACGGTGATCGCCATCGCGCACCGCCTGTCGACCATCGCGGCAATGGACCGGCTGATCGTCATCGACGACGGCAAGGTGGTCGAAGAGGGGAGCCACGCCGAACTCATTGCGCTGGGCGGCGAGTACGCCCGGCTCTGGGCGCGCCAGTCCGGCGGCTTCATCGAAGCCGACGAGGATGCGCCGACCCCGGAGGAACTTGCCGACGCGGCCAAGGACAAAGATCTGGAGGCGGCGGAATGAGCGGGCCGGGTGCCAATGGGCCGGCGCTTGTCGCCCCCTCCTCCTTGTGGGGAGGTTTGGGGTGGGGAGACCCGCCGCCGGCACAGTGCTCGGGGCAGCCCCTGCGCCATGGGGTCGCCAGCCGTTACGAAATCTCGACTACGCCTGGCCTGATCTTCGCCTGAACCTACAACTGCAACGACTGAAGGAGACTCCGATGAGAGCGCAAACGCCCAATCCGATTGAGGTCATACCCGCCGCCGCACGATCGAGGGATTTCGCCCTGTTTCGACCACACCGAAGGTCCGCGAGACAAAAATGCTCAATGCAATCATCACTTTTTTCGACGCCCGTTACTCGCCTGTAGCCCTCGCTGCCCAGCGGCAGCCGCCGCAGGGTCTCAATGCCTTCATCCTCTATTTCGTCCGGCAGTTCCGGACCGCCTTCTTCATTCGCATGGGGATGGTGGCGGTCGGCTCGGTCGTCGATGCCATGATGCCGATCTTCGTCGGCCTGATCGTGGGGATGCTCACCACCACGCCGCCCGGCGAGATGTTCACGCGCCACGGCACGACGCTCGCCTGGATGGCGGCGCTCGTGCTGATCCGCCCGGTCACCTTCGTGCTCGACACGCTGGTACGCAACCACGCGATCGTACCCAACCTCGTCAACCTGGTGCGCTGGCAGAGCCACTGGCATGTCATTCGGCAGAGCTGGAGCTATTTCCAGAACGACTTCGCCGGCCGGCTGGCCAACAAGGTGCTGCAGGCAGGCGATGCCATCGAGACCGGCGTCAACCTCACGGTCGACGCGGTGTGGTACGCGCTGATCTTCGTGGTCGTGGCGTGCATCGCGCTGGCGCGGCTCGACTGGACGCTGCTGATCCCCATCGTCCTGTGGCTGATCGGCTACGGCGTGCTGTTCGCGGTCTCCATGCCGCGCATCACCCGCTACTCGGAGGAACTGGCCGAGCATCGGTCGGTAATGACCGGCCGCATCGTCGACAGCTATACCAATATCCAGACGCTGAAGACGTTTTCGACCGACCGGCACGAGGACAACTACGTCGCCGAATCGGTGCTCGAGCACACGATCGGGTTCCGCAAGCTGATGCGGACGTTCACCTATATGTGGTCGACACTATTCGTGTTGAACGCGCTGCTGGTGGTCTCGGTCACCTGGCTGGCCCTGGCCGGCTGGAACAGCGGCGTGATGACCGCCGCAGCGGTGGCGACGGCGGTGCCGTTCGTGCTGCAGATGATGAACATGTCGGGCTGGATCCTCGAAACCGGCTCCAACATCTTCCGGCAGTTCGGCACGGTACGCGACAGCATGCTGTCGGTCGCGCAGCCGCTGACCATGCTCGATGCGCCGGAGGCGAAGCCGCTCGCCATCGACCGTGGCGAGATCGTTTACGACAACGTCACCTTCAACTACTGGCGCGGCAAGGAAGGCTCGGTCCTCGAAGGCTTCAACCTCAAGGTGGAAGCCGGCGAGAAGATCGGGCTGGTGGGTCGCTCCGGTTCGGGCAAGTCGACGCTCGCCAATCTGGCGCTCCGGATGTTCGATGTGCAGGGCGGCGCCATCCGCATCGACGGGCAGGATGTGCGTTCAGTGACGCAGGAAAGCCTCCGCCACGCCATCGGCCTCGTCAGCCAGGACACCTCGCTGCTGCATCGGTCGGTACGGGAGAACATCATCTATGGCCGGCAGGAGGCGACCGACGCGCAGATGATCGCCGCAGCGGAGCAGGCGCGGGTGCATGACGTCATCCTGGGCCTTGCCGATCCCAAGGGCCGGCGGGGCTACGATGCCCATGTGGGGGAGCGCGGGGTGAAACTCTCTGGCGGGCAACGCCAGCGCGTCGCCATCGCCCGGGTGCTGCTGAAGAATGCCCCGATCCTGGTACTCGACGAGGCGACCTCGGCGCTCGACAGCGAGGTCGAGGCGGCGATCCAGGAGCAGTTG
>Ga0134126_10002884_pt1 | contig 21616 bp, 19 predicted proteins | sample KB31752_FD_96881 | JGI IMG/M metagenome (GOLD analysis project Ga0134126, IMG submission 96881) | Terrestrial soil microbial communities with excess Nitrogen fertilizer from Kellogg Biological Station, Michigan, USA - KB3-175-2 | ecosystem: Environmental > Terrestrial > Soil > Unclassified ... | reverse complement strand
GGACTGCGATGATCTGTTCCTCCGTGTGCCGTTTCCGTGTCATGGCTCCCTCCTGTGGAGCCCATCACAGCACAGGGGAACTTCCCAGCCAATGGTCTAGTTTTCAGGGGGAAGATCACCGCGATACGCGGCGCTTGTTCTTGTGCGGAGAGTATCGAGCCTCGCCGGCTGAAACCCTGAGGCCACTACAGTAGTCGGTTCCTTATCTCCAGACTCGTTAACCCAAGCAAGTAGGTCTTGCAGATCCAAAGCAATTCTCGTTTCGACGGCACCACCATACAATTCACCGAGAACCCCACACCAATACCAACGTGCCAGCTTCCCCCGTATCACAGGTTCAAGCCACCGCTCGCCCAAGTGGACCATCGCAGTAGCGAGAGGCACAAGCTGTGTACGATAAGGAAGGAACTTAGGATGATGGAAACCTTCCATGCGCAAGAATCGATCAGCCTCAAAGAAGCCTGCTGTCAGTCTGTCAGCCCAGTTTTTATAGGCATCTAGGGGGAGAACGAGGATATGTTCACGTTTTGCACTGACTGCCGTCGCTTCTTTAGGTTTTTTCTCAGCGGCCAAGTCGGCTTGCCGCCGTTCATAGCTGTGAAGCAGAGAAACTCCCTGAAGGAAGTCTGTCGGCTCCAAATCACGAAGCAAAGGTTTTCCGGTCAGTTTCTTGTGACGACCTTCGATTTTCTCCCTGACATTCCCAAACCAGTCATCGCGGAGATTAAATCCATCAGCCGCGTAGGTTGCTGTGACGAGCTCGAATACAGATAGTGGCACTCCTCCAGTGTTTACTTTCTCAAAGACAAGACAGACCGCTTCCTTTGTCGTCTCCTTCTTCAACTCGATAACGGGAACGTCATAAGTTCTAAAAGCGTCAAGAACCTTTGCTCTAAATTCCATGTATCGAGAGAATTTGCTTGCGTCAAAGCGATGGAGCCCTAGTTCCCAGTTGTCAGAGCGAAGAGTTTGATTAAATGGGAAGCAGAACACGGCAAACTCCTTTTCCTGGGTACTCAAATCCAGAACAATGTCCCTCCCAAAATTGGCCTTCAACGTCTTGCTCTCATCCACAGCTATAATCGCATCCTCTAGGTTGTCATTGACGCTTAGCGCTTTCTCGATGTCGATGTAATATATGCGCTGGACTTCTCGCCCCTGGTCGTCCTTTGTCTTTACGGGAGCCATGAGTTTCAAGACTTGTGTTAGGGACGTGAGTCGTTGCTGACCGTCGAGGATAAGCCGTTCAGCCGGGCAGCCAACTGCTAAGTTCACACCTTCAACCGGACGAATCTGAAACCGCGCCGCCCCTCCCGTCTCAAGCAACATCACACTTCCAATCGGGAACGAGCGAGCAATACTCACAAGTAGGGATCGAATATGTGAATCATCCCACACCCATCCGCGCTGGAAATCTGGCAGCTGAAGCTTCCCTTCCGCAATCTGATCGAGAAGCTTGCTGAGAGCTGTTTTCGTTGAGTCAAACGTAGCCATTGGAATCACCTTTCATACGGAATGAGCCACTCGACATCTCATTCTTGACTGCAAGAGGTAACTCCAATTCATTGCCGCTTTCCTGAAACGGGATGAACGCCTGAATTCTTAGGTAATTCATCTAGCAGTCGTTTCTCGCGGAATCGGAGACTAGCTTCACCTGTAGACTTTCTCGCGGTCCAATACACACCTTTTAATTTTTCCACTGGAGTTCCGACTATCTCGAATACAATGGTTCCGTCATGAGGCTGACTGCGATCAGCTACAGATGGCACCGGGTTGCTATGATAGCTGTAACCGATCTTCCTTATTTGATCATCACCGTCCAGCCAGAAGTCAGCTAGATAGCTCCGGCTGGTCATTTCGGCAGTGCGCATGACACAACTGATTCGAATGAAAGACTGCTTGATTGTAAGTATCACGGGGATGGGACCAGGAACCTCTCCAGTCTCTGGATTTTTCCAGGTGGTCTGAATAGTCCCTTGCCATGTACCGTTAAGATCCGGAAATGGAACCAGCCACCCACGAAAGATCCTCCAACGCCACGCCCAATTTATAAAGATTCCTACTGCAAATAACACCAAAGGGATTGTCTTGTAGGCAATCGCAAGCGCACTCCACAGATCTTCAACTGTCTTTCCGCTTTGGGACGAAATCCCAATAAAACAGACTGCAAACACGCCAAAGAGAACCAGTGCGAAGCGTTTGGGGTGAAGGTTCTTCATTTGAAACCGATGTAATTCCAGGCGGCCTCAAGGAATCGGTTCGCCTGCTCTCTTGTCCAAGCTTGAGATGGTCGAAAGAGATACTTGATTTCGTTCACCTCACGCCATTCCGAGCATTTATTGTCACTGCGCGTCCGATTAAAGATGTTAGCGACCACATACCGCACGTCGTCGGTATATGTATCGTGTTGAAAGGCTTCTTGTGGAGCATTCCACACAAGAGATTCTATTAGGAAGGACGCCATATTGTCGGCCTCCGCAACCTTGTCTTCTTGCATTGCGTTTCGGAGGTTCTTGAGAATGCGAATTACTCGCTTGTATCTCCGCCCCGTTTCATCATTGCGCCGCACTCCATTCTCATAGTTTTGATCAGGCCAATTGATAATCCTGTTTCCCTTATCAGGAATGAATCCAACGCCTGAGAGATACTCATAGGTGCCATCTAGACTGAGACCTTCCGTGTAATAGCGATATTCAAATGTCGGAACTACATCAGCATCAATTCGATAAGTGTTCTCGTGAACATCAAAGGCTTTGTTTCCTCTGCCCACCGCGGATACACCAAAGTAAGAGGTAAGGGCCTTACCAACCATATCCTTAAACTCATTAAAGCCAAGGCTACTTACTACATTGTCAAAATCTTCTCGCGTTTTACCCTCTGGATAGTGATCAAAGAATGCCTCGTTATAGCGAATGCACACGTCCACATCACTATCCTGCGTTATGTTTGTTCGAGATTTATATGACCCTTGCGCGAATACTGTGATGTCCAAACTTGATAGCTTGTTATCTGCGGCTATTGCTTTCTTTATAGCCCTTTCTGAGTTCTCACACTTCTCAGCTTCTGTCACTCCCGGGCCTTGCGCCCAGGAGCTAAAGAGATTCTCCAAGCTGCTCATGCGACATCTCTCGGACAAGCCAATTGCCCTGAGAAGGCGCGAGCAAGGATGGACTGCCGCAGGCGGTCGGCGCGGGTGTGGTTGACTTGGACGGCGGCTTCGAGTGCTTCAATGACGGACAGGCGGCGCTCGACTTCGGCCACGATGGCTTCTTGCTCAACAGTCGGTGGGACAGGAACAACAATGGCCTTAATTTCCCCAAGGTTCAGGCGTGGACGTCCCACCCCATGAACGATGTTCTTGGCCCGTTGACGTGTAGGCTGGGAATTGAGAACAACATTTAAATATTGAGCTCCAATATCTTTGTGAGGCTTGAATCGGATGCAGTCGGCTTTGACGATGGCATGACCAACTGACTGCGGGATCAAGCAAGACCGTGGTGGGGCTTCTCCAAGAGCAGCAATCACGAGATCACCTGCAAAGATGCGATGCTTTTGGAGCCTGGAAAAGTGTGCTTCCGCAATGTGAGCTTCTTCATTCACGAACACACTGTCTCCGATATTCTGAAGACGAATTACACGAGGGCCTGTCTCCTTGTAGTGCTCGGTCTTAAGGTTCGAACCAAACGGGCCGTCAGTTATCGAGTTTGGCTCTGGAGCAGCCAATTGATCAACTGTTGCCCATGCCCAACCTCTTGGCAGTGACGCCATGTCGGTGGCTTCAGGAACAGATGGCTCCTTATATTTCCCTCTGCCACTCCATTTCTTGCGCCGTTCGGCGAGGATGCGTTCGAGGAGTTTGCTGGCTGGATCGACGTCGGGATGCTGCTTGCGCCAGTCTTCGGTCAATTGCCCTTCGACGGCGGCTTTGAGGACGGCAGCTTTGTAGCGTTTGAGGTTGGCTTTGACGCGCTTGAGGTTGGCGACGGCTTCATCGAGGCGAGAGAATTGTTTTTCAATTTCTGCGACGATTACGACCTGAGTTTTTGCTGGAGCTACACGAATCGGAGCTGACCGAATATTCTCCAAGTTAAGAACAGGGCGGCCGAGCCCATAGGCCATAGCTTCCACAGCCGTCTTATCACCTCGTTTTGCCGTAAGTTGGAGATGTATAAATTTAGCGAGAGATGGGTCTCTAAGCCGAACCAGACAAACCGATTGGCTAACATAGGCCTCAGGAATCTCTTCTTTGACCACTGCAACCTTCCCAACATTTGCCCCGGTGATCGTAACGAGCAAGTCACCTTTTCGAACGAGTGACCGTTTCCCCTCTACCTTCTCTGGAAGTTTCACGAAAGCAACTTCGTTTAGTGAAAGGCGGTTTCGATTTATGTCCTGTGTCCGAATGAAGATAGATCCGGAGTCAGCATAGTACTTCGACCAATCACGTGAACCGCTAGTGATGTACTCAGCCAATTCGCCTAGCGTTGTTTCAACCCAGCGATCACTTGCTACCGATGAATCTGCTGTGTTGCTCACGCCGCCAACACCCCGTTCAGTTGTTCAACAATCTGGTTCAGCTCGTTTCCAAAGAGTTGGTGCACTTTCCCAAGCCCGCCTTCTTGCGCAAACGGCGCGAACTCGAAGTCGTCCGGCTCAACCCAGAGGTTCGCGGCGACATGGTCGCGGATCATCTCCAGCCAATAGCGCTGCTCGTCCGTGAACTTCCTCCGATTTTCCTGTTCCCCTAGCCACGCTTTGAAGTTGGCGTTGACCTTTTCGGGAAAGGGCACCAACTCGTTGTCCTGATGCGTGGCGAAGCGGACGAGGGATACGAGATCTGTGAGAATACGTTTGCCGCTCGCGCCTTTCACCTTCGACCTCTCCAGCGCCGCATAGGCCTGCCAAAGCTGGGATTCGTTCCAGAGGTAGGGCGGCTTTTCGATGGCGTTGGCCAAATCCTTGATGTCCTCGAACTTGAGCCGCTGCTTGTACGGTTTGCTATAGAGGACTTGTAGGGCAGTGATCTCGTCCTTGTGCTGTGCGATGAACTGCTCGAACGACTGCACGATGGTGCGGGCGCGGGCCAGGGCCTCGGCGCTGAAGCCTGCTTCAATAACTTGATCCTGGCTGACGTGATCAATCGTGAGTTCGTTCTTTTTTTTGATCTCGACCAGGAGCTCCCGGAATTTCGGATCTTGAAACGGCTTGGCTGCTGCTTGAATCAACGCGGTAGCCACCTGCTGAATCTGCTGCTCACTTGGCTTGTTTGTCCCAAATTGCTGCGTGGCCCGCTCTTCTTGCCGATCGGGGTTGACCGCTTCCACGAGACCCCGGCTCAGGTCCTTAAGTGAGAGGCCGCCGCTGGCTTTGCTGATGGCCTGTTCATCGGCCTTTGTAATCCGGTGCTCCATGCGGGCCAGCCGTCCCGCGATGCTGGTGAGCACGTCTTCTTCCGTATTGCCCAGTGCCACGGCTTGGAGCAGCTTCTCAAAGGCGACGCTGGGCTTTTTCTCCATCGGCCGCGCGTCGGTCTTGTCCTGCTCGCAGACGCCGACGGCATCGACGATGACGAAGTGGTCCTTGGTCGTGGCGTCGGGCGTGACGGCCTTGAGATCATCCGGCTTGATGACACGGACGCCCCGGCCCTTCATTTGCTCGAAGAAGGTGCGGGATTTGACCGCGCGCATGAAGACGACGATCTCGACCGGCTTGATGTCGGTGCCCGTGGCGATCATGTCCACGGTGACGGCGATGCGGGGATGGTAGCTGTTGCGAAAGCTCTTGATGAGGTCCTTGGGAGTCACTCCGGTGGTGCGATAGGTGATCTTCTGGGCGAATTCGTTGCCCTTGCCGAACTCCTCACGGAGGATTTCGACGATGTTCTCGGCATGGGCATCGTCCTTGGCGAAGATGAGGGTCTTGGGCACCTCGGTGCGGCCGGGAAAGATGTCGATGAAGAGCTTGTCCTTGAACGCTTTGACGATGGTGCGGATCTGGTCGGGAGCGACTACGTCGCGGTCGAGTTGGTCGGGATCGTAGGCGAAGTCGTCGTCGAGCCGCTCCCACCGCTTCGTCCGCGTTTCCCGATTCATCAACTGCACGCTATACCCAGCCTCGACCGTGGACCCTGCCTGCGTGATGGCGGTACGGATGCGGTACACGTCGTAGTTGACGTTGACGCCGTCGGCCACGGCCTGCTCGTGGTTGTATTCCATGACGAGGTTTTGATGGAAGAAGCCTAAGGTTTGCTTGTTGGGCGTGGCAGTGAGGCCGATGAGGTGGGCGTCGAAGTATTCCAGCACCTGCGCCCAGAGGTTGTAGATCGACCGGTGGCATTCGTCGGTGACGATGATGTCGAATGTTTCAATGGGAATAGCCGGGTTATAGTCCAACGGCTCGGGCTTCTTGAAGAGCCGTTCGAGGCCGGAGACGGAGGCTTCTTCGTCCTCGTCCGACAGCTCACGCCCTTTGAGCATAGAGTACATGCGCTGAATGGTGCTGATGCAGACGCGCGCCGTGGTATCGAGCGTGTTGCCCGCCAGCCGCTGGACGATGAACTCTTCGGTGAACTTGAAGTTGTTGTAGGGCGAGACGTATTGCTGGAACTCTTTTAATGTCTGATCACCCAGATTGCCGCGATCGACGAGGAAGAGCACCCGCTTAGCCCCGCCGAACTTGATAAGGCGGTAGATGAAGTTGATGGCGGTGAAGGTCTTACCGCTGCCGGTGGCCATTTGGATCAAGGCGCGAGGGCGATCCTGCGCCAGCGACTTCTCAAGATTGTTGATAGCGGTAACCTGGGCGGGCCAGAGGCCGGTGGCGCTGAGTAGCGGCAGTGTCCTCAATCGGCCACGAAGCGTCGGTGCTGCTTCCGCTGCCAGGGATGCGCCATGCAGATCTCTCGGTGCGGCGTGGCGCTGTGGGATCATGGCCGCAAGCGTCTCGGGTCGATGGAAGCTGAATACTGGGCGGCTTCGCGGTTGGAAATCGAGACCGTTCGTGAAGCGCGTTTCCACGCCGGTGCTCTGATAGAGAAAGGGCAATGGTCTGGTATGAGCAGGTAAATCAGCAGGAAGACCCTTGCTGTATTTCTCGGCCTGGACTTCCACGCCGACTAACGGAAACCCTTCTTTCTTAGCCTCAATGACTCCTGCGGCTCTCCCATCTATATACAGGACGTAATCTGCGAAGCCGTGCCCGCTCAGAAGGGGAAACTCTCGAAGGATCACTCCCCGTCCCGCATGAAGGTGTGCGCTCTTGTAGTCCTGAACTTTCCAGCCAGTCTGCTCCAGCGCCTGGTCAATGTGCTCGCGCGCTTTATCTTCAGGCGTTGGCATATTCACACCCTACCTAAAATCAATACTCCCCAACCGCTGGGAGCTAAGTTTCGGGAGAGGCATACCTTCTTTTCTTAAGGAATGCAATTATTCCATTAGGTGGGGAGGATGAAAGCTATTTCGGTTGCGTGTCCATAGAAAACCCAGACTCATGCAAATCTAACCTTAAAGACCAGGGCGGCTTGAAGTACAAGGACGCGTATACCCGCGTAAACTAGCTGTGTGAGTAAGCCCAAGTACCCCTGAGTAGGACCGTGTAAGGCGCGTAAACTAGCTTGTCTGTGGCCTTACGCAAATCAGCCGCGCGTATGCGTATCGGTATCCAGAGTAAGGCGCATAGAACACGAATCGACGATAAACGCCACTGGTTTTCCCGGACAAACCACCGCTCATGTGCTTGAGGCAGAAGGACGGCATCTCCGCATCAAGGACCATGTGATTATCGTGGGGTATGGGTTGAAATGGGGCAACCTCGCTCGCGTCTTGAGCGAGACGGAAGTGCGACATATCGCCTTAGATCTGGATGGTGACACGGTGCAGCGCGAGGCTGCCCAGGGCTAGAATACAGGAATTGGCGCAAGTGAGGGACAAGGAACGGAACTGACCGGCGTAGAATGATCCGAGGAAACTATTGCTTGGGTTCTTGGTTATCTGGCCAGCGACGGACCCAGCGCGTGAGAAGAATGAGAAGGGTAAGGAGTAGGGTGATCAGGACAACCCATCCAAGCGGACGGATTTCCCAGCCCACTTGAGTCATGCAGCACTCCGAGGAATCCCATAGCGAAGGGCTTGGGCTTCGGTAAAGATCAATCCCCAGCATCGAGTACAATACACACCAGGATGGCGCATGACCAGCCACAGATCTTTTTCAGGCAGGATCCGCGCCTCGCTAGCGGCGAGTCGAAGCGCACAGCGAGGACACGAGTAGCCTCCAGTCTTCCCCTGACAGAGGGGACAAGGTGGATGCGGACACCCCGACGCCTCGAAGTAACGGAGTCGAGTGGCCCCGCATTCGGTAAGCTGGTAGGCCGGTCCCACCCGCTGGAGGAACTCCTGACGCCGAAGGAGCGACAGATAAGATCGGGCCGTGGCTGGGGAATAGTCGAAGGCCTGCACGAGATCTTGTGAATGGATGCGTCCCTTAGCCTGAGTCAGCCGAAGCGTCTGGTGCTTGTTCGTTTTCATGGGCCCTGCCCTGACGTGGAGCCCTTACCGTTGTCGGCCAAGGGCTCATCCTCGCGAGTATACTTCTTGAGTCCCAGCCGCTGGGCATAGCGTTCCAGGGCCTGCGCCGTGGGCAGCCCTTCGAGCCTCGCTGCTTTGAGAAATCCACGGATCTGCTTATATGAGAGTCGCCTCAGACCCGCCTCCCATAGAACGAGCAGAATCAAGCCGACCGCCGCATGCTTCGGCGGGCGCGGCGCGTGTTTGGACGCCTGCGCCAGCCTGGCCAGCTCGGCGTGATCTTGGGCTGCCATCGTCGCTTGGAGATGCGTGGCAATCTGCGGGTGATAGCTGAGCCAGGGATTGACCGAGAGCACCCACCGGAGCGCCTCTGCGTCCCCGGCGCGGGCCATTGTGAGCCAGTCACTCATCAACCGCCCTGTCTGCATGAGCGAGGCCAAATTATCTGCCACGGTTTTGAGCTCCACGGCAATCGCGTCCACTCGCTGCTCTGCGCGGGTCACCACCATCTTCAGTTCTGCCCCTTGTAGAGCCTCGGTCGTAAAGAGCCCGGTCTTCGCGTCTGTCACTGCCTCTAGTCGCCGCACGGTCGCCTCGATCTGTTTGAAGGTCTCGCGGACCCATTGGCCCCAGCCCAGGTGCTCCTGTATGGGGGCTTGCGTGGAGCGCTCAGGAGTGAAGCCCTCTGTGACTTGGCCCAGCACCCAGGGGACGGTGGCATAGGCTCGCTCCCAATCAGCAGCCTTAAAGGCTTCGGATCGGAGGTGTGTCCCTGCTTTGGTCAGTCGAGCAGAGGTGAGGTCCTGCGCCAGTTGGTTGAACAACCGGGCCATCATGACAAAGGTGTCAGGCCGCCACTCCAATGCGATCAATCGCTCGCGCCAGGTTTCGATTCTGCCGTGATTCATGCCGCCATTGTGCCTGTCTCCACTCGCGTCGTGCAAAAACCCGACAACCGTCCTCCAGCCATCGGTCGGATATTTGTGCGCGCTGACTTGATCGCGCTATATCGCCTCTCCATGAGTATCCAGAACTCCACCCCTGAACCCTGATCTCCCTCCCCCCCATTCGCTGCTTGACGGCTGGCTGGTGCCTCCCCATACTGCCCCTCGGCGAAGTCGTCGTCGTGACGGGGACCGGAAAGGCACTGTGACGGCACGACCATTAGTTGAACTGGTGGAACAGTTTTGTCAGTACCAACTTAAACAGCGAGGGAAGACGGAAGGAGGCGTGCAGGCCTATCGCTGGAATCTGGAACAGTTTCTCATCTTCACACGGGCGCGATTGGGACGAGTTGGGCGACTGAGCGACCTCACAAAGCCCTTCATTCAGGAATGGATGGATGACATGGCGGCACGGGATCTCTCGTTGAACACGATGCGGATTCGACAGTCCACGCTGTCGAGTTTGTGTGGTTGGCTGGTTAAGCGTGAGTGGCTCGTGGCGAATCCCGTGAGTGGAATGGACCGGCCTCCTCATGCGGTCGAACCACCCAAGCAGGTGCCGACACCAGGCCTGATGGATGCACTCATAGAAGTCGCCAGGAAACGGGGACGGTCTCGGGACGTGGCCATCTTCTTAATCCTGCGCTTTACAGGGATGCGTCGAGAATCCGTGGCGACGCTCCAAGCGAGACATCTCGATGCACTCTGGGGGTTGCGGCGCGTGCGTGTGAAGGGCGGGAAGACGCGGGATATTCCATTACCAGAACCTGTCATGCGTTATCTGTACGGGTACGTCGAGCAGTGTGTTGCCCCAGTGGTCGGAACTTTGACGCCAGAGACGCCGTTGTTCTGGTCTGTGTGGGGTCGTCGCTCAATTGGCAAACATCGCGCTCCAATGACGGGGAAAAACATCTGGCGGCTGTGCAAGCTGTACGGACGGATGATCGGCTATCCCATGTTGAAGCCGCATGATCTTCGCCACGGTGTGGCGATGGAAGTGCTGGAGCAGCGACATGATTTGGAGCAAGTGCGTGCGCTCCTTGGCCATGCGCGAATCGACACGACGCAAATCTACACGATGATTCGCCCGGCTCAACTGAAGCAAGCTGTCTCATTTTACGAGGAACCGGCGAGGCTGATGATGGCGGGGTTTCGGAGTGATGAGGAAAACATGTTTGAGGAACATTCGCATGTTCCTCAAACCAGGCGTCTAAAACTACAATAAATTCAAGATGGTGGTCCCAACGGGATTCGAACCCGTGTTTAAGCCTTGAGAGGGCTCCGTCCTAGGCCAGGCTAGACGATGGGACCGTTCCAGAACTGTCCAAGGAATGGACCGTAGCATAAGCGGTTTTCCGTTTGCAACGAAGAGCCGCTCCTCCGAGAGTGGAGCTCTTTGGGATCGCCCCATTGGGCCGTTTGCATGGAGCCATAATATATGGCTCTGCCCGCATTGAACGTTCTTGACAGGTCAGAGCAGAAAGCCTAGCCTACCTAATGTTTTGATGAAGCTCCATATGCTCTATATCAACCTCCGCACGGTCGGAGAACATCGTGGTTCGAGGTGGTTAATAAATGGATGACTCAGTGGCGCCCCGTAGGACCGAATCCTTTGGTCGTACGGCAACGGCAGGAGTACTCTCCAAACCAGGACTCGAGCTGAGGATCGGATCCAACATTTTTCGCAGCACCAACGGCGTCGTCAAGATTCACGGAAAAGAGCAACTCGTCATTGAGGTAAAACCTGATCCAGGGCTACTTCTTGCCACCCTTGATCTCTACAACGAGCGCGGCGTCCGGATCGCGCACCTGCGTAGAAACGCTCTCACATTGAACGACAACGAGAGATTTACCATCGATGATCCGCTAGGCCAGCGGCTTTCGTCTGTTGATAGCCCCTCCATTCTGGTGACAGATCTGCAGTCGGGGCATCTCGTTTTCGAAGCACGCATGGCATCAGAGCACAAAGTCGATATCACCTGCGGAAAGTTGTACTCGCACAAGGGAATGCTGGTAGAGATCACTCCACACTACTGCCGGATCGGCTCAGGCACGGCGCTGTTCGGAAACATCGTGGAAGCACGAGGCGGACCGGCCATCCTCGGTTGATCCAGTTCGTCTTTCACCCATTCTTCGACTCCTGAGTTTTTCGATCCTTACCGTCTTCCCTGAGGACAGAGTGCGCTCTCCTCATCTCTGCGGAAAAGCGAGAACCGTTTTACCCTTTTTCCTCCTTTCTCTAGAATGACGACAATGAACGAAATCCCAAAACCGACCGTCCAGGCATTTCTCGTCTGTGACCAGGTGATCGAGGACAGCCTCACGAAAAAGAAGAGCCTGATCGGGATCTTTACCCATCTACAGGCCGCTACCTTCCCGTTCCAGCATCAACAGATGGGCCTCTACTTCTGCCTCACCGATGCCGAAGGCCTGTATCACTTTGATATCGACTTGATCTACCTCAACACCGAACAACTGGTCTGTCGGGCCACGCTTCCCAACATCGAGATCGGCGATCGCCTCCAGATTTCAGATTTCGGGATCAACATTCCTCTGTTGATCTTTCCCGCACCTGGTCGGTATGAATTCCGGCTGCGCATGGAGGGTCATCTCATCGCCCAAAAAGATTTCAACGTCATGCCGACGCGGATGTCGGACACCTCTGCCACGGAGCCCTCGACTTAGCCGTTTTCCATTCCTCCCATCGGCCCGTCTATGGTAGAACTCCAGTCTGGACCTCTGGTCCACACATGACCATGCCAAGGATTCACGCAAGACTTCATGAGCACATCTGAGCCCTCAGCCTCTTCGAATTTCGCTCGGGATCTGGTAGCAGCCGACCGTGCAGCAGGCAAACATGGCGGACGGGTCGTCACGCGATTTCCTCCCGAGCCAAATGGATATCTCCACATCGGCCATGCCAAGGCCATCGTGCTGAATTTTGGGATCGCGAATGAGACTTCCGGAGGGATGTGCCACCTAAGGTTCGACGATACGAATCCTACCACCGAAGACCCCGAGTACGTTCAAGCCATACAGGAAGACGTCCGCTGGTTGGGGTTTGATTGGCACGACAAGGTGTTGTATGCATCGGACTATTTCGAGCAGCTCTATGCCTTCGCCATTGTTTTGATCAAGAAAGACAAAGCCTACGTCGATAGCCTCACAGCGGATCAAATCCGTGAACACCGCGGCACGCTCACTGAACCAGGCCGTGACAGTCCCTATCGAACCCGATCAGCCGACGAGAATGTGAATCTCTTCGCCCGCATGCGAGCCGGAGAATTTTCCGACGGAGCCCATGTCCTACGCGCCAAAATCGATATGGGTTCCCCAAACATCAATCTGCGAGATCCGATCCTCTATCGGATCCGGCATGCCACTCATTATCGGACAGGAACCGCATGGTGCATTTATCCCTCGTATGACTTTGCACACCCGTTGTCTGACGCCATCGAAGGAGTCACGCACTCTCTCTGCACGCTGGAGTTTGAGGATCACCGTCCCCTCTACGATTGGGTCGTGGCCGAAGCCGACACTGCCCATCGTCCGCAGCAAATCGAATTTGCCCGGCTGAATCTCACCTCCACGGTGATGAGCAAGCGTAAGCTTCTCGAATTGGTCGACAAGAAATTGGTGGACGGCTGGGATGATCCGCGCCTTCCCACCTTGAAAGGCCTCCGTCGACGAGGGGTGACTCCTGAAGCGATTCGCGCCTTTTGCGAACACATCGGTGTCGCGAAGCGCGATGCGATCGTCGAGATGCCACTGCTCGAACACTTCATCCGAGAGGACTTAAACAAACGGTCACCGCGTGTGATGGCCGTGCTTCGACCGTTGAAAGTCGTACTCGACAATTATCCGGAAGATGTCGTTGAAGAACTCGACGCCGTGAATAATCCTGAGGACGTCTCCGCGGGAACGAGAAAGGTTCCCTTCTCGAGAACGCTGTACATCGAGCAGGATGATTTCAGGGAGGACCCACCGAAACAGTTCTATCGTCTTGCGCCCGGACGGGAGGTCCGGCTCCGCTATGGATACATCATCAAGTGTGTGAGCGCGACGAAAGACCCTCAGACCGGTACGGTCACCGAATTGCATTGCACTTACGATCCTGAGACCAAAAGCGGATCGGCACAAGAACAGCGCAAAGTGAAAGCCACCATCCACTGGGTGTCGGCATCGCATGCAGCCATAGCAGCCATCCGTCTCTATCACCCCCTTCTTCTCACCGACCAGGCCAAACTTCCGGTTGAACAGGACTGGACACGATCACTGAACCCTCAGTCGTTGGAACTCCTCACCGGCTGCTTGGTCGAACCAAGCCTTCGCTCAGCTGCACCCGGTTCCCGATTCCAATTCGAGCGCCAAGGGTATTTTTGTGTCGATTCCGACTCATCACCCGAGGCTTTGGTCTTTAACCGAACCGTGTCACTCAAAGACGCGTGGGCCAAGGTTGAGAAAGCTCATCAAGCATTTCAGCGCTGATATCAACCGACGTTCCAGCGGCTATACTTCATTCGGTTCCAGCGTTACACTACGCCCATGACCTGTCCCCTGTGCCACCAACCCACGACATGGGAAGCAAATCCCTGGCGTCCATTCTGTTCTGAGCGTTGTCAGATCACGGATCTGGGAACATGGGCCGCGGAACAATACCGTATTCCAGGTCTGACGCTTACAACAGAAATGGTGCGTCCAGAGCAGATCGATAAAGAAGAAGAAGAAAAAGATGAAGTCTAAGCAAGACAGTCGATGGCGGGAAAATCCTGCTTCCCCAACATGATCGCAGGCAATCCCCACCAGTTTGTAATCACTGTCCGGTACAGACTGCGATAATCAATGTGATGCCGTAAGTCCCCTTCCTGGAGATCCGCCAATGAAGGCGCTGTTCCATATAATCCGCCCTTGACCATGCCTCCTAGGAGGAGATGAGGCGCGGCAGTGCCATGATCGGTTCCAGTACTGGCATTCTCTCCGACCCGCCGGCCGAACTCTGAATAGGTCATGATCAAGACGCTGTCCCATTGCCCGGCCTGTTCAACCGCATGGCGAAATGCCACGATCCCTTCGGCCAATTCTTTCAAGAGACGCTCATGATGATTCAGTTGGTTGGCATGGGTGTCGAAGCTGCCGATCGACACTTTGATGACCGCCACCGGCACCTTTGCACTCAACAATTGTGCGGCTGTCTGCAATTGCCGCCCGATCGGCGAAGCGGGAAAGCTCGTCTGGAGTGACGAGCTCTGCTCAAGACGTCGGGTGAGGTCGCCTGCCGCATGGGTCAGCTCGCGTTGAACCTGGAGGATGTGAGCAAGCGCTCGGTTCGAACTGGTTTGCTCGATTGCAGGGACATGACTCGCCTGAGTGAGAAATTGCTGCGGGTCTTCCAACGCAACTGTCCTGACGGTCTTTCCACTCAACGGACCGGCATCACGCCGACCGAGCACGATGCCGTCCGCCGTAAAATCTGGTGGCGGTGGAGAGGCCTCGAATAGCCGAGCGAGCCAGCCTTCGTCCAGAATCTGCTCGCTGTCCGATCCCGTCTCCCATATCTCGATCGACCGGAAGTGAGAACGATTAGGGTTGGCATACCCAACCCCTTGCACCCACGCCAGTTCCTGTTCGCGCCACAACGGCATCAGCGGTTCGAGCGAGTAATGGAGTCCCACTTTTTCGTTGAGCTGTAGGACGCGTTCCCGCGGAATCGCTACCCTTGGACGTGCTTGATAGTACCGCTCGTCCCCATAGGGTATGAGTGTGTTCAACCCGTCGTTGCCGCCGTTCAATTCGATCAACATCAGCACACGATCCCATCGTGGCTGTGGCATTCCTTGTACTGGAGCTGCAAACAGTCGGCGAGGGTGAGGGTGCATGAGCAATATGAAGGGAAACGTTGCCGACAACCTGAGCAATTCTCGCCTGGTCATCACTCACCCTCACTTCAATTGATAGACAGGGTCCATCACCAATTGTTGCACCGCACGCCATCGATCAGCGGTGTCCGGTAGCGGAGAAACCGGAGGAACAGCCGTGAGGACTGTTTGCACGGTATCGAGGCTTTCCTCCGTAATCCACGCCGACCCATGGGCCATATCGATCATCGTTCCCTGGTGTGGGTGCATCCCTAATTCAGTACCGCGCAGGCTGCGCTGGAGCAGTTGCCAACGATTGAGCAGCGTCGTACTCGTGATCCATCTCGTGCCGCCAGGCCAGCCCTTCACGTTCGGCGGGTCGAAGAGGTCCTGTCCGAGGCGGCGACCATATTTCGCCAACACCTCTGTTTCCCTTGTCGGCAACTGAAAAATCCGGATGGTGCCGACGATCAATTCAACGGGCGACTTCACCAGTATTCCCCGGTTCTCCGGTGCCCAAAACTGGGGCGACATGAAGAGCGCCCGCAAAAGAGGCTTGATGTGATAGCCACTCGTTCGAAAGAGATCAGCCAGGCGCTCCACTTCATGTAGATCGGGTTGATCCGACACGAATTCCCGCCAGAGCTTCGTCGTGACATACGCCGCACAAGCCGGGTGATCGAGGACAATCGACAGGACATCGTCGCCTCCAAACATACCGGTCTCGCCCAGGACGCGCTTCACTCCGCCATCATGCTGATGTCGGTTGAATACAAACCCGCCGCCGTGGCGTAGAGCGACATGCCAGCCGGTGAAAGCCCGTGCCGCTTCTTTGATATCGTTCTCACGATAGTGGCCTTCTCCGAGCGTGAAGAGTTCGAACAGTTCACGGGCGAAATTTTCATTAGGATGGTCTTTGCGATTGGTCTGGGTGTCCAGATAGAGAATCATCGCGGGATCCTTGGCCACCTGGAACAGCAGCTCGCTGAAGGACCCCGCCGTATGCCGGCGTAGCAGGACGTTCTGTCGGTAGAGCAGCGCAGGCCATTTCACTTTCTTGTAACTGGAGGTGAAGTGGTTATGCCAGAAGAGTGTCAGGCGCTCCGTGAGAGGAGACGGCGTCGCAAGGAGTTCCTGGTACCACCAACCCTTGAGTGCCAGCGCCTCGTCGTTGCGCTCTTGTCGGAAGGCTTTCTTCTGTTCAAACGACATCCCCTTCATCCCTTGCGGGGGAGGCATGGCGGACAACACTTCTTGCGGCGGGCTTGTGACAGTTTGTTGGCCGACGCCGGCGAGAAGGCTGTCGACGGCCGCTTGACGATCCATCGTCGTAAGTTGGTTGATTTCGACCGGATTCCCTCCGAAACCGGTCCTGGCCAATAGATGGCGCGCTTCCTGAAAAGACAGTGCCATGCCTATCCTTCCAAACGGAATCTCTTCTGCACTATACAATGACTGAGCGGTACTGTCGCCGACTTCGAGTCGTTGTCTTTCTTATTGGCAACTTGGAGTGAACTTGCTAAGGTCAGACCTTTCGCTCACCTCGCGGAGGAGAATATTTTATGCTCGCGACCAAAGGCTATGCGGCGATGGCCGCCAAGGAGAGATTGCAGCCGTTGTCCTTCGAGCGACGCGATGTCGGTCCGCAGGATGTTTTGATCACAATCTCGCATTGCGGCATCTGCCACTCAGATATCCACCAGGCCCGTAACGAGTGGGGTATCTCCCTGTTCCCGATGGTACCCGGACATGAGATCATCGGAACCGTCACGCAGGTCGGGACGTCCGTGACAGCCTTCAAGGTTGGTGATCGAGCCGGCGTCGGCTGCTTCATAGATTCCTGCCGAACCTGTACAGCTTGCCGAGAAGGTTTGGAGCAATATTGCGATGGCGGCACACTCTGGACCTATAGTGGGCAGGATAAGGCTGGCCGGATCACTCAGGGCGGCTACTCGTCCCAAATCGTGGTGGACGAGAACTATGTCCTCCGAGTTCCCTCGACGCTCTCACCGGCGGGAGCGGCTCCGCTGCTCTGTGCAGGAATTACGACCTACTCCCCCCTGCGTCAGTGGGGCGTCGGTCGTTATCACAAACTTGCCGTCGTCGGTCTTGGTGGCCTCGGCCACATGGCAGTGAAGATCGCCAAGGCGATGGGAACCGAAGTCACGGTTTTAAGCACATCGGAAAATAAACGGGAGGACGCGAAGCGGTTGGGCGCTGCGAACTTTGCCGTGACATCAAACCCTCAGACCTTTACCAAGCTCCAAGGGTATTTCCACTATGTCCTCGACACGGTCTCCGCACCACACGATTACAATGCCTATCTGAACCTCCTCAAGACCGATGGCACCATGCTCCTCGTGGGCGCACCTGAAACGCCGACTCCCATTCAGGCGTTCTCACTCATTTCTAAGCGACGGCGGCTCGCCGGTTCCCTCATCGGCGGCATCAAGGAAACGCAGAAAATGCTCGACTTCTGCGCGCAGCATCAGATCGAGTCGGACATCGAACTGATCCCCATCCAGCAGGTCAACGAAGCTTATGAACGGGTACTCCGAGGCGATGTGAAGTTTCGATTCGTGATCGACATGGCGTCTTTGAAGTAACCAACGGCAGAGGAACCAATTAACGACCCGGCTAGCATCAGTTACCTGTTTCCGAACTTCCACGCGCCACTTGACCGACAATAAAGACAGGGCTAGAGTGCCTCTCAGACTTATGAAACCAAGGTTGACAGCGTTCGACAAACACGTTGATGCATGAGAAGTGCCTTCGTACGGCATGATGGAAGCCGCGCATTATCTGCGCATTCCACGTACGACGATCCGAGACTGGGTGTCCGGGCGGCACTACCGCAGCACAGCCGGTATCCGCTTCTCTAGACCGATCATTCAGGTTCCCGATCCAGCGGTGAAGTTACTCTCCTTTATGAACCTGGTGGAAATCCACGTTCTGGATGCCATTCGCCGAAAACATGACATTCCGCTGGAAAAAGTCAGGGCCGCGATGAACTACCTCTCGAAGCAATTTCCTTCGAAACATCCCTTGGCCGATCAGGAATTCGTCACTGATGGGCTGAACCTCTTCATCAAGAAATTCAGCCAATTGATCAACGTCTCCCAGGAAGGACAGTTGGCCATCCAAGAAGTCCTCCAGGCGCACCTCCATCGCATTGACCGGGACTTCAAGGGCACCCCCATCAGACTCTACCCATTCACGCGGAAACTGGACCTCCACGAGGAGCCCAAAGCTGTCGTCATCGACCCACGCGTCTCATTCGGCCGGCCAGTGTTGGCGGGCACCGGCATTCCCACAGCGGTGATTGCAGAGCGCTATAAGGCCGGCGAGTCTATGGACGATTTGGCAGAAGACTATGGACGGCGGCGGCTTGAAATCGAAGAAGCCATCAGGTGTGAACTCTCCGTCGAAGCCGCCTGAACCACTCATCTTCTTTCTTGACCGGTCTCTGGGAAAGAAGCGCGTCGCGACCGCGCTCCGTCAAGCCGGTGCCATCCTCCACATCCACGACGATTACTTTCCGCCTGATGCGAAAGACGAAGACTGGCTCGCTGAGGCCGGACGATGCGGGTGGATCGTCCTCACCAAAGATCATCGCATCCGGTATCGACACGTGGAATGACTGGCGCTCATGAAGGCAGGCGTCGCGGCATTTATCCTGACCTCAGGGAATCTGCAGGGCGAAGAAATGGCTCAGATCTTCGTCAAAGCACTCCCAAGGATCACACGTTTTCTTCAGAAGCATGCGAAACCATTTATTGTTATTGCCAAAATCGCGAAAGACGGGTCCGTCTCAATGCTCTTTCAATGAGCACGAAGAGCGAAAGACCAACGTTCGACTCATAAACAGGAGGAAGGCTTTGCCAGATTCAAAGGAAGAAAGGCCCGATGCACCATAAACCGATTCCACCGGAAGAAGCACTGGAGCGATATGATTGTGGAAAAGCAGTTAGAGGCCGACACTGCCCGCTTTCCGAAGGAGGCTCATGCTGTTGTGATTGCCCCAGAACTTTGACAACGCTTTGGCACGGCCGAGGCGGTCAACGATGGCTTACGAATGCTCCTAAAAATGGCCACCTTGGCGAAGAGTGAATGCGCCCAAAAGGTGGCGGCAAGCTATCGCTTAACTAAACAACATGAGCAAAGGAAATTCACGGTTCCAGCAGCGGAATCAGCGCCGTGCGTGATTTAACAAAAGGGCTGCCTCTTTATCCGTGCTCGTTTCAAAATCCGACCCCAATTTTTGCGAGGCGCATCGCTACCCGCTACGATAAATCCGCAAAAACGTTCCTCAACGCCACCTGCCTCATCGCACTCAGCTACTGGTGGCTCAATTGAGTCTGGACCCTAGAACTAGGACAATTTCACTGTTTGCCCGTCTTCAACTTGGCATATTTTTCACAGCCTTCTTCATCTTTCAAATCGCACGCTTTACCGAAATACTTGAGTGCTTCGGCATTATTTTGTCTGACTCCTAGCCCAGCTTGATACGCTATTCCGAGATCGGTACAGCCGATAGCATATCTCCCCTCACACGCTTTTTTGAATAAGTCCACGGCTTGAAAGTAGTCCTATTTCACACCCTTCCCTTGCGCATACCCAAGGCCGAGATTGGAGCAGCCCATGGCATATCCCCCTTCACACGCTTTCCTGAATAAGTCCACGGATTTCGTAAGGTCTCGTGGGACCACGCGCCCCTCACCATACATCGAGCCGAGACTGTTGCAACCAGTGGGCGCTCCACCCTCACAGGCCTTCTGGTAGAGTGTCACGGCTTTCGTTTGGTCTTGTGGGACTCCACGCCCCTCATCATACATTGAGCCGAGTGCGGTACAGCTTATTGCTATTTCTGCATCGCAGGCCTTTCTGAACAATGCTGCAGCTCGAAAATCGTCCTCCTGTACATTTTTATCAATTAAAGCTAAGCCATACTCGAAACAGCCTAGGGCATCTCCTCCGTCACAGGCTTTTCCGAATTGGAATGCGGCATGAGCTTCGTCATGCGTCAGCCCCTCCATCCCTTTCAAATAGATCCGTCCTAGCAATCGGCATGCTCTTGAAATTCCTGTTTCGCACTCGACCTGCAACTGTTGTGGGATGTCTGCTGCTTCCACAGCACGCAAGTCGCTAGGGACAGTGCGAATGATCGCACGCGCCTCTGCGAGGTCATCGCGTCGATGGAGATCGAGCGCTCCGCTTTTCACAACATTCGTCAGATTCGCACAAAACACAATAGGGTCGCGTTCACCCTCAATAGCCTCTTTGACAAGTTTGTACCCAATACGAGCCAGGATATCCTTCTCTTCTCTTGAAAGATCTCCGCTGAGGCGAAGTGCGTTTGTCGACTGCTCCATCAAACGTTTGTTTCTCCCGTTCCAGTTGCTTGCCGCTTCTAACAGAGGCTTATTGGAGCCAACGTTCTTGTCGCAGTACGCGGCTATACCGGGAACGAATAGTGCCGCTCCCATCATTTGCATCCCAGCACCGCGAACTGTCTTAGTGTCTTGTGCGAATGCTTGCAGGGGTAGAATCGACGCAAGCAGAGCAGCAAAAACCAAGAATATTATATTCCACCGAGTTTCGCTTCTGACACATATGCTTGGTCTAAGTTGTTTGACCATCTGTCTTACCACAGTGACGAGAAACCTAGCCAGAAACGCCCGTAGCCTGTAGCTACGAACCCAGCTCGTAAGCCAGTTCATTAGAAGAGGACAGGATCAGCTCCATACAAGACGATTAATAGCAGTACACCGTCCCTGAGGATGGATATGCACTGCACGTCTGCATTTTCCCGTCAGGTCCAAACACCGTATACGTGGAGGATGAGCTTTCAGACGACGAAGGACCATAGGGAAGCCTGGGTGGAAGTGCACCACGCGAATGTTCGAGAAGCACGTCTGGATTGTCAGCACCTCTTTTATCTTTCCACAAACGTACTTCAGCACTAGCCAACGAAGACAAGGTGATCCCTTTACACTCCAAGTCTTCAGGAATCCCGTCCGGATTGAAATCCACATATCGACAGAGACGGCGCCGATTCTGGGCTTCTGGAAACTGTTGGTACAATCCTCTGAGAAACCCTCGCCTGTATGGGGCCGACTTATTTTCTACCTTAAGGTCGTATGTCTCTAGGAGAAATTCTGCTTTTCCTTCCCTAGCAGTCTGCTGAAAAACTCCTGGCCTTCACGGTCGCGATGTGATTCCCTATTTTCATAACAAGGAGGCAGGGATGCGCGGAGCGTTTGAAGATCAAGGCGGGCTGTTTTCATACATCTCG
>Ga0134126_10002883_pt1 | contig 21617 bp, 21 predicted proteins | sample KB31752_FD_96881 | JGI IMG/M metagenome (GOLD analysis project Ga0134126, IMG submission 96881) | Terrestrial soil microbial communities with excess Nitrogen fertilizer from Kellogg Biological Station, Michigan, USA - KB3-175-2 | ecosystem: Environmental > Terrestrial > Soil > Unclassified ... | reverse complement strand
CTGTAAGACTCTCACCGTAGAGCGACTGGCGATGCCGGACCTTTCTCCCTGACGATCCGGGATAGTCGCAAAAATCTTTCTATTGAAAGACGTAACCGATTTGTTCCGGACCCTTTTCCATTGATAGCAGCCAGGAAGGGCGTTAATCTCCCGTTTTTGGCGGGGAAACGAGCGCCGGCTTTCGCTTATATCCGAATCCGCAGCGGCCTCATCTTTGCTCTGTAAGCTGGCGGATCAAAAGGATGGATTAACAAATCATGATAGAGACATCAGAGTTTGCAGGCGCGCACAAGACCAACAACTCATTTCTTGCACCACTCGAGCGCCGGCTGGCGCCCATAGTTATCCCGCGCATTCCCGGTTGGCTGGAGACGCATCACCTGACCATGTTGACCCTTGCCTGGTCGCTCGGGATTCTGCTCTTCAGTTTCCTTGCGGCGCGGAATATTCGTTGGCTTTGGATGGTCTCAGTGATGATCGCGCTACAGTGGGTGACTGATCACTACGATGGCAAAATTGGCAAGTATCGCAACACCGGCCTGGTGCGTTGGGGCTATTACATGGATCACCTGCTCGATTACTTTTTTCTTTGTTCAGTCATCATCGGCTACGCGTTTATCCTGCCCGAACGGTCTCGTTTTCAGTTGCTGTTAATGTTAGCGCTCTTTGCCGCCTACGACTTCAGCACGTTTCTCGCCTTCTCCGCTACGGACGAGCTAAAGATTAGTCATCTAAAATTCGGCCCCACCGAGTTCCGGCTGGCGCTAATCATCATTAACGGACTCCTGATTTCATTTGGTACGCGATACATGATTAGCGGACTAAAGTGGGTCAACGCCGGCGCGGTAGTTGGCCTGGTTTTCCTGATTTATGGAACTCATAAGAGGATCTGGCAACTTGACATGAAAGGCCGCCAAGCACCCACAAAGGCCGTCCAGGCGATCGATCAAGCGTATGTGCCAGCAAAAGAGTGTACTTATTAATCACCCCAGCCAACGTATATGTGATAACGTACATCCGACTTCCGAGCTCCTTCGTAATATCCAGCAAAACCACTCAATTGCGTCAGCTGTTCCGAAACTAGTGGCTTAGTGTTTGCTACGTGCTGTTTGCAAGCAGCAGTCAGGTGCAAGACCGGACAGTAGTAATCGTTCCAGAGTGGTGAGAATGCCGTTAATAAACCGGGAACTCTATTCAGGAAAGATCGTTTAATTAAAAAACAATTACGCAACTGGCCCTTTTCGCACAGCAACTACGCGTTAAGGAATAAGGCAAAAGATAAGTTGGTTTGAAATGTCAGAAAAGAAAGCTATCAAAATCATCAAAAAGGGTGAGCTGACGCGTAAGCAGAAGCCCGCGCCTAAGGGAACTACGACTGCGCAAACCGCGCGCGAAATGGTCAAAACCGTCACCAATTGGGTTAACGAACTGCAGCAAAAGCGCCGCACGGAAACTGCCAACGCTATCAAATTGATGCTGCGGGATGACCCGCGGGGCAACGAAGCCTAGTCTCGACCGCGACCTTCCCAGACTCAAAACAGCCATCAACCGAAGAACCGGATCCGATACGAAATATCGTAAGGGTATCTGTGTGAGTTCGCGGATATCGTGGTTACGCTAAATCTCACAGAGAAAACTGTGATCAGAACACCAATGTTCCCAGTGCGAAGCATTGACACGTGCAGTCGAGTGGCGATAGGTTTTTGCCATGACAACCCCGCAGGCAGAGTTTACGAGCGCGAGCGTTTCAGAGTCTTTCATCGCTGAAGCCCGACGGCTTTTGCGGGAAGAGTATCTTCCCAAGATAGAGCGCTGTCTCGAGCAGCTAACTGACGAGCACGTGTGGTGGCGGCCCAATCCCGAATCGAACAGCATCGGGAATCTTCTCCTGCACATTTCCGGCAACGCACGGCAGTGGATTGTTTGCGGTTTGGGAACTGCAACTGACCAGCGTCAACGCCAGACTGAGTTTGATCAGCGGGACGGAATTCCTCTTGGGGAACTGCTGGGCAGGCTTCGGACAACAGTTTCAGAGATAGACGAAACACTGGCCGGATTTGAACCGTCACGACTGCTGGATGAATATCAGATACAAGGCACCAGCTCGACCGCCCTCGCCGCGATCTTTCATGTGACCGAACACTTCTCGATGCACACCGGACAGATCATCCTGCTTACGAAAATGCTGGCGGGGGTTGATTTGGTCTTTTACGATTTCTCCAGCGGCAAACCGGTTCACACCTGGAATCAGTCCGGGTGACATGAAGTCAGTATGGCGGCAGCCGTTTTGGAGTGCGCCGACCCGTCGGCGCTTTGGTCGCTTGCGACCTGTCGCCAGCATCGTCGCGACAGGTCACGACGGAACGAAAGCGGTGACAGGTCAGCGCACTCCAAAAGTCGCCTCTTTCAAAAGTTTGCAATCATGCTTAATATAGAGGTGCTGTGATACATCATAAGAGACTGGCCGCGAAGGCTGTCGTACTTCATCAAGGAGAACGCATCTGAATGACATACGTGGTCGCTGAACCCTGTGTGAACTGTCGCTACACTGACTGTGCTCTCGTTTGTCCGGTTGAAGCTTTTCATCTCGACGACGATATGTTGCACATCAATCCCGAGACCTGCATTGATTGCGATGCCTGTGTTCCAGAATGTCCGGTAGAAGCAGTCTTCGCTGAAGCCAACGTTCCGCCCGAGTGGGCACACTTCACGCAGATGAATGCGGAGAAGGCCCTCAGCGGTTTGCCGACGATTACCGCACGGCTGGATCCGCTTTGCGAATCAGTTTCGCCCACGCACTAAATTAAGCATGAAGAAGGGGACTAAACGCTTGCTCGGCGGTCTGGCTTTGGCTGCTGGAGCAGTCGGCGCTGCGGGCACCTTCATGATGAAGAAGAACAAAATGGGGAATAAACAACGCCGTGCGAAAGACAATCCGGCAAGTGTTTGGGCGCGTCCGGGGATGACGGTTACATTTCGCGCGGAGCTAATGCCGGGGCGCGATCGCGAACAGAGAACCGCGAGCGTTAAAAAACTTCTTCCCAGCGGGCGCGTGCTGCTGCATGAGATTGAAGGCGAACATGGGCAGGGAGAGTTTGATCCGATTAACTAAGACAGGAGCAGGACGCAGGAGCAGGCGGCAGGTGCAGAAACGTGTTAGTGCCTCCTGCTTCCTGCTCCTGGTATTTTCGTCTACCACTCATAAGTCCTACCAGACTCCATCACACCCAGCTTCGGAATACTCAACGCCTCAAGCTCATCGATAACCATTTGGCGGTATGCCGGTTTGATGTGGACGGCAAGAATGTCCAGGCCGTTATGACTGAGTTTACGCAGGTCGCGCTGGAGAGAGGCGGGTGTGTAATGGCGCGAGACTTCCGCTAGGCTGGCCATCGAATTGGGAAAAGAAGCTTCAATCAACAACGCGTCAATCCGAGGTACGCGATTGATGACGGTCCAGAACTCATCGGTTTCAGACGTATCGGAACTAAATGCTATGGTGCTTTTCCCGTCGGATACGACCAACCCTACAGTCGGAACAATGTGATTAACTGCGACGGCAGTTACCGTAAGATGGGCCACCTTAAACGGCTCGCCCTTCGGAATCGGAACATATTCCATGACTGGACCAAACTCGTTTTTCAGTTCGGAAAAGCGCGGATAAACATTCCAGTTAAAGATGTCCCGTTCCAGCAGTTCAATCACTTCCGGCGTCGCATAGACGCGCACGGGTTCTTTCAAAGTTTCAAAAAGATCGTCGATAAAAATTGGCAGACTGGCGATGTGATCCATGTGTGGATGGGTCACGATGATGTCGCGCACTTCTTTTCTCTGTGCGGTAGTCAGCGCCAGCGCAATACTGCCGGCGTCAACCGCAACACTCTCGTCTATGAGAAAACATGTCAGACGCTGTTCTAATGTTGCCTGGCCCTGACTATCAAAGGTGCTTGGTAGGAGTTGAACTCTCATCAGATCGAGGAAGAGACTCGTGTTGCGATGGTTTCGCTGGTAGTCGCTTAGTATAAGTCAATCGCTGCGAAATGGGCGAACTTTGTTTGGCGCCAGTACTGGATCAGTTTGATGTCCAATAAGCTTTAGCTTGTCGTGGTGCTACGACAAACTGAAGTTTGTCGGACATTTTCGTTGAAACTGACCCACTACCTTAGCGCTGCTTACTTGCTCCGCAGTCTTTTTAGCAGATCCTCCAGCGCCATTCGGTACGCGGCCTCTCGTTGGACCGCGTCTGCGGCCGTTATGCCGCGGGCAACGCGATTTCGATGGAAGGCCAGCTCACTAGCCGTCTGATTCAACTGCCGCGCTGCCTGCCACTGGCCGAAACCTCCTCGCGTCAGCGCGTCGAAGGACAAGCCCATCCGGCCAAAAATACTACAGAGGCGCCGGTACTCATCCTGTGTAAGTACCCCGCCCTGAAATTCACCGACCAGATGCTCTCGCACAATCTGGCCCTCGCGGCGAAGCGCGAGAGCGATTACTACCAGCATGATAAAGAAGGCCGGGATCATAATTAGAATGTAGGTCAGGAGAAATGCGCCGCCACCAAAGAGAACTCCAGAACCATTCCAAATACTGTGCATCGACATGGCGGCCAACAACCCGAAAGGCGGAGCCACCCACTTGAGCAAGGTGTTTCGCGATTGACGGGCCAGTCCGAGTCCGATTCCAGTCATGCTGGTGAACATCGGATGTGAGAAGGGCGCTAAGAAACCGCGCAGGATGAAAACGAAGGTCAGTGTGCCGCCGCCTTCCATTACAGCCTTACCGTAGTATTGAATATTTTCCGTCATCGCGAAGCCCAGACCGACCATGGCGGCGTACACGATGCCATCGATCACGCCATCAAACTCGTCTTTCTTCGCGAAGAAGAAGATGAAAAGGATCAAGGCCTTGGCGCTCTCTTCAACTATCGGAGCGGAAATGACGGCCCCAAAAGTATGTCCGGCTCTGGCGCTGTTGGTCATCAGCTGAACCGCCACATCGCTGGCGGTATTTATCAGGAAGGCAAAGAACACCGCCACGAGCGCTCCCCAAAAAAAAGCAGTTGCCAACATCCAGGGGGGCTCAGATTCGTAGCGATCAATCCAAAGCACCAGCATGAGGTAGATGGGAACCGGCAGTGTGGCCGACACCATTCCGATCAGGAGCGCGACTGGTCCCGTCTCCACGCCGATCAGGAAAAGGACGATGAGTCCAAGCAGAAGAGCGATCAGAATGGCGATGACCGCGGCTATGACTTTGATGACAGTCTTCACGAGGGAAGACTCAGCTGGAACTGGACGTACAAAGGCGTTCGGAGTTCGAGGATCGTTTATCATGGCGAACTGCCTCACTAGATAGAGTGTTAGATCCGATCAAAAACTCTACTGCTTAGAACGAAACGTGTGTTCGGTAACCTGGTTACGATTTGGTTGCGGCAGAGTATATACAGAGAACGATTTAAGCGCGAGCTTTTGGTTGGCGTTACAGGTAGTGGGTCAGTTTCAACGAAAATGTCCGACAAACTTCAGTTTGTCGTAGCGCCACGACAAGCTAAAGCTTATCGGACATTACCGGGCGCACGTTTGGGCGCGGCCACCATCGATTGAATATGTCGCGCCGGTTATCCATGAGGCGCGGTCTGAGGCGAGGAAGTAGATTAGCTCAGCAACTTCCTGCGGCTGACCAACTCTGCCGAGCGGGTGAGTTGTTTTTGAGTGGGCCAGAAATGCGTCATACTGCTCCTCAGTCATGCCGCCCCGCTTGTGAATTTCCGTTACAACTACGCCGGGATTGACGGCATTCACGCGCACCCCCTGGGCTGCCAATTCGAGTGCTGCACAACGCGTTAATTGATCAAGACCAGCCTTGGAAACACAGTACGCCAGCACCCAGGGAAAGGCTCGCAAGCCCGTCACACTTGAGACGTTGACGATATTTCCGCGCCGTTTGATGATCGATGGCAGGGCCTTTTGCATCAGGACGAAAGGCGCGCGCAGGTTGATTTCAAGCATGGCATCCCAGGCTGATAAAGACGTGTTCTCTATGTTTCCTGAGGAAATGTGACCGGCCGAGTTAACCAGCACGTCAATTCCACCAAAGCGTTCGACAGTTTTCGCAACGACGCTTTCGGCCTCGCCCTCGTGCGATAAATCGGAACCAATGGTGAGGAGTTGCGCGCCAGCGTTCTCCACCTGATTCTGGAGTTCCAGCACCGCCTGCTGGTCCCTTCCTACCGCGGCGATGCTTGCGCCTGCCTGGGCAAATCGCAGAGCGGTAGCCTTGCCAATGCCCGAAGTGGCGCCTGTTATGAGCAGGACCTTATTCGTCAACTCTTTTTCCATGCTGGTTTCCTTTGCGCTGCGGGATTGCCGGGCCGGTGCCTGGTACTGGGTCAGTTTGATGTCCAATAAGCTTTAGCTTGTCATGGTGCTACGACAAACTGAAGTTTGTCGGACATTTTCGCTGAAACCCCACTGCCGGTGGCAGGCACCTGTTGCCAGCCATCATATATTGACAGCACAATAGCAAAAAGCCGACTATTGCGTTTGTTTCAGTAGGGCGCAGTCGCTTTCAGTCCGCGAGGCCGGCCGTCAAAGCTTAAATATTGAATTGGCCGCTCCACCAATCTTCAGAGAGTAAGAAACTTGCGCAACAACTCCGCGGATAATTTTTTCCACCGGACCGCTCGCACAAACATGCGGAGTGCCGACGAAGCTGCGCGACGACATGCTTCCCGGACGCGTATGCCTTCAAGCCTCGGTTATCTTCTGGCAGCTTTTGTAGCTGCCTTAGCGTTGTTCTTTGGACTGTGGTACACGCTGGTTAGTGGCGGCGACGAGGCCCCCTGGATTCCCGCCGGCCTGGCGGCGATTGTCGTGTTGCTGGTTGCTTTGTCAGCACGGGAAGTTGTGATGCGGCGTGCCTGGACGCGCTACCTGCTGGACCAGGGGAACGAAAAATCCGCACGAACCAGCGGCGAACACCAACGGTTCCAGCAAAAATCTCAGTCGAGCTCGGGAATGTCAGCGGCGTGGCGAAATGTGCAGAGACATTCAGAAGAAGCTGACGCCGGCGCCAATCCGGAAGCGCACTTCGATGTCTTTCATCTCTGTCAGGACTACCTCGCCAGCGCAGACGACACTTTAAGATCAAACACGCTGTCCTCCGACAGAAGAAACTCAATCCGGGCCGGCCAGGAGCGCGCGCGCGGGCTTCAGAAGCACCACTTGTTAACCTGGGCCAGGGATTCTTCACGCGCGCTGACCTATGAAGCGCAGCAGCGTGCAAGAACATCCGAACGGATTGAAGCAGCGAATAGGGCCTTGCATTGTCTGGACTCCGCACTCCAGTTTTATCCGCAGGAGACCGAACTGCTGGAGTCGAGCGCTGCAATTCGCGAGTTTATCTCTTCGGTCAAAGTGGCCCACTGGGTCGAGCTGGCGGAACGAGCGGCTTTCAAAGGCCATTACCGGCGGGCCATCGATCGTTACAAGGATGCGCTGTTTTACCTGGATCGAGGGGCGATGAAGGAAGAAGTAAGAGTTGCCAGCTCGGAGCGAATTGGGCGCGAGATAGAGTCGTTGAAAGCTCGGGTGCGCTCCCAGAAGGTCGCCAAAGCGGAAGTTGCCAGGGAGGAAGGGATTGATGATGGTGGAGGCCTGTGAGGATGATTTCGCAAAAGTGTCCTAAGTGTCGTAGTTCCCGCATCAGGAAGGGCTACAAGCCCACCCCTTTGCTCTTTCGGCTGGTTGGCATCCACTACCTTTTATGCAATCATTGCAACTTGCTTTTCACCGGTTTTGCAGTTCCAGGGACCGTCGGGCATTCCACCAGAAAACCCCCAGCGCGGCGCGGTTCTAAGAGCGTCAAGGAGCCACCAAGGAATTTGGGTGACTCAGGCGCAACTAAGGTCTGATTTTTTGCCTCCGGAAGGCATCGATCCCTTCCGCCGATACATCTTTGAGAGGTCGATTGGCTCTAGTTTTGGCAGGGTTGTGAGGTATTGGTATGAAAATGAGTTTGGTATACGTGGCGATCGTGATTAGTTTGATGTTTCCCGCTTTGGCTCGAACTCAGGAGTCGCAGAGCACTGGCAGTCAGGACGTTCCCCAGGTCTCAAACTCGCGACCGTCTCCTGGAGACGCCGGCGTAGACAGTCAGGGAATTAAGAATTACCTAATCGGTCCGGGCGACGTTCTGGACATTAGAGTTTTCGGACAGTCTGATCTCAACGCCGTGGTTGAAGTAGATAGCGATGGTAACATCAGCTCCCTGCCTTTTTTGGAATCTCCGATTTCCGCAAAATGTCGAACCGAAAAAGAAGTACAAAAGGACATAATCAAAGCCTACGGAAAGATTCTCAAGAATCCGCAAATCAGTGTTCACATCGCTGAGAGAAAGAGCCGGCAACCTGCCACTGTGTTTGGCGCCGTTCGCCAACCAACACGCGTTCAGATGCAACGCCGCATCAGACTCAATGAGTTGGTAGTTGTTTCGGGCGGCTTTACAGATCGCGCCTCGGGAACAATTCAAATTTTCCACACCGAGCCGTTGCTGTGCCCGCTGCCTGGAGAGGAAGCGTTAGCGGCGCCGATTGACGACACGAAGTCTTCTTTCGAGATTGTAAAAATCTCAGAGCTGAGTAGCGGGAAACCGCAGGCGAATCCCGTTGTGCGCCCCGGTGACTATGTCATGGTGACGGAAGCGGAACCTGTCTACATTATGGGCAGCGTGGTTTCTCCGCAGGGGATTTTCCTGCGCGACCAACTTACTCTTGGCAGAGCTTTGGCGATGGTGGGCGGTGCGCGTAGAGAAGCGAAGATCAGCGATGTGCAGATTTACAGACGGAAGCCCGGCGCCCTAACTCAGGAAACGATCAAGGTAAACTATGCAGCCATTAAGAAGAATCAGATACCTGACTTTCCGCTGCAGGCGTTCGACATCGTTGAGGTTCCTGAAGCTGGAATATTTTCCGGTCCCAGAATCATTCAGACTCTGGTCGGCGCAGTCTCTGGAGGCCTGGGGCAAATGGTGAGTTCCGGCGGCGCTTCCATAGCAAACCGAGTCATCTATTAGTTCTCAGTAACGACAGAATTGACGTGCGAACAAAACCGTTCGCCCGGCAGACTGAAATTGACGGTTCAGGAGTTTTGTAAATGAAACGCAGAAACGCGGCCAGTGACAAGCGCCGAAGAAAAATGATCACTGTTCTTTGGACCGCAGTGCTGGCCCTGGGAACGATCATCCTCATCTACAAGGAGATGACGGCCGTTCTATACATTCTCGCCACCCTTGGCGTCACCGCTCTTTTGGCTGTAGTCGGGATGGCTGATCTAAGTCCAGCAGAAAAACTCAGCAACGACCCCCGACGCAGCGATGATTCCGCCGCAATCGCAAGCGGCATGACCTCTACATTTGGCTCAAAGCCGTCCTGAGCCCTTGGGCAGCCACCGCCCCTGGACTAACCGGCGCGCGTGCTACAAAAAATCACTCTGACCCTCATAACTAATTCTTATATTTTCGGTCGGGAAAGTCGTTGAAACTTTAATCCGACTGTTGCATAATCCGCCTGCGTTCACCTCCCCGGTGAGCGAAGTGGTCGCGTGGGGTGAGGACATGCGGCCTTAGGGTGGGGGCTGTGGGAGGCCCCCGCCCGCTTTTCATTTTGGGGTATGATCGACTTTTCACGATTACCTCTGGGGTCGAGACTATTGACGTAGCATCGAATCAGCGTAGAATTCCGCGAGCTAAAAGCGACACAGAGAGGGTAGAAGACTGGTTGTTGGGCCAGTGTGCATGGCCATCAGGATGCCGCTATTCGATCAAACAAGGCGAAAGTTCAAGCTGTGGTTATACAAGGGGGGTAGGCAGTCAGCCTCTAACGACGATAGCCCAGGCTCTCACAAGCAACATCCCTGGTGGAAAGTGATGTGCTTGACGGGGGTCGATTATTTTTCGACCCTGGGTTACCAGCCCGGCATCGCCTTTCTGGCGGCAGGCGCTCTCTCACCAATCGCCACGCTCATTCTGGTTCTCCTGACGCTGCTAGGCGCGTTACCAATCTACAGTCGAGTCGCCCAGGAAAGTCCGCACGGCGAAGGTTCCATCTCCATGCTGGAGCACTTGCTCTCGCGCTGGAAGGGCAAGCTGTTTGTGCTGGTCCTGCTTGGCTTTGTGGCGACCGATTTTATTATCACCATCACCCTGTCTGCCGCGGACGCCACCGCCCACATCATCGAGAATCCATTCACTCCCACGCTGCTGAAACATCAGGTTGGAATAACACTGGTGCTGGTCGCGATGTTGGGCGCGATCTTTCTGCGAGGTTTCAAAGAAGCGATCGGCATCGCGGTGGTGTTGGTTGGTATATACCTGCTTTTGAATATAGTCGTCGTCGGTTACGGCATGTTTGAAGTGATTACACACCCTCATTACTTTCCGTTGTGGAAAGATGCGCTCATACACCATCCACGGGTGCAGGGCAATATGTGGTTGATCGTTGGAGTTTCCCTCATCCTTTTTCCAAGACTCGCGCTGGGCCTCTCTGGTTTTGAAACGGGCGTGGCTGTGATGCCCCTGGTTAAAGGCGATGAAGACTTAACTGAATCAGACTGGGAAAGCATCCATTCGACCAGGACGGGTCGAGCGCCCGAGCCTCATACCAGACATCTGCTGGAAGGCAGAGTCAAAAATGCGCGCAAACTGCTGCGCACTGCGGCGCTAATCATGAGCGTATTTCTGATCACCAGCAGTCTGGTCACTACGATGCTGATTCCAGCGGATAAGTTCCAGGAGGGTGGAGAGGCAAATGGCCGCGCTTTGGCTTACCTGGCCCACCATTTCTTTGGCAACATCTTTGGCACGGCCTACGATCTGAGCACCATTGCCATACTCTGGTTTGCCGGGGCTTCGGCCATGGCCGGCTTGCTAAACATTGTGCCGCGATACTTGCCCAGATACGGAATGGCCCCGCAATGGGCGCAGGCAACGCGACCGCTCGCGCTGGTGTTCACAATAATTGCTATTGCCGTGACCCTGATATTCAACGCCGACGTTGACGCGCAAGGCGGCGCCTATGCGACCGGCGTGTTGGTGTTAATGAGTTCTGCCGCGATTGCGGTGACGCTGGCAATGCGCAAGAGAGGTGAAAACTGGATCCCGTTTCTTATCATCGCCCTGGTTTTTATCTATACCACTATTCAGAACATTCACGAGCGGCCCGAGGGAATCAAAATCGCCTCGTTTTTCATATTCGCAATTATTGCCGCATCGCTGTTCTCTCGAGTTTGGCGTTCGACTGAACTGAGAGTCGAACGCATTGAGCTTGACGATCTGGCGCGCGAGTTTGTGCGCAAAGCAGCGGCGGGTACGGTCCGCATTATCGCCAATCGCCGTGACACCGGCGATGTAACTGAATACGAAACTAAAGAGAGAGAAAAGCGGACCGACAACCACATACCACCGGGAGAACCAATTCTTTTCTTTGAAGTGACGCCCGGCGATGCTTCGGAATTCTCAGGAGTGTTACAAATTCAAGGGGAAAGGGTTGATGGCTACAAGATCCTGCGGGCGGTTTCGCCGGCAGTGCCGAATGCGATTGCGGCTTTCTTGCTATTCCTGCGCAACGAAACCGGCAAACTACCTCACGTCTATTTTGGCTGGAGCGAAGGTAATCCACTTTCGTACTTACTAAAATACATCGCTTTTGGCGAGGGTGATACCGCGCCCGTCACCCATGAGGTGCTGCGTCAGGCGGAGAAAGATCCGGAACGCCGCCCCGTGGTCCACGTTGGCGGTTAAGGAGGCGATCATTGCCTATCCTCGTGCCAATAGGCTTACAATCAAGTTGTGTGGAAAACGCTCACGCGCAAACGTCTTCTTGGGCATATGGCGGCAGTAGTCGTAATTGCTGCCGCTACCGCTGCGCTCCGGGCCTTAGGAAGCCGCATCAATCCGACAACGGTAGCTTTGACGTTCTTACTGATCATTCTTTTTCTCGCCACAGCGTGGGGACCTAAACCTGCGGTTTTAGCATCGCTGCTGGCCGCGGCATGCTTCAACTTTTTTTTTCTTCCGCCCGTCGGCACTTTTCACATTGCCCACCTGGAAAATTGGATTGCGCTGCTTGCTTTCCTGGTCACCGCCACAACAGCTGGGCAACTCTCGTCGCGCGCCAAGCTGCGAGCTGACGAAGCCACTACTGCTCGCCAGGAAATTGAGCGACTCTATCGTGAGCTCCAGGATACTTTTGAGAGATCGAGCCAGGCGAAAGCGCTGAAACAGAGTGAGCGGTTGAAATCGGCGCTGCTTGATGCGGTTACCCACGACCTGCGCACGCCGCTAACCTCGATTAAAGCGTCAGTTACTACCCTGCTTGACGATCAACGCCTGGGTGACGACGCCGAAAATGAAGCACGTTTAGATGAAGCAGGCCGGCAAGAGATGCTGGAAGTGATTGACGAGGAGTCGGACCGGCTGGATCGGTTTATTGAGGATCTGATGGTACTCGCTCGCATCGAAGCCGGTGAAATGCAACTACGTCGGGAGTGGGGGTCACTGGAGGAGATCATTACCGCGGCGATGAAAAGAGCAAGCGCGCTCATAAAAAACCATCATATTGAATTGCGATTTCACCACGAGCTACCGTCTGTAAGGGTCGACGAACGTGCCATGGCTGAGGTCATTTATGTGCTACTTGAGAACGCTGCGAAGTACTCCCCCTCAGGCGGGGTCATCCGGCTGACCGCCCAGCCAGACCAACAGGGTATGGTTCAGTTCGCCATTGAAGATCAAGGACCTGGAGTTCCCGTAGAATTACGCGAGCGAGTATTTGAAAAATTCTTCCGCGCGATGCGTGATGGCGATTCGTCCAGCCACAAACCAGGAACAGGAATGGGATTGGCAATCGCAAAAGGAATTGTTGAGGCCCATGGCGGCCGAATCTGGATTGAAAACGCAAGCGGTTCCACGGGAACACGAGTTGTGATCTTGCTGCCTACAGGGGATGTTGAAAGTAACGGCGAACCGGCGAAGTGACAAACAAGGTGACCAGCTGATCGTCAGGAAACACAAGTCAGAACCGATCGAATACCAGATGGCAGACAAACAACGGATCTTGATCGTTGACGACGAGCCGCAAATTGGCCGCGTGATGCGCACCGGTCTCTCCACGCACGGTTTTGATGTTCGCGTAGCTGCTGACGGCGAAGCGGCTCTGGATCTTTTCAATGATTGGCGTCCGGCGCTGGTGATCACCGACCTGTCGATGCCAAACATGGGAGGTCTGGAGTTTTGTCGCCGCGTCCGACTGGTTTCGCAACTTCCGATTATCGTCCTCTCAGTGAAAAGCGAAGAGCAGATCAAAGTTGAGGCCCTGGATGCGGGAGCTGACGATTATGTCACGAAGCCCTTTGGCATGGATGAGCTGCTTGCGCGTATTCGCGCCGCACTGAGAAGAACCTCCGTCAGAGTGACTAACAAGTCGGCCCTCATTGAGGTCGGGGATTTCAAGGTTGATCCCGAAGCACACAAAATCGCAGTCAAGGGCCGCGAAGTTCATCTAACACCAAAGGAGTTCGAACTGTTGCTCTTTATGGTCCAGCACCCTGGAGGCGTGCTCACGCATCACAAGTTGCTGGGCGCAGTCTGGGGCGGCAACTACACCGAACAAACTGAATACCTCAGAGTATTCATCGGCCAGTTGCGCAAAAAGCTGGAGTCTGATCCCGCCAACCCAAAATACATTCTTACTGAGCCCTGGATAGGTTACCGGTTCCAACCGGGTGACTAGCAGAAGGCAGAAAGCAAAAGGCAGAAAGCAGTAGGCAGAGACCAACCGCCAAGCACGCCAAGCTTAAACGACTAAACCTGCTCTAAGACCAACGCTACTATCACGTTCGTTTCCGTGTTGACGCTCTCGGCGTCTTGGCGGTTAGTCTCTGCCGACTGCCTGCCTACTGCCTACTGCCTTCCGCTGTTTGCCGCCACAAATCCTTACGAACTTTTTATAAACCTCTTAGTCGATCCTTATGAGAGCGGGCGTAATTTCTTTGTATGAACAAACAAAGACCCAAAGCCCGTCTCTGGTCATGGGAGGCTGGCGCTGTTTGTTGCTTTGGAGGTGGGATGCTCGCCGCGTTAATCGGCGGCATTCTTACCGCTATGACATGGTTCCTGGGCGGTCAACTTCATCCCTTGCTTCGCGGCACAGGCACGGCCCTGATGATAACTACCATCCCGCTGCTTATCTTCTCGGGCTACTGCCTCGATTGGAGTGAACGCGAGGAAGGCGGTGAAAAGGAATTAGTGCGACGGGAGGTTCATACAAGGGAAGGAACACAATGACCTGGTCCGAGATTAAGAAAGCAGTAGAACAAGCTGGGGTGGGTGAAGAGGAAGAAATCAGCCTGATTCAGTGTGAAAGCGGAGATGGTGATCACACATTCCATCGAGTGAGATTGGGAAGGACGCTGAAGCTTGCGGAAAACGTATCAGCCGAGAAGGCGCGGAAAGATGCCGAAGGCTGTGCGGTCTAACAAAGTCGTTTCAGGATGGTCTACGAAGAGGGTAAGGACAAAGGAGAGGGAATGAATTTTTGTGAACAAGGTTTTAAGAGGGTACTCGTAGTGACCTGTACGCTACTTTGCGGATTTGTTTCTGTGGCACGCGCGCAGCAGACCATCTTCAACGTGCCGACTACGGATGTGCTGGATAAAGGCAAGGTTTATGGGGAGCTTGACGTCAGTTTCAAGCCTACCGATTCCGACGCAGTAAACAAGTTCTCTTCATTTGTTCCTCGTGTGGTGGTGGGCGAGGGAAGCAACGTCGAGGTTGGGTTGAATATCACTGGCAACATACAGCCCGGCGCCGACTCGACCACCCTCGTGCCGGCTATTAAGTGGAAACCGTACCAGGGGAAGAACAACGGCTTGGCCATAGTCGTCGGTGACCACGTGTTCATCCCAGTGCGCAATCGTGCTTACGACGCGGGCAACTACGTCTATTTGGAACTCAGCAAGACTTTCAAAAGCGGCACTCGTTTGACTGCCGGAGGGTACGACTTCACTCGAAATGTGGTGGCCTCAGCGAATCGCGCGGGCGGACAGTTCGGTTTTGAACAGCCACTGAACAAGAAAGTCTCACTCGCCGCAGATTGGTTTACCGGTAAGCACAGTGCCGGCTATTTCACGCCGGGTGTCGTGTTCAAGGTCGGCCCCAAGGTAACAGGATATGCCGGCTACTCGATCGGCAATCAGAATGCTTCGCATGGGAACCACTTCTTCCTGCTCGAGGTTGGCTACAACTTTAATTGATGAACGGGCAAGTTTTTGACCTGGAGACTGAAATGTTAGACCTGATCTTTATGGCGGTGACAATCATCTTCTTCCTGGTCGCTATCGCCTACGTGCGAGGCTGCGAGAAGTTGCAGTGAGGAGAAACCGATGAATCTTGAATCAGTGTTAGGCCTGGTTGTTGCGGTGTTGCTGCTCATCTATCTCAGTTACGCGTTGCTGCGTCCGGAGAAGTTCTGAAAAGCGGAAGGCACTAAGCAGAATGCAGTACGCAGAACGAACATGTAACGCGTTGCGCCTGCTGCCTTTTGCTTACTGCCTACTGCCTACTGAGGTTTTATGACGATTAACGGCTGGTTACAAATTCTGTTCTTCTTTGCGCTGATTCTCGCCGTGACCAAACCGCTCGGTGTTTTCATGGCGCACGTTTTCAGTCGCGAGAAGACGTTTCTTGATCGGGTGCTGCGGCCCGTCGAGCGATTGATTTACAAACTGACGGGCGTCGACGAAGAGCGAGAGATGCGCTGGACTGAGTACGCCGTCGCAATGCTCCTCTTCAGTGCAGTTTCGATGCTAATCCTCTATTTAATCCAACGTTTGCAGGGCGTGTTGCCGTTCAACCCCCAGCATCTACCGGGAGTAGATTCCGCAGGCTTTACCGCTTCATCGTTTAATACGGCGGCCAGTTTTACGACCAACACCAACTGGCAGTCTTATGTTCCAGAAACGACGATGAGCTACCTGACGCAGATGGCTGGTCTGGCTTATCACAACTTTGCTTCAGCAGCGGTCGGCATCGCGCTCGCCATCGCGCTCATACGCGGAATCGCGCGACGCGAAATGCAAACCATCGGCAACTTCTGGGTTGACGTGGTGCGCTCGATGTTGTGGGTGCTCTTGCCGATCTGCATCGTGGTCGCGCTGCTGCTGGTGTCTCAGGGTGTCGTGCAGAACTTGCGACCGTACGATACCGGGCAGTTGGTTGAGAAACAAACAATTGAAGTTGATAAGAAGGACGCAAGCGGCAATGTCATCACCAATCCGGATGGCACCGCAGTTAAAGAGACGCAGGTAGTTGACACTCAATCAATCGCGCAGGGGCCGGTCGCTTCGCAGGAAGCCATCAAGCAGTTTGGTACGAACGGAGGCGGCTTCTTCAACACCAACAGCGCGCACCCGTTTGAGAATCCGACACCCTTCTCTAATCTCATCGAGATGCTCGGCATCTTCGCCATCTCTGCCGGGCTCACCTATACGCTCGGCAGGATGACCGGATCACAGAAGCACGGCTGGGCGGTGTTCGCGGCCATGTCAGTGCTCTTCTTCGCGGGCGTAATCGTTGCTTACTGGGCAGAGGCGCGTGGTAATCCGCTGCTGCCAGGAACAGATCAGACGGTTAGCGCGCTTGCTCCGGGCGGCAACATGGAAGGCAAGGAGGTTCGCTTCGGGATCGCTAACTCGTCGCTCTTTGCGACGGCGACAACAGATGCCTCATGTGGCGCGGTCAACTCGATGCATGACAGCTTTACCCCTATCGGCGGGCTGGTCCCGCTTGCCAACATCATGTTGTCAGAGACGATTTTTGGCGGTGTTGGTGCGGGCCTGTACGGCATCCTGATTTACGTGGTGCTCGCAGTTTTTATTGCAGGGTTAATGGTCGGGCGCACGCCGGAATATCTCGGCAAGAAGATCGAATCCTATGACGTGAAGATGGCGATGCTCGTAGCGCTCGTCTTTCCCCTGGTTATTTTGATCTTCGCAGCGATTGCTGTTGTTGAACCCGGCTTTGGCACTTCGCAACTGAACAACGCCGGACCGCATGGTCTGTCGGAGATCCTTTACGCCTATACATCGGGCGCTGCCAACAACGGCTCAGCGTTCGCTGGTATTTCAGCGAATACCTACTGGTACAACACGACCATCGGCATAACGATGCTGCTCGGGCGCTTCTTCATGATTATCCCGATGCTTGCAATTGCCGGAAACCTGGCGCGCAAGAAGACCGTGCCACCATCACTCGGCACCTTCCCTGTCACGACGCCACTTTTTACGACGCTGCTCGTAAGTGTGATCGTGATCGTGGGGGCGTTGACTTTCTTTCCCGCGCTTAGCTTAGGGCCGATTGTTGAGCACCTGCTGATGCAAGCGGGAAAGGCATTTTGATTTTGGAGTGCGGCGACCTGTCGCTGCTTTGGTCTGCGGCGGCCTTGCCGCCGCACCTGAACAAGCACTCACGTCAACCACGGCTGCGACAGGTCGCAGCTGGATCAAAGCGCTGACAGGTCAGCGCAGTCCAAAGAGTTGAGTAAGCGTATGGCTATTGTAACCAGGAAGAAAAAAGCCATTTGGAACACGCAGATCGTAAAGCGCGCGATTGTTGATTCATTTAAGAAACTGCAGCCGCGCAGGATGATGGGTAATCCCGTCATGTTTGTGGTGGAGGTCGGCAGTCTCTTAACGACCCTGCAACTGATTCGGGGAATGGTTGCGCCGATCCCTGGTGTGACCAATACCGGATTTGAGTTACAGATCACGCTCTGGCTTTGGTTCACGGTGCTGTTTGCAAACTTCGCCGAAGCGATGGCTGAAGGGCGAGGAAAAGCACAAGCTGACAATCTGCGGAAAGCTAAGACGGATACGATTGCACACCGGGTGGTTTCGGGTGAGCGGACAGAAGATGTCACTGCGCCTCAGCTTCGCAAAGACGATCTCGTGATCGTCTCCGCAGGTGAATTTATTCCCGGCGACGGTGAGATCATCGAGGGCGTCGCCTCGGTGGATGAGTCGGCGATCACCGGCGAAAGCGCGCCTGTTATCCGTGAAGCAGGCGGGGATCGTTCGGCTGTTACGGGCGGCACCAGGGTGCTTTCAGATCAAATCAAGGTGCGCATTACGTCTAACCCCGGTGAGACGTTTATTGACCGCATGATCGCGCTCGTCGAAGGCGCTGAAAGGCAGAAGACCCCAAACGAGATCGCATTGAATATCCTGCTGGCGGGATTGACGATCATATTCCTGCTCGCCGTCGTGACGCTGCAGCCGTTCGCTATCTACTCAAATGCTTCGCAAACGATCTTTGTTTTAGTTTCACTACTCGTTTGTCTGATTCCGACAACTATTGGCGGCCTGCTCTCAGCTATCGGCATCGCCGGCATGGATCGCCTGATCCAGCACAACGTGCTGGCCATGTCCGGCCGCGCAGTCGAAGCTGCGGGCGATGTGAACACGTTGCTGCTGGACAAGACCGGCACGATCACTCTAGGCAATCGTCAGGCGACAGCTTTCTTCGCACTGCCAGGCGTCAACGAACAAGAGTTGGCTGAAGCCGCACGACTATCGTCGTTAGCTGACGAAACACCTGAAGGGCGTTCCATCGTCGTGCTGGCAAAGGAGAAGTATGGACTGCGTGGGCGCGAGTTTGCCCAGAGTGAAGCGACATTCATTCCATTTACGGCCCAAACGCGCATGTCAGGAGTGGATTTCGATGGACGCGAAGTTCGCAAAGGAGCGGCCGACGCAATTGAAAAGTATCTAAGCTCATCCGGCAGGCCTGTTCCTAAGGAGTTGCGCGAAATCGTCGACAATATTTCGAGAGAAGGCGGCACCCCTTTGGTGGTTTCGGAAGGCCGGGTAGCTCTGGGCGTGATTCAACTTAAGGACATCATCAAGGGCGGCATGGTCGAACGCTTTAGTCAGATGCGGCAAATGGGTATTCGGACCGTGATGATCACTGGGGACAATCCTCTCACAGCGGCGACCATCGCTCGCGAAGCAGGTGTTGACGATTTCCTCGCGCAAGCTACTCCCGAAGACAAGATGGCCCTTATTAAACGTGAGCAGGAGGGTGGCAAGCTGGTGGCGATGACCGGCGACGGTACGAACGACGCACCCGCGCTAGCCCAGGCTGACGTCGGCGTGGCGATGAATACGGGAACTCAAGCCGCGAAAGAAGCGGGCAACATGGTGGATCTCGATTCCAACCCCACTAAGCTAATTGAGATTGTTGAAATCGGAAAGCAATTGCTCATGACGCGCGGCGCCTTAACCACGTTCTCAATTGCCAACGACGTGGCGAAATACTTTGCGATTATCCCGGCCATGTTTGCCGGCGCGTTTCCAGTTCTGAATGCGCTCAACATCATGGGCCTGCGTACGCCACAGTCCGCAATTCTTTCAGCAGTAATCTTCAATGCTCTGATCATCATTGCGTTAATACCGCTGGCGCTCAAAGGGGTGAAATACAGACCAATGAGTGCCGCTTCTTTGTTGCGTCGCAATCTGCTGATCTATGGCTTGGGCGGGATTATCGTGCCGTTCATTGGCATCAAGATCATTGACGTGATTATTCATGCGCTCGGCATGGCATAGGAGGAATTGGTTTGGCTCCAGGAGCCTCGAAGAGGCGGAATTTAATAGCCCCGTCCGTAAGGGCGGGGAACGAACGGGAAGCCGATTTGAGGCCCGAAGGGCCGGCACTGATCGTTGAATTGAATTTTTGCAACAAAGGTCTCGCACCTTCGGCGCTCACGTGAGTATACGAGTCACAGACCACGCCCTGACGGACGTGGCTATTGATTTCCGGCCCTGCGGGCCTGATTGAGTAGTTCTTATGAAAAACCTAATTACCGCATGTTTAATGACAATTGTAACTACAGCCTTGCTAGGGCTGGTCTATCCATTAGTTGTCACTGGTCTGGCCCAGGTAATTTTTCCGAATCAAGCCAATGGATCACTGATCAAGAGCTCTGACCGTACGCTGATTGGTTCGCGTCTGATCGGCCAGCCTTTTTCTTCGCCTGGTTATTTTCGATCGCGACCATCAGCCGCGGGCGCCAACGGCTACGATGCTGGCGCTTCTTCAGGCTCGAATCTTGGTCCCACCAGCCAGAAGTTAATCGATCGGGTGAAAGCCGATGTTGAAAAACTACAGGCTGAGAATCCGGGTAAGCCCGTGCCTATTGATCTAGTGACGACCTCGGGTTCTGGTCTCGACCCCCACATTTCTCCCGCCGCCGCAGACTTTCAAGTTCCCCGCGTCGCGAGAGAGAGAGGCATTAGCGAGGATCAAGCGCGGCAACTCGTGGCCGCGCACACACAAGGCCGACAGTTCGGCTTTCTCGGCGAAGCAGTTGTAAACGTGTTGGAGCTTAATCTGGATTTGGACAGAACAACGCCTATGAAAAAGTGAGTCCAAAGTCCAACGTCCAAGGTCCAAAGTCGAATTGCGGAAGAAGTGACATTGGACATTGGACTTTGGACGTTCGGACTTTGACTATTCGATTCGATGAACCAAAACGGTAACCGCCCATCACCGGAATCTCTGCTCGCCAGGCTTGATGAAGGCGAGCAGGCGAAGCTGCGTGTTTACATCGGTGCGGCTCCCGGTGTGGGCAAAACCTATCAGATGCTTGAGGATGCCCACCTCCTCAAGAAGCAAGGGGCAGACATCGTGGTAGCGGCGGTCGAAGTTCATGGCCGCGAAGACACCAAGGCTATGATCGGCAATTTGGAACGCGTGCCGCCGCGTCGAATCGAATACCGGGGCGTCGTACTCGAAGAGATGGACCTCGAGGCGGTGATTGCGCGACGCCCGGCCATCGCGATTGTAGACGAACTTGCTCACACCAACGTGCCCGGATCAAAGAACCGTAAACGCTACCAGGACGTTTTGGAGTTACTTACCGCCGGCATTTCTGTAATCACTGCCGTAAATATTCAACATCTGGAATCCCTCAACGATGTTGTAAACCGCACTACCGGAGTGCGTGTGCGCGAGACTGTTCCTGACCATTTTCTGCGGCGCGCTGATGAAGTTGTCAATGTTGATGTGTCGGTGGACACACTTCGCACCCGTTTGCGACAGGGCAAGATCTACGACGTCGTAAAGATTGAACAGGCCCTCAACAATTTCTTTCGCAAAGGAAATCTTTCTACGCTTCGTGAGCTTGCCCTGAGACAAGTGGCCACCGATCAGGCCACGAAAGCTCACGACTATCGCGAACGGGAAGGATTGGAACAGGCGGTGATCCCCGAAAAAGTGATGGTGGCGATGGCTTCTCGGGGGAGTGCGAAGAAGCTATTGCGAGTCGGTTCACGTGTGGCCGGACGACTGGCGAGTGATTGGTATGCGGTTTACGTCGAGACGCCGAACGAAGAACCTGGCCGGATCAAACCAATCGACTATGCGGCCTTGCAGGAGAACATCAGTTTTGTAAAACAGTTTTCTCAGGAAGTGGAAGTTATTGCACAGCTCCAGCATCCACAGATCATTCCGGTCTATGATTTTGGCCAACAGGATGATCAGCTCTATATCGTCATGGCATATATCCG
>Ga0134126_10002882_pt1 | contig 21618 bp, 15 predicted proteins | sample KB31752_FD_96881 | JGI IMG/M metagenome (GOLD analysis project Ga0134126, IMG submission 96881) | Terrestrial soil microbial communities with excess Nitrogen fertilizer from Kellogg Biological Station, Michigan, USA - KB3-175-2 | ecosystem: Environmental > Terrestrial > Soil > Unclassified ... | reverse complement strand
GATACACCCGTTCCCTACGATCACACATCCATCCCAGCAACGCTCCGCGACTGGCTTGATATTCCCGACGCAAAGATGTTGCCAAGTCTGCGCGTTCGCAATGCTCCAACATTAGCGCAAGTCTTAACGCTGACAGAGCCACGAACTGAATTGCCATCCATCTCACGTCCGGCGACTGAAGCGAAAGAGACCGCAACCTTTCTTCCGGCGAACAGCCTTCAACGAGGTCTGGTCGCTGCCGACGCTATCAGGCGGGGCAATGACCCACACCGCGCACTTAGCGGTGTGGTCACCAAGAAGGATGCTATCGAGTATTTTTCGCGGCCGCATGCATCAGGGAACATGGTCCGATCGAAGACCACATGAGGGACCACGCGCCGATCGGAAATCCAGATGGGAGTAGTTGGGGATCGGTGCCTGTAAGGACATTGATGCCTTCATCCACTCGTCATGGGGGTAAACGCGGTTCACGTTGAGCGGCGTCACCAATTCATGAGTCATGAACTGCGCCGTCGGGACAGGCTTGTGATTAAGAATGTCGAGGGCCAGTTTGATGATCCGTTCTCCATAGGACTCCGGGAAGTATGCAAGACGACACCCGCGCGCACCCGATGGCGGGGAATCCCGAAGAAGTAGCCCCTGGAGCGGCCATCTATAAGAACCGCTGCGCGCATTGCCATCGTCTCGACGGAATGGGCGATGGCGAGGAGACGCCATCGCTGAAACTGGAAAGCGTCACTTCCTAAACCGCGCCTGCCAATACCGCCACGGCTCTCAAGGCGATCCCCTTTCCTACCAGATCTGTGAATGTGAGGGTATTTCCACTCGCCGAAGAGCCAAACGGCACCTCGATGGTGACATACTCACGGCGTCCTCCCGTTGGCGGAGAAGCGACGTTCGTCACGAACGTGCCATCCACCTCCAGACCAGCAATGCTGGTTACAGCGGAACCGTTAGTGTAGACAACCTTGACTGCATGCATCCCTCGTCCGGATCGAACTCCGGCAAATGTAACTTTGTTGCCGCGTTCTGTCAGCGAGGGTGAATCGTACCGAGTCCGGTTCCCCTCGGTTCCTTTGATAATGACCATCACCACATCGTTGGGTGGAACGGTCACGGAATACGACGCACTGTAAGGACCAGCTTCACTATGGCTCCATACATTCCATACATCCGCCGATGCGGACGACTTAAGCCCCAGTTCTTTCCACGTGATTGACATCGCCGCAGGCGAATGGGTTTCATTGAGGAATACTACCGCCCGGCGACCACTTCCAGCGAGACGTTTTGCCACGACTACAAGACCGGGCCCCCGACGCGATAGGTCTACGCCCTGAAGGCCAAGGGGATCCTGATCGACTGAGATGACGTCGCGATTCATCAGGATTGCCAGGATGGCCTTGTTCAGTCGAGTGATATCCGCCCCTATGATTAGGGGCGCTCCGGAGATACTCCACAGGCTCATATGCACCCGATCGCGCTCCTGCGACATGCCCGGCATTCCTATCACCAGCATATCCGGGTCGTTGTAGTAACCCGTATGCTGGGCTTCCGGATGCAACCCATTTTTGAAATTAGCGAGAACTTTGGAGAAGTCGATGGTTCTGCCGCTGTTAGGTGAGTGAGCAACAATGGGGACAGCAATATCTCCGCTGGTCCGCCAGATATCCGCCGGCACTCCGCCGATGCCGGGTGCCCACGTCCAAGGGTGATCTTGTCCCCAGTCGCAGATGGAGTAATACAATGAGCGGCCTGTGTCCGATTCAGCCCTCCGGACTGCGTACGCTATCTCTGTATAAGGAACTACGGGATTCAAGTTCTCCTTGAAGCCGCCGCACCAGTCCACCTTGACGAAGTCGAATCCCCATATTGCGAACTGCCGAAAATCCTGGTCGTAGTGACCCTCGCTGCCGGTTCCCGGCCATCCAGGACCCAGGTCGGGATACCAAGTGCTGCATCCGCCCCTTCCAACGTCCGTATAGATTCCGGCCCTTAGCCCCAGGCTATGGATGTACCGAACAATGTTCGACATGTCACCAGCGTGTTCATCGCGTCTGAGAGCAGGCCACTGCTTCGGATCGACCACGATGTCCTGATGACTATCCCGGTATCCCTGCCACCAACCCTCGTCAATATTGACATATTGGTAGCCCCTGGCGCTCAGGCCGGTTGCGACGAGGGCCTTCGCCTCGTTTACGATCAGCTTCGAATCCACCGTATTCGAAAAGCTGTTCCACGACGACCATCCCATCGGGGGAAGCGGAATGATGGCTGGACCAGCCTCACGATTCCGATTTAGCAGGCGGTGATTTCGGGCGCCTGCAAAACTGCATGTCGAACCCCACAGTACTGACAAAACCGTCAGCCAGCCTGCAACCTGTACGCCGCGCCTGAACTTTAAATTCCACACAATTCGGGTCTCTTAAGCCATTGTTCTTGTGAAACCTATCTGAGCCTGGATGGGCCGGCCGCCGCTCACAGAATCTCCTGAGAGCGGCTCCGGTGACACAATACTATGCAACCCGATCATGCTCACAGTGGTCACACGAACTGGGCGCTGCAGTGTTTTCCATTGGTCTAGTACTGTAATGTCAGAGTAAATTGCACATTGCGCGGTGAATTCTGAAGGCTGCTGACCACCCCGAACGTGGAAGTGTCATATGGATTGTTGTCGTACGGACTGCCGAAGATGTGCCGGTTGAACGCGTTGAACAATTCAGCGCGGAACTGCATATTCAACCTGTCTTTAATGGGAGTCGATTTGGTAATACTAAAATCCTCATCTAAATAAGGAAAGGCTCTGTTATAGCCTTCATACCTCGGCATATCGCCAAATTGATAAGCGCCGCCTGCCGCAATTCGGGCACTATTATTCGGATCAGACAACGAGGCGGAATTGTACCAGCGATCAGCAAAAGGATTAAACCCTCCGTTCCCCTTGGTTCTTTGCGCCAGCAAATGCTGTCCCTGAATGAGATTCCAGCGAATCGTTCCTTCATAAGAAGGAATACCGGTGGCCCCACTCAGCGCAATCGGATTTCCGCTTTGGTAACGCTGGATCCCTCCAATCTGCCATCCACGCGCAAAATCGTTCAGGGGATTGTGGGAGTTCAGGAAGCGTCGGCCGGGGCCAAATGGCAGATCATACAGGTAGCTGACGACAAACATCTGCGGTATATCTTGTCCGGAGTATGATTTCTCCGCCTTTAGGTTAAACGGATTCTGAATGTATGCATCATAGGCTCCGTACTCGCTTTCGGTGGCACTCCCTACGTCGCCCAGGTTTTTCGACCAAGTGTAGGACGCAAGAAGCCCAAGGCCGGAGTGATATCGGTGGGCTAGTTTTGCTGTGAACGCCTCATATGTGTCCTGCCCAAGGTTCTCCCCATAGTTCGCGGTATTGACTGATGTGTATTGCGGATAAGGCGTTAGTGCCTGCGCCACCGTGCCGCTAAATCCGGAGTACGGAGCCGACACACCTGCGGTGTTGCCTGAGAAGTTCTCGGTAAGGGCCTCTCCAAGGCTGAAATATTTTGGATTGAGGGTATCCATGAGGAGCAGATCGCTGCTCAGGTGGGTCCCATGCTCTCCGAGGTACGCCAGAGTCAGCACTGTGTCGCTTCCCAGCTGTTGCTGAACAGAAGTGCTCCATGTCTGATTCATGCCAGGTCTGCCGAAAGATGGGGCCGCATAGTTGATCCCGCTGCCATTCAGCTGGGCCGGGTTAAAGTTGGGCTTATCGGAAGCAATTGGAGCGCCGCCGTCATCGAGCAACTCCCCTGGCTCAAAGTATCCTGAGGGAACATTGGCAACGTCGGCGAACGTCGAGAAGCCGGCTGCAAGACCTCCAAATGCCAGCTCATCGCCGGCGCCAGACAGGGGGCTGGCAACCATCTGATAATTCGCATGGAATACAGTACGGCCGTGAAGCCATGCCGGAGCGTATGCGAGCCCAATGCGCGGTTCGATATTGCCGTAGTAGATCTTTGACCAGCGCCCGCTGAGGCCCGTGCGTCCCGTTCCCTGGCCCGCGAAGATCAGCGCACCAGGATAGCCATCGGCTCCCGGATTTGGAGTTGCTGGGTTGAAGTTGGACGTATTTCCGTGTGCTTCCTTGAAGGGGGTATCTACGTCGTAGCGAATCCCCAATGACAGGTGCAGTTCTGGGGTTGCCTGATATTCGTCCTGGGCGAACACATCAGAGTAGGAGGCCAGATTGCGCTCGCCCACCAGCTCTCTCGTAGCGCTTACATACAATACCTGACCAAGCAGAAACGAGGCATAGCCATTCCCGGTGTCTGAATAGTTGAGCTGATCGCTCGCCGTCATATTTCTGTCGAAATCGAAGTAACCTTCATCACTTCCCTGATAGTTGCCGTTTGATTGCTCGTTGCGGTACTCGCCGCCAATAGAGATGTTGTGTCTGCCCTTCGAAATAGTGACTACATCGGAGAGGGATCCCATGTTGTCTGTCTCAACGAAACCGCCCGTGCAACAACCGGGGTTAACATAGATATCGCCCCAGTTGAGGCCGGGAAAAAACGTACTGAGACCGTCATTAGGAATTCCGAGCTTCGTGTTCCAGTCCGTGTGGCTATCCTGCGAGTGATAGTAGATGTTGTTAACGACGCGGTCGAAGCCGAACAGCGCGCTGTTGACCACGGACGGGGAAAACACATGCGTATACCCGACTCGTACCAAATGTGTTGGCAGATCCTGGGCCGATGCATTACCGTTCAGCGGTTCCGGCAGGTCCGGCGTTCCGGTATAGTACCGCTCATTGTCCCGCACATTGTAGGACAGGTAGACGTGGTCCTGGTCCGGAAGCGTCTGATCGATACGAATAGTTTCCGCCGTATCGAGCACCGGATACGATCCGGCAAACGTATAGTTGTTTGTAAGGTTGGGATTTGTCGGCGTCGGATACATCTGTGTGACCTTTAACGCAGCCGAACTGAGCGGGGTGGTGATTACATTTCCCGGAAAAGGGTCTCGGCACAGAATGCCATTTACGGATCGGGTGGTTGCCGGGTTGAAGATCTCGCCGTAGTAGATCGGCTGCCCAGTGCATGGGCTGGTTCCCTCCACAGTGGAGGTCAGGTCGTCGGAAAAGTCTCCGGTGCGATTGGCCGTGGTGGGGACTGTTTCGATTTCAGAGAAGCCAACCGTTTGCCGAAACTGCTCCCAGGAGAAGAAGAAGAATGATTGTCTCTTCCGGCCATCCCAGGCTTTCGGGATCAGAATTGGTCCCCCCAGGGTCAGGCCGTATTCGTTCTTCTTATCGGGTGGAGTCTTAAATGTGGGATTCGGACCGTAGAGGGAGGCATAGGCGTCATTGAACCATGTATTTGCGTCGAATGCCGTGTTTCTGAAAATTTCGTAGGCTTCGCCATGAAAATCGAACCCTCCGGATTTAGTGGAGTAGCTCTGTATTCCGCCACCGGTTCTTCCGTATTCCGCGGGAATGCCTGCGGTGAACACCTTAAATTCAGTGGTCGCATCCACCGACGGCAGCTCTTCGCTCGCGTAGGCGTCTCCCAGCGCGAGCGTCTGCATACTCGCGCCGTCCAGAAGAATTTCCCCGCCCTGCGCCTGCCCGCCGGACACGCTGAACTGGTAGTCGCCGCCGGCTGTGCCGACTCCGTAGGTCGCGGGAGTAAGAAACACAAAGTCGCCCACATTCCGCATAGAACCAGAGCCTACGGAGAGCGGCAGGTCTTTCACCATTTGGGGGCTTATTACCGTTCCGATCTCGCTGCTCTGGGTCTGGAGTTGGGTCGTGCCCGCGGTGACATGGACGGTTTGCGTACTTGATCCGACATGCAGGCTGATGTTCAGTGTGGTTGTCGTTTGCAACTGAACCACGACCGACATGCTTTGTGCGCTCTGGAACCCTGGAGCCGTCACCGTTATGCTGTAACTCCCGACCGAAAGATCGGTGAATTGATATGCACCGGCTGAACCTGATTGTGTGTTTACCGTGACATGAGTCGCCTGATTTCTGGCTGAGATGGTCGCGCCGCTGATCACCGCGCCCGTCGTATCCGTGACAGTACCTGCCACGATGCCGCCTGAGATCTGCGCTCTGGCTGGAACTGACGGTCCGAGCAGAAGCCATAGGAAGACCGCAATGAATACCGAAAGCGTCTTAATATTTTTCACTTGTCGTCCATCCTCCGAAAGTGCTGTCATTGTGGCTTTCCGCTGAAGCCAACTCTTCGCAAACGCTATCGGGCGTACAGAACCTCTGTCTTCTCGACGATTGACAAAAAGTTCTCGTATATTGTCCTAATCTCGGCAGGGCTGAGGTCCTCAGAGAATGCGATCGGCTTGCAGACATGGCGGAATGATCCTGCATCGTGAACAGCCCCGGAGCCCGTCCCGCCACAACCAGGCTTCGTGGACAGAGGGAGCTTCGGAAGGGCAACGAATGAGATTCGCTGGCCGCGCAGAGCCTTCTGGGAGCGGGCGCCACGCAGTGCAGCGGAATCCCCGGTCGCAGGCAGGGCGAGCACGGGTTTGCCAGCGAGCGCCGCGAAAGACGATGAATGTGAGGCGAAGTACCCGAGCGGCGTTCGTTCCGCTCACGCACACGCCGGTTGCGGCGGGCGCCGATTTGGGCGATACCCAAGTGGCGGTTAAAGAACAACAGGCGCGCTTCGGGGCGTCGGTTTACCGCACTCCGAAGACCTATTAGATGGAGGATGGGCGCAGCAGAGAGGATCGCCATTCCTGAGCGTCATTTTGACGGATTTCCGGCCCCGATCGAGACCCGAACCTTAAAAAGGTAGAGGGCCTCCGCGAGTCCGATCTTCCTGCCTTCTGAATCGGTAACGTTGGACAGGGCAGTTACGTATAGATCAAACGTCCCGTCCGCGTTCGCTATGAGCGCAAGCGGAGTTCTCGGTTGCGCCTCATTCTGCGGGAAGATTACCAGTTGTCTGGTAGGACCCCAGTGGATTCCGTCGACAGAGGCCACATAACCTATCGACTGTCCCTGCTCAGGATTCAGATCGTCGTACACTGCGATGTACTCGCCATCGATCTTTGCAACGATGGGGTTTTCGATGAATTGGCCCAGTGGGACGGGATTAAGAGAACTACAGCGTTCCCACGGCCCGGAAAGTTCCGGGGCCGACGCCAATCCTACCTGCCAGGAGTGTGGCCCATTCTCGGTGTCAGCGGAGCCGTAGAAGGTGAACCAACGACCATATGCGCGATATGGATAAATGGAATCATCGCCTTGCAAACCTTCCCATTTGTCCGAACCGGGGCCCGGACGCATGATGACGCCCGCATCCCGATAGGGACCATCGATCCCCCAGCGGCCTTTCACTTGCGAAACTGCTCGAATAAGTTTACCGTCGTAGTTTTCATACCAAGCGGGCGGCACATTCGATTTGGATCTATATGCAACATAAAATAGGTCCCATTCCCCATTGGTGCGGTCGTAGATTGGCATCGGTGCCCATAACGCGGCGCGAGGATCCTTTCCAGTATGATCGCCAGTTGATCTGAAAATCGTGCCAACGCGATGCCAATGAATTCCGTCTTCGCTGACCCAATCCGCAAGGCGCGTCTTATCGAAGGCAAAGCCTGAGTCCCAGCTCCGCATCATTTCGGTAGTAAACAGGTGGAAATGATTGTTCGCTTTTACGACAGTTCCCCCTTCAAAACCGCCCAGAACCCCCTGCGCGCCCTGCGATCGGATATTCAGCACTGGACGTGCGAAGCTTTTGACGATCTTAATCTCTGCGTTTGAAGTTCGGGCCGGAGGCTTCGGCAAAGGCCCACAGTCTTCGCCCATGGCCGCAAGCGCAGAGAGCATCATCAATGTGAACACAATGCACCGTATGGATTTTATTCTCACTGCTTCTCCTTGACTGGTCGCAGATGGAATTTCTTCACTGGCTGATCTCCTCATTTGCAAATTTGTCCCTGTCACCGGACGCGCGGCTCTCCGGCTTCGGTGGGGCAGGATGAAAGCAGGCAATCTCCAGGTTCGCGAGCCTCCAACCCGTCAGCTTCAGATCCCGCTCGATGATTTCCCGCACTCGATCAGCGTCTCCCACCGCTCGCAAATTTACGAGCAGTTCGTGGACTGGCGCAGGCGAAGCATCGAGATTGCCCTCGACCGATGGCTGCTGTCCATTGCTGCAGAGAGCTGCCTTCACGAATCCCGTCTGCGCCTGAATGATCGCCTTCAGATGCACGATAGATATCCCGCCTGCCGTCAGGTCCGCGTCGATCCGAGCCAGCAGCGGCCCCAGCACCACAGCTGGCTGAACCGGCATCTTCGGCCGAATTCGTACCTGTAAATTCAACCACGCAAGTGCGGCTTCAGCCTGGGCATACTGCTCGTAGTCAATGTCCAAAATCGTGGCTCCAGCCGACAGGCTGCCTGACAGCACTTCATCCAGCCACGCTGCGATACCCTGGCCGGTCTTCGCGCTCACCTGCCGCACGGAACGATGCGCTATCGCAGGACATTCCGAGCTTATGTCCGACTTCGTAAAGCAAATCAGATCCGCTTCCTGCAATTGACTTTCGAAAAGAAACCTCAGTCGTGAATCGGCGCCTTCGCGCAGTAGCTCATGTGCACGCCCGGGGTCCACTAACACCGTCAGAGGGGCGATGCGGTACATCTCCCGATAATCGCGCAGCGGCTGCAAAACCGTCGCCGAGATATCTGTGCAACTGCCGACCGGCTCCGCCAGAATCACGCTGGGCGAATAGGCGCGCAACCGATCAATGACTTCTATGAGCTCTGAAAACTTGCAGCAAAAGCATCCCCCTGTCACTTCTCCGCCTGGCAACTCGTTCAGTCTGGCGAACTCGGTATCCACGAGCGCGTCGCCTTGATCGTTCAGTATGATCGCCGATCGCATGCCCCGGTGCTTTAACTCCCGAGCCGCGGCCAGCAGCAAAGTGGTCTTCCCGGCGCCGAGAAAGCCTCCCACCAACACCACCCAAGGCCTGCCTGGAGGCGCGCTTGTCGTCATGCCTGCACCTGAAGTTCAAGAGCGCTGCCCGCGGTCAGCGTAAGAGGGTGGTTGAACCGAAAGATGGTTCTGCCGGCTACAGTTTCGATCGCATGCGGCTGCCTCGTGCCGTTACTTTGCGCGGCAGTCGACTGGCCCGAGCCGCTGATCTCGCATGATTGGCAAGCGAGCCTGCCCGCCAGCACCTGAAGCATAAACTTCGTACCGCGCCCCGCCCGCGCGTAGGAGAATATCCCCCACCCACTCCCCGTCGACCAGAAACAGCGGAACGTATCATGCGGAATACGCGGAACTGCGACCACTGCGGCCCGGCTCCCATCAAAATCGAATCCGCTGATGCCCACCACCCCTGACCACGACGCCATGGCGCGAGCATAGTGGTGACCACACTCCGCCTCATCCCAGGGGTTACGCTTTTCCCCATCGTATCGGGCACGAATGTTGCGGATGCACTCGACTCCCGTGGCAACCATCCCGTAGTACAGCATCAAAGTTGCGGCAGAGTACTCAAAGCCGGTCATTACCTCGGCAAAATACGGAAAAGGTATGCGCGGACGAGCAGCCTTCCCGTAGTCGCAGATCACCATGGCGGCCTCGTCGTTGAGCGCAAACGTTCGCTGCACGCTGTTGTGGTCCGCCAGCGTTCGCTTGTAGTTATAGGCATAGATCGACTGGAGCGTCTCGCGCACGTGCTCCCGGGAGACCAAATCCCCCAGATTCATTACCGAGGCCAGATATTGGCCCATCAGCTGGTCGACCAGACATCCTGCGCCAAGCTGGTACTCAGGATTCTCCGGATTCATACCGGTTGCCCCGATGCGCAGGCTCGGATAGATATGGTCCAGGGGGAATCCTTTAATCTGCTGGACGTAGAACTCCGAATTGAAAAGATTGGTATCGATCCATTGGCGGCCATTCTCGAAAAGCTTTCTGTATTCCCCAGCCGATGGCCGATCACCCACCGCAAGCGCCATTTCTTCCGCAGCCCGCAGCGCGCCAAGGTAGTAGATGCCGCCCAGCGGATTCGGGCCGAAGAACGCCACATCATACGTATTATTCTGCACGCCCACAGCAATGCCGCTCCTGTCCGGATCCCATCCGCCCTGAACCCACGCGAATGAGACCGCTCGCTGGATGCGCGGCCACATGGATTCGAGCCACGTCTGGTCCCCCGACAGTTTCCAGTCGAGGTAGGCGTGCATGATCTGTCCCATCTGACCATCCGCCGCAATAATCGGGTCGCGGTCCACTCCGTCGGGAAGAAGTTGCCGCGCGTGAATGCCCCCGGCGTCGTCCTCGGAATGCCCAAACGCCGCCTTGCGCAGTGACAACGCGAACGATGGAAACAGGAATGCTGTTGCCGTCTCGTAACTCCACACGTGGGTACAGTTGCCATAGCAGCACCCAATGCTGTCATTGCTGCCTTCAAATCCGTGGAATTCTCCGTCCGCGGCGCGAAAACAGGTCGTCGAAGCCAATGTTGAAAGATTGGCGCTGGCCGCTTCCTTTATGGCATCAGGTATCGTGCTTTCTCGAAACGCCCGTGCAAACTGCCGAGTCCTAGTTTCCAGTTGCTCCAGATTCTCGGCTGTATAGAGAGCTGCGTCCCACGCATCATTAAAACGTCGAGCGTAAAAATTTCCGATTATGGATTTTTCCCTGCCGGCGGACGCCGCCCAGCCACACCACTGCGGCGTTCGGTTCGGAAAGTGCCATGCCAGCAGAAAGGTAAAACGGCGAGACTCGCCGGGAGGCACAGAACCAAACTGGCAGACAGCCCCCACGGTATTCCTGACCTCAGGTTCGGTAATCAGCTGTCCCTCTGCGGAGAACGTGTCCCAGAACAGCAGCGGAGAATTCCACCACCCGCCCTGCGGCCAGCCGCGCCAGCATGTCGTCCTGGTGCCGGGGTCCGGAATCGCTGCCAGCACAAAGCTTCCGTTCATCGGATCGTCCACCGGCAATCCGGGGTTGCTCATCGCCAGCCCGAACAAAGGGCCTCTCCTCCGATACGCGTTCACTCGTTTTGCGTGGCTCGCGTTCCCGTTGGCCACCGGATTGTCGATCGAAAAACAGATGCCCACCTCAGCCGTTACCGCTTTGGGATTGCGGACGCGATAGCGCAGAACGGCGACGGGAAGGCCTGAATCGTCAGGATCGTGCGGGATGAACGGAGAAAAAGCATCGAGGCTGACATTCACCGGAACGCCCGGGTCCTCGAAATCGACATGTGCCAGAGGATACTCTCCGGTGAATGTGGCCGATTTCAGCCGGCTAAGTCCAGGGGCATTCTGCCATCCCAGTCCATCCTCGCCCTGATAAGGGGGCAGGAGCCGCGACTCGAGCACATGAGCGACCGGTGCAGCGCTGCCCACGCGCACCCAGATGGCCGGAAATGCATAGGCAGGAGAAAATCCCTGATTGGGACGATTGAAAATCTCCCAGTCCCGCAGCTGCCCCCTGCCACCGAGACCCAGACTGCCGGCGGCCACTCCACCCAGCGGAAAGGAGATCATTCTCAACTGAGAGCCGCGAAAAACACGAGGGTAGGCGACCCCTTCCGGGAATCCGGAACCTTTCGCGACCGCGGCGGATGCAACGGAATTCTTCGGCTCCGCAACATCCTTGACTGGCCACTTCCCTGCCTGCGTGGCCGCACCGATGGCCCCGGCCGCCTGCTTCAGAAACTCCCGACGAGGCAACTTGCTGATGTCAGCCACACTTTCCTCCATGCGCTTCCCGTCTCCCATTCCGGTCTGCTCCGGAATGAAGACCTCGACCGCCCCGTACTGACGGCGTCGATCCCGTTCACGATACCGAAATCGATCCAAGCCGGTATCGTCCGTGCCCATCCGACCACTCAGTGATGGGAAGGCGGTAAGGCCCATGACGGTTCGTGATCGAAACGCAGACGTTGTAGTTACCGGGATTCAGCTCTGCCGGAATGCGCAACTGAACTCTGCGGGCAACGGCAGGCGCCTGTTCCACGGAGGGACCCACACTCAGATTTGCAACATCGAATGCTTCGTCAAGCGTCTCGGCTCCCAACCGACCGTTGAGGTTCATCAGCGAGACCCCCAGGTGACCTCCGCCGTAACATGGCGCCACGCCGGCATTTCTCAACAGCAGATGACACGTGAGAACATCTCCGCGCACGACTCTCTTCGGCCACATTGCGCGGGGGATCTGCAGACGATATCCCACGCGCCGATTCATCTCGGCAACCAATTCATAATTACCAGGCAGGTCGTAGCAATTACCGCTGAGAAACTCTCCTGGCCACCAGTTGATCCTCAAGAAGCTGGCATGATAGCGCTCCATCGCATCCCGATACGCAGTCCCGTCGCCCCAGCTCCCGGTTTCCAGATAGGCAACGCCATAGTGCTGGTTCTCCAGTCCCACCGGATGCTCAGGCGATATGAACTCAGCCAGGTCCGCGCTCGAATACGGACAGCACTCCCGAACCATGATGCTCCAGTCCGTGAGACCGCAGCCTAAGCTATCTGCGTACTCAACCGGCCCCTTTGAGTCGGTTCCAGCAGGGGGAGACGCCCAGCTCACCTGTTCATAGGCATGGTTGACGAGAATGACTGAACGAGGAAAGTGCGCGCGCCAGAGCTCAATGTGCTTTTTCTGTGCTGCAGGCGTTATGGGTGGAATGTGCGGCGTCGGCACTCCATATCCCACGCCCGTATGCCCTTCCCCCCAGGTCCCGAGGGAACCGATTTCGATGAACTGAAGCCAGGGCTTTCCGTCATAACGTGCGCTGGCAGCAGCCAGAAACTCGCCAAACTTCTCCAGAAAAACGGGATCATCCCAATTGGGAACCCACTGCGGAATCGGTTTCCCGTTAGTCTCCGGAAAATACCAGCCCTGGGCACCGATGTGCTTCAGCCAATGCGGCGTCGCAGGCATGGAGCCCACGGTGCTGAAGACAATCCAGCAGTAGCTGACCTGCTTTCCCTTCGCGATCCAGCGCTCCGCGATTCTGTCGGTGTAATCCCAGTCGAAACGTCCTTGCTCAGGCTCGATGTGCGCCCATCCGACACGAAAATACACGGCATTTGCGCCGGGAAACCAATCGAGCGTGTCGTCTGTCGGCCGATCGCCCCCGTACCGTGCGTCCTGATTGTCGACGAAATAGGGGAAATTCCATCCCATGCCCGGATTCAGCAAAGCCTGGCCATGGTCAACAGGCTCAACCACTACGGTATCAACTCCAGGCTCGCTCCCATTGGCCTTTGCGATTGACCTTCGAGCGGAAGGGAAAGCTGACTTCGCCCGAGCCGACAGCCGACTCATGAACACTTCCGCATAGGTAAGCGATAACGCACCCTTCAGGAATGCACGTCGTCTCACAGAAATCACCTGTCCTTGATCCGCCCAACCCTGCTGCGGCGATGTCTTTGAGCTGCCTTTGGCCGGCCCTCGCTCATCGCTCCCCCGCCTCTGGTAAGCTCGCACAGAACTCTTAGCTTCTCTTTCCACGCGAAATCCTTACGACCCGCCAGGGAAACTTCCTGATTCAACAGATCTCATGGCACTACGGTTTTTCCGGGCACGGAGCACCGGCCAATTCCATTGTTTTCGCTCGGGCCAACAGGGCTTCGATCTCCTCAAGAGACTTGTTCTTCGTCTCCGGCACGCACAGCCATGCGAATACCGCCTGCGCCAGAGCCATCAACGCAAGAAAACTGAAGGTGAACGCCTTGCCCGCGGCATGAAATACGAGGGGGAACACGAGAACCACCGCTGCGTTGGCAAGCCACTGGATCAGTACGGGAATGGTCATGGCGGTTCCGCGAAGATGATTGGGAAAAAGCTCGGGCACAAGAGTCCAGAAGACGGGGCCAATGCAGCTTGCGAAGGAAGCGAGATAAAGGAGGATTAGCACCAACGCCAGAACACCATGAAAACTCCCCAGAAGAACCGCCGCTACCAGAGAGGCCAGGGAGAATGCCATGCCGATCGAGCCGACAATGTACAGCGGCTTTCGCCCATATTTGTCGATCATCCACAGAGAGAGAAGCGTAAACACAAACTCCGTCACACCGATAATCACCGTGGATGCGAACGCGCCATCCCGGTGCCATCCAGCCGACTCAAAAATCGCCGGCGCGTAGTCCAGGATAATGTTGACACCGGATAATTGGACAAGCACCGCAAGACAGGCACTGATGATGAGTGCGCGTCGCAACCCAGGCTGGAACATGATGTCCCAGGGGTTCTTCTCCCCGTCCTCCGGTCGGACGTCAGAGGCCTCGATGGCCGCCCGGATATCCGCTATTTCGCTGCTGGCGTCATCCACACCGCTTATCCGCTCCAGTACCCTGAAAGCTTCCTCCAGCCTTCCCTCCAGCACAAGAAAACGTGGAGTCTCCGGCGCCAGAATGATGGCAAGCAGAAATACGATGGAAGGTGCGATTCCGGTGAGAAACATCCATCTCCAGTTCGCCGCGCCGCTGTCGAGCAGGAGATAGTTGATTGTGTAAGAGACAACGATCCCGATGATGATCGACATCTGGTAAAGAGCCCCGAGACGGCCGCGGACGGATGGCGGTGCAATCTCCGCAACGTAAAGGGGGGATAGCAGCGAAACGCCGCCGACTGCGATGCCTCCGAGAAAGCGCGCAGCGATGAAGCAGGCAATGCTGTTCGAGCATGCCACTGCGACCGAAGAAACTGAAAAGAGCAGCGCAATCTGAATCAACAGCCGACGCCGTCCAAAGCGATCGGCCAGTTTGCCGGCCGCGAGTGAACCGACGACGCATCCGAACAGGAGCGAACTGTAGGCCCAGCCCATACCCAGATCACTCAGGCCGAACTGCCTCGCGATGAAAGGCCCGGCACCCGTAATTATCGCTATGTCAAAGCCGAATAGGAGGCCGCCGAGTGCGGCGGTCGAGGCCAGGAACAGCACATAGCGCATGTTGATGCTTTTCTTCATTGAACCTGCTCAGACGAAAACGACGACAGCCGCATCGCTTCCTTAAAGCAGGAGCGAGCCAGAGATTTTAGCAAAAGCGCCTGCGCGTAGCGGTCGGACTCTTCGATCAGCCGGCCAAAGGCGTTCGGAAACAGGCGGGCGTAATACGATGTGCCCGCAAGAAGTTCCGGCGCAAAGATGAGGAGATCCCCACGGATCGCATGCCTGAGAAAGCCGGCCATGGCACGAATCCAGAGTTCTCTGAAATGCACCAGAAAGTCAGCGTGCCCGTGGGCCTGAAGTGGCCGCGAAGCAACGTCGGGACCAATCGGTACCTGCATCGAGCCAGGGCTGGCAATACGGCCGTGGAGGAAGGCGGTACGCTCGAAGATCGGCTGCATGAAGGCCATTTTGTCGGCCCAGTTGCCGTAGACCAGTTCCTGTCCGCAGTAATAGTGGCTGAAGTCTCCATTGAAGCGGACTTCCGGAAACTTCCGGGTGATCTGCACCGTTCGCCAGACATCCTGAGTGATCGTAGCGCGGTGTGTTTCGATGAATATTGGCAGGCGATGCTTCTGGGAAGCCGCGAGGATGGCGCCGACGATGCGAAATGACTCGTCGTCGTCTTCAAAGCCCCATCCGGCATGCACGGTCAGGCAGAGATCACCCCGCAGAGCGTGCTTGACGGCAACGGCGTCCGCCTCCATCGGCGTGTTGATCCGGTCCTGTCCGCAGTACGCGAATGGCAGGGCAGCGGGCGCCGGGTCGTCGTCTGTGAGTTGAACGCCTTCGAAGCCGTCGTCGAGGATCTTACGATAAGCGAGCGCACCTTCAGTTCCGGCCCAGATGCTGTCGGCGCGCAGATCGGAAAGGGTACCAAGATTCAGGTAGACCTTCAGCCGGGGAGGCTCTGCCGATCCGTCGTTGAGGAAGCGCGAAGCCGTTGCCATAGCAGTTCCTTTCTAAAACTCGTCGTACGCAATCTGCTGCGCGGGAACTTCCAGGTCGGCCAGCATCCTTGTGCATGCCTTGATCATCAACGGAGGACCGCAAAGATAGTATTCCGCGGCGGCTGGGTTGGGGTGGCTTCCAAGATAATTTATCAGCAGGGCCTGATGGATGAAGCCAACATGGCCGGCCCAGTCATCTTCAGGCAATGGAGAAGAGAGCGCTACATGAAATGAGAAGTTACGGTGAACCCTCGCAAGATCCTGAAAGTAGGCTTCGTAGAAGATCTCCTGTTTCGACCGGGCTCCGTACCAGAAGCTGACCCTCCGGGCCGTCTCTTCGGTCTCCAGAAGATGCGAGAGGTGGGCGCGCAGCGGAGCCATGCCGGCTCCGCCGCCCACGTAGATCATCTCCCGCTGCGTGGGCTTGACATGAAAATCCCCAAAAGGGCCCAGGCCCAAAACAATGTCGCCCGGTCTGAGACTGAAGAGGTAGCTTGATCCGGCTCCCGGCGCGCAATCCTGGCCGGGCGGCGGCGTGGCGATGCGCACGTTGAGGCGGAGTAGAGACTCGGTTTTCTGGTTACTGGCCAGCGAGTAATTGTTGCGCCGGCTTACCAGGTTGCTGGCGGTGAGATCGAATACGTGCTGATTTCGCCAGACAGCGGCAAATGGCTCGGGAATATCGAAGTTACGAAAGTCGATCCGATCATAGGTCGGAATATCGATCTGCAGGTAGTCTCCCGGAGTGAAGACGAACCGCCCCTCCGCTTCGAGTGGTTCGAGCACGAGTTCCCTGATGAATGTGGCCACACTGCGATTGCTCACTACCCGGAAGCGGCAGGTTCTGGGGGCGCGCGCTCCGGAGCCGGCAGGCCGCGCGACATTGATCAGCAATCGACCGTTGCGCTCCTCGACTGGGTACATAGCAAGGCCCCGGCACACTGGCGCGCGAGCGGGCGAGCCGTCCACCAGATTGAAGCGCCCGTTGTGCTTCGGGCATTCAATCATGCCGCCAACGACGAGGCCGTCGGAAAGGTGCGTATTGCCGTGCGTGCATACGCCGTCCATCGCGTAAAGGCGCTGCTGGGCATCGCGGCAGAGCGCGAATGTCTTTTGCCTGTAGTCGAATCGGATTATTTCTGCACGACGCAGCTCCGCACTCGGGCAGACTTCGATCCATCCTTCTCCGTCCGGTTCTGCCACCGACGAGCGAATCTCCGCGGCGGGACGGGGCCTCGGTTCCGGCAGACGCCGCTTGACGTAATAGGCCGGATCCCTGACCTGTTTCAGAAGTGTGCGAGCGATCTCATGCCATGCAGCCAGCAGGCTGGGGTAGGGCGCGGGGCAGTCGTTTTTGATCGCTTCATGCAGGCGCGGGAGCGCGTGATAGGGCACGAGCGGAAACATATGGTGCTCCACGTGGTAGTTCATGTTCCAGTACAGGTACCTGTGAATCGCGCCCATATACACTGTGCGGCAGTTGAGACGGTGGTCGAGAACATTCTCCGCCAGACCGGCGTGCTGAGTGAGCCCGTAGGTAACCAGCAGCCACGTGCCGAAGAGATTGGGAAGCCCGACGTATAACAATGGAAGAATGCTGCGGCACCAGATGGAGAGGGCCATGACGGCGGCATAAATTGCCACGTAGATGCGTGCCCGGCGATACACCCCGGGATATTCCGACGAAGGGATGAACGTCTTCTCGTCTGCGGCCATCCAGCCTGCGCAGTGGAGGAGAATTCGCCGAAAGTACTTTGGATAAACCTTAAGATTGAAGAAGGAGAGGGCAATACCTGTGAGGCCGGGCGGACGGGGAACAGCAATCTCTGGGTCGCGGCCGACAATGATTGTATCGCTGTGGTGGCGATTGTGACTCCACCGCCACACGGTCGACTCCCGCATCACCATGAACGAGGCGATCTCATAGAGGGCATTGTTCATCCAGTCAGTCTTAAACGCCGTGCCGTGACCCGACTCATGCCACCGGGAATCGGAGGTGGAAGCGTACAGCGTGCAATAAAAGGCGTAGGGCACGACGACCCATAGGGTCTCCCTCAGCAGATAAGTGGCCAGCGCACTGGCAAAGATGAGCGCGAACCAAAGAAGAGTGTCTCGAATGGCCGGTCCGTCGCACCGCTCGAGAAGACTGCGCATCGTCGCTCGCGGCACGGGGCACTGATACCAGTCAGCCTCCGCGAGCCCTTTCTCGATGGCTCGGGTTGAATTGACGCCAGTAAGACTGTAGTCGAACTCTTTCGTCCGTTTAACGGTGGAGGCGGAGTTGCTGGTCATGACTGTTTATTGAACTCCCATGAACACTGCTCTCGACCTGTCGAGGTTCAGCCGAAAGCACTTCGATGAGTGCGGCCTCTCCCGTTCCGGAATCACATGCAGTGCGTATCGTCCCATCGTCGCCGTGAACATGTCAGAGCTAGATACAGCCAAAGGCATAGGCAGTCACCTCCTGTCTCGGGCTGCCTGGACGCAATATGATGTCGCCGAGATGCGGGTGATTGGCTCCATCTGGATAACCTTCGCACTCGAGACAGACGCCCGCATATCTGGGATAGGCGATGCCCGATTTTCCCGTCAGCGATCCATCAAGCGCGGCAGCCGTATAGAGCTGAATATGGGTAGCGGTGGTAGATATTTGAAGCTCCCGGCCGCTCGCAGGGTGCGCGAGTCGGGCGGCGGGCACCGGGAGGCCTGGTTCGATCTCTCCGGATCCCCGGCGAATAACATAGAGGTCCCCGTGATTCCGGAAGAGACAGGGAATAGCCTCACGCAAGACCCTCGGGCACCGGAAATCGTTCCCGGTATCCACGACCGCAGTCACCTTACCCTGGAGAGTCATGAATTCATCGGTTGCAATGAACTCATCCGCATGGATCTGAAGTTCATGGTCCACAATCGAGCCGACGCCCTCCCCTGCCAGGTTGAAATAGGGATGAAGAGTGAGGCTGAACGGTGTCGGTCGATCCGCCTCCCCGCGCATCTCCACCGTCAGGACGTTGTGTTCGGTAACCGTGTAGGTCACTGCCACGTCCAGGGTCCCTGGATACCCTTCTTCGAGGTGGGGGCTCCGATAGTTCAGACGCAACGAGGGATTCCCGTTCGCCGCCTCCGTGGGAGTAGCCTTCCATATCCTCTTGTCGAATCCGGTTTGCCCGCCATGAAGATGGTTTGGAGGATCATTGGAGACAAGTTCGTAACGCACTTTATCGAGACTGAATTGAGCATTGGATATCCGACCCGCAACACGCCCCACCACGCTGCCGAAATAGCCTGGATCGCTGGAATAGGCGGATAGATTATCGAAACCAAGAACCACATCCGCCAGGCGTCCTTCGCGATCCGGCGCCAGAAGTCGAGTCACGCTGGCGCCGTATGTGATGATTTCGAGAGTGAGCCCACAAGCTCCTTCTAGAGTCCACGCGTCCACGCGGGTCCCATCCGGGGCGATCCCAAACACACGAGAATTCAGGGCGGCTGTCACTTCAGGAGACTCTCTTTACCCAAAACCTATATGGCGCACAGAACAGTTGTCTTCTCGACTGTTGACAAGAAGTTGTCGTATATTGTCTTGGTGTTCGCCGATCTGTAGCTACGACGAAAATACGACGGACTCATTTACCTGGCGGAATCCACGCTGAATCTACCGAGCCTTCAGAGCCATCACCATCGCGAACTCGAGTTGAACATGATTGTCCAAGGGACGATCACCTATGTTGTCGACGGCGACCGCTTCACGTTCTCGGCGAGAACCATGCTCTGGATTTTTCCGGGGTTGGAGCATCGGTTGATCACCACCTCGCAGAATGCACGATTTTATGTCGTGGTGTTCACACCTTCGCTCATCGAGAAGTCCTGCCATATCGCAAAATACCAAGGCCTGAAGCAGACTCCGCGGAACCAGAGCAGGCTAACAAGCACCATACTCGATCCGAAGGCCTTTGATTTGGTTTCGAAAGTCATGGATTCGCTTATGGAAGGTTCGCTCGATTCGGATGTGCTTAACCGCGAAGTTGGATATGGGCCCGCTTCCGACTTTCGATTCGAGCATCACGACCCGGACGGCCTCAACGCTGGACTTCACCACCTGATGCTTCTCTGCTGGCGATATCAGGCAGCAGGAAAAGAGAGCGGAGAGGCGATTGCTCTGCACCCCGCGGTGCGGAGAGTAATGAAGATTTTAAGCGAGGACGACACCGGCCAGGATCTGGATGAACTCTCCAGAGCCTGCGGCGCGAGCAAGGCCTATCTCAGCCGAATTTTCCATCAACAGGTCGCCATGCCCCTGACTCAGTATCGCAATTCCCTGCGTCTCGCCCGTTTTTTCGAAGCGTACCGCAGGACGGATAACGGCAACCTTGCCGAAGCGGTTTACGCAGCTGGATTCGGCAGCTATGCGCAATTTTACAAGGTGTTCACGCAGTCGTATGGATGTGGACCCAGGGAGTGTCTCGCCCGCAAATCGTGGGCGAAGAGCGACGATAGTAGCTTTTGAGCTCATCCCCGCTGCTGTGCTGACAGCCTCTTCTCATTCCTCAGACGCCAGTCTCAATTTAAGTGAACTGCCGACGACTGATGAAAAGATAATGTCTAGCTTCTTTCGAGCTTTCTGAATCGACGATCCAGGTATCGGGAATAAACCCGCAGTACACGGCTGCGATGGGCGGTGATTTTTCCTTGCTCCTTAACGTTAATGCCTGTTATTTGAATGTGCAGATTGTGAACGACCCCCGACTGCTCTCTGTGCCTGAGTGGGAATTCCCGTACTAGGTATTGCCTCAGGGCAGTGACATCGTTACTGGAGAACTCCTAGCGGAACGTTAGGTCTGTGTTGTTATGGACTTTGATATGGGCCTGTACCTGAGATTCGGTAATAGGATCCATAGTGCTCTGCGCAGAGATCAAGGAGCAACACGATGAGCCTATCAAGAGATAAAGTATTAACTTAAAAATAGCTACTTTTAATGACATGGATTGCTCTGGAGGTAGTCCTTTGGATGAAGGTTCAGAGCTTGGCTACGCACCGCGTGCAGGTATCGAAAAGCCGGTGGCAAAGTTCTGCACGTCGCTGTCGTCGATTGTCGAAGCAAAGTGAAGTGGCTCTCTATCCCGTTCACGCAGGCGAGCAGCCGCAACGACACCGTATTTGCGGAAGAGATTGTCGGTGCTCTGGAGAGCCATTTTTATGTTGCTCGGGATTTCGGAATCACTGCTCAGGAGCCAACGTAAGCCATCTTGGTGAACCGGGTTTAGCTCTGATCGCTGTGAACAGAGGTGTGCAGCTTCGATTTGCTGCCTCGAAAGACGGGAAAGAAGATCGAGCACTTTCCATCTAATTCCCGCCTCGGGATCGTCGAGAAGTTGCACGGCTGCAGTGAGGTTGCAGCCATCCCGAGGCAACGTCCAATACAGACTGTCTAGCGCCCAAAATCTGACTTTCTTTACGGGGTTCCTAAGCAGGTGCACAGCATAATCTAAAAGAGGTCGAGACTTCGGGCCGAGTTCACTTACGATCCAAATGAGGCGAACCTTTGGAATGTGCCCGCGCATCGCTCTGCCCTGCACGGCCAGGCGTCGTCGCAGTTGGCGCGCCTGTGGTCGCCGTACGCGCAAACCTTCGCCAAACTGCAGGCGGGGCTGGGATGGCAGTGGTTTCCGCAGGCCCAGGGCGGAGACTACGAGACGGTCAACCGGCTGCGCGCAGGCTGGACGATTGGGCAGTCTCCCT
>Ga0134126_10002881_pt1 | contig 21622 bp, 12 predicted proteins | sample KB31752_FD_96881 | JGI IMG/M metagenome (GOLD analysis project Ga0134126, IMG submission 96881) | Terrestrial soil microbial communities with excess Nitrogen fertilizer from Kellogg Biological Station, Michigan, USA - KB3-175-2 | ecosystem: Environmental > Terrestrial > Soil > Unclassified ... | reverse complement strand
CTGGTGACGACCAACAGCGGCATCATCAGCACCGGCGCGGTGTTGCGGGTGAATAATACAATCCTGCTGGCCCGCACCAACGGCGGCACTGGCGCGGTGATTGGGGCTTTGGATGTCAATGGCGGCACGGTCTATGCCAATTCGATCACGCCTGGTGGCGGCAACAGCACCATCGACCTGGAGGCGGGTTCGACGTTGGTGATCACCAATGCCTCCGGGACCATCGCCAATCCGATTCGCAATTTCATCATTGCCGATTCCACGCTGACGCTGCCTGCGTTGAACGCCGGCGCCGCGCTGGTCGTGAGTAATTTCACCGCGGGTGGTGGACAGAACGTGATCAACATCAGTTCGATGCCTCCCATCAATGCGTATCCCGCGACCATCACTCTGATTTCGTATCGCACGGGCACCACTGGAAATTTCACGCTTGCTCCGCTGCCGCCGGCCACCCCGAATTATGTGGGCTCACTGGTGGATGCGGGCAACGGTGTCATCCAATTGACGCTGACGGCGGGGCCGGTGCAAAATTTGTCGGAGCTGTGGACGGGCGCCATCGACAACAATTGGGACACGACCACGTTGAACTGGCTTCAAGGGACGGCGACAAATTTCTTCGCGGGCGCCAAGCCGACGTTCGACGACACTTCGAGCCAGCCCGCGGTGAATTTGGCCGAATCTCTCACCTCCGGAACGGTCACGGTGAGCAATAATGTGCAGCAATACGACTTCACCGGGCCCGGCAACATCGCCGGCGCGGACGAGCTGATCAAGAAAGGTTCGCAGACGTTGACGATCGACAACCAGGGAGTGGACAACTTCGGCAGCGTCAGCCTGACCGGCGGCACGCTGCAAATCGGTTCGGGCGATGTCAACGGCGAGATCAGCACGCTGAACATCAGCAATGATACGGCGATTGTGGTGAATCGCGCGGGGACGCTCAATATGAGCACGGCAATTTCCGGCGCGGGTTCCTTGACCAATGTCGGCTCGGGCACGCTGATTCTTTCCGGCGCGAATACTTATGCCGGACCGACGGTGGTGACTGCGGGCGGATTGGAATTGGATGGCTCGCTCGCCGGGGCGTTGAGCACGGCTTCCGGAACCCTCCTGAACGGCAGCGGCACGGCGGCCGGGCAGGTGAAAGTCGCCGGCGCGATGAATCCGGGCCCCCTCAACAACGCCGGCACATTCACGACGGGCAATCCGCTGATTTTGTCCTCGGGCGCGACCGTTACGTTCGATTTGAGCGGTTCCGATCCATTCACCGCTTCCGCGAACGACTCGATCGCCGTGGGTGGAGATTTGACCGTGAACAACAATGTCATTACGGCCAATTTCCTGGGAGTGCCGGCGGTGGGCAACAATTATCCCATCATCACCTATTCGGGTGCGCTCTCGGGCAGCTTCAATCCGGTGGTCACCGGCTCGCATTTCACCCTGGCGCTGGATACGACCACAACTCCGGGCGTCGTGTCTCTGGACGTCACCGGCGGCACCGGCGCGAATCTCAAATGGACCGGCAACATCAGCGGCGACTGGGATTCCACTTCGTCGAACTGGGTGGATTTGACCAGCAGCGCGGTTTCGCCGTTCTATTCGGGAGACACCGTATTGCTCGATGACAGCGCGAGCGTGCCGAACATCACGATCGAATCGGGCGTGGCCGTTTACCCGGCGGCAATCACGAATATTTCCGATGGCCTCAACTACTCGATCAGCGGCGCTGGAAAGATCAGCGGCGCCGCGGGCATTGTGAAAGGCGGCGCCAGCACGCTAACGATTGCCACCGCGAATGACTTTACTGGCGCGGTGGACATTCAGGCCGGCACTTTGCAGACGTTGAGCGGCACGGCGCTGGGCACGGCCGCTGGCGCAACGACCGTCGAATCGAATGCAACGCTTGACGTGGACGGCCAATCTCTGGCCGGCGAGCCAATCATCATCTCCGGCCCGGGCGTCAATGGCGAGGGCGCGATCATTAACAGCGGCGGCACGGTAAATACGGCGATGCGCAGTCTGACGCTGGCCGGCGATGCCTCCATCGGCGGCACCGGCCAATGGGCGATCAACAATTCAGGCGGCTCGGCGACGCTGAGCTCGGGCGGCCAGCCTTACAAACTCACGAAGGTCGGCACAGGGCTTATCGGCCTCCAGAATCTTTCGAGTGTGGACCCGGCACTGGGCGATATCGAAGTGGCCCAAGGCACGCTGGAGTTCAATGGCCTCACGCCGGGCATGGGTGATCCGAATTATACCAACATCGTCGATGCCGGCGCGACGCTCCAATTCGCCAGCGACTCGGTGGTTTGGAACAAAAACTTCCGGCTGACCGGCGACGGCACCAGTACCACCGTGAACAGCATCACGGCAGCCAACACCGAACTGGCGGGCACGACAGAAATCCATGGCACGGTCATCTTCAATTCCGCCGGCACGTTGCTGACGGTTTCAGGCCAAATCGTCGGCGATGGCGGCCTGACGAAGAATGGCTCTTCGCCGATGGTTCTTTCGGGCGATAACACTTACACCGGCGACACGATTATCAACTCGGGCGCTTTGAGACTCTCGGGCATTGGGTCGATTGACGTAAGCTCGAATATCGTGATTGCGTCGGGCGCAACGTTGACGGCGACCGGGCGCGTGGATGTGACCTTCACTCTCGGCACCAACCAGACGCTGAGCGGCAATGGCATTATCAACGGGCAATTGACAACGCTCGCGGGCTCGACGGTTGCGCCGGGTATCAGCGGCGTCGGCATGTTGACCATCAGCAATGCGGTGATTCTCGGCGGCACGACCACGATGGAATTGGACCAGGACAACAACACGAATGACGTATTGAGAGTCAATTCCAGCATCACCTACGGCGGCGCGTTGAACCTGGTGAGCATCAGCAGCGCGCTGACGAATGGCGCCAGCTTCACATTGTTCAAGGCGTTGAGCTATGGCGGCGCCTTCACGAACGTGACTCCGGCGATACCCGGGCCGGGATTGGCCTGGGATACCACCGGGCTCTCGACTGGCGTGCTCAGCGTGGCGACCGGCACCGTCACCGGGCTGACCACGAATGCGACCATCCAGAGCGTGACGTTGTCGGGAACGAATATTGTTCTGCACGGAACCAACAACAACGTTCCGAACACGGGCCATTACGTTGTGCTCATGTCGACCAACCTGTCGCTGCCCTTGAGCCAGTGGACGCCGATCTATACGAATCAGTTTACCGGCGGCACATTCGATTACACGAATCCGGTCGTGCCGACAGTGCCGCGCGCCTTCCTGGATATTCAGGTAGTGCAGTGAGGGCACGAAAGCGGTCGCGTTTTTTTCGCAATTGAGCAAAACCACGGGTTGCCGGATTGTAATAGGTCTGGCGACCCCAAATGATTTTCGCGCGACGATTGCACGATTACCTTTCCGCGAAGATTTCGAATTTCGAAATAAATCCCCGTAGTTCCCGCGCTTGCAATTGGCGGAAAAAATCGCTAAACCCTTGGCCCATGCGTCCGCGCCTCCTGGTGCTCGATGATGAGGAGACCATACGACGGGTTCTTTCGATCTTTTTCGAAAAGAAGGGTTACGACGTGACCACAACCGGCGTCGCGGCAGAGGCCATGGGGCTGGCGGATCGCGAACGGTTCGATCTCGGCATTTTCGACATCAATCTCGCGGGTGAAAGCGGCCTGGAGCTTCTGCGCTTTTTCAAATCAAACTATCCCGATCTGCCCATCATCATTTATACGGGCGTGGGTGATGAGGACGCGGTTGAGAGGGCGATGTTTCGCGGGGCCAACGGGTTTCTGCGGAAAACCGAACCGCTGGAAAATCTTCTGGAAGCGGTGAATTCCTACGTGGCAAAACCGTAGGAGGGGACAGCGTTACAAATCCGAAGGAAATCCGAAATTCGAAACCCGATTAAGGCTGTAACGAAACCGCGACGTTGTGGCAGAATGGCCTCAGATGCGACGTTGGATGGGGACGAAAGCAATCGCGGATTTCGGGATTCTTTCGAATTTCGGGCTTCAGATTTTCGACGCTGTGTTGCAGCAATGACGAACGGCGGAATCCTATTCCACCTCTTCGATTTCCAGGAAGCCGTGCAATTGGCGGATGCGCGTCGGATGGCGCATTTTGCGGAGCGCTTTGGCTTCGATCTGGCGGATGCGTTCGCGGGTAACTTTAAATTGCTTGCCCACTTCTTCGAGCGTGCGCGCGTATCCATCCACGAGCCCAAAACGCTGCTCGAGAACTTTGCGCTCGCGCTCATTAAGGCTGCTCAAAACGTCGCTCAGCTTGTCCTTCAGCAGGCTGAAGCTGGTCATCTCGGAGGGATTTTCCGTGGATTTGTCCTCGATGAAATCGCCGAAATTGGTGTCCTCGCTGTCGCCGACGGGAGATTGCAGCGAAATCGGCTGCTGGGCCATCTTCACGACGGCGCGCACGCGATCGACGGGCAGTTGCATTTCATCGGCGATTTCTTCCGGCGTCGGCTCGCGGCCAAAATCCTGGAGCAAACGCTTTTGCGTGCGCATCAGCTTGTTGATCGTCTCGATCATGTGCACCGGAATGCGAATCGTGCGCGCCTGGTCCGCGATGGAGCGCGTGATGGCCTGGCGAATCCACCAGGTGGCGTAAGTGGAAAATTTGTAACCACGGCGGTATTCGAATTTTTCCACGGCCTTCATCAAACCCATGTTGCCTTCCTGAATGAGATCGAGAAAGGACAGGCCGCGGTTGGTATATTTTTTGGCAATGGAAATGACGAGGCGCAGGTTGGCTTCGACCATTTCCGTCTTGGCGAGCAGTGCCTTGCCCGAGAAAAGTTTCAGTGACTCGTAAGTCTTGAGGTAATCGTGGCAGGGCATGCGCACGAATTCCTCAAGCGCCCGAATCTTGCGCTGTTCGGAATCGATGATGGCGACCGCCTGCGGGGATTTGTGCTGGCTTTCGAGTTCCTGGATGGCGCGGACGCTTAAATTGATTTTGTCGTGGATGTTCTCGGCCACGAGCGCCATTTCCTCGATGACTTTCTGTTTGTAAAAAAACTTGTCGAAGCTTTTCTGGAGTTTCTGGTCGGCTTTTTGGAAGGCGGTCTTCAGCCTGCCGGCGGACGCCTGGTTCTCGCAATTCTGCCATTCGCCATATTTTTCATCCACCTGCTGATCGAGCTGGCGGACGTGGCCGATCAGCTTGCGCAATTCTCGCAAATGGGCGTCGCGGCTGTCGATTTTTTTGTCCAGGATGACGCGGTCAAAGCGTTCCTTAGGCGGCTCGGAAACAAGTTTTTCCGCGAGCGCGATGTGTTCCTTGCCGGCGAAGCCGAGGCTGTAAATGATGCCTTTGACTTCGTTTTCGGCGTCTTCGATGCGTTTGGAAATCTCCACTTCCTGTTCGCGCGTCAGCAACGGCACCTGGCCCATTTGCTTGAGATACATGCGGACGGGATCATCGAGGATATCGAGCCGGGTTTTGTCCTCTTCCTCTTCCGGTTCGGGCTGCTTGACGCGGTCCACCTCGGCCTGGTCGACGATTTCGACTTCGAGGTTGCGCAGTTTGACGTATACCTCATCGAGCTCCTCGCCGCTGATGAGCGACTCGGGCAGGACTTCGTTGATGTCGTTGTAAGTGAGGTAACCCTGTTCCTGCGCGAGCCGGACGAGTTCCTTGATTTTTTCCGCGATCTCGGTGGCGCGGTCCGCGGAATGGATCCCCGCCATCAGCTTCGCGACCGAGACATGCCCATTGCCCTCGGCGGAGGATTCTGCGGCAAGCACATGTCCTTCGGGCGTGTCGTGGGAATTCCTGGCGGTTTCTTTGTGTCTGGGCGTTCCGGTTTTCAACGCCGGCGTTCGGGCCTTCTGCTTCGACATACTATCTAAATTTATTTTTGCTTCCAACGCACCAAATCTGGAATGGCAATATGTGAAGCGAGTCCAACGCAGTCAAGCGGGGAAAAGAAAAATTTCTGCGAACCCGTTTCCTAATTATCAAACGGATTCATGTCAAAGAAGGCCGTTGCCGAAGCGGTGAAAAATTTTCAGCCGTTTGCGCGACCGCATTATAGAGCGAAAGGGTCTCGGCTGCGGTCCGGTTCCAGTCGAATTTGCCCGCCTGGATGAACCCCGTGGCCTGCAAATGCGCGCGCAGCTCCGCGTCATTGGCAACGGCGGTGAGCTGCCGGGCGATGCAACAGATGTCTTCCGGGTCAACGATGGCCGCGGCGTTGCCCACGACTTCGGCCAGCGAACCGCGGTTGGAGCAAATGACCGGGCAGCCGCAGGCCATGGCTTCCACGGGCGGCATGCCGAAACCTTCATAGAGCGACGGATAAACAAACGCATCCGCGGCTCGATACAAATTCGGAAGGTCATAATCCGGCACGAAACCGAGCAGCCGGATGTCCGACGCGAACGGTGATTGCCGGGCAGCCGCGTGGATGGCTTCGGCACCGTGCCAATCGCTGCCGCCGAAAACGAGTTGCCAATTCGAACGGCTGGCGGACTTGAATTTGTTGAAGGCGGAAATCAGGCGGACGTGGTTTTTGCCGGGATGCTCCAGCCGGGCGACATAAAGGAAAAAAGGCGCGCGAAGATTGTGGCGTTCAGCGGCTTCCTTCCGGGCCTGTTCGTGATCACCGGGAAAAAAACGATTGTGCTCGAGGCCGTTATGAATCACCCGGATGCGCTCGTCCGGGATTTTGAAAAATTCGGAGACGTCGCGCGCGGTATTTTCGCTGATGGCGATGATGGCGTTTTGGCGATGGGCCAGGCAGCGCGCGACCACGCGGCCGTAAAACATGCGGGCCGCGCTGTATTTTTTAGGCACGCGAAACGGCGCGAGATCATGGATGGTCGCGACGACTGGGCAGGGATGGGACCAAAGCATCCGGCGATAGCTCGGCACATGGAGCACGTCCAATTGCAAATCGCGCGCGAGTTGCGGCAGATGCGTTTGGTGCCACACGATGTTTTTGATGGGCGAACGATGCCGTTCGGAAACGGGAAAGATTTGCATTTTGCCACGCACGAAATCGAACAGCGGCAAATCCTCGCGCAAGACGAACAGCACAAAATGATTTTCAGCGGCGTAAGGCAGAAAGGCGCGTAGCAGGGCGAAAAGATACTGCGCGACGCCGGTCTTGCCGCGCTGGATGACGGAAGTGGAAATGCCGATGCGAAATTGGTTGGGATCGCCGCTCACGGGAGTGAAAGTGGGTTGGGGTTTTGTCGACTACGCATGGACGGCCGTTTCTTTTTTGCCGACCAGAAGTTCCTCGAGGCGGGCGAGGTGGATCACGTTTTGGACAGCGGGTTGAGGACGCACGAATTCGAGTTTCACGCGCTCGCGCTGCGCCAATTTTTTGGCGCGCACCATCAGGCCCAGGCCGGTGCTGTCGATGAAGCGCAGCCCGGAAAGGTCAATCACCAGGTCGCGCTGCGGATTGGAGGTCAGGTGCGGTTCGGTCGTGTTCCAAACCTCCTGCGCGTTGGCGGCGGTGATTTCGCCATGCCAGAGCAGGGCATCCTGCGAGGTGGTGCCGCGCAGTTTGACGGCGCTGGATTGCTCGCGGGCGCGGGCGGCGAGGAGTTCGCGCGCGGCGGCCAGGTCTGGCGCAATGGCAAAAAAATTCTGCAATTGCATCAGCGCAAGCGCGCGCCGCACGGCGGCACTCGGCGCGAGCAGAACCATTTCGCCGCCGCCGGCGTGAATTTTTTTCTGCAAACGAATCAGGAGACCCATGCCGGTGCTGTCGATGAACCGGACTTTGTCCATTTCGAGCAGACAATGGCGGCCATCGATGAGAATGTGATCCGCGAGCAGGCCGTCATGGCGAACGGCGGCGAGGTCGAGACGGTCGGGGAGGGAAAGCCATTGCCAGTCGTCTTGTAGGAGCCGGCGTGAGGAGGCTCTGTCTGGTTCCGGGGAAAATATCTTCGCCTGTTCTCCCCGAATCGGAGCGCGGAGCATTGCTCCGCTGGTTGCACCCGAACCATTACGCGGAGCGATGCTCCGCGCTCCGTTCGGATGCGCAACGAACGATGTCCGGGTTCGTTTACGCGAGCGAAGCTGCAATTGCCACAGTTGGATGAGCAGTTTCCAGCCGAAGACCCAAAGGTCTTTGAAGTATCGCTTGAAAAGGCGGCGCGGTTCCTGGGCGAGCCGGTAAATCCATTCGGTGCCGATGCGCTGCATCCACACAGGCGCGCGTTTGACGGTGCCGGCAAGAAAATCAATGGTCGCGCCGACACCCGCCGAGACCGGCACGCCGAGCGAACGGTAGTGCATGGCGATCCATTTTTCCTGCTTCGGACAGCCGAGTGAGACGAAGAGCAAATCCGGTTTGGCAGCGAGAATGCGCGCCTTGATTTCCTCGTGGTCCATCTCCAGCAACTTGTTGAACGGCGGCGAGTAATAATCGGCGATGATGAGCGCGGGATGCTTCTTCTTCAGGTTCTCGACGGCTTGAGCGCAGGATTCGGGTGTGGCGCCGAGGAAAAAAACGCGGTAACCCTTTTCGGCGGCGACGCGCAGCAATAGCGGCACAAGATCCGCGCCGGCCACGCGTTCCAGAAGCGGATTGCCCAGGAGTTGCGATGCCCACAGGAGCGGGGTGCCATCGCACAGGACGAGGTGGGCATCGAAAAGGATGCGGCGCAGTTCGACATCTTCTTGGGCCTGGACGAGGAAATCCACGTTGGCCGTGACGAGGTAATGCGGCTTGCCGGATTCGACCATGCGTTGGATGGCATCAATGGTCTCGGAGGTCGTGACATTGTCGAACGGAACGCCGAGGATGGCGATGGGCGGATTGGCGTATCGCGGGCGCTCTAAAGCTGGTTCGATCATTGACATTATGAAGCGGCAAAATGGGAATTTTAAACAGACGGGTCCCGCACCCGGGTATGGCTGGAAAAACTACCCATACGCGGAAGACCGAGCTCGATTTGCAAATGACGAATGACAAATGACGAATGGACATCGGATGTTCGGTAAACTTGCAGATGTAAGTGCTTGATGGAAAGCGGTCAATGTGTTTGAATAAAAACCGGGCATTGCCGTGATGTGGAGACCAATACATGAAAAAAAGCCGGAAAATCGCCGGGATTCTTTTGGGTGCTCTCATGATCGCTGCGGGGATTTTCTTCGTTGTCCGTCCACAGGCTGCGCTGGTTTTTCATCAAGATACGGAAGACGGGAATTTTCTGGATCCGATGACTAAGCGACAGAATCGGATTTGCGGCTTCATTGAGATCCTTATCGGGGCGGGTCTGATTGGCGCGTGCCGTTGGCCGAAGTGGGGGGGCGCAGCGTTCGGCGATCGACGATTATGTTTGGAAATTACCCCAAGCGCTGGCGAGGCACTTTGGAACGAAAAGGTATTATGATATTGAGGAGGTAATTCGAGTTGCGCGCGGCTCGGGTTGTGACATGGCGCACTCCATGTCAGGTCCACGTATAACGGCCTTCAAAATCATCAGCCGCCGTTATTTCGATGGAGCTTATGGTTTCAATGCTGCGTCTGGCGACGCCTCCCGAGGAGTGGTCGTATAGTTTCTACGATGGTGGCGGCATCTGAAAACGTCGGGAGGCAAAGCCACCAGAGCAGTTGAAAGAGCGATTGGCTCCCGCGGCCTTGCCGTCCCGTAAATCCTGTGACCCTTCGTCGCTGGTTTTCGTCCGGCGCTCACAGAGCACCGCTACAGGATCAGGACCGGGAAGCCGTTTGGATTTGCGATTCGGAGTGGGCGAGGGACGCGCACTGACAACAGTCGCGGCCATCGCGAATCCAGGAATCGCAAATCCGAACGGCTCCGCGCCCGAGGCGGCTGGCTATGATTTGATCACCGGTTTTCATACGACAATGACCAGTTCCGGGCTGCGCTCGCGAACGCTGATTTGGCGCTCGGCGTAGAGCAGGGCGTCGGTGACCTTTTCCTCGAACAACTCAGGGAAGGTGAGCAGCGGGTAACGCGTCACCCACGCGAGGGCGGCGGCTTCATTGGCGGCGCGGCGGATGTAAACGCCGGCTTCGGGGACATCCAGTTCAGCCAGGAGCGTCGCGAGCAACCGGTTTTTAAGCCGTTCGAGCTCCGTCTCCTCCGTGACCCGGAAGGGCGCGGGCGGGACGGGCTTCACTTCGAAGCGTGTTTCAGGCCCGAACCTGGTCGGGACCCGCCTATATCTATCATTTGCATTCATGTTTTTTCTTTCGTTTTGTCCGGCGAGCCGGATTGTTTTTCCAAATAAAAAACCCGCGATTGGCTTAACAATCGCGGGTTTTTCGGAAATCTTTGGTTACGCTTTAGAAAATTCCACCCACGATGCCAAGCGGCGAGGCGCAGCCATGCCAAATGGACATGCGTCCTTTGGACAGCCGGGAACACTGCGTTGTAAACGTGTTTGTCATTTTCTAACAGCCCTAGAAGACACTATTTTGGGGCCTTTGTCAAAAAAATTGTGCGGATTGGAGATCAGATGGGAGCGCGGGTCTGCGACCCGCAGCAAGGTGTGGAAAACCGAAACATGCTAATAATTCAATCACGCGAAAATGGAACGTTGCTGCGGCCCACGATCTTTCGGCAACACGCGTTCAATTGACGCCCCTCAAATGTTGCTAACGAAACGCCGGAACACGTCATCCGTTTATAGTTCATCGCGATGGCCTGTTTTTTGAATGCGTGACCGGTAGTTGGGACTGATCACGCGTTGAGAACGCCAAGGTATTGCGGTGCGGGGGTGTGTGCGTGGGTTCCGGCGGCCGGACACCGCCGGGACCCACGGTTTAGACAACGTTCTAGGCGGCGGCGCAATCCGATGAACGGCATAAAATTTCAGTTTTCTTTCCTCGAGCAGATGTGTATTTAAGGCGTCCGCATGATTCATTTAGCAGTCAGTTTTTCGGAAGACCCGCAGGCATGAATCCTTTGAATTTCCCATCGTCCGGCATTGCATCCGGTGAGTCCGCAACAGGCTTGTCGGCAGGCGAGCAATTATGCTACACTGAACCACAGATGAGCGACAAAGCTTCATTGAAGATGGTCACCTGCAGTTATTGCGATACCAAGGTGTTCATCCCCGGAGATCTTCCTCCCCTCGGAACCGTTCCTTGCAGCAAATGTGGTCATCCGATCATGATGCCGTTGTTGCTGCGTCAGTTTGAGTTGCGCAATGTGATCGCTTCGGGCGGCATGGGCACGGTGTACAAGGCTTTTGATACGGTGCTGGAACGATTGGTGGCGGTGAAGCTGATGAAGAAGGAACTGTTGAACGACGCCGAGGCTCTGGATAATTTTTATCGCGAAGCGCGCGCATGCGCCTCGCTCAACCACACGAACATCATCCATATTTACACCTTCGATGAGTGGGAAGGGCAAAAATATCTGGTGATGGAACTGGCGGACCGCGGCAGCCTGGACACGCGGATTGAGAAACAGGGGCGCGTGGGCGAACTCGACGTGCTGGACATCGGCTACAAGATGTGTTCGGCGCTGGATATGGCGCTGAAACATAATTTCCTGCATCGCGACATCAAACCGGGGAATATTCTTTTCGACGCGGACCACGAACCGAAGCTGATTGATTTCGGATTGGCGCGCGGCGTTGATTTTGAGCCGGAATCCTTGACGGAGACGCATGGAACGCCTTATTACGTGGCACCCGAAAAAATTCAGCGCGAGAAGGAGACTTTCCTTTCGGACATGTACAGCCTCGGCTGCACGTTGTATCATGCGATCACGGGCCATGTGCCGTTCGATGCGCCGACCGTCGAGGCAGTGGTGGCCGCGCACGTGCACACGCAATTGACGCCGCCGAATGATGTGGTGCCGGAGATTTCGCAGCCTACGAGTGATGCGTTGGTGAAGGTCCTGGCGAAGAAACCGCAGGACCGGTACCTGAGCTATGACGAGTTCCGCATGGCGCTCGAAGCCGCGCGCAGCCAGCTATTGGTTCATATGTACCAGGGCGACGCCCCGAAGCCCTCGCCGAAAAAGACGAGTTGGTGGCGGAGATAAGTTAAAGAGTTTGGGAGGTTGGTTAGATCGATGTTGCCCTCACCCCGGCCCTCTCCCATCCGATGGGAGAGGGGGAACCTTTGGAACCTTTCGGGAGTACGCGAATCGATGACTCAATCCGGCGATGAGGATATTTGGCGATTTCCAAAAACAAAAAAGGCAGGCGTGAGACCTGCCTTTATTCGTTTAGGGTGTGCGGTTAAGGAGTCGTCATCTTCTTCTTGCTGCTGGATCTCGCAGCGGCTTTGGTTCCGAAATGAATCGTCACGGCGTCCAGTTTGCCATCCGCATCTTTCTTGTAGGAGCCCGACGTGTTTTGACCAACGACACCATCCTCCAGGGTGCCGGGTTTGCCATCCTTGGTGATGGTGGTTTGCGAGGTGACTTGAAAGGTTTCGTTGCCGACGGAAATCGTTTTTTCGGTGTTGTCCACGGCTTTCAGTTTGCCATGGAAGGGAAGGCTGGTGCGTTTGGAGGCTTTTTTCGCAGTGGCTGGCGGCTTGTTGATCGTCTGCGCGCGGAGCGAGACGGGCGCGGCAATGGCCACTGCCAGCAATCCCAGAAGGCCGAGTTTGAGCAAGGAATTTTTCATGTGGTTGTTAGATTGTTCTTAATCCCGAGGTGTTACGAGGCTAGTGCTACCAAATTCGACCTATGACGCAAGTCAATTTTGTGGCACGGGCGTCTCGCCCGAGCGAATCAGGCAATCCAACGCGAACTCACGGGCGGGACGCCCGTGCCACTATCCAGAAATCACCAGCTTCCGTTCACGAGCGAATCGGTAACATTCTTGGCGAGCGCATCCGCGAGAATCGGCATGGCCTGGCGTTCGGAACTGGTCAGGTCGGAACCGACGCGCACGAGCGTGTAGGCGCTGGCGGTCCAATTGGTTGAAGTGCCGGTGGCGAGGTTCCGCGCGGTGATCCGCGCAAACGCCGTGACCCGGTAGTCCTGCACGGTGAGGACATCGTGCGGTACAAAGTTCAATTCGTGCCGTTCGTATTTGGTGACCTCGCCGGTCACAATGATGTCGGCGCCGCCGCGTGTGGCGAGGCGATAAGTTCCATCGCGCTGGATGTCCTCGCGCAATGCGGTGGTGACGGCGTCGCCGAGGCGCGGTTCCAGAGTGTGATTCCGGAAGGGCGTGATCTGAATTTTCTTTTCGCCGGCGGCCAGGCCGTTGGTAGGGCCGAGGGTGTAGCCGCAGCCGGCCAGAAGTGTGAGGCAGGCGCTGAGCAGGATGAATGGATAAATGGATGAATGGATAGATGGACGGAATTTATCCATCAATCCATTTATCCATTCATCCAATTGGGTCTCCCCGCGCATAGGATTATTTGGGCTTCTCGGACTGCGGTGGCTGCGCCTGGGCGCGCTTGTCGAGAGCTTCGATTCGCTCACGTGCCTGGGTGGCGTATTTTGAATTCGGTTCGCCGAGAAGGAGATACACCACTTCATTGTAATAGATTTTAGCCGAAGCCAATTTTCCCTCTTTTTCGTAATATTGGCCGATGACGAAGTTGCCGCGGGCCTGTTCGGTTTTGAGCGAGTCGATGATTTTTTGCGCTTCGGGCACGCGCGGGTCATCAGGGTAAAGCGTCATGAAATCCGTGAAGGTCGCGATGGCTTGCCCGGCGGTGCTTTGGTCGTATTCGGCGGTTTGTGCCTGTTTCTGGTAGGCGAGACCCTCGTGGAACATCGCATCGGCGGCGACCTGCGCGCGGTCATGGTAGCGGTCCGCCGCCGTTTCGTAAGCTTTCGCGGCGAGCGGGAAATTCTTTTGTTTTTCGCGCGCGGTGCCGATTTTCATCTGCGCCTCGGGTGCGACATCGCTAAACGGGCCGTCCTTCACGATTTTTGCATACATGTCGGCGGTCTTTTCCATGGACGGAAAGAATGGAATGTAGGTCCAAAGCCGGAACCATTCGCCGGCGAGGAAACGATTGGCGATTTCATACTGGCGATCGAGAACTTTGTCGGTGTCGACGAAGCGGGGATATTTTTCCAGGAGCTTTTCGTATTCCTTGAACGCGCGTTCGTCCAGGCCGTGCGCTTCGTAGCATTGGCCGACGATGTATTGGGCCTGCGGCGCGTAGTCCGAAAGGGGCCAAATCTTGACCGTGCGCCGGGCGGCTTTGAGGGCGGTGCTGTAATCCTTTTTATCGAGAGCGTCCTGGGCGACGATCAATTGATCCTTGGCGCGGGTGCGCTGCCAATTGCCTCCGCCGCCGACCGGTTCGTAAGTCCAGCCTTCGCCCGGTGTGTAAATGAGCGGCGCGGGAGAACGGTAGGGCAGAAGCATCGCGCAAGCGAAGGCGAGGAGCAAAAAAACGAACCGACGATTCATGTGCGCACGTTAGCGACGCCAGTTTATCAAGTCAACTGAACTTAAAAAAGGGCAGTGTCCTAATTTGGATTTCAAATTAGGACACCGCCTAAAAAGCTCCAAGCGTCCAACATCCAAGCTCCAGGGAAATTCCAAAATTCAAGCTCCAAGCCGCACGCCCGGGCGATTTTTTTGAGTTGTTGGTCAGGGCAAACGCATCTAAAATTCTAGAGCCAAATGAGAGCGGGGAGTGAGCAATTTTATCTTGTACCTTAAGGGCTTATGTATGAATAGAGGGAGATGCCTGTGCCGCCCAAGAAGAGTCTTGTCGAATACTTCGCGACCATCAGTGATCCGCGTGTTAACCGGACCAAGGAGCATCGTCTGGTGGATGTTTTAATCATCGGTGTTTGCACGCTGCTTTGTAGCGGGGAGACGTTTAATGATATGGAGGACTTCGGCAACGCGAAGCTGGAGTGGTTTAAGACATTTCTGGAGTTGCCCAACGGCATACCCTCACACGATACCTTCAATCGCGTTTTTAGCGCGCTGGATCCCCAAGAGTTTCTCGAAGCCTTCTTGCTTTGGACGCAAAGTCTTCGGCGAGCCGTGCCCGACGAGATCGTCGCCATGGATGGCAAGGCGCTGCGTCGCGCGCTGGATGCCGATCAAAGTCCGAAGTATATCGTGAGCGCCTGGGCCGAAGACAACGGGTTGGTGCTCGGGCAATTGAAGGTGGGTGAAAAGACCAACGAGATCACGGCGGTGCCCCAGTTGTTGCGCGTGCTGGAACTGGCCGGCTGCATCGTGACGCTGGATGCGATGGGCTGCCAAAAGGAAATTGCCAAAGAGATCAAAGAAGCCGACGCCGAATATGTGCTGGCTCTGAAGGGCAACCAGGAGACCGTGCACCGGGAAGTCAAGGAGTTCCTGGACGAAGTGGTTGCCGAAAGCAAAACCTGGAAGGCGCCCGGGGTTCAAACCGGTCCTGCCGCCGCCGAGTTGGCGAGCAAGAAAGTGGTGGAGAAGGATCACGGCCGCTTGGAAACGCGCGAGTATTATCAAAGTGCGAATCTGAATTGGTTTGCGGATCTGGCCAAATGGGAGGGTTTGCGCAGCATTGGCATGGTGGAAGCCACGCGCGAGGTGAAGGGGAAAATCAGCAAAGAACGCCGCTATTACCTTTCCAGTTTACCGCTGGACGTCGAGCGCTTCGCCCGCCGTGCGCGGCATTGGGGCGTGGAGAACAAAGTTCATTGGATATTGGACGTGCAGTTTGGTGAAGATCAAAGTCGCGCACGCACAGGCTACGCCGCTGAAAATCTCGCCACCTTGCGCCGCTTTGCCCTGAATTTATTAAAAACCGAAAAAACCAAAAAGCGCGGCATCCGCGGAAAACAACTCAACGCAAGCTGGGACCATGCCTATTTACTCCGTTTACTCGGATTTTAGATGCGTTCGCCCTGAGTTGTTGGTGCTTGGTCCTTGATGTTTCTCTGGACGCTTGGTACTTTTCTCGGTTAGCCTTTAAAAACCACCATGACCGCGTAATCGGTCAGAATTTTTTGCGAGCCAATGTCGATATGGGTGTAGGTCAAGGGCGTGATGCTGACGATGTTCTGTTCGCCGGTTTTTTGGAGGAAATTGGTGACGAACTCGTCAAATTTATCATGGCCGACTTCGATGCAGTCCGTGTGGCGGATGGTTTTCACCCGCATTTTCTTGTCGCTGGTCTTGGCGGCGGCCTCCAAGGGCACGAGCGGCTTGGCGATGAGGCTTTCTGATGTTTTGCGGACGGGCACTTTGAGGTGCAAACTCACTTTGGCGGCGGCCGAGGAGGCGATGGGATTCGCCGGATTCAGCGTATCCGCCGGCGTCCCTCCAAAGGTCGGCAGGCCATGGGGACTATCGGTCCCGTTGGTGCGGGTGCCTTTCGCCCCAGGTTGGGGAATGATGATGTTTTGTTCGCAGGAAGGGCATTCAATCTCGGTGCCGGCGCCGGCAGCATCGACCTCAAGTTCCTGATCGCAGTGGGGGCAATTGAAAATGATGTCCATAACGAGAGCGTGGTTTTAACTGCGCATTTACAATAAAAGTAGAAGCGCTTTCTGGCCAGCAAAAAAGGCTGAAAGAAACCGCTCGGCCTAGTCGACAAAAAGCTCCAAGCGTCCAACACCCAAGCGTCCAGAGAAGCACCAAACGTCAACAACGCAAACGGCAGCCCCGGACGGCGGATTGGAGCTTGAATTTTGGAGTTTCTCTGGAGCTTCCGTGCTTGGACGCTTGGAGCTTTTGTCCAAAGGGTCGCAATTCAGCGCTGCGACTACGAAATCTTCCGGCTGCTCTTGCAACCAGCGTAAGTCGACCTTAGTTTGCACCCGACATGTCAAAATCGTCCGCGCGGTCCGCGATCCGTCTTAGGGGCGTCCGCCACAATAATCTGAAGAATTTCGACCTCGATTTGCCGCTCAATCAATTGATTGTCGTCACGGGTCTGAGCGGTTCGGGAAAGAGTTCGTTGGCTTTCGATACGCTGTTTGCCGAGGGGCAACGGCGCTACATCGAGACCTTTTCTCCGTACGCGCGGCAGTTCTTCGATCGCATGGACAAGCCGCAGGTCGACAGCATCGAAGGCATTCCGCCGGCCATCGCCATCGAGCAGCGCAACGCGGTGAAGACGACGCGCTCGACCGTGGGCACGATGACGGAAATCACGGACTACATGAAGTTGCTCTGGCCGCACGTCGCGCGGCTGCACTGCCGGCAATGCGCACGGCTCGTAAGAAAGGATTCGCCGCAGCAGGTTTGGGAGGCAGTGAATGCAGAAGGCAGAAGGCAGAAGGCAGAAGGAGTGCAGGCGCCGGAGGTTCTGATCACATTTGATTTGCCGCTGGCGGAAAAAATTTCGCTGGAGGAATCGCTGGCACTGGTTTCCAAACAGGGCTATCAGCGGCTGCTGGTGGGAAAGGATATTGTGCGGTTGGAAGACGCGATTGAACGGATTCGTGCTTTCAAAGGGGGCATGAGGTTTTTGACCGTGATCCAGGACCGCGTGAAACTCGCGCCGGCCAATCGTACGCGTTTCGTCGAAGCCTGCGAGCAGGCGTACCATTTCGGAAAGGGAAAGCTCGCCGTCCGGTTCCTGAACACGGAACACGAAACGTGGAACACGAAACTTTTCTCGAACCGTTTCCACTGCGCCGAATGCGACATCGAGTATCACGAACCGACGCCGGCGCTGTTCAGCTTCAATCACCCGGTCGGCGCCTGTCCGGCGTGCAAGGGTTTTGGGCGCGTCATTTCGATTGATTATGATTTGGTGATACCGGATCGCTCGCGGACTCTGGCGGAAGGCGTGGTGCGGCCATGGCAAACCGGGCACGGGCTGGAATCGCAGAGCGATTTGATGCGCGCGTGCCGGGCCTTGGAGATTCCGACCGATGTGCCGTTCGAAAAAATGCCGAAAAAATGGCAGGACTTTGTCATCAATGGCGATCCCGAATATGGCACGGATGAGGAGCACGAATGGCCGCGCGCGTGGTACGGCGTGAAAGGATATTTTCGCTGGCTGGAATCCAAAGCCTACAAGATGCACGTGCGGGTGTTGCTGTCGCGGTATCGCGCCTATACGACCTGCCCGAAGTGTCAGGGCGCGCGCTTCCAGCCGGAAACGTTGTTGTATCTTGCATCGGTAGGAGACGACGTGAGGAGTCTCACTTTAAATTCAAAACAATCAGAGCCTCCTCACGTCGGCTTCTACAAAAACCTAACGCTCTCAGATTTTTATCAATTGCCGATTCGCGACGCGCTGGCGTTCGTTGAGCAATTTGCTGACGCGAAAAAATTGCCCGCACACGATCCGATAGGATTGATTTTCGCGGAGGTGCGATCGCGGCTCGGATTTTTGAACAAGGTAGGACTTGGTTACCTGACTCTCGACCGGGCGACGCGCTCGCTTTCGGGCGGCGAAACCGAGCGCGTGAACTTGACCACGTGCCTGGGCACGCGTTTGGTGAACACGCTGTTCGTGCTCGACGAGCCAAGCGTGGGATTGCATCCGCGCGATACGGAAAAGCTGGTGCGCATCCTGGAGCAATTGCGAAACGCGGGAAACACGGTCGTGGTCGTGGAGCACGAGGCGAGCGTGATGCGCGCGGCGGACCAAATCATTGATTTGGGGCCGGGCCATGGCGCGACGGGCGGCGACGTGGTTTTTCAGGGAATGTATCGGGATATATTGAAATCGAAAGAGTCGCTGACCGGCCAGTATTTGACCGGGAGAAAGGAAATTGAAATTCCGGAACGCAGGGACGTGTCTCTGTCTTCCAGCAAAAGCGAGCTGGAGCAGCATGGATTTGCCTTAAACGAGCGCGCGCAAACGGTCGGAGACAGACAGGATGGATGTCCCGCGTTGAAATTAAGCCATGCGACGCGCCACAATTTGAAGGATGTGTCGCTGGAAATTCCGTTGGGCCGGTTCGTTTGCATCACGGGCGTGAGCGGTTCAGGGAAAACGACGCTCGTGCGCGAAGTGTTGTTGCCGGCGCTGGAAGCAAAGCTCAGGACGCGAGCGGCGGAATTGAAATTCGCGGCGAAAGCTTCAGAGCGCATCGAGGATGAGAACGAGAAGGAGGACGAGGGCGAAACCTCGGAGTCACGGAACACGGAACATGGAACAACCCTGGAAGGCTTTGAGCATTTGAGCCGCGTCGTGCTTGTGGATCAATCCATCCTCGGCAAAACGCCGCGTTCGAATCCTGCCGTTTACATCGGCGCATTTGACGATATTCGCGAGGTGTTCGCGCAATCGGACGTGGCGAAGCAACGCGGGTTGAATGCGAGCGCATTCAGTTTCAATTCGGCGCAGGGTCAATGTGAACGCTGCCGCGGCGCGGGTTTTGAAAAGATCGAGATGCAATTTCTGAGCGATGTGTTTATTCGCTGTCCCGAATGCGACGGGCGCCGGTATCGTCCGCACATTTTGGAAGTGAAAGTGAGTGGAACGGATCACGAATGGAGCATTGCGGATGTGCTCGATGCGACGGTGGATGAGGCGTTTGAATTTTTGTGCGGATTTCCTGAATTGCGCGCGGCCGTCCGCGCTGCGGCGAGCTTGAAATTGTTGCAGGAAGTCGGGCTGGGTTATCTGCGATTGGGCCAGCCAATCAACACGCTGTCCGGCGGTGAGAGCCAGCGGCTGAAGTTGGTCAGGCATTTGGCGGAGGAGCAAATTGGCGGGGGGCACAGGGAAGTTAGCGACAGTCATAGACCGCCGCTACAGCGGGGGTTGTTTTTGTTCGATGAACCGACGACGGGGCTGCATTTCGAGGATGTGCGCGTGTTGCTGAAAGTGTTTCAGCGGCTGGTGAATGCCGGGCATTCAGTTGTGGTGATTGAACACAATCTGGATGTCATCAAATCGGTGGATTGGGTGATTGATCTCGGACCGGGCGCGGGCGATGAAGGCGGAAAAATCGTGGCGCAGGGCACGCCGGAGGACGTGGCAGCCTGCGAAGCGAGTTTTACGGGCAAATTTTTGCGTGAGTTGTTGAATATGGATTCCACGAAATCGGATCATTCCGCCAATGGAAATCGCCGGCCAAGCCGGTATCCCAAATTAATCGCACGCTGAAATACCATGGAACCAAACAATTCCCGAAAGCCAAAGGTAGGGCGCGTCGCTCCGCGCGCGCCGCTTGGTATTACGCCTGCGGTGTGCGGCAACTCTCGGCGCGCACGGAGTGGCGCGCCCCACCTGTTGCGGGCTGATAATGCGGCAGAAATTTTAATCGCAAGTCGTTATTGATATGTTGCGTTCCTCAGACGAAATGAATTCCGCGGACGCGATCGCCATTCACGGCGCGCGCGAGCACAATTTGAAAAACCTGTCGCTGACGATTCCGCGCGATAAGTTCGTGGTCATCACCGGCGTGAGCGGCTCGGGCAAGAGCACGCTGGCGTTTGATTTAATTTTTGCCGAAGGGCAGCGGCGGTTTTTGGATTCGATGAACGTCTATGCGCGGCAGTTCGTCGAGCAAATGTCTCGGCCGGACGTGGACCTCATCACGGGCATTCCTCCGACCGTCAGCATCGAGCAGCGCAACTCGCGCGGCGGCGGCAAGAGCACCGTGGCGACGGTCACGGAGATGTATCATTTCGTGCGGCTGCTGTTCGCGCGGCTCGGCACGCAATATTGCCCGGACTGCCAGTTGCCGGTCGAAGCGCAGACTCGTGATGAACTGGGGCGGCGATTGCAAAGCGAGTTGAAGGCGCGCGGCGATTTGCTGTTGCTGGCGCCAGTGGTGAAGAATCGCAAGGGATTTCATTCCGACGTGGCGGAATGGGCGGCGAAACACGGCTACGCGGAAATTCGCGCGGATGGGAAAATGTATTCCACCAGCGAACCATTCCGGTTGGACCGATTTCGCGAGCATGATGTGGAAATTGTGGTCGGCGTAGCGGAGGCCAAAAATCGGCGGCGCTCTGCCGAGGCGCCGCTACAGGAACTCGTCGACGAGACGTTGAAGCTCGGTCACGGCATGTTGCTGGCGCTGGATAATCACGGGAAAGTCAGCATTCATTCGACGGAACGTTCGTGCCCGGGTTGCGGCCGATCCTTTGAGCTGCTCGATCCGAAAAATTTCAGTTACAACTCGCCGCAAGGCTGGTGCCCTCGGTGCCGCGGATTTGGCGAATTGTTTTACATGCCAGAAGACGTGGACCGCGGCGCGCGCGAGGATGCGATTGCGGAATCGTGGTACGAATGGCAGGAGGGCCAGCGGGAAATTTGTCCGGAGTGCAACGGGGCGCGATTGAATCCGGTGGCGCGGGCCGTGCGGTTGAACGCGGGATCCGCCTTGCCCCGCCTTGGCGGGATTCGGCGCGACAAGCAGGACGGCGGTTCGACGATTGATGCCCTTTCGCAAATGTCGGTGGAGGCGGCGGAGATGGTTTTCCGCAAAATGAAATTTCGCGGGCGCGAAGCGGAGATTGCGCGGGATATTCTGCCGGAGATTCGCGAGCGGTTGAAATTTTTGTGCGAAGTGGGGTTGGGATATTTGCAGCTTGGACGCGGAGTGCCGACGCTGAGCGGCGGCGAGGCGCAGCGGATTCGGCTCGCGGCGCAGCTTGGGTCGAATTTGAGCGGTGTGCTTTACGTGCTGGATGAGCCGACGATTGGTTTGCATGCGCGCGATAATGAGCAACTGCTGGCGACCCTGGAAAAATTGCAAGCGCGCGGGAATTCGGTGGTCGTGGTTGAACACGACGAGGAGACGAT
>Ga0134126_10002880_pt1 | contig 21628 bp, 17 predicted proteins | sample KB31752_FD_96881 | JGI IMG/M metagenome (GOLD analysis project Ga0134126, IMG submission 96881) | Terrestrial soil microbial communities with excess Nitrogen fertilizer from Kellogg Biological Station, Michigan, USA - KB3-175-2 | ecosystem: Environmental > Terrestrial > Soil > Unclassified ... | reverse complement strand
GTTCCGCGGTGCGTTTTGCCCACCGTACTTGTCGCGGAACGAGATCGAACGGCGGGCTAAGCATGTAGATCCGGGCATTGAACATCCTCGGACGCGGGTTCGACTCCCGCCACCTCCACCATTACAAGCTCCAACGCAGTCCAACAAAGGCCGGAAACCCTAGCAACAGCAAAGGTTCCGGCCTTTTTTGTGGCTGATGCAGTGCGGGGGCATCCATTGCAATCCTATGGGTGCAGGGGGCATTCTTGGGGAAGCCCGAACCACAAGGAAATTCGGATGCCCCCAGATCAGCTCACGGAACGCGCCATCGCAGGCTTTGCGCCAGCCGCGATGCCGTTCAAGCGCGGCGACGGTGCAGGCCTATATTTGCTGATCAATCCGAACGGCTCGCGTTACTGGCGTTTCAATTACCGCTTCGGCGGAAAGCGCAACACCCTGGCGCTGGGCGTACACCCGGCCGTGTCCCTGGAACAGGCACGAGCGCGCCGCGATGAATACCGCGCACTGATGGCAACTGGAACAGACCCAAGCAGCCACGCCAAGAGCTTGCGAGCCGAGCTTGCGCGGGTGCAGGAATCGCAAGCCGTGCCGGTCCGCTTCCTCCTAGACAACAGCGGCGCCCTTTTCGTGCGTCTGCCCCGGCGCTGTTTCGTACTGACGCCAACGGAAACAGCCGAACTGCGCTCGTTCTTTGACGCAACGCAAAACCTGCCTTGCAAGGTAAAACAGCCATGTCCCTGACCGATACCGCTATCCGCACAGCCAAGCCCGCCGACAAGCCGCGGCGCCTGTTCGACGGTGGTGGCCTGTATCTGGAAGTCTCGCCAGCGGGCGGCAAGCTGTGGCGTTTGAAGTATCGCCATGCGGGCAAGGAAAAGCGGCTGGCGCTGGGTATTTACCCCGAGACCACGCTGAAGGATGCCCGCGAGAAGCGCGACGCGGCCCGTAAGCTGCTGGCTGCCGATGTAGACCCGGCCGAGCATCGCAAGGCCGCGAAAGCTGCCGGCGAGGAGCGCGCGGCCAACAGCTTCGAGGTGGTGGCCCGCGAGTGGCATGCTAAGCAATCGGCAACATGGGTTGAGCTGCACGCCAGCCGGATCATGCTGCGGCTGGAGAATGATGTTTTCCCCTGGCTCGGTAGTCGACCGATTGCCGATATCACGGCGAAGGAATTTCTGGCGACGGTCAATCGCATTGTTGATCGTGGCGCGGTCGAGTCTGCGCATCGCGTGCTTCAAAACTGCGGGCAGGTCTTGCGCTATGCCATCGCCACCGGGCGCGCAGAACGCAACCCCGTTGCTGATCTGCGCGGTGCACTGCCACCGGTGAAGCAAACCCATCTTGCCGCCATCACCGATCCCCAGGCCATCGGCGGACTGCTGCGCGCGATGGATGCCTATAACGGTTCGCTGGTGACGAAATGTGCCCTGCGGCTGGCGCCGCTGGTATTCGTGCGGCCGGGTGAGTTGCGGCAAGCCGAGTGGGCCGAGTTCGACCTGGACGGCGCACAGTGGAACATCCCCGCCGAGAAAATGAAGATGCGAGAACCGCACCTGGTGCCGCTAGCACCGCAAGCCGTGGCCATCCTGCAAGAAATCCACGCGCTGACCGGACGAGGGCGCTATGTGTTTCCTAGCGCACGCAGCCCGCAGCGGCCGATGAGTAACAACGCGGTGTTGTCGGCACTGCGGCGCATGGACTATGGCATCGAGGAGATGAGCGGCCACGGTTTTCGGGCAATGGCGCGCACGGTGCTGGATGAGGTGTTGCACTTCCGCCCCGACTACATCGAGCACCAACTGGCGCACGCGGTGAAAGATCCGAACGGGCGCGCTTACAACCGAACTGCACACTTGATTGAGCGTCGAAAAATGATGGAGGGGTGGGCCGATTACTTGGACGCGCTGCGCGCGGGGGGCAACGTAGTTCCACTTCGCAAAAGCGCGTAGCCCAAAGCAGCGAACATGATGTGAGCGAGATAATGGCCGAAGATAAGTCTGACCCCAACGATCCGTTTGAGCGCATGTGGAAAACCGCACGTCGCCATGCAGCTGCTGGAAGCATAGGGGACGCGGTGGTCTCGCTGGCATTGGTGCATGCGATGCTAGAAGGAACTGCCATCTCGGAGAGCAATCCAAATCCGGGAGGGCTGCCTGCGTGGTTGGTGGATGATCTTTGCAGAATTCTCATGCAGTACATCAAACACGGAACCAGCCTCGATAAGGGCTTTCATTTGGTGCCGAAGCGTGGCCGTAATTTGATGAAGAACGTCCAACGAGATATGGATATTGATACCTATTACGGGATGTATGGGTCGTTTGAGAGGCTCGCCGATGTAGCCGAAAAACTTGGACTTCCTCCACCCGGACCGGGGCAAATCTGGACTGCTGACGCGTTGGCAAAAGCAGTTAAGGCGCATGAGCGCCGAAAGAAAAGTGGGCTTTTGTTTCGTGGACCAAACGAATAGGTATAGGGAAAGCTGAGCTGGCCCCAACTCGACCAGCGAGGTTCTTCCCATGTCCAGCTTGCCCACGACGGGCTATCTCCGTCTGAATCACATCATCGGTGATGCCAAGCGCGGCATTCCCGCCCTCATCCCCGTTTCCCGCTCGACGTGGTGGGCGGGTGTGAAATCCCACCGTTACCCCCAGCCAACGCGCGCGCTCGGCCCTCGCATCACAGCCTGGGCTGTGGAGGACATCCGCGATTTCATTGCGGCGGCTGGGGGCACGTAGTGGATATTAAGAGCCTGCGTGCTGCATGGGTGAAATTCCTCCAGCCGCACCCGTGGGCCGTATTCATCACGCTCACCTTCGACCAAAAGCGTCGCCCGTATCAGTTCACCCAGAACCCGGAGAAGGCCGACAAGGATTTTCGTCGCCTGATTCGCTTCATCAACGAGGAACTCCACGGCAAGCGTTGGTTGCGCAAGACCAGCCACAAGGGCGTGATCTGGGCACGTGTAAGGGAGCCTCATCGCGATGGCGCGCTGCATTACCACGCCTGCTTGTACTCGCCGTCCGAACCCATCACGCCGTCTCTGATCCGCGTCCTCAAAGACTGGTGGGAATCGAAGTTCGGCATGGCACGGTCCGAAGTCCCGAGATCGAAGGATGCCGTGGTCGAGTACCTGACGAAGCATGTAGGCAACCCGAAGCTGGCCGAAATCGACCTCTCGTATAACTTTCCCAGGCGCGAATAGGCGATCTTTGTGCCACTCACTTAGGACTGTCGGCGGACAAGCTGTGCATCGGCCTGTCTGTTCGCTGCTGTCCATTTTTGCGAAAAACAGCATCATCAAGCTAAAGGGCTTGACCTAGAGCTATAGGTAAGAGGATGCCCTACGCCTGAATAAGGCTGAGCTGTTGACGACCTCATCAATGGATCGAAGTCTTAGGCAGGGAGGCATGTCGTGCAAAAGCTAACTACCAAGCCGAGCCGTTTCGTCGACGGGTACCTGATCGACCTCAATGCCACTCAGGCCGCCATTCGAGCAGGCTACAGCTAAAGGAGTGCGGACAAAGTTGGCTCGCAACTGCTAGGGGGAACTAGAGTTCAGACGGCCATTCAAGTCGAGAATATGAAGTTGTCTGAGCACAACGATGAAGTTGATCAGTAGGACCGATCGATCATGATCAGCGCATCGGCATCCTGATCAGCGTCAGGCCACCGGCTGGAATCGGCCAAGAACAGCCATTCACCAACATGCAGGCTCCGAGCATCTGAGTGAAAAGCCACTGGATCGGCTCAGCATTTCAAAGTGAAACATTCGCGACGGGATAGGTTATGGCCGGCCCACCCCGTGAGACGGGTTTATGGGTCGCCCCCTCGACACCAGTGGTCAAAACGGCCGTTTCGGGGTACAGAATGCGGCTACTCTAGGGATTAAGCCCGACATGGGGAGGGGCTATTACCGTGCAAGCTTCATCGTCTTTCCAGAAGCCTCGATGGCTCAGGGATCTCTTGCGTTTCCTGCCGCTCAAGAGCCAGTTCGTCCTGTCGGGAAACGTCAGCGACTTGCAGGCCTGCGAGGTTTCGCCCGGCGTGATCACGCCACAGACCTTCAACCTGAGCTTGCGAGACGCCTTGCTTGAGGCCGGGTACAACCAGGTACTGAGTTGGGATCCGCTGGCAGGTTTTCGGGTGCTGGCACGGTCCGACTCCGATCCAGCCACCGACGAAACGCTGCTCCGTGACTTGGGACTCACGCCGGTGGAGGGTGCCGCTGCAGCGGGTCCCGATCTTCTCAGCGCCACGCTGCCACGTCTCATCAATCGCAGTGGCGAACCGATCGCCTTGCTTGTCGATTTCGCTTCGCGCCTCGTCGTTCGGAGCGATGGGCTGACAGCTGCCGAACATCAGCTATTCACCCAGGCACTGGTGTTGGCACATCAGGCCAGGCCCCGTCCTGCCGGCGAGCGGCGCAAGCCGTTCTTCAATACCGTGCTCTGGATTGTGGAAAAGGAAGGCGACTTGCCGGACTGGCTGCTGGTGGACAACCCGCGCTTGCGACATATTCCCGTGTCCAAGCCCGACTTGCTGGCTCGTCGTGCGGTGGCCGCCAGCTTGTTGCGCGGCCTCGATGGCGGCCGGGGCGCCACGGCAGATGCGTTGCAGAAGGCGAGCCAGAGCTTTGTCGAAAGTACCGAAGGTCTGCTGCTGCTTGATCTCAATGCCATAGCGCAGTTGGCCCGTGTCGAAGGCGTGGCGATGGAGCGCATCGCGGACGCCGTGCGGCGCTACAAAGTAGGCGTCACCGAAGATCCCTGGTTGAAAATCGATCGCCAGAAAATTCGCGAGGCCGACGGCTTCATCCGACGTCGCGTCAAGGGTCAGACCCACGCGGTTACCCACATGCTAGATATCGTCAAGCGCGCGATGACCGGCGTCGGTGTCAGCCGGAAGGGTAGCCGCCCCCGAGGTGTCGCCTTTCTCGCCGGCCCGACAGGCGTCGGCAAGACCGAACTGGCCAAAACCATCACGAGCCTGCTGTTCGGCGACGAGAGCGCGTATATCCGCTTCGATATGTCCGAGTTCAGCGCCGAACATTCCGATCAGCGCCTGATCGGCGCGCCTCCCGGGTATGTCGGTTACGACGTCGGCGGTGAACTGACCAATGCCATTCGCGAGCGCCCCTTCAGCGTGGTGCTGTTCGACGAGATCGAAAAGGCCCATCCGCGCATCCTGGACAAATTCCTGCAGATTCTCGACGACGGGGTGCTTACCTCCGGTCGCGGTGACCGCGTTTACTTCTCCGAGGCGCTGATCGTCTTTACGTCGAACCTCGGCATTTACCGCCAGGATGAAAACGGCGAACGGGTGGCCAACGTATTGCATGGCGACGCGTTTGAGACAGTCCGACGGAAGGTGGGAAGCGAAATAGAACGCCACTTCAAACTGGTGCTCAACCGCCCCGAAATCCTCAATCGCATCGGCGAGAACATCATCGTTTTCGATTTCATTCGCGAGGATGTCGCCGCGGAGATCTTCGACCAGATGGTCGATGCCACGCTCGGTGATCTTGGCGAACAGCAGTTGCAGGTCGTACTCGCCGAGCAGGCTCGTGAGTCGCTGCGCCAGCTATGCCTCAACGATCTTTCCAACGGTGGACGCGGCATCCGCAATCAGTTGGAAGCCCATCTGATCAATCCATTGGCAAGAGCGTTGTTCGACCAAGACGCTAAACCGGGCGACCGCTTTCACGTGCCGGAATTGTCGGCAGGCGGGTTGCGGCTGGTATCGCTTTGAATTTGCCGCTCGATCTGTCGCGAGTGCACTTCCCGGTGACGACACTGGGGCCTGGACGCCGCCTTGGCATCTGGTTCCAGGGTTGCAGCATCCGCTGCCCCGGCTGTATTTCCGCGGACACTTGGGGCTCGGGCCGTCATCGGACCACCGTCGGGCAATTGCTCGACAAAGTGCAGCCCTGGTTTGCCGAGGCCGATGGCATCACAGTGTCGGGCGGTGAGCCGTTCGATCAGCCGGAAGCGCTGCTGGAATTGCTGGAGGCGTTTCGTCAGCGCAGTGGCATCGACATTCTGGTCTACAGCGGGTACCCACGGGAGCAACTCGCCGAGACGCTTGGCCGTGCTGACGGCTTGATCGATGCGCTGATCTCCGATCCCTTCGATCGGCAGCAACCCCAGTCCATGGCGCTGCGTGGCAGCGACAATCAGCGACTGAACCTACTGACCGACCTCGGGCGTGAGCGCTTTGCGGATTTCGAACGACCGTTGCGGCCGGACGATCATGCCCTTGACCTGATGGTCGACGACGATGGCAGCGTCTGGATGGCAGGTATTCCCGCACGTGATGACTTGCTGCGCTTGCGAGACCTGCTGCGAAACGATGGGCACAGTCTGCAGATCAGCGCTGACACCGCATCCCACAGCGCGTCAGGAAATCTGCCCGAATGATGCGTTTCTGCCCCAATTGCCAAACTGAGCGCGCGCTTCACGAAATTTTCTGCGAAGGCACGGTGCAGGACCGCGCTTGTGGCTGGGATCTGGCAGGCGAGTCGATCCACGAAGCCGGCTGGCGGCCGCAGCCCGTCGTCACCAGACACGCGTTGGCCGAGCAGGAATCGCCTGACGATATCGGTGCTGGAACGCTGCGTTGCGCCAACGGCCATGCCATGCAGTCTGGCGATTTGATGTGCCTGGAATGCAGCGCCGAACCTGCATCGGCTCCGTCATCCGAGGCGTCCGACACCATAGAACGGCCTGAGACGGACAGCACGGCCGGCGACACCGAAACGCTGATCGATGGTTGGCGACTGTTGCAGGAAATCAGTCGTACCGATGGTGTGCGCGAACGCTACCAGGCCCAACACGAGGACGGCAGGCGGGCCGTTCTGACCCTCTATCGGGCCGGTGCCGAGCCGGACCCGGCGGTCTACGTCGTGTTGCGTCGTCTGCCTCGTGAGCATGTGCCCGAGATCATCGCCACCGGTCGCTGGAGTGATCGTGCCTATGAGGTTGCCGAGGAGCTGACTGGCGGCACCCTGGCCGGATTAGGCATCGTCGTCAACGATCTCGCTACGGTTCGCCATGTTGTCCGCGAACTTGGCCAGGCCTTGCATGCATTCAGCGAGGCGGGATTGCGGCATCGCGATCTGCGCCCGGGCACGTTGCTGGTGAGAAGCCGCGAACCACTGGACCTGGTGATCAGCGGGTTCGGTTCGGCGCGTCTGTCCGAGTTCGATCTCGACATCGTTTCGCCGCTTGAGATCAGTCGCTACATGGCACCCGAAGCCATCGCCGGCGGCGTCGCGCCGGCGTCGGACTGGTGGAGCCTTGGCATGATCCTGCTGGAGCAGCTGACGCAAGGCGCCTGTTTCGAAGGCATCCATTCCAATGCCTATCTGATCCATGTGCTAGCGCACGGCGTGCTGCTGCCCGGGGGCCTCGATCCGCAGTTGGAGTTGCTGCTGCGTGGCCTGCTCGTACGTGATCGCCACGAGCGTTGGCAATGGCCGCAAGTTCAGGCATGGCTCGATGGCGAGCCCGTGAGCGTACCGGCTGCGATGCCGGTCGAAGGGAGTCATGAGGACGGTGCGGTCATCACCCTGGGCACGCGCCGCTTTCACACGCCGAACCAGTTCGCGCTGGTAGCGGCGGAAGAGCCACATTGGGCGCAGGCGCTGGACCACCTGTTGCGGGGAGTGATCGTCACTTGGGCCGAGCAGGTCGGGCTGGCGGCGCGGTCGCTCGCCGGTTTGCGTCAGGTCGCACGCAACGAGGAACTGGAAGACGACTTCCGGTTGATGCTTGCGCTGAAACTGCTCAATCCGGATATCCCCCTGATCCAGCGCGGGCAGATCGTCACCCCGGGCTGGTTGCTCGAACACCCGCTGGAAGGTTACCGGCTGATCAGCGGACCGGTGCCGGATCTGCTCGAAGTGATTGGCGGCGAAAACTGGCTGTCGCGACTGAAGGCGCGCGCCGAAGAGGTGCGCCAACGCGCGCGCCACCAGAGCATCGAACTGGACGAGCAGCAGTTGCGCATCTACCTGCTGTCGACATCGCGGGCGCGCCTGGTTGCGCAGTGGCAGGAGCGCCAACGCCTGCTGCCCGACAGCGAGCATCCCGGCGTGCAGTCGCTGTCCGATAGGCGGGTGATCAGCGAGGAAGACTTGATCGTGCTGCTTGGCGCGGCGATCAGCCAGTTCCGGTCGGCCGATACGATCACCGCCGAAGCGGTGCAACTGGCGGCGGATGCAGGTGTGGCGTTGTTCGACGCCGACACGGCGCGCAGTTTGCTGGAGCTTGGGCGTCAGGATCTGTATCGAAATGTCGACGAGCGCATCACCGGTTTCTCACGCTGCGGCCTGGGTTCGGTGGATGCCTGGGCCGACCGGTTCCGGCTGGAGCGGCGGATCGCGTTGGCCAAGGCGCTTGTACTGCTGGCTGTACCGCGTGAAGGATGGCTTGAGCCGCAGAAACAGCAATACGTGTCGCAGATTCTCGATTTCTTCGAGAAAAAAATCACCACCGCTGTCATGCGTGGTCCGCTGACCAAGATGAACATCGGCAAGACCACCGCCCGTATCGACGTCAACGAGCTCACTACCGACCGTCGCCCGGCGCCAGCGCTGCTTGATGCCCTGCTTCAGCGGCAGGGCCAGTTCATCGAGCTGGACCCTGAAACGTTCGCCGCCAATCCGGCGCTGGAACAGCGGCTCCACGGGCTTTCCCGGCAAAGCACGCTGTACAAACGTGACACGGGCATCGACGGTCTCTATCTGGGCTTCCCCTTCCTGCTCACGCGCGATGCACGCAGCAATACCCGGACACGGATTGCACCGCTGCTGCTATGGCCGATCAAGCTGCAAGTCGAGCTGGGTGGTCGTGGTCAGGCATCCGTGGCCTTCGATAGCGAGCGCGATGAGGTGCGCATCAACCCCGCGCTGGAGGCGCTGGTGGGTGTTGAGAAATGCAAGGCCTGGCGCAAGGCTGTGGATGAACTGCTTGGCCGATCCGCCCTGCGGGCGCAAGACATCATGGATGCGTTCGGCTTGCTCGCCACGGCCCGCGCACGCGTGCTCGGAAACCTGCCACCAACCTCGACCGAGGTGCTTGCCTATCAGGATGAATTGGCCTGCGCTGCCGTCCTCTTCCATGTCACGTTCATGGGTCAGGCCATCGGCGAGGATCTTCGCCAACTCAAGGCCATGTCACCTAGCGGCACCGGGCTGGAAACCGCGCTGCGTCTTGATGCTGGCAGCGAGACGCAGCCGGCCGTTGCACCGCCCGAACTCGAGCGCTTCTTCACTGCGCCCACCGATCCATCACAAGAGCACGCGGTGTTCCAGGCCAGGCAGGCACCGGGGCTGCTGATCGAAGGGCCGCCCGGTACGGGCAAGAGCCAGACCATCGTCAACATGGTGGCCGACACGATTGGCCGGCAGAAAAGCCTCTTGATCGTCTGCCAGAAGCATGCCGCTTTGGAGGTAGTGCATAAACGACTGATCGCCGAGGGCCTGGGCAGCCGGATCGTGATGCTCAACGATGTCAATCGTGATAGGGAGCCGGTGATCCGCAGCGTTCGGGAGCAAGTGGATGCACTGTTCGCTAGCGAGCCAGCCGCGCATGCCTGGCACCGTCAGCGCGAGCGACTCGCTGCCCGTATCGAATCATTGGAAGGCGAGCTGGATCGGTTCCATGCCTGCCTACATGACAACGACGAACAGTCAGGGCTGAGTTACCGCCAATTGCTCGGCGAATTGATTGAACTGGAGCAAGGCGAGCCGCCGCTGGAGTTTCCGGCCTTGCGCAGGAAGTTGGCCGAGATGGACATGGGCAGCCTGGCGCGACTGGAGGAGGCTTGCGCACCATTGGTGCGGCTGTGGTTGCCCGCACACTACGAAGAAAGCCCGCTGGCACAGCTGCAGGTATTTGCCTACGACGCAGCAACGTTGCAGTCATTTCAGGACGACCTTCGCCGCTTTGACGAATCCGAGACCGCCAGGCTGGACGTTCTGCAAACCCATCCTGCCGGCTTCGACGTGGACGAGCCGACACCGCACCGAAACTGGTTGCAGGGTTCGGCACAGGCGCTACTCGATTTGTCCGCAGGTCAGCGCCAGCGCCTCGCACGCTGGCTTCCGCTGTTCCGCCGCCCGATGGCCGGTGAGTCCGATGCTGGCACGGACGCGATCTCGGCACTGGTAAAGCTGAAACGCCAATTCCAGCAGTGCGAGAGCCGCGACTATTCTCAGCAGCTGTCGCCCGTGTTGAGCACCCTGACTTCCCCTGAACTGAGTCGTCTGATGGTGCAGGCCGAGCGTGTCCTGCGCACCACGTCCTGGTTCGCGAAGCTCAGTCCGCTGCATTTCTTTCGCGGCCGCCAGGTGAATGCATTCCTCCGCCTGCACGGCGACGGTCATCCTGATTTGCCCCGAGTGGGTGTCCTGTTCGCCGCCGCGCGTCTGGAAATCAGCTTGCGCCCGCTGCGGGCCGAGCTTGCCAAACTGCATGAACAACTGGGCCTGTCGCCAGCTGCTATCGACAATGGCTCCGCGCTTGCGATGGGGGTGGCCGATACGCTTGGTAAATTGCGCCAGGTGCGGGCATTGGCCGTACTGATCGCCGCGGCTCCGCGAGCAGCGCCGTTGGAGGCCACCGTGCTTCTTGATAGCCGGCCGGCGCTGGAAGCGCTGCTGACGGAAACCGAGGCGGCCCTGATTCGCCAGGCAGCACGCCAGCACAGCCTCGATAGTTTGCAACGCCTGTCCGATTGGGCCGAGGCCGATTTCATCCGGCAATTGCGCCACGCGATCGATCAAGGGCAGAGCAACAGGGCCCTGCTCAGCGCACTCACCGGCGCGTCGCCGCACCTGGCGGCGTATCAGCAGTTTCGCGCCAGGGCAGCGCACCTGACTTCGGCGGACCTGGCCTTTTTCGCACTTCTGCGTTCGCGCCACGCTGTGCTCGAGAAGGTGCTCGGTGAACGCCTGGAGGCAGCCACTCGCCGCCTCATCAATCGCGAGGCGCGCCTGGGCTGGAAGCAGCGCATCGAACAGGAGCACCCCGAGCTGCTGTTCGAGCAGAACGAGGCGCTGGCGAAGATCGCCAGCCTCGCCGAAGCCGATACACAAATGCGCCAACTCAATCGACAGTTGCTCGGCGCCGGCATTGATCGCGATGGCCTGGGTACCCGTCGGCAGTGGGAAGATGTCACCCGATTGCGCGGGCCGCGGTCCCGCCGCTTGCGCGAATTCATGGAGCTTGGCGCCGACATCGGTTTGATGAAACTGCGCCCGGTCTGGCTCATGAATCCCGACGTCGCCAGTCGGGTGCTGCCGCTGCGCCCAGCGTTGTTCGATGCGGTCATCTACGACGAGGCATCGCAGATGCCGGTCGAGTTTGCCTTGCCCACGCTCTTCCGCGGTCGTCTGGTCATTGTCAGCGGCGACGAAAAGCAGATGCCGCCGTCTTCGTTCTTCTCCAGCCGCGTCGAAAGCGACGAGGCTGAGCTCTTCGACGGCGACATGCCGGACGAGGAAGCGCAACAGGAGGAGCACGAGCAGTTCGTGGATACCTGGAACCGGCGCGAGATCAAGGATTGTCCGGACCTGCTGCAACTGGCACGTGGCGCGCTTCCGACGACCACGCTGGAAATTCACTACCGCTCTACTTATCGGGAGCTGATCGGTTTTTCGAACGCGTCGTTCTACGGCAATCGCCTGAGCATTCCGGCCCGTCACCCACCCGCCAAAATTCTGGCCGCCAAGCCGCTGGAGATGATCCACGTCAACGGCCTCTATCAGGAGCAGAGCAATGCGCAGGAGGCCGATCGGGTCGTCGAGTATCTGGCACAACTTTGGTGCGAACCGGCCGAGCAACGGCCTTCCGTCGGCGTAGTGACCTTCAACCGAAAACAGGTGGACCTGATCGAGCAGCGGCTGAAGCTTCGCGCCGAGCAGGACGATCGCTTTCAGAGCGCGTACGCCGAAGAGCGGGAGCGCAGCGAGGACGGCGAAGACATGTCGGTGTTCGTCAAGAACGTCGAGAACGTGCAAGGTGACGAACGCGACATCATCGTCTTTTCCTCGACCTTCGGCCGTAACAGCCAGGGAACCTTCCGCCGGAATTTCGGCGTGCTCGGGCAGACCGGCGGCGAGCGTCGACTGAATGTGGCGGTGACCCGCGCGCGCAAGAAGGTGGTGATGATTACCTCGATGCCGATTGCCGATGTCTCCGACATGCTCAGCACGCAGCGGGCGCCGATGAGTCCTCGCGATTACCTGCAGGGCTATCTCGAGTACGCGCGCTTGCTGTCGTCGGGCGAGTTCGCCAATGGCCAGAATCTGCTCAACCGCTTGCAGACCGATCGTCTACCGGTGCGCGGCGAACAGCGGTTGCAGGGCGACGGTTTCACCGCGGCGGTGGCGGGTTACATCCGGTCACTGGGCTGGGACCCGGTGCCAGCGAACGAAGGCGATACTTTTGGTCTGGATTTTGCGATCGAGGATCCCGAAACGCGGCTCTATGCCCTCGGTATCGAGTGCGATAGCCCGCGACACCCACTGCTCCGCCGCGCCCGCTCGCGCGAGATCTGGCGCCGGAAGGTATTGCGTCGTTCCATTCCGCACATCCACCGGGTGTCATCGCAGGGTTGGTACCGCGACGGTGATGCCGAACGCCGGGCGCTCAGGCAGGCCATTGAAGGCGCCTTGGCTGCGGTGGGCGAGCCCCCGACGTCGCCGACCCATGCCGACCTGACGGTTTCCACGGAGGCATTCCCATGAGCGGTCCGAAAGTTGTGCGCATCGTCACCCGCGAGGAGATTCTGACGATCTGCGAAGGACACCTACGGCGCCTTGCACAGGCACTGGCCAACTGGCAGGAGCGGGCTGGACGCATCGGAGAACTTGAAGAAGGGGATCTGGCCAGCACGCATGCGCGGCATGAGCGTCTTCGCCAATTGCTGCGTAGCAATCAGTTCGCGGAGCTCCAGAAGCAGGTGCCCATCGAAATCGAATTTCTTGATCGCGATATGGTGCAGAAGGAGGAACGGGCCGCCGCCAAGGCGGCGCAAAAGCGTAGATCGCAACGGCAGTTGCGCGAGAACGCCGCCACCCTGCTGCGGACGTTGCAGTCCAGCAAGGGACCCGTCAAACAATCGCTTCTCGACGCGTTGCCGGCGATTGCCGAAGGTCGCGCCGTAGCGGATGCCGAAGCAATTCTGGCTGAAGGGTTTGCTGCCCTGGGCCAGATTGATGCTGCCGGTTCGCTGACCGAAGCCCAGCGCGACCTGGCCAGGTCGCTGCAGGTCGAGCGCCCGTCAAGATGGGTGGCGGAAGAACACACCACCCGCGAGGCACGTTTCGATCGCATCGATCGACACATCGCGCAACTGCAGACGTTGCATGGCGCCGCTACGGCAGAACCGTTCCTGCAGCGGCTCGCTGCCATCGAGCAGGATCCGCGTGTCGAGCAACGGAACATGCTGCTCGACAGCTTGATCGTGGATATCGCCAAATCCACAGCCGACTACCAGGCGCGCCGAGACCAACTGGCCACGCTGAAGTCCCTGGCGCTTGAGTTGGAGACCCTGCTCCTGGAGCAGACGACGGATTTGCCCGCACAAGTCGCGGCCTGCCTTGCTGACCCTGATCCGGACCTGCAGCAGGTTGCCGCGTTGACTGAGCACTGCGTCGCGGCGGTCCAGGACGAACTGCGGCGCCGTGCGGCGTTTGCCCGTCGCCAGGTCGTTCTCGACGGGTTGGCCAGCCTAGGCTATGAGGTGCGCGAAGGCATGCAAACCGCATGGGCCGACGCCGGTCGCGTCGTGCTGCGCAAGACGGCAACACCGGGGTATGGCGTCGAAGTTGGCGGCAGTGCGGAAAGTGGAAAATTGCAGGTGCGCGCGGTCTCGCTTTCAGGAACGCACGATCGCGGTCGGGACCGAGACATCGAAACGATCTGGTGTGGCGAATTCACTCGCTTGCGCTCGCTGCTTGCCGACAGGGGAAGCGCCCTCACCATTGAGAAGGCCTTAGCGATCGGAGAAGTGCCGCTAAAGGTTGTCGCAATTGATTTCGATGACGATGGCAGAGTTTCCAGCGAACGCACTAAGGGTTCGAGCTGATCGGTCGCTTTATCTCCGATGAGGAAGGCGAAGGATACTTGAATGGCCGTGCTAAGGACTGTATCGAAGTGACCGCTTCGGGTCGATTTCTGCCGATCGACGTGGGTCTGCAGCTGATCATACTGGCCGGCGGGCTGATCATCGTCGATCGGTCGTGTGATGCATTCGATCCGGTGCGCGCAGTTGTCGGCACGACCAAGAATTTTGTTCGTTTTGTGAATAGCGCCGATTTCCTTAGAACCACTAGATGGCGTGCTTACTCACTTTTCGAGGGGCGCACTTGTTCACTTTGTAGACGCCGACTGTCTTGGCGAAGAGGGTGGCGATTGTGATTTCCTCGGTAGAAGTGTGCTGTCGGCCGCAAACTCCCTTCGCGCGCGGGGCGATTCACCTGAGCGCATCTTTGCATGCGCAAGCCCCGCGGGACGTTGAATCGGTCGCACCTTGGGACGGTCTCGGAAGAAGTGCCGGAGCCCATGTGCACCATGCCGAAAACGCTTCGCCTTGAACGAATCGCCAGGCGCGACGAGGCACTAAAGAGGCCGAGTTGCGCCGCCAAGGAAGCCAATCTTTAGCCCTGCTGCCTTGAACACCTTATTGGCGAAGTCGATAAGCAGAAGCTGCGGGATACAGAGGATAAAGAAGCCCAGTAATCCGACGAGCGCCCAGAGGAGAGCTGGCTTTCCGAACGAAGAGCCAAGCTTGTAGCAACAGAAAACATTGAAGAGCCATAGCACGAGGAGAACAGCAGCCTGTACAGCAGCCAATTGCTGCAGAAACAGTGCTGCCAAGACCGCAAGAAAGATCGTCACTATCAGGTACTGATGGTACTTCGAGGCTGTTTGCATGTTCATGTTCTGGTCCCTGCTTATTTCTTGAGTCCGGCAAGCCACCCGAGCCCGAACGCGATTGCTGCGAACAAGATGCCTGCAATCACGATCATTAGGCCCTCGACCAGGTATTTGAATAGGCCCGTTTGGACCATATAGAACATTTTGAATAGGAAAAAGACGCCAAAAGGCATCATCGTATTTCCGGCCCAACGCCATCCCTTCGCTGTGCGTGTGGTCATATTTCCCCGTTGATTAAGTTGAATTGAGCCCATGCACTGAGCCTGACTGAAGGTCAACCTAGGACGTATCCGAGGGCAATGGGTCCCGTCAGAAGCAGCGTGACGGCTAGACCTGGGTGTTCTTCGGCCCAGTCGTGAAGCAAACCGTTTTTTGCTGAGTACAGCCACAGTAAGGCGAAGAAACAGAGCACCGCGATGACCATCGATCCCTGGCCAATCGCGACGTACTCATCCGTTGAGTCGTGAAATTCGGACGAGCGCTGTGCAATCGCGGGCGCGGTCCACGTGGCAATTCCAACAAACCACATGGGCAAGCTCTTCTTCCCCGAGCAGATGCCGTTGGTGGCTTGGCAGTTTGTGGCGTTGTCGGGTTGCGTTCCCCTCGACACGCACTTTTTCTCGATGGACGTTGGAAGCGCCATCGGCACCTTGGACACAACTCTCATCACGCGGCCCCGTTCCCTTCCCGCTATCTTTCAAATTGTGACTTATAGTCCGTGGATCAAAAGTCTACACCCGGCGAACGTCTCGGTGTGGACATCTCGAATTACGTTGGCCCTGCTATTCGCGCGATGCGAGAGCAGACAGGCCTCTCACAGGAAGATCTGGCCGGGCGAGCAGAGCTCGATCGAACTTACGTGAGTGGGATCGAACGCGGCCGCCGAAACCCTTCGGTGAAGTCACTGCAACGAATTGCGTGTGCGCTGGATGTATCGCTTGAGGTCATTTTTATTCAGGCGCGCGCGCTCGCCGAAGCCTCTGAGGCGCAGCCATAGAGCCCGAGCGCGGACACCGATGTCATTGATCAGTAGAGTCTATCGATCATGATCAGCGCATCGGCAATCTGGCCAGCTTGAGGCCACCGGCCGAATACGGCCAGAAGCTGATGGTCAAAAGGCACATTCCGGCCGAAGTTCTTTAAGCGAGCGTAAGTGAACCGTCACCGTTACTCACGATGACGGACGCGCCGGTAATGGCTCAAGCGCAGACCAAAATTGGGCAGCACGGGCCAAACGTGCATCGACGGCAGTCAAGGAGTGGTTCTGCCACGCCCCGCTGCGATGCCCAGCTAGTCCAACGAACGTCGTTCGACATGCTGTCGGGTCGAGGGCAGGAGAAGCAGCGCGTAGCCTTCCGACGGGTCCACGGCCGGACTGTGGAGCGACGCAGGCGCCAGTCCCACCACGAACGGTTTGCCTTCATCGATGGCCATCATCAGGGCATACTCGTCTCCGGTCGACGCGACCACCAGTACCACCGCGCCTGGATAGCTCGCGAATCGTTCCAGCACCGGATTCTTGTTGCCGAGCATCGAGACACCGCGTACCCCAATCTGCGTCTGATTCTTCGGCCAGCAGCCTTTCCGAAACTCCTTCGCATGGTCTGTGGATGCGAAGGCATCGCCAAACAAGCTATAGCCCACACCCAGTGCCAACTTGCAGATGAAGCGAGTATCGAACTGCAGATTCCACGGTATCTGACCATGGAATTGCTCCATTTGTGCACGGATGGTGGCGATGTTAGCCACGTCCACCGCATCCGGAGCATCGAACCCAGTTGGATACCCGTTACCGGGAAATCCGTGGCAGGCAGCGCCGATCACCTTGCGCGTGTTCTTTCGCTTCTTGAAGGCGGCGATCAGACTGTCCGATCCGATCTTCAGCCGCGTTGTGTCGTCGGACGTGGGGAACCAGTACGCGGTGGATGGTTCGGCACGGTGACGAGGATTGCCGCCCGCGTACCAGTAGAGCGTTTCTTCCTTCGGACGAAGCCAGACCATGCTTTCGCCGGACGGACCGATCCATAACTCGGCGAGGTAGCCCATCGGCAAATCAAGGTCGGGTACATCGATTGCTCCGATGCAGGTCAAGGGCAGTGGCACGTCATTCGTTCCGTCATAGAGCTTGTGGGCCGCCATCGCCAATCCGTTGGTGACGAACCAGCTCTTAGCGAACGAGGCGTCCACAAACGCCCCCAGATCGTTATTGCATTTCTTGCAGACATTTCGGAGCTTGAAACGATCTGGCGCGTGAGCACCGCCGAGCGATTGGGGAATGACGTGCTCCAGCGAGGATTGCTCGGTGAGATGTGTGCAGTCGCAGTACAAACACACGAAAGTTTCGATCATGGCCTTCCCTGGGCTGGAACGTGGTTGCTTTCAGAGTCGACCGCTGCCTGTCGCGGCTGCTCGGGTGTCATAGCGCTTGCGAGGTCTGTAATCGGCCAGCAGCGGTCGTTGGCAGTGCCTGTCATTGCAAAGCCAGATTGACTTGCAGACAGGTGCCATCTGTTCAGGGCCAATCCTCTGGTACTAGTGCAGGTGGCTTAGTCCAAGGCTGTTCCACTAATGCCTCTTGGAACCACTGATCCCGGAGGTTTGCATGTTCTGTGACTATCAACTGGAAGCCAGGGACGTCTTCTTGGGTGAACTTCAGCAGCAACTCGAACAACCGGCGCACCGCATTGAGGTCTGCGTCGGCTTCAGTCTTCTGCACCGAGCCGTCGGCGTCCTTGTACAGCTTCTCTGACGGAAAGTAGACCTGGGTTGGCTGGTCGATCAGCAAGAAGCGCGGAATCGGGCGATTGTTCTGGGCCGCGAACAGATGCAGGGCGAGTAGTGCCGACAGGTGATAGGCCAAGTGGTTCTCACCGCCACCGGTCCGGCCCATCGGGACTGGACGCTCGGGTCGATCGAAGATGATCGTCAGTTGCGGCAGATTAAGCCGCGCAGGGTAGGGGCCGAATTCGGCATTGAACTTCTGGATATACCGCGATACCTGTGCGGAGATGTTATTGAGGATCGAGGTCAGGCGTTCGTTGCTGTCGTCGGCGCCGATCTGGCCCTCAAGCTGCTTCACCTTGTTGTTGAGACGGCGATTTTCTGCCTCCAGCTTGGCAAGATCCTCGTTCGGGAGAAGCGTTTCCAGGAACATGCTGATCCGGCCGATCACGCGAGCAGCTGCGTTGTTGCGGGTGCCCATCTGGGCGATGACCTCGTTGGCCGAGATCGCTGCGGATAGTTCCGCTTCCTTCTGCTTGATGTTGCCCACGATTCGGTCCGCTTTGTCGGCCAGTTCGGTCAGGTAGGCTTCGAGTTTCGGGCGTTGACCGGTGGCGATGCGCAATTCCTTGTCGAGCGATGCCAGCTCGTTGAGCAGGACAGTGGCGACCGGGGATTCCAGCGCCAGGTTCCGTTCGCTGAACGGCCATTGCCATTCGCCGCTGTCAGGATTCTTCGGCAACGCCTTGATCGAGGCCAGTCGATCTATTTGTTCGGCAGCCTCGCTTTCGTAGCCGCTCGCCCGTTTGGCAAACTGTCGCGCCGCGTCGATCCTTGTCTGGGTGTCACGGCGATCCTGTCGCAACTGGCCCAATTCTTCCTCCAAAAGCGAAACCCGGCTGCTGTCGTCATCGGGTACCGTTTCGGGCTTCCACGATAGCGTCGACCTCAATGTATCGATGACTCCGTCAGCGTTCGGATTCCTGTCGATATTGCCGATGACGCCGACCGTTCTGGCTTCCGAGTAGAGGCCGATGGCTTGCTCGTGCGACGTATCGACGGCATCGCGTGCCTGCTCTAGCTTCTTGTTGTTGATCCTCAGATCCCGCTGCGCCGTGCGCAGCTTGGATTCCAGTTCGTAGCGGTCGTGGGAGGAAACACCGAGCAGGATCGGCAGCGTGTCCCGGATCGCCTGTGGCTGGAACTGCTCGTTCTGGCGGTAGAAAAGCTGATCCTTGTTGGCAATAAGCCCCTGCTTTTGGAACAGGTAGTAGAACGTGTGCTTGATGTTCGCGTCATAGCTGTCGCGACTGTGTTCGAGCGCGACATCGGTACGATTCTCGGGAATGCCGAGCAGGCGCGACAGCAGTTCGACGATGCTGCTGTCGTCGGTGTTGATCCCCAAGTCCTTGAACTCGGGAGCCTGCAATTGCCCCCCCCTTCGCAGCATTGCCGTGCTGCAACTGGCGCCGCCGCTGGGTGGAGTCGGCTTGGCGACCAGCACCTGCTCCTTTTCGAACTGGTAAATCACTGCGAACCAGGCCACCTTGTCGCGGATGACGCCTTCGGGGACGTTGAAGGTCGAGCGCCCCATGCAGTATTCGATGATGTCGGAAAGCGCGGACTTGCCGGTGGAGGAGCGGCCGGTGATGACGTTGAGTCCGTCCACCTTGAACCGAAGATCCCGACGCTGGCCGTCGTGGCTGTAGATATGGATGGAACTGATCTTCATGGACGAATCCCGAAAGTCGTGTAAACGGTCGCCCGGTCGGCGATACGTGCGAATTCCCTTCCGACGATGCGCGCCACTTTCTGGCAGGCGACAGTCTCGTCGGTTCCATCGACGGCCTTGCGCACCTTCTTGGGCACGGTCTGGATGCGGCCATCGTCCGCGACAGCGATGCAGCCCCTTTCCATCAGTAGACCGAACCCCTCGAAGGCGTAGGGCAGCATCTGCGTGACCCGGTGGGCGAAACCCATCGTGACCTGCTGGTTCTTCTCCGTGGTTTTGAGCAGGTAACTGCGTGGACTGCTGGCGATCACCTCGCGCGAATCCTTGTGCAAGCACAGGGGCAGCACTAGCAGCGACAACGAGAAGGGCATGCCGCGGACATCCTCTTCCTCGTAACCATGCAGGGCGCGGAACAGAACTAGGCCGCAAAAAGCGGGGTTGAATAGGTTCCGAATCTCGAACGGGCGCTGGTCCCATTGCTTCATGGTGCCACCCCCAATACATCGCAGAGGCGGTCAAGGAATCTGGGATGCCAATAGACCTTGGGTTCGGGCGTGGCATCAGCCAAGATATGGAAGCTGCCGCGAAGGATATACGGCTCGGTCACCCGTGCGCGGATGCGCAGAGATTCGATCTTCCCGGTCTCGAACTCCGCCCAGTTGTAGAGAGTCGCGCCAGCTTCGCGCAGCGCTTCCTCTGCGCTATCGTTCTTCAGCTTCTCGAAGGCGACATCCTTGTAGCGGTTCCATTCGTCGGCGAGACGGTCCTCGTATTCCTCGACTTCTCCCGACACCAGCAGGTTCTCGCGTGCCCAGGCCGACCGTTGCTCGAATGCCCTGTAGTAGTCAAGGATCGCGCTCCTGATCCGGCTGGAGGAAATGCCGATCTCCCGTAATTGCGCCACGAACAAGCGCGGATCGGTCTCAGTGTCGATCTCGTCGGCGGGCACCTTTCCGCGGAAGGTAATGGGGAGGTTGTCTGCCTTGTATTCCTCGGCGAAGTTGGACAGCTTGTCTGAGACTTCGTAGCCAAAGATTCCTTCCGCCCTGGCGCCGGTCAGCTGGTTGATCACTGCGTCAGTCCACCACCCTTCCAGCCGTTCGAAGACGAACTCGCGGTGCTCGCGCCGGATGCTTCGCATGTGTTTGTCCCTGATACTTGCAGGGATATCGCTGATACGTGGACTGCCGCCGAGGATCAGGATGCGTTCGAGAAAATCCTGCTTCTCAGAATCGCTCAGTTCGTTGAACTCCGTGGCGATCGGGCCGATGAGCTGTGACTTCGACTTGGCGAGCGCGGCACCGGCCAACATGGTCAGTGTGGCCGCATCGCTGGAGGCGACAGGCTGGTCGGGGAGGAGGCGAGCAAGAAACGAGTCGGCCGATACCGTACCTGTGGTGAACAAGAAAAACCGCAGATTCGATGCGGCACGGCCGTCTCGTTTATACCGCGCCAACCATATGTTGACGGACTTCCAAAAGTCGGTCGATAAGTCAGTCAGCCTGTCGCCGACCGCCTTGTGCTTGAGCGAGGCCAGGGACTTGCCGCCGACACTGTCGACGAAATCGAGATCGTCGTCCTTTTCCAAGAAGACGGCGGTGTCCTCAGGCAACTACAGCAGATGGAGCAGAGCGAGGCGCGCCTGGTAGATGTATCCCAGACCTTGCTCGCCCGCGGAGTACTTGTCCTTCGGCCTATCAGCCATAGCAGCCCCCTTTCCTGGTACGACGGGCTGATAAAGGTGATCAAGGCAATCCTGCCGCCCCCTCCGAAAACACCGGTAGCCCCCGCGCTCTTGAGACTGAGAGTATCAAATCAGCCTAGTTGTAGCTCCTTAGAGCGATAGGCCGAGTACCGGCCGATTTTTTTGACTCTGGTACGGCAGCTCGGATCGACAACAGACCTACAGTCGGATGGTCAGCTGACTGGCGACGCTGATCAAGTTCTCCGCCAGGACTGGACGACTGGGTTGGCAAGGAGGGCCAATAGGCCGGCAATCGGCAAGCAAGCGCTATTTGGGGGCATACTTGGGGGCATCTCTGAACTGTCGATCTTCGAAACCGTTACGTGGCAAGGCTTTCGGCCAACAGTTCAATAGACGCCACCCCCAGTAGAGAAAAAAGGCCACCAACAGGTGGCCTTTTTTCTCTACTCATGGAAATTTCGCGAGAGGCGCGCCCGCAGGGTTCGAGCGCGGAGGCAGGATGCCGGAGCCAACATTCGCGGAGCG